>Ga0210003_1000264_pt1 | contig 46678 bp, 42 predicted proteins | sample LantaG_FD_182804 | JGI IMG/M metagenome (GOLD analysis project Ga0210003, IMG submission 182804) | Deep subsurface microbial communities from Baltic Sea to uncover new lineages of life (NeLLi) - Landsort_02402 metaG (SPAdes) (version 2) | ecosystem: Environmental > Aquatic > Marine > Oceanic >... | reverse complement strand
CGGTATTGCGGTATCCAAGGTAGTGGTAGTGAGAGATCAGACAACGGAAAAGGTCATCGTCAGCGCCATTGTTTACCGGGACAATCCGGAGTGGAACCAAACTCTTAAGACTGCATGAAATCTCCTGCGTATCATGAAAAACCAGTGTTTGTTGTCTATTCCGAAATCCATTCGTAGACCTGCGCTGCCGGGGCGGCAAGACAATATGCTTAAGCCCGCTCCAGTTTCAACAGCAGATCCCTGCACGCCATGTCTTTGAGCTGACCGTTTGGTCCACACCATCCCCATATCTCGCAAAGCTCCCTGGAAAGTCGTGTCCTGTGCTAGTCTGGATTCTCTTGGATAAGCTGCCTGATTGATGCAATGGCAACTTCTTTTCCCTGACCGCTTATGGTGATTTTGAATGAATCCACATAAAAGTTATAGCAAAGATATTTTTGCGAGTCCAGTCTAAAATATACCTCAGACCCAAGCAATCATCATGCCGAACAGTATTGAGGGTGTCCCCCTTTTTCAAAAAGGGGATTGGGTGTCAAGCCTCCCGGGGGAATGTATTTATCGTATTGACAGAGTAAAGATTGATATCAGAAAGGAAATTCTATAGATAAGTAAATAAAGGCTCAATCAGGCAGATGATCAACAACAGCAAAAGGAGGAAAAATGGAGATCAAAATAAATAAACCAAAAGAAGAGGATCTTCATAAAAAGGGGGTTTTTTCATGGCCCATATGGGAAAAAGAGGTTTCCCGTTTTGACTGGCATTACGACAGTATCGAGGAATGCTATCTGCTTGAAGGCAAAGTGATTGTTAAAATGGATTTAAATCTTCCTGCCAGTTTTCGACAGTCCAGTCCCCAAGATCGCCTGAGAATTGTACTGAACCATCACCGGTAAATGTTGCGGTATCAGCTGTCGATACACCGGTGAACGGCAATGCGCCTGATGTCCAGATACCGTCCACCAGGGTAATGTCTTCAAGGTTTTCGATTAACACAACGCCATCAAGTCCGGATACACCCAGGAGACCTTTTATGTTAATAAACAGGTCTGTATCGATTTGATTCTGCACGTAACGCACATCATCGTATGTATACGTTTTTTCGCCGTCTACGGTGAAACTGCCGCTAACCATGTAGTCCCTGTTGTCAATGTCGTAATCGGGTATGGGAATTGCTTTGGGAACAATTTCCACATTAAGGGGTGGATCTGTGTCATAATTAAGATCATCCTCACCGTATTTTATATCAAAGGAGACATTCCATTGGTCAATACTGATATCATGCTCAGACGGCTCGCTATAGGATATTGTGAGGCTGTTCTTTAGATCAACATTAACTTTTGTAAAGAGAATATCTACATCTAAACTTGTTATATCGAGGTAAAAATATCCTTCCAAATCAGCAACAATGTCATAGGTGCCGCCATTACCGTAATAGGTTCTATCATTTGCTGCGTATCCGCCCACAGCATAGCCCGTGCTGTTGAAGTCAATAGATAATGTCGCTGTGAAACTGATATATTTTCTACCGTCTTCTGAAGTTCTATCACCTGATGCAGGTCCTGGATCAATGGTAAAGCTGAACACAGTGCCGCTGGCTGGGTGTATAATATCCAAATTAGCAGGGAGTCTGGCAAGCAGGCGCAGCCCTAAACTAATAAGATCGCCAATCTCCATCCTCTCGATACTGTAAATAACATACTTGGCCACTTTCTCGGACAGCCCGATCACATCTCCAAGCATGACACCATATATCAGGTTGCTTTCCTGCCCATAAGCAATTCCGGAAAAGGCGGCATATAACACAGCTTTTGCCGTTTCTTGATCCAAAATATCCGCTGTCGGGCCACCCTCTGACTTGCAGGGGGACCAGTCGACCTCCTCTTCTTGATGTCCGTTCTGGGATATATAGTAATGCCCACCGGTTCGTTGCAGAATGGTTAAAATCAGATCATAATAAATATAACCAGTGTGATCTCCGTTAATATTTAGTGTGCCTCTGCAAAATCCATTTTCGTTTATACCAGCAATACATGTCAGGGTTCCGTCGAGAGTGATCCCTTTTGAGATAATGTCCTGATAATTAGTATATGTATATTCTATTTTTTTCCAAAACAGGAGATAATTTTCTATAGCTCTATGACATGTACCGCTAAGATCACCATCTACCGTTACATTCGTGCCGATTCTCATACTTGGATTTTTAGTATCAAGCTTGCCGATAGCGTTCATTTCTGTTGTACAAACTTTTTGAAGAAATGACGCATTGGTATTACCTGCATAGCCTGCGTCATAGTCACTGGGTTCACTCTCCCATTCAAATACATTATACGCTTTTACCTGATAGTAGTAATATAAGCCAGGTGTAGCTGACTCATCATTATAGTATGTTACATCGATATCCCCGCTAATTTCTTCATAGGGACCCTCAGCTTCTTCAGCTCTAAATACCTTATAGTGATCAACTATAGGCTCTCTTCCCTCAGGGGCCCTTTCGGGATTCCAGGTTACAACAACTTTATCAGCATAATCGCCATCAGACGCATTAACTCCGGTCGGCGCTTGTGCACACCCTACAAAGAAAATGCTTATAAGCAGGATCAGAACTGCCGCAAAACGATAATACAACGTGGCTGAAGTTTTCATAACATGCACCTCCTTGTATAAATTTTGGTTTATGATGCCCAACAATGTTTATATTTTATAGATAGCGTATAACTTAAAGTATAATAGTTAGCTGAATAAAGTCAAGTGGTGATCCATTGATTATTTCTAAAAAATATAAAAAGGCAAGCCACTCTTTGACTCGGGAGTTCATATATCTGCTATCATGATGTACAAAATCGAAGCCTAAGAATTGAATATATCGAGTGGAAATCTTTACTGAAGGGTTGCACCTTACTGATAGGCGTTTGGCAAGATATATGGACTTTTGGCTGAGTGAATTTAATTGCAATAAACTTGGATTTTGGTATATTTAAGGAGCTGTCAAGACCACCGTAAAAGGCAACGGTGTAAATGTGAACATTGGTATAGAAAGGCCCTGAAAATAAGGTATAAGGAGGAAGCAATGGATTTAAAAAAGATTAACGAGATTCTCAATCAGTATATCAGGCCACAAACTTTTCCTGTAGCTCTCAAGTTATGTCAGTCAGAGGATGAGCTCCCTGAGAGAGTAAGGATGCCGATGCGGGATATGGGACATCCTATTACCCTGTGCCAGGCAATCGGCCTGACACGGCGCTACGGATGGACCATGGCCATTGGCAAGGAGGATCAGTGTTGTGTTGGTGGTGCGAGTGTTATGGGCTTTCTGTCTGAAGGGGCAGGAGAAGCAATGGAAGAGGATAAGCGATTCGGGCCGGGGGAATACATATACCATTTAACATCGACCCTTGATCGGGCAGGTTTTGAACCGGATGTAATCGTCATCTACGGCAATAGTGCCTAGATCATGAGGTTGGCTCAGTCGGCAAGTGGGGGACCAGGAGGAACAGGCACTGTAAATGCTGTAGCCACCGGGTTTGGTGACTGCGGTGACATTGCGGCGCGGACTGTCCTCAGCGATGAATGCCAATTTATTCTCCCTTCCGGCGGGGACAGAATTTTCGGTTCGACGCAGGATCATGAGGTGATTTTTACCATGCCTAAGAGTAAAGTTGCGTCAGTGATAGAAGGATTGGCAAACACGTATAAGGTTGGCTTCAGATACCCGGTCATAAGCGACATAAGGAGTCGCCCGAACCTGCCCCCTTTCCTGGAGATCCCGAAAGACGCATGATGGTTATGCTGGAGTAGCGATTTCTGCTATCTTGATTGAAAGAATCAACCATTCGGATTATTCATTGATAAAAAATTTTGGCTGTAATATCACTCCTTATATTCACAGATTTTATTTAGACGGGAGAATCTGATTATGGATAGAATGAGTTTTTTAAAACGATTTCTGTTTCCTCTTCTTCTGGTCGTTGGCATCAAACTGATAGCAGGCGCTTTATATGATGCTTCCAGTACGCTATCTTCAGGCATGCTACGGGACATTTCCATTAATGTCTTTGGACCATTAACATTTATTTCCTTATGGTTCTTCGGTTTTGTAGGACCACCAATCGCTTTTTTCAGAGGGGCCTCGTTTATGGAGAGACTGATTATTGCATTTGCCAATCCTGTTATATGGATCATTACAGTAGAGGCAAAGATAGCCTGTCAATTCACTCCTGTGCAAATGGTATATTTCTTTTTCCTCCCCTGGACTTTTGGCATAATATGTCTCACATGTGTTGAGTTCTCCATAGCAGATCTTGTATGCCGGTTTATTGTAAAGAAAAAAACAATGGATGTCAGGGTGCTCCATCCTGCAGTCATGACCATGCTTGTTTTAGGTCTAACAGGAGTATTCGTAAGTTTAATCAAAGGGCAGGTCTGGGTTTATTTCATTGTGCATCATTATCAGAATCATTTTTTATGATCACTTTGCCTGTCTCGGCATGTACTTATCAACTAAATGGAGAGAAAAATGAAGAAAAAATTATCAAATACCCCTGATAAAGGGATTTTCAATAAACCTGTTACCAGAAGAGAATCCATAAGGATTTTAGGCGGTGCTGTTGCCATTGCGGGAATATCAAGCTTTACTTTACCAACCAATCTTTTCGGGAGTCAAAAGGAAAAGAAACCCAATATTATTTTTATCCTCACCGATGATCATCGCTGGGACTGTCTTAGTGCAGTGGGTCATCCTTTTCTTAAAACACCTAACATGGACAGGATTGCAGGCGAAGGTGTGCTTTTCAATAATGCCTTTGTTACTACGTCCCTCTGCAGTCCCAGCCGCGCAAGTTTTCTGACCGGCCAATATGCTTCTGTTCATGGTGTTAAGAACAATGCCACGAGATGGGATGAGAAGAAAGATATTACTTTTATGGAATATTTAAAGAAAGCGGGCTATGACACGGCCTTTATTGGCAAATGGCATATGCCCGGCGGGCAACTCCCCCATCTTCCCGGAGTTGACCTCTTTATTTCCTTTACCAGAAAAGATGGCCAGGGAGATTATTATAACTGCCCCATATACGTTAATCACAAACTGACACCAAACAGAAAACCCTATATTACCGAAGAATTGACCGACTACGCCCTTGATTTTGTTGATGAGGACAGAGAGAACCCCTTTTGCCTTTACCTTTCCCATAAGGCTGTTCACCATGACTGGAGACCCCCCGAGCATTTAAAAGGGATGTATGGTGATGTTGACCTTTCGCATTCTTTTGCTCCTGAATCTGACAAATACAACACATGGACAAATCTCAACTGGCTTGAGGGAACTATGGGCAATATGCACGATGTATATCGCAGGTATTGTGAATGTCTGGTTTCGGTTGACGAGCAGCTTGGCCGCCTGCTTCAAAAGCTTGAAGCAAAAGGCATCCTGGATGATACTGTAATTGTCTATGCTGGTGATAATGGTTATCTTTGGGGAGAACACCGTCTCTATGCAAAACATTACCCCTACGAAGAATCCATTCGAATTCCATATCTTATTCGCGCACCAAGGAATCTGATTTTTGAACCAGGGAGAAAAGCCGACCAGATGGTCTTAAATATTGATCTTGCTCCCACACTTCTTGACATTGCCGGTATCCCTATTCCGGATACCATGCAGGGAGAAAGCTTTCTACCTATCCTGGAATCAAAAACAGCACCAGGCAGAAAATCTTTTATCTATGAGCTTTTTATGGATTTCCCCTTTGGCGGAAGGGTTCCACCACACAAAGCCCTGAGAACCGAGAGGTATAAATACATCGAATGGGAAGTATGCCGCGATGAACCGGAAATTTACGATCTTAAGAAAGACCCGAGGGAGATGAAAGACCTGATCAATACCAGAGAAGGGAAAGAAATGGCCGCGATACTAAAGAAAGAACTTGAGGTTATGAAAAAGAAATATCATATTGTTGATAAATAACTCCGTAAATGCAGTCAGAGTCGATTTTCGGAAAGTAATTTGTATCTAATCCCAACCAACCCCAAAACAACGTATGTGCTCTCTTTGGCCAAGAAGTCCACATGACTGCCATTACCCTTGAAAGATGAATGGCCTGAAAGGCTATGCTATGCATTCGATATCTATGGCAGGCCAATTAAATTGGCAGATTGCGATCCTGGTAATATATCTATGATTTCGGGTTGAATGCTAGACATACAATATATGAACTTTTATCTATTTCAGGCCTGATCGTTTCTTGCTGTATTCCCCCATATAATCCTCGAAAAGTGAAAAGTTTTTCTCAATCTGCAGAATTTTATTTCTCTATTTGGGTCTTATATTTGTGGCATCAGGAGTTAATCATTCAGAATTATAAATGATTTCTAACGGCTGATGTCGCATGGTTTTTGCATATCAACTATTAAGTTGAATTTTGTGTATTTTTATATCTTGATGATAAAGGGAAAAAGCTTCAAGATTCAATGTGATCTATTTTTATTATATCTTAGATGTTGAAATGCTTAATACAGGCACTTGGTTTTGGTCTAACAGAAAATTGCAGGGCTAGTTGGACAAATTAGTAAGAAAGAGGAGGGTTTGAAATGTTAAGGAAATTAAGTTTTTCTTTGTTTTTGGTATCTCTTTTAGTGTTATCTGGGTGCAAAATATCCGGAACCATTGCAATGGACGGGAATGGCATTGAAGGCGCCACAGTGGTTTTAAGCGGTGATGCTACGGCGACTACCCAAACTAACGATGAGGGCTGCTATGTTTTTGATTCAGTGAAAGCCGGCACCTATACGGTTACAATGGAACCACCTGCCGGCTATACGCGTTCAATTAACCAAAGAGTAGTCAAGGAAAGTGATTATGTTAATATAGATGATGTTAATTTTTCGATGGGATCTGCGTCGATACGGCAAACAGAGTCCGGCAATGTTATCGGATTTAGAGAAGATAACAACAGCCATGCCTGGCTGGGTATCCCCTATGCAAAATCCGATCGCTGGAAGGCACCAAAATCGGCAGATAGCTGGGCCGGTGATACATATATGGCACTGGAAATCGGCCCTTTATGCACGCAGTTTGCCGATCTCCTTGCCGGGGTGCCGGAAGAAGAATTCGGCAAGGCAACCGGTTGTGAAGACTGTCTGTATCTGAATATCTTTGCACCGGAATTTGCCCCTGAAGAGATACCTGCAGGTGACAACCGCCTGCCGGTGATGGTATGGATACACGGCGGTGGGAACAGTATAGGCCAGGGCGGTACCTATAACGGGCAAGAACTCGCTAAGGAACACAATCTTATTATAGTTACCTTTAACTATCGCCTCGGGCCACTTGGCTGGTTTACTCACCCTGCGCTTCAGACAGGAGATCTCCTCGATGATTCCGGCAACTACGGTACGATCGATATCATTCGTGTGCTCACATGGGTGCGGGATAACATTGAAAATTTTGGCGGAGATCCTGATAATGTAACTGTATTCGGTGAATCGGCAGGAGCCCATGATACACTCACCATGATGATCTCCCCGCTTGCCACAGGGCTGTTTCATAAGGGTATTGTGGAAAGCGGCGGCATCGGGACAACCGAGATGTCAAGGGGCCAGAATTACATGGATGATCCTGTCGATCCAGGGCATTCCTACAGCTCCCGCGAGGCCGTTAACAAACTCCTTATTGCTGATGGTCTCGCTGCCGACAGGGATGAAGCCAAAGCATATCAGGACGCAATGACCAATCAACAAATTCAAAATTATTTACTTGGCAAGAGCAACTACGATATTCTTGATGTTTATTACGGCGGTTATGGCGGCATGATTTCCATGCCAATGGTGTTCAGGGATGGCACGATATTGCCAGATGCCGATCCTTTAACCCTGCTTGAGGATACTGCAAATTACAATGAGGTCCCCATAATGATCGGCACCAATCGCGATGAGAGAAAATTGTTTATGATACTGGATCCTGAATTTGTAGTCCTACTCTCCGGGATCCCTATCCGTGCCAAGGATAAAAAATATTATGAGCTGTATTCCAGCTACAACACCGATGCATGGAAGGCCACCGGCGTAGATGAGATTGCCTCAGTGCTCAGTGAGACCGACGGCCAGCCCGGGGTTTATGCCTACCGGTTTGACTAGGACGAAGAACCGACAATCCTTGGGGTAGATATGGGGTTTCTGCTCGGTGCGGCTCATGGTGTGGAAATCGCCTTTGTATTCCGAAACTTCAATCAATTTATAGTGCCAAAATATGCCTCGCTGGTCTTTACAGATGGCAACCTTGCTGGGAGAGAAGCACTCGCCGATTCCATGTCATCTTACTGGGCAGAATTTGCTTACAATGGTTTACCTGGCACAGGAAGAGATGGATTAGAAGTCGAATGGACAGCGTGGGATAACAGCCCCGGTGCAGACAAGTGTATCATTTTAGATACCCAGGAAGACGGTGGCATCCGCATGATTAGCAGCACTGTCACCCTTGATGCCCTGAAATACAGGCTGCTTTCTGATACGACTTTCTCCACCCAGGAGCAATATTGTAAAATGTACGCAGATCTATTTTATGGTACTGATCTATGGGATGATGATGAATACGCAAATTTGGGCGAGTATGGATGTGGTGATTATCCAGTAGAATGATCTTTTTGATAAAGGGCCGCTAACAGAGGTTGGACTAAGATAAGATAAGAGATTGATATGAAATCAAAGAGCCTTAAAGAACGGTCTAAATTTTAAGGGAAAAGGGGCAGGCTCAATACTGATGAACTCGCAAAAAGTCGTCATACCCCGTAACCGTCATTCCGTCCCGGGGTGGAGTCCGGGATGACGGCCAGGCCGGAATCCAGTCTTTTCAAGTAGTTACAAATCATCCGGACTCCTCCCGGACTCGATCCGGGATCTACCGGAGTGACGACTTTTTACGAAAGGCTCAATACTGTTCGGCATGAAATTTGCCTAGCCACGCACGAAGTTAAGGAAATCCTTGATTTTAGCCCATAGAGAACTTACTAACTCTGAGGGGGGAATAAATAGGGGGTAGGAGAAAGTCCCCCTTTTTCCTCCAAGTTTGAAGACCTGACCACGGAATTTTACAAGCTTCACCTTCAGAAATCAGTGCTAGTGTGGTATATTCTGATAATGCTTGTAGAAAACTATTTCAGGACTAATAGTTTGTCTATCAATATCAATGTCTACTGATGAAGAAAGGAGCTACATATGGTTAAGGTAACCTGCCTCGGGGCAGCTGGAACGGTGACCGGTTCAAACTTCCTTGTAGAAAATACTTTTGGGAAGAGGGTTCTGGTAGATTGCGGTCTTTTCCAGGGTGGGAAGCAGATGGAGCAGCGCAACTGGAGGGAATGGGACTTTGACCCGTCACAGATCAGCACCCTGTTTCTTACTCATGCGCATATCGACCACACCGGAAGGGTTCCCATGCTGGTGAAAGATGGGTTTACAGGCAGGATCATTACATCACCGCCCACTGCACAACTCTGTGAAATCATGCTTTTAGATTCCGCCCATATCCAGGAGATGGATGCTAAGTGGCAGACGCGGAAAAACAAGAGGAGGGCCTATAAGGGGATAATGCCTCTCTACACTATAGAAGATGCAGAAAAAAGCCTGAAGCATCTTTATCCTGTGGAGAGGGACCAGATCATAAGCGTTGAAGAAGGGATACGTGCCCGCATGAGAAATGCCGGGCATATCCTTGGCTCCTCCATCCTGGAGTTGTGGATCCGGGAGGGAAAAGACGAGATAAAGCTCGTTTTTTCAGGGGATATAGGAAAGGCAAACCAGCTGATCCTTAAAGATCCGCATGAGGTCTTTAATGCAGACTATCTTTTTGTCGAATCCACCTACGGGAACCGTTTGCACAAGACCTATGAAGACAGTAAGAAAGAGCTGCTGGAGGCCATCAGTTATGCAGTTTCGAATAATGAGAAGGTGATTATCCCTGCCTTTGCCGTGGAGAGGACCCAGGAGATCATATACCTCCTGGGTGAATTCTACCGCGAGGGTGACCTTCCTGATATCCCCATATACCTGGACAGCCCCCTGGCCATCAAGGCGACAGAGATCTTTAAGGAAAACAAAAAATACTATGATGAAGAGGCAATGGCCATAGTTAACAAGGGATTTGATCCGTTCAGCATGCCAAATCTTCACTATACCCCAAGCACCAATGAATCAATAGCCATCAATGAGAGGTCAGGATCTGCAATCATTATAGCAGGCAGCGGAATGTGTACTGCGGGCAGGATCAAGCACCATCTGAAGCACAATCTCTGGCGGGAAGGCGCGAGCATTGTCATTGTCGGTTTCCAGGCGCAGGGGACAACCGGCAGGAAGATGATTGAAGGGCAAAAGAGTGTGAAGATCTTCAGGGAGGATGTTGCGGTAAAGGCAAAGGTGTTTACCATTGGCGGATTTTCTGCACATGCGGACCAAAGAGATCTTTTAGAGTGGGTGGGCAATTTTGCAGAATCAAAGCCAAGGGTATTTGTCATCCACGGCGAGGTAAAAGCCAGCGAAGAACTTGCAAGGGTGATCCATAAGCAATTTGGTTTGCAGACGCATGTTCCATGCTGGAGGGAGACTCTCTTTCTCAAGCCGAGAGAAATCCCCTTTGAGGCAAAGGCTGCGGAGATTGAGGCCATTGATTTCAGCAAGGATATGCTCAGCGTTTATGCTGATGTGGAGCGCGAATTCAGTATGCTCAAGAGGCGCATAGACAGTGAGGAGAGCAGGGAGAAGATTAGCGAGGAGGATGTCGAGAGGCTCAAAAATATACAGGAGGAGCTTCAGATAATTCTGGCTGCATAATTCATGTGGGCATATGAAAAATGTGAGCCCATCCCCAAATTTTTTTACTATTCCAAATTTGACAATCCGATCTCCGTTGCCCTGAAGGTTTGTGGGATTGACATCAACCCTACAGACCGGCACAATAGGTAGAAAGCAAAAAAAAGAGGGGCAGATATCATGAAGAAACGATGGGTTTTACTCCGTAAGGTCGAAGATTACAATCCGGACATGCTAAAAAAGGTTGTCGAAGAGGGTTTTAAACTTCTCGACAAACATCCCGGCGGGAAGGTTCTGATCAAGCCGAACGTGGTCTTTGCAAATAAACGCTACTCCAATCATGCCTATACCAATCCTGAATTAGTAGGAACCGTGGTGGACACCTTGAGGGAATCCGGCGTATCAAACGTTACAATCGGGGAATCAGGGGGATATGCAGTACCAACACGGATGCTCCTTAAGGAGTCGGGCTATTATGAAATGGGTAGGGCTCATAATGTGCCTGTAATAGACTTTAATGAGGACTCATATGTAAAGGTAGACCTGAAAAAGGCGGCCTGGCATAAGACAATGCTGTGTCCCAGACTTATCCACGAGGCTGATTTCAAGATATGGATGCCAAAGCTGAAGTATCATATATGTTGTGAGGTAACCCATGCCCTGAAATTGAATATAGGGACTCTCCTTCATAAAGAGCGTATGCTATACCATGATGACAGGTTGAATGAGAAGATAGTAGATCTCCTGGAGACAGGCTATCCTGATATGGTTATTACTGATGCTGTGATTATCGGGCATGGTTTTGAGTCATGCGCGAAACCGTTTCATCTTGGTGTGATCTTGATAAGTAATGATCCTGTTGCTGCAGATGTGGTTGCGGCTCAGATACTTGGGTATAGGCCTGAAGATGTACACCACCTTAAGATAGCATCAGACAGGGGGTATGGGTCTATAGAGCCATCTTCAGTAGAGGTGCTCGGGGATGTGACTATAGAGGAATTGGCTAAAAAAACTAAAGGCATCGTGAGTGAATTTCAGGATATTCAAAAGGTGGATACACCTATACGTTTTTATGAAGGGGTCGGCCCGCATACAGGGGATATATGCTACGGCGGGTGTATGGCAGCAGTAAAAGGATGTCTTGGCACAGTGGATGCCAGGAGGCCTGGTTCCTTAAAGCGTGCCAAGCAGGGTGCCATCGTTACAGGGATATACGACGGAGACGTGGATGCAGGGGATGGGGTTGCCCTTCTTATAGGAGACTGTACAGAGGTAAAGGGCACAATAAAGGCTGGAAAGGTTAAAAGGGTCAAGGGGTGTCCTATAGGGGCATTGCAACTTACCGGGGTTGTTCCCCTTACCTTTGGCATGCCGAGCCCCCTATTTGACATTAGAGATGGCTGGAAATTTGCGACAAACTCTGTATTCAAGGCATGGAACAAGATCGTTCACCGCGCTTTTTAGATTTTACAGTTTCTACAGATGGGGTCGGCCCTTGATATGGGACAAATTGGCGGGAATTCTATCAACAATTTGTCTTAAGTCTTTTGTCTTTCTCCAATCCTTCTTGAAATCGTCAACTTATCTTTGCAACTGCAAAATGGCGCAGACCCTTCTCCTTTGCTTGTTTGCTAGTCGTAGGATAAACGGATTTTCTCAGTCACTAATGTTGGTCGAATAATTTTTTGCCACTCCGGGGTTTCCCATGTCCCCAACTGATCATGCATATTGAAATATTTTTGGGGTATAGGATGAGTGCCATAAACGACATCGAGGCCATATTTTGTTTTGATAAAATCATGAAAATAAATGATATGAGGACATGGGGGATACCCCACAATTAGTCCGGTGGCAAGATGTATCACCTCTGCTGCGTTTCCTCTCATTTCCTCCACAGCATATTCAATATTGCCACCAGGGCACCCATCGCAAGTGGTATACCCGACAAGTTCAACGTCCATATCCTTGTACCTGCTAAATGCGCCTTCTCTGTTCCGCAGTGATCTGAAGCATTTTCCGCCTGCACATCTGCGGTAGCGGTCACAGATGATTATACCAACCTTTGTTTTTTCTTTCATGTCACCTCCTGCTGTAAAAAATTTAAGACAAATTGTTAGCCATACAATATCTAAGACGGTCTAACGCTGCAGCTAAACAGCGCGGGCGTTAGCACGCGTCCTTTTTTTCATACACGCCATACTTCTTTGTTGCTTCGAACATGGCAATGCAGTTTTCAGGATTTACACCCGGGTGAAGCGAATTTGAGGAACTTATAATCAATCCACCCCCCTTAGCAGCATCTCTAATGGCCTGTTGCACAGCGTCCCTGACCTGCTCAGGTGTCCCATTAGGTAATAGATCTATACAGTCAATGTTGCCGATCAAACACAACCTGTCTCCGCAATAATCCTTTACCTTTTTCAAGCCCATATCAGCCTGAGGCTCAAGGGGGTTCAGTCCGTCATAGTCTGTCTTCAAGAGTATGTCCATAATTGGCCATAGATTTCCATCACTATGGCGTACCACCTTGAGGCCCTTTTTATGGGCTTTATCAACCAATTGTTTGTTATAGGGGTTTATAAACTCTCTAAATTGATCAGGTGATATCAAGGTAGATGTCTTGTCTGCTATATCATCCTCGACTATAAGTACATCCATGCCGGCCTCAAAGAGCATTTCCAGCATTTGAAGGTTATAATCAAGCACCATCTGTGCAATCTGATGAACGAATCCCGGATTATCGAACATCTGAAGCATCAGATTTTCCATACCTGTCAAGTGCCAGCTCCTCACAAAAGTACTCCTCATCAGCCAGAATAGTGCTTTGTCTCCTTTAAACCGTTCTCTTGCCAAGTCGAGTAGGAGAAGATAGGCTTTTTTTGGTTTAGGTGGAGTATAATGCCTCAGATCCATAGGGCCTTTTATGGGGTGTCCTTTTGCAATCGGAATACCATACGGACTCAGCTCGTAGACAACACCCCAGTCGTTTTTCACATGTTCTTTATCCACTACACTCTCGAGCCCAATATCAAAGGCAGTGAACCCGTCGATCTCAAATTCCTCATGAACCAGGAAAAGGGCATCCACAAGTTTCCCCTTTTCTAGATCATTCATCTCCTGAAATGGCTTTGGTTCAGGCAGACCTTCTGTAATGTGCCTGCCAATCCCGATGATGGGCGCTTCATTGATACCATGTATATATAGTGGGACCCTGTCAGGCTCCTTTACGCTTAAGGCAGTTAAGATACGATCTTTGCCCGTCATATTGATCCTCCTTTAGATACCGTTGTCCACAAGATCGAGTGCCTTTTCAGCTGCTGTTGCTGCGTCCGGACCAAAGCAATCTGCTCCAATCTCGTCTGAATATTCCTTAGTTACAGCCCCTCCTCCAATCATAATTTTTACCTTATTTCTAAGCCCCGCTATTTCCAATGCATTTATGGTATCCTTCATAGAGGGCATTGTCGTGGAAAGCAAGGCAGACATACCAACAATGTTTGCTTTATCTTCCCTGACTGATTCTACAAATTTCTCTGGTGGAACATTTATACCAAGGTCTATCACCTCAAAGCCTTTGCCTTGCAGCATTATAGAGACGAGATTCTTCCCAATATCATGATGATCTCCTTTGACAGTGCCTATTATAAATCTTCCGGCTGGCCTTGCGCCTGATTCGACAAGATGGGGCTTGAGGATGTCCATGCCTGCATGCATTGCCCTTGCAGCAAACAGGACATGTGGAATATAGATCTCTCCGGTCTTGAACTTTGCGCCTACTATATCCATGCCTGCGATAAGACCATCTGCCAGGATCAGGGAGGGAGACATGCCTTCTTTAAGGGCCTGCGCGGCAAGGGTCTTTACCTGATCGCTGTCTCCTCTTTGAAGTGCTTCTGAAAGGTGAGTAAGATTGATCACAGATCTTTTTCCTCCTTTTTCCAAAAGATTGTTGTACACAGTTCAATAATGAAGTGCAACACCTAGGAGGAAAATTTAGGATGAAGTATCCAGGGTGCTATGAAGAAGTATAAGCACTTACTGGTTGAATCCATGTAAGAAAAATCGTTTTTATTGACACCTTGTGGCATGCATGTAATAGCATACTGTAATTACATATAATTTGGAGAAATCCATGAACTATAATCATCAGGAGGGTTTGGTATCTAAAAGATATTCCTATTATATCATGAGCCTTTTATTTCTTCTCTATATGTTCGATTATATCGACAGGCTCGTTGTAGTGTCACTTTTCCCCTTTATAAAACATGATTGGGGGCTATCAGATACACAATGTGGCATGCTGGTTTCTGCGGTCTACTGGTCTATCTTGATATTCACCTTCCCTGCTTCAATACTTATAGACAGGTGGAGTCGAAAGAAATGTATAGGCATTATGGGATTATTATGGAGTATAGCCACTGCGGCCTGCGCCTTCACAAGGAATTTTAGCCACCTGTTTGCTACAAGGGCAGTTATTGGTATAGGTGAGGCAGGTTATGCACCCGGTGGGACTGCAATGATATCCGCAATGTTTCCTCTAGAAAAAAGGGCCAGAATACAGGGTATTTGGAATGCTTCTATACCTCTTGGTAGTGCTCTTGGGATTATATTGGGTGGGCTGATTGCAGAGCATTTTGGATGGAGACATGCCTTTGGGATTGTTGCTATCCCTGGTATGATAGTCGCTCTCCTGTTTTTTCGAGTAAAGGATTATAAAACAGTTGAGCTGATAAGATCTACTGACAATACAGCAGAGAAAAATCGGGTCAAGATGAGCAGGATGGATATGGCCAGGCAATTTACACGAAACAGGACCCTGATCTTTAACAACCTTGCCTTTGCAGGCAATGTATTTGTTACAACTTCGCTGTTGAGCTGGTTGCCGACTTACTTTTACAGGACCGAGGGTATATCAATGGGCAGGGCCGGCGCAAAGGCTGGGGCCATTATGTTCCTCGCTGTTGTGGGGGCCCCGCTCGGGGGCTACATTGCAGATAAATGGTATACAAAGAGGATAAATGCCAGACTCCTCCTTCCAGCCCTTACATCGATAATAACATCAATAGTACTCTTTATTGCCCTCATAGTTTTTGATGGGACTAAGCAATATATTGTTCTCTTGGCAGCTGGCGTCACTGCTGCTGCATTTGTGCCTGCTGCAGTCGCAGTAACGCAAGATGTTGTTCATCCGGGACTAAGGGCCACCTCATTAAGCCTTAATGTAGTTATTCAGCATATACTGGGAAGCTCTTTAGGGCCAATATTTGTTGGCTTCATGTCTGATAGATATGATATCAGGACAGCGCTTACATTTCTCCCTGTGTTTGCATTAGTTGCAGGAATTTTATTCTTTGTAGGGTCCTTTTTTTACGAAGGTGATTTTAATAAGGCAGAAAAGATAAAACTGATGATTGAAGATTGATAACCACGGGACAGGGTAAGGGGCCATCCATTGAAAGGAGACCTTTGCGTAATTGGAAAGCCTGTCTGCATCTCGGATAAGAGACATTTTGTCTACCCATGTTGTATGATGTGCGTGGAAATTTTTGCTTTGCACAGGAGGCATAGCCAAGCATATTCATTGCGAGGAGCGTAAGCAACAAAGCAATCCCATTGGGTACAGGAAATTTAGAGATTCTTCGCTTTGATCGCAATGACAATATGGGTATTATGTAAAGATCTCGGACTATTGCTATCCCAGATTAACACCTGTGTCAGGTTTGAAGAACTGACCCCTTTGCCTCAATAAACTTTGCATAATCAAGAATCGCTGCCAGTTGAGATTCTCCATCAAGCCCTGCCTCTGCAAAAACCTTATCAGCCTGGCCACTACCCATGTAATGCCCCTTGGCAAAGGCGTGCAGGGTTCTTTTCCTGCCTTGGGCAGACACTACCCAGCGGTACATGGTTGGTAAGGTAAACTCAGTAATCCCCATTGCCTGCCTTGCATGGGATGCAGGAAAAATTTTCTCCTGCTCATCTTCAGGCAAAAGATCGAATAACTCAGCACTTGTTACATAGTAAACGTTAAGATTTAATCCTTTCTCCTGAATCTTTGGCAAGACATCATTTACAAAGGCATTTCCAACACCACTGCCTTGCAGAACAATGGTTCCATGATATCTATCAGCATTTGGATTCGCAATTCTCAGGGCATACACACCCTTAATTGCAGCGGATAGCGGAGGCAGGCCCGCCTTTTTCCGGTCAACAACAACTTCTGTTGGACGGGTCACAAAGGGGGCAATCACCGCAGGACGCTTACGAAGAGATTCAATAACAAGGGGCCACATCTCTTGGGTATCCCAGGGAGTCAATGTAATCATTGTCCCCTTTGGAAAGTTTCCTTCGAATAATTGAAGGGGTTGGGGATCCGCATGGGTTGGACCATCTTCCCCTGTTTTATATCCGGCATGGGCACAGATAATGATCAGCGGATTATATTTATCCCCAAAGGTATGGGATCGTGCTTGTTGACCTATGCAGTAAAGTCTTGCAGAGACATGGGTAAGGGCCGCAATAAAGGCGCCATATGAACAACCGACCCCAACATGGTTGCCATAAGCGGACGCACCAGCCATTACTCCGCCAATTGCATCCTCACAAATTCCACCAACTTGCAGCAGCCGTGAATTCGGATTGGACTCATAGTTGTAATACCCCGCTTGCATTCCTTTGTCGATATTACTCAGATTTGTAGAATCCGTTAAATCAGCAGATGCACCAATAATCGCTCCTTTTGTCTTTTTAGTTAAATAATTTAATATATTTCCCAAAACCCCCCTGGAAGTAACCTTCTGCCCTGGTTTGATAACCAATTCTTCAGGGGTTTTATCAGGGGTTAATGACTTATCATCATAGAGTACTGAAAGGTTTGGCGCCTCAGCCCTTGGTGTACGATTCCGATTCTTTAATCTTTGATTTGCCCTGTTTACTTGTTCACAGAGTGCCTTTGCTATCCCATTATTTCTTTCCAAAACCTTTCTGATAACCATCAAATAATCATAGAAATTCTGTTCAATATTCTCTGCTGTTTTGTCTCCATTAAAACGGGGAAAACTCTCTCCAAACTCTTTTTCAAACTCGGCAAGACAATTATAAAACTCAGGTGAACAGAACTCATGACCGGCACCGTGGGAAGCCCGGCCTTCTATACCATACTTCCAACCCTTGGTTGTACGATAGACAATAGCAGTTGGCTGATTAGTCTTTATCTTCTCCACTGCAAGCTGTTGGGCTGCGAAAATCTGATCATAATCAAAACCATCAGCAACGCTGATTACATTCCAATCATGAAGATATGCAAGTTCTGCCGGATTCCATTGAACATAATCCCCGGGTCTGGATCCTTCACGGCATACATGGTTTGAGTCAATGGAAGCCTGATTCCAGTCGATATGCAAAACAATATTTTTTATTTGCGATGAAGCAGCTGCCGCCATAGCCTCGGAAACCCGCCCAGGGGTCATTCCGCCCTCACCCTCGATGATGTGGATATAAGGGCTATCGGCGCCATATGTATCCAATGCACCAAATGCCATACCAACGGCAGTAGTAACCCCAAAACCTGAAGCCCCTGTTGTAAATCTAACAAAGGGGGTTGCTGGAGTTGGATGTCCATCAAGGGGTTTGGAATTAAATTTTTTATAAAGAGGTGTTTTGTTTGTAGGATTTCGCCTGAACCCAAGCAAATCCTCAAGGCGTATCTGTTGTTTCTCTCCGGGCAATAAATTTGGTTGTGCAATCCGAACGCATTCATTCCGAAGGGCCCACATTGCATACAAACCTAACGCCTTATGCCCGGCTGCATAACACAGATAATCCGCATCTTTTGTATCGGGGGTTGAAAAATCATAATCCATGGTATTGTAAATGAGAGACTCAACAATACGGCCGGAAGATATACTCCCACCAGGATGCCCGGACTGGGGAGCAAAGTTATACAGGATGCCGCAAAGACTTCTGTAGATTAAATCCAGTTTTTCTATTGGGATTACTATATTCTCACTGGCTTTATAACCAGTTTTTTTTACAACATCTGCTGCATTGAAATATTTTCCCCTTCGCTGCCCTAACTCAAATTTCGAGGCATTGATGCTCTTGCCTGATAATGTCATTTGCTTTCTCCTTCACTACCAATGCTACCGGCCTTCATGCATGACGATTCATCTCCTCTATCATTGTGGATTCTTTGAATCTTGTGATCAGGATGCAATTTAGCACCAACAGAACAAAGGCCAGAATCAAAGCTGGGGTAAAGGATCCAAATTTATCGTGTATCACACCCATGCCGTAGATAAAGACGACCGATATTTGTCCGGCAAGTTGAAGCAGGCCATTTGAGGTCCCTTCCGGTGCAGGATAGGTTAACTCGGCTGCATATTGAAACCCTACAGGTGCCAGACTTATCATGAAAAATCCAACCATGAATGCTGATACCATCAAGACCATATATGTATCGCCAAAGGTAATCCCCAAAACACCAGGAAGTGCGCCAATCATCCCAATCAGCATGAATGGTTTTCGCCTTCTGAAATGATCAGAGAGAGGGGGGATGATAGATGCCCCGACAATTCCGCCTATGAGAAGTAGCCCCCCAATCATACCTGCCTGTGTGATCGATAGGCCCTTGGGCCGTACAATGTTCTCCACCCAGGTGGCCACCCCGGTGAATATCCCCATCCCAACAAAGAACATGAACATAAGCAGCCAGAAGAAGGGCATCCTTAGCATGTGTTTAAAACCATCAAACATCAGTGCCCTGTCAACAAAGCCGGATGGGCTGGGGCTGGTTGGGGGTTCTTCTCTGGCAAAGATGAGGAAGATGGCTGAAGAGAGGGCAGCCAGTATACCATATATCATCTGCATGGTATCTATGCTGTAGTGGAGCACAAGATAAGGGGTCAGCATAAGACCACCTGCTGTGCCCAAGAAGTTGGCAACCATGCTTAATCCGGATGCTGTGGCCCTCTCCTCTATTGGAAACCACTTGGCAGCCACTGTGGTAAAGGCATTAAGCAAAAACGGCTGTGCAACAGAAAGACCAATGGTGCATACTAGAACAAGGGTATAATTGGAAGAACATATACCCCTCAAAAGTCCGAAGGCACCAAGTAGTAGCGCACCGAAACCAACCCCCTTTCGGAATCCGAATGTATCTATGGCCCATGAGGCAGGTATGGCCATAGGTATGTATACAATCATGAATAACATGGCCAGTAGCCCTATCTGTATATCAGATACACCGTAATACTTGGCTGCAGGGCCTGTAATAGGTGCAAAACATATCCAGAGAAACTGGATCGTCACATTAATAAACATGAAGACGCCTAATACAACCCAGCGGTAACCATAGACCTTGATAGTGGTATCATCCATAAGCTATCCCCCTTAATTGCATATCTAAATAATCACCTCTTTTACCTAAAAATCCTTATTACCGCAAGTGTTCACGAGGGTAGGGGGTCGGGTCTTCAAACTTCACTCAACATCTTCTTCTCAATACCCATCGATATTCTTTTTTAAAATGATATTTTTCCTTTGCAGATATGAGATAGAGGGCACCGATAGATTCAATCCGTCTTCGCGTCCACTTCCGACTTTGCTTTCAGCCTCCTGCTTCGCTTTCAGCTACGCCAGGACAAATCGCCGGACGAGAAGATGCGAGTTCCCTCCCCGATTTCTTGGAGTCCAGAGCTTGCTCTGTGGTTCACACCATTGATTCCTTGATGACCTTGATATGAACTATTGCTATCCCCGATTAACACTTGTGTCAAGTTTGAAGACCTGGCCCTCTTGCCCTTAGCCAATAAATCGCCAAATAATGACGACCCCAAACACTATACACCATATATTTATGAATGCATTACCAATAAGATCACCTATAGAGACACGGTAGACACCATTTATGGTATTGAAGCAGCAGTCCAGCACGCCAAGAAAGACAAGTGCGCCGGCTGAAACTAAAGACAGGCTCTCTCCTAGAGGATTTCCCTGAAGGAGAAGGATGCCGGATACAATAAGCGCAATTGAAAGGATTGCATCAGGCACAGGGAAGGAATGCTCATAGGCAAAATAGCCCTCAGGAGGATTTTTCGGAGCAAGTCCAATGGTAAAAAACCCTATCCAGAAAAGGATAGTCCCTGCTCCAGTGAGAATTTCTAATATTGGTATTACCATAATATTCTCCTTTCATCGTTTATATCTTTTACCTTTGTTTTGTATCCTATTGTTAATGAACTCGTAAAAAGTATAAAAGGGCGTCATTGCGAGCGAAGTGAAAAACCTCGTGTTGCATAACCATTTGAAATTATTAGATTGCTTCGTCGCTAAAGCTCCTCGCAATGACACATTCAGTTACTTTTTGCGGGTTCATCATTGTTAAAATTGTTCCTTTTTCTTAGCGCCTTTTTTTTCGAGGATAGGCCACAGGAAGGGAATGACCCAAGGAAAACAGATAATGATCTTAGAGGCAATCCCCTGCGAGTAAGGAACGTAGAGTTCAACCTTCCTCTTTATTACTGCCCTGCGCACTGCCTTTGCAACAACAGCAGGACTTACAGGCAAATTGAGAAAGGTGAGGGGAGACCCTCCATGACTGGCCTCATACTTAAGCATGGGGGTGTCGACCGAATCAGGGAAAATAGTGGATACATAGATGTTGTGTTTCTTCAGCTCGACCCTCAGCGTAAGGTCAAATCCTCTAAGGGCATATTTTGTGGCGGTATAGATAGCGCTATAGGTTTCCGGGGCAATGCCTGCAAGCGAAGATATAGTAACGATATTGCCACCGCCTGAGGCCTTCATCAGCGGAATCACCTCCCTGGTACAGTAGATGGCACCCATCAAATTGATGTCGACCTGCCGCTCAATATCTTCATACTTACTGTCCTCGAAGAGACCGGGAGTGATGATACCTGCATTGTTGACAAGGATGTCCACCCGTCCGAATTTCGTTACTGCACTCTCCATGAGGTTTTTTATACTTTCCTTTTTTGTAATATCGCATTGTACCAATAGCGGCTCCCTGGAAAGCTTCGAGGCAAGCCTTGCCAGACCATCACTATTGATATCCGCAAGTACAAGCAGAGCGCCGTCCTTATCGAAAAGGCTTGCAATCTCACTTCCTATACCTCCTGCTGCTCCAGTGACAATGGCAACCTTGTCTTTCAATTTGTTTACCTTCATTATTTTTTCCCTTGGACCTTTCTTATAGTCCTGTCCATGATGCTTTCAACCAATGCGGGAAAAAGTCGCTTAGCTATGAACGTTAATTTTCCATCGAAACCGGGAATGATGAGGAGCTTCTCCTTCTGCATTCCCTTAATAAACTCTCTAGCCACATCATCTGACTGCATCAGCTTCGCGTTGGCCGAGATCGCCTTTGTCTCTTCAGGCTTTGTCGTGTTTTCGACCTTAAACCCCGGGGTATTTGTATCAGGAGGACAGAGGACAGACACTGTGATACCATACCTCTTGAGCTCACTCCTGAGCACTTCGGAAAAGCCAATCACTGCAAATTTGGAAGCGCTGTAATCGGTATAGCCAAACACGCCAACGAAACCCGCCATAGAGGATACGTTCACTATGTAGCCCCCTTGCTTCTTCATGTGGGGCACAAGTGTGGAAACAGTGTTCCAGATACCATAGAGGTTGATCTTCATGGTCTCATCAAACTGCCCATAAGTAACATCCTCAAATTGGTGGGGATATGCTCTTCCCGCACAGTTGATAAGCACATCCGGTACGCCAAATTCTTTTACAGCCTTAGACATAACCGAGACAACCTCTTCACGGTTCGAGACGTCCAGACGCATCCAGGAGAATCGTTGCCCCTTAGATATCCCGTGGCCGGCGATTTCCTCCAAAGCTCGTTTAAGCTTGTCCTCTGTTCGCGAAAAGATGATTACGTGTGCGCCTTTTGTGGCAAGTATGTTCGCCGTAGAAAGTCCAATACCGCTGGATCCGCCGACTATGTAAACCTTTTTGTCATTAAAATCTTTCATGTTTGTACCCTCCTATCCAATTCCTTCCTGCCTTTAATGTTTCAAGGCCAAAGGTTTTCAAACCCTCTATTTTATTCCAGTGAGTCCTTACTGTATACAATCCGTAGCCTCCACCCCGGATTGTATCATTGAAGACTCCTTCAATATACTAGCGAGAAGGACAGCCACTGGCATAAGTACAACACACAAAATCATGGAGTTAAATATCCCAAACCAGTTTATACAAAAGACAAATACTATTCCCGAAACCTGCCCGATAAGCAAAAGCAAGCCATTGGATGAAGCCTCCGGTACTGGATAGGTTATCTCTGCACCATACTGGAACGCTATGGGTCCGGCGCCTAAACAGAAGAATCCAAATATACAAGAGGATATTAACAAGCCTCCATAGCCGCTGACAAAGGTTAACCCTGCAACGCCTGGGATTACCAGGATGGCGGCGAGCACTATAATGGCCTTTCTCTTGCGATATTTATCTGAGAATAGCGGCAAGATGACCGCTCCGATGATGCCACCGAGCAACATGGTTCCTCCCACCAGCCCTGTCTGATCAAATGTTAACCCCCTCAGCTTGCAGAGCTGATCAATACAAGTGCTCAAGGCATTAAACACCCCTAAAAGGATGAGAAACAAGAGTAGAAGGACTATCATATCCCTCTGCTTAAATATGTGCTTTAACCCTTTCAAAAAACCGGCAATATTCTCATCCCGTCCATAAACGCCCGGTGGGGTTGGGGGTTTTTCTCTCATAAAGATCAACAGGACAATTGCACTTGCAACAGAGATAATTCCATAGATCATGAGTATATGATCTACATTATATACGGTAATACCATTTACAATGTTCTCAGTAAGAAAGAGAGGTGTTACTACCATGACAAAAAGAATACCAAGATATACAGACAGAGACGCAAGCCCACATGCGGTTGCCCTCTCATTTATCGGAAACCAGCGTGCTGCCACCGCGGTGATAGCGCAGATGATAAATGGCTGGGCTGCAGCAAGCCCAAACTGTGAAATGCAGGCCATAGTATAGTTTGCCCCGTAGACCCCTTTGAGAAGTCCAAAGACTCCAACGAGCACAGCACCGATCCCTACTCCAATACGTACGCCATAACTATTAACTATATACACGCCAGGTAAAAACATAATAACAAGCATGCCCATATAGATCATGGCAAACATATCTATCCCCACTGTGGATGTGCCATAGAATGACTGCGCGGCTTTTGCAATAGGAGCAAAGATGAGCCACTGCATCTGTAAGACAGCATTGAGAAACATAAAAACTATAAGCACAACCCATCTGTATCCGTATACCTTAGATTTTGCCTCTTCCATTAAATAAAACCTCCTTAGCTAATGTTTATCAATCGTTGACACTTTTGCCTCCTTATGTCAAGTTTGAAGACCTGACCCCTGTCTTGCCAATTTCATTATCAGTGCCCCCTTTTCATGAATATGAATAATGGATAATTAAGATGAGACTTCTATGGCTTCAACCGGTAAAAGCCTTTTGTACAGAACGATTGAGATTGCACCTGCAATATACATCGCGAGCCCGAAGATACCAGACGTAGCGAACATCGAGCTGTAGAAATCGCCCATATAATCCTGTATAAGGATGGCAATCGTCATAGCAAGAGCGGCGTTTCGTATACCGGTCTCCATCGAGATTGCTCGAGTTTGGTAATTGTTAATATTGATTAATTTCGGGAAGATGGCGCCAAAAAACATTCCCAGCATTGTCAGAGAAAAAACCATTGAGTAAAACATGACCCCGTATCTCTCTGTATCAGCAAACTTATCCAGGTTGCCTAATATGCCGGCAATAATAATGAAGAGTAGGGCAATCACCCCCAGTGCCGAGAAGAAAGGAGTCGCTTTTTTGGCAAAATTTTCCCACTTAGTCCGCACCGACATTCCAATAATAAGAGGTATAAGTACCAGGATAAAGATTGTTTGCACGACAATCTTGACCGGGATTGTAACTTCCGGAACATTGGCACAATAGAGAGCCAACAGTAATGGAGTGAAGATCAACGATAAAACCGAGGAGAAAGAGGTTAAAGATATAGAAAGAGCCAAATCTCCCTTGGCATAGTGGGTCATTAGATTTGATGTGACACCACCGGGAATCGCTGTGATCAGGATCATCCCCACAAAGATAAAGGGGTAATGCTCGTAAAATCCCAGCAGATGCCCGATACCCAGCGCCATTAACGGCATAAATCCAAACTGTAATATCTCTCCTAAGATAATCCCGCGGGGTTTCGTGAACACCAGGGCAAAATCCTTGAGAGTCAATGTCAAACCCATCCCTACCATAACAAAGAACAGCATTAAAATAATGGATATTTTAAATATCTTATCAAGGAAGACCTGGTACGGCTTGTCAATAAATTGAGCGAATTTATACACCTCTCCATTGATTGCGACATCTGTTACCCTGATCTTAAAAACCATCTTGTTTTCGAGCATCTTTTCCAGCCCTGAATAATAGGAATCCGCACCTTCCTCCAGCATGGCAGTCTTCTCAGGCAGTGCGAGAATAAGTATCTCACCAGAAAGTTTCCTCAAAAGATATATGTTCAGTTTGCCCTGTGTGCCTTCATCCTTTTCAGCCTTTAGAAGACGAATGTTACCTGCAAACTCCATCTCCGTAGCCTTATCCCAGTTGATTTTTCCGGATTCTTCATTCAATTTTTTTAATAAAGAGATATCTCCTGTGCCTTTTGCGATCCTTGATAGTTGCCTGTACAATTCCTCGCCGGATATTCCATCTGCATATGAAGCAGATGTTAGTATCATCGAGAATACAAACCCAACAACTGCAACAACCCAGACCTTGAACATCACCCTTTTTAGATTATAGTCTTTCACCATAGAAATTCCTCCTTTATATAAATACAAATTTAAATTTATTTGGATACGGGGTCAGGTCTTCAAATTTGACCTAACATCTACTTCTCAATCCCCAGCGATATTTTTTTTAAAATGCTATCTTCCTTTGCAGATATAAAATAAAGGGCATCGGTATATTCAGCCCTCAATGGCCTTGGCATGAACTATTACTATCCCCAATCACCCATTGTGTCAAGTTTGAAGATCTGACCCTGTTGCCCCATATCTATGGAGCGCATCTGTCATGATTTTGAGCTTGTGTCCCGGCACAGATGGCAGGCCATGCACAGGTGCCATGATATACCTTCCGCCAGGGCCCAGTCTTCTGATCTGCTCTTTTACCGCCTCGACCACCTCTTCATCTGTTGAGCGATCGGTGAGAAGATAATCAACCCCCATGCCACCGACAATAGTGACCTTCTGGCCGCGGAGCTCTTTTTCTTTGTAGATATCCACATTGGAGGTAAGCTCATAGGCATGCAGTCCATCCACCCCCCATTTGATAAACGTATCGAAGAGCAACGTGTTATCTCCGCAGGAATGGAAGATCACCTTTCCTCCTCTATCGTGAATGGCCTTGATAATCCTTGTATAGGACGGGCCGAAAAGTTCATCGATAAGCTTAGGGTTCATCAGCGGTCCGGTCTTAAATGCCATATCATCGCCAACCATGACAACACTGACCCCTGCATCCATCATGGCCATGGAGGTCTTTACATAAAGTTCTTCACCGTCGTCGATGTGTTGTTGAACCAGGTCCGGCTCTTTCCTGATCCATCTTGCCATTTTTTCAAAGCCTAAGGCCCACAGGAGGCTTTCATGGATACCGACACAAGAGGCGTTTCCGCAGATACATACCTTGTCTCCGTACTTTGACATGACCTTTTTGAAGAATTTGTATGCCCTGTGGGCAACATCATCAGGTTTAAGTCTGTACGGCCAGTTCTCAAACTCTTCACGGGAGGTAATCCCCGGCTCTTTATACATGTAGGTAACATTTCCATACCCGTCAGGATAGATCTGAAAGATTGATCCTGCAGCATGGGCCGTTGTCTTACTATCCAAAACAGTAAATGACTCGTCATAAAATACCCACAACCCGTCTAAACCGAGCTTGATGGCTGCCTTGATCCCATTTATCCTCTCATTATTCTCCTGGGGTGTGATAAGATATGGGGTTAGTTGTGGGCCCCAACGGTCCAGGAGAAACCTCGCGATCGGGTTTTTAAGCTCTCGTTCCGTGGATATCAAGGGCTTGCCCAGCACGTCTTGATATGTTCTGGGCTCAAGAAAGGGAGCCCAGGACGGAATCCTGTCGACTGATTTTCCTTCAAGTGTCCGAATGATACGTTCGGTTGGGCCCATGGTTACCCCCTCGGTACCTTTTAGTTATTGATTCTCTTTCCTTTTTTTGAGGTCTAAAGCAGCTTTAATTCCTTTTTGTCTGATCATCTTTATCTTTAGCCTTGTTTCGGTCATCTTGTAAAATCTCTTTCCATATTTCTTCAACAGATTTTTGTCGATCTCAAACCCAAGTCCTGGCTTCTTAAATGGCTGGAGCATGGCCTTTGAATCAGGGATAATAGGCTCAATAATCCCTTCTCTGAACTTCGGCACCCAGGAAGGCTCCTCTAGCGGATATTCCAGCGGAAGATTGTTTTCTCTGTCTGTAAGGACCATATTCCAACCCACATAATAACCGATCCCATTTGTCCAGGTATGGGGAGAAAACTGCCTCTTATTTGCGTGGCATGCATCGATGACCTTTCTTACCTGAGCAATACCCCCGGCAAAAGTGGCATCAGGCTGGTATATATCAAAGCAATCCTTTTCAAACATAATCTTGATTTCATCCCACCCATAGTTTAGCTCAGCACCTGATATCTTTACCTTTGAGGCCTTTTTCAGGGCAGCATTACCATCATAATTTCTGGAATCCAGAGGTTCTTCAAGCCAATCAATATTGTTGGCATGGCATGCTGCTGCAAACTCTTTAGCGCGATTCAGGTCCCATGCAGGTATCTTATCAATAATCGTAACAAGCCATCCCTGATTTGCATCGACACCCAGGATCAGATCATCTCCCACCCCTTTTCTTACCACCTCGATGTGTCTGATATCATCTTTTAATGCCTTGTTCTTTACCCTCAATTTAGCTGTTTTAAACCCACGCTCCTTCATAGCGAGCAATTCATCTACCCTTCTTTCAGGCTCATGCATTTCTCCTGTAGAACAATACACAGGGATAGCTCTAGGCTGCCCACCCAATAATTCATATACTGGTTTTCCTTTGCTTTTCCCAATGATATCCCAGCAGGCCGGTTCAATCCAAAAGTTTCTCCATCCCAAAATGCCTGCCTGTTTCAAAAGGCTCTGAATATTATCTATATCAGTAGGATCCGCACCTATTAAATAACCTCCTATAAGATCGCCTAACCCCTGTCTTTCTATCCCCAGGGCAGTCCCTGCAGAATATCCTTCTATACCATCATTTGTTACGATTTTTATTAAAGTAAAACCATTGTGAGTTTGCGGATACCCGGGGATCCAGGTTGGCCAGAATGTATGCTCCAGTGGCACTGATACGTGATACAATTCTATTTTTGATATCTTCATACTCCTCTCCTTTCTACATTAAATGTTTTAATTCTAAACGCCCTCTAAAAAACCTACAATACAAAATTTGATTCCATTCTTCCATAAGGTATAAGGCTTATAAAGTTCAGTGATCTTACTAGAAAACAGTTCGATCATGTTTGTATCTGCTTGTCCAGTGCATAATTTCTAAAGTACAGAGTTATATCCCAGAATACTAAGGCGCTATTGAGGGCATAGAGATATATCACGAAATCCAGGTTGTAAAAGACCTTATGGAATATACCCGCAATATATCCCAAGAAGACGATAAAGAGGAATAAAATGCTTTTGCCCTTAGAAGTTCTCGATGTATAGGACTTGTATATCGATGATGGCCATGCAGCCCCGAAACATACCAACATAATAATTTCAAATATGCTCATTATTGCACCCTCATTTATTCTTCGTATAGTGGATTTTCCAGATCATCAATCGTTTGATTTTAGAAATTGAAAACCAACTCTCTTGCCTATAGCATGGACAGGCATAACAGTACACATCACCTTGCTTCCCCTGTTTTCCTTTGCAGATATGAGGCAGGGGCTCACCATCCCAAAGTAACACTTGTGTTAAGGTTGAAGATCTGGCCCCTCCTTTCACTATATTGACACCCTTGAGCAGATCCTATATGTTTCTATCCTAATTCAGGGGTGCAAGACTTGAATTACTGATAACATCAATACATATGGTAAGGAGATGCCGCAATGATATCTGTAAGGAGATTGCAGACTCGATTCTACCCGGATCCCAAAAGGGTAATAGCGAGATTTTTTATGCCTGGTGTGGAAAGGGCAAAATATATTATAGAAGAAATAATCAATCTTCCAGATGAACAGATTCGCTCTGGACTCTATCATGTGTTTGAAGACTATGCTGAGAGGCACAGGAAGATAAGTATAATCTTTAAGAATCATTATGATCAACTAAAGACAATCCTTAAAGAAGAGCTGAACTTTGATCCCGGAGAGCTTTCTGATGAGAGAAAGATGCTTATCGGGTCTTACTTTACCATGGAATATTCCATTGAATCAACTGCCTTTTTTAACCCTTCCATAGTAGAAGACCCGGATCAGGAATACCTTGAAGACGGGCAAAAACGTGTAATTGTCAGTTTCAGGGCCACAGGGGAAGGGCATATATCGTCTCTTGTTTTTAGAAGTGGCATACTCACAAAGGACAATGAGTTGATGTTCAAGCCGTTCAGCAGACTTGTAGAACTCCCTGAAAATATCAAGAGACATGTCTACAATAAAGAGCACTTCATCGAACGGATCTGGCTTATCCTTATTGAAAGAAGAGATGATCATGGTCACAGCGGGATACACGAAGAGGTAATAAACGCCATCATGGGTGAACTGAAAGAAAATTTTGTCTATGGCGAACTTCTCTCCTCTATCGAGAAGTACATTAAAGACCGCAAGCTATCCTATCAGCAAAAACGGGCTATGGATGCCATAGAAAGGGTAGCCAACTCACATTATGAGATGGAATTCTCCACTGACACGGTTTTATCCGAGCGGGTTATTTTTCCGTTCTCATTTACAGAGGCCAAAGGCATTGAGGATATGCGTTTTGTCAGGTTCATGGATGATGATGGGACCATCATGTTTTACTCGACCTACAGTGCATACAGCAATGCAGGGATCCTTACGAAATTTATCAGCACAGAAGACTTCCGTCATTTCAAGGTCAAACCAGTAAGAGGAGAGTACGCCGAGAACAAGGGGTTGGCGTTCTTCCCGCGAAGGATAAAAAACAAATATGCGATGCTCTCCCGCGTTGATGGGGTCAATAATTATGTAATGTTTTCAGACTATATTAATGTCTGGAATACGTATCCCCAAAAAGTAAATATGCCGGAATACCCTTGGGAGTTCGTTCAGGTGGGCAATTGCGGATCCCCCCTGGAAACCGATAAAGGGTGGCTTGCGATCACACACGGAGTAGGACCTATGAGGCGCTATTCACTTGGGGCAATACTTCTTGATCTTGATGACCCCACAAGGTTAATAGCCAAACTGGAAGAGCCTTTGATGATACCCAATGAAGAAGAAAGGGAAGGATATGTACCCAATGTTGTATATTCATGCGGTGCAATTATCAATAACGGAGAGCTTGTTATACCCTACAGTATGTCGGACTACGCATCATCCTTTGTTGCTGTAGGACTTGACGAATTATTTAGCAAGATGCAGAAAAGGTAGCACGATTTTTTCTTAAGGTTATGTGGGGATTTAAGTTTGGACTTAGTCTCCTAGCACTTTGTTATAGACGTCTATATAATCATCTATCATCTTCTCTTGGCTGAATCTTTCTTCCGCCCATGTACGGCAATAGGGTCTATTTATCCTGTTTATGTCATGAAGCGCATCTACTGCCTCATCCGGCGTTCCAACAATGTATCCGGTCTTACCATCTTTGATCAGTTCCGGCATAGAGCCCTTGTTAAACGCTACGACCGGTGTTCCGCAAAGCATAGCTTCAACGACACTGAGTCCGAAGGGCTCATTAAAATTGATGGGATGAAGCAGTGCAAATGCATGACCTAAAAGCTCATCTCTTTTTGCAGGCCCTGAATTTCCCACGTATATGATATCATTATTGATAAAGGGCTTAACCTTTTCATCAAAATAGGCCCGGTCTTGTATAGGCCCGGATATAATAAGCCTCATGCCTGATTTCTTGGCTATCCGGATCGCTTCGTATGTTCCCTTGTCCGGATGAATCCTTCCGAAATATAGCAAATAGTCTCCGTGGGTAGTATTCAACGTGAAATCTTCTACCCTGATACCGTTATAGACAGTGGCCATATACCTAAGCTCCGGACTGCGGTCAGAATTGCTAATAGACACATAGAATCCAATATCATTGTAGCGTTTGTATACAGGGATGATCTTCGGCGAGGAGAAACCATGTATTGTAGTTACCATAGGGGTGTTTATAAGCCTGGAATAGGTAAGGGGTAGAAAATCATAGTTGTTGTGTATGATATCGAATTTAGAGGCCATCTCTATAAGATGGCTTATATGCATACACTCACAGACCTTGGGGTCCATATTGGGGGTTTCTCCCCAAGGGTGTTCATATACATATTCAAGTTTGGCTTTTGTGGTGGAATCCCCTGTTGCGAAGAGCGTTATATCCAGACCTCGTTCGTAAAGTCCTTCAGCTATATTGGATGCTACCTGCTCCCAGGGGCCATAATGCTTAGGTGGCGTGCTCCAGCAAGTGGTAGACAGAATTGCTATTCTCATCATGAATTCTCTACGTAGAGATCTTGCACCCTCACATTGCCTCTCTTTTATCGTTCAGGCAGAGATCTATCAGATCATCGATTTTGGCCGTGCCGGCACACATAACCGTGTCTGCACCACCCCAGTATATCTTTACCGTTCCATCTTCCTCTGCTACGGCACCGCAGGTAAAGACCACATTATGTACATAACCCACGCGCTCATACATCTCCTCTGGCTGCAGTATCCAGTTGTCCCCAACGCCAACGATCTTAGACGGATCATTCAGATCATGCAGCGCAACACCCAGCCGGTATACACTTCCGTCCATGGTGTGAAAGACGCCATGGTATATACTGAGCCAGCCTTTCTTGGTCTTGATAGGCGGTGCGCCAGGTCCGATCTTCATCTCGTCCCAGTGATATTGCGTGGGTTTCATAATCACCTTGGAATTTCCCCAATAAATGAGGTCAGGTGAGTATGAAATCCAGATAGACCATGGGCTGATATCTGAATGGGGTCTATCCATCCTGACGTATAAGCCGCCTATTTTCTCAGGAAAGATCACTGAATTGCGGTAATCTGCTTCTGTGATTAGGGAGATACGTTCTATGGTGTTAAAATCTTGTGTCTTAGCCAGACCTATACGGACCCCATGCCTGGAATAGGCACTGTATGTGATCAGATACTCATCTTCTAAAAAGGTTATGCGTGGGTCCTCAACACCGTATTCTTCATATTCCTTGAACGCCCCCTGGGCGGCTGGTATCATGAAAGGCTTATTGGATACATGGAAATGAAATCCATCATCGCTTTCGGCAAGCCCTAATATACTCCTGCCGTTATAAAGATGGGACCTGAAGATCATGATGTAGCGACCATTATACTTTGTAACACCGGCATTATGTACCGTTGTTACCGGGTAAGGGACATCATCCTTTGTGAGTATAGGATTATTTGCATATCTTTTGACAATGGGCATTTACTTCTCCTTTTCATAGGCATCAAGTACAGTCAGATAAGATATCAGATAAGCGATGCTGCTCTCTGAGCCCTGATTTATGTTTACCCCTTTACTGGACAGCCCATCGTGACATCCTTTAGTCTCAAAATTATACAAGGGTATACCTAGATCATTCTCTCCAAGAAACCACATAAAAGATGTATACATCCGTTCCAGATAGTGTATATTCCCTGTGACCCTATATGCCTGTCTGAACATCAACACTACGGACATGGCATCAACTGGCTGCTGGTCAAACCTTGCCTTCTCTGCACCCTTTTCATACCATCCAGCGTTACCCACTAGAGAGAGATATTCATTCTCAAAGAGAACTTTTTCAAGGAACCCGCATGTGTCCTCAGCAACTCTAAGTAGTTTTTCGTCCCCTAGAACCTGGTATGCGTGAAAAATGGAAAGAGGCAGGATTCCGTTATCATATGTCAGACGCTTCTCAAACCATCTCCAATCACCATCTTCTATCTCATTATAGCTATAGAGTAATTTGTCCGCCATGGGTTTAAGCATATTCATCACGGCCTCATCTTCTTGATAACGCATCAGATAGTGGGAAAGGCCAATCATGGTATTAGCAATACCCCTTAAGGAATTAAGGTCTGTGATATTTGGTAATGCCTTTGCAAGCATCTCTTTTGCAAGATGAAAATAATAGTCATTGACGGGAAAACGAATTTGATATCCTAGTGCCCAAACAGCCCTGCCAAAGGTATCTTCAGCACCTCTTTTATCAAGAAACCTCCGGTCAAAACTCAAGAATCCCCTGAATGTTCCATCATTATTTTGCATGTAATGCACATAGCTTGCAATCTTTGAGAGCATGGAAAGCAATGCCTGATCGTTCTTATTCTTATATGCAATGGAGAGCATTAGAAGTGCCCTGGCGTTATCATCCAGATGGTAGCCTTCCTTACGGTTTGGTATACTGTATTTTGAATGCTGGAAAATCCCTGTATCATCTGTCATACGTACTACGTGATCAAGCATGAAATGTGGTAGCATATCAGGATTGAAGATATATCCAGCGCCTTTGGCACCCTGCCTGCCTAATTTTACCAGGTCGAGTGCAAGGCGTCTGTATTTGGCGCCAATTTCCGGCCAGGTTATATGCCTGCCATAGCTGTATGCCTTTTTTCTCAACGCCTCTAGTTCTAAAGGGTTATCGAGCAGTTCGTTTAAGATATCAGCCAGCGAACCGGAATCATTAAAGTTAAATAGCCTTCCCCTCCCATCGGACAGAAGTTCCCTGGCATGCCAGTAAGGGGTGGACACAACTGCTGTGCCGGCTCCCACAGCATATGAAAGGGTACCGCTGGTTATTTGGGCCTCATTCAGGTATGGGGTTATGTATATATCAGTAGCATAGAGGTATTCTTTTAGCCTTTCCTCTTTGACAAAGACATCCAAGAATTCGACATTTTTTTCCAAATGATATTTATTGACAAGACGATTTAGATATATTCTATATTCCTCACCTGAGTCTTTGAGCACATTTGGATGTGTCTTGCCCAGGATTACATAAAGGACATCCGGATATTTGCTGACTACTTTAGGCAAGGCTTCAAGCACTGTCTCAATACCCTTATCATGGCTAAGCAGGCCGAAGGTAAGGAGGACCTTTCTACCGGAAAGGCGAAGTTTGTTCTTATAAAAGTTTATCTTACCAGACTTAAAGTCTGGCACCCCATGTTCGATCAGAAGTATCTTGTTCTTAGGTACATCGTATATATTGGATAGGAAATCGATGGCAATAGGGTTCATTACAACCACCTTTCTCGCCTTTTTGGCCATTTCATGTACTATGGCCTTCTGATTATAGCTCGGGTCCTTTAGCACAGTATGCAGGATTACAATCAATGGTATCTCCAACCAATGTATCAGAGGAAGTATATAGCCCCCATCATTACCATCGAATATGCCAAATTCATGTTGAAGTATACAGACATTTGCATTACTTTTATTGATAAACTTTGCAGCGTTTAGATAATCTCTATAGCAGTCCATGGTGTATTTTACTTCCTCAGGATATGTATACTCCTGATCATTCGCTGCCACTATGTAGATAGAGGCATCTATAGTATCCTTATTATCCTTGCTCTTGCTGCTATTCATGATCGCTTGTGTTAGGTGGTTGGTAAAAGTAGCTATCCCGCATTGCCTGGGGGGATAAGTACTAATACATGCAATATCAACCTTTTGCTTTTGCATTATTTCTCCTTCCCTTGTCCGAATAGGGAGTATATAACCAACAGATACAAAGTCCCAGGGGCTTTCCGGCTCAAGCCTGGTTTACTAAGTATGTGTTAATCTTTCATGGACCCATAAAAAAATTAATAGTCTAATCAATATAACACGTTGGGAATATACGGTCAAGATTTAGGAAACAGGACTCCCCACCCCCATAAATGCTAACTTAAGAGAGCGGCATTTCTTATTCGTCATTCAGGGAAAAGCCGGAATCCAGTCTTTTCAGGGGAAACTAGGGGCCATCCCCTAACTGCCCCAGATAATATTGCAACCACTTGCTATAATCAGAACGGAATCTTCCCGGAATTGCTTTTTTAACTAAAACGGCGTCAAACCTGATTTTTATATCAGAAGGGATTTGTATCATTATAAGCTTATCCTGCTTATGTATAATATTAAAAAGATAGTGTTATCCAGCTAGGAATCTTATATATATAATTGAAATATTAATTGTTAAGATATTTTGAATGTAGTATTGGGAAGAAACTATATACTAACTGGTTAAGAGGCTAAACAATGAATATTTGGGAACCAGACAAACTAATTTTGTTCATAGCTTTGTTCATGCCAGGCTTTGTATCAATAAAGGTATATGAGTTAATTATTGCAACTAAAAGGCATGATTTCAAAAATTCATTTCTTGAAGCGGTTGGTTTTAGTGTATTGAATTTTGCTGCTCTATCATGGCTTTTTTTAATAGTATTCTCTCCTGGTTTTTCAAAAAACCACCCAATTTTGTTTTCACTCATTGTTTTTTCTATCTTCTTTGTATTTCCTGCTCTTTGGCCCATAATTTTTGTAAGGCTGTCTAAATGGAAACGCATCTCTAAATATATCATCAGCCCTATTAGCATGCCTTGGGATTATGTTTTCAGTAAGCGAAAGTCGGCTTGGGTTATAGCTCACTTAAAAGATGGCAGAAAAATAGGTGGAAAATATAGTATTAATTCAAGAGCATCTGCATATCCAAATCAAAGGCAAATATATATAGAGGAATTGTGGGTCCTGAAAGAAAATGGAGGGTTTAATAAACCTATTGAAAGAAGCGGTGGGGCTATCATCTTTGAAGATGAGATTTCAATAATTGAATTCTTTAATTAAAAAGGAGGCAAATTATGTCCGATAAAGAATTGGAAGAAAAAATTATTATAGAAAAAAAAATTGAAAAGGGAAAAAGAATAATAGGCGATGACTCGATTCAGGAATCATATCAGCCGACTGAGGATACACTTGATCCAGACAATCCTCCAGGAGGTGGTAGCGGTGTGCCGGAAAAGGATGACGATTAACCAAGTTAATCCTCTTAACCAGGCTCTTGCAGCCGACAGCTAATCGCTGCGGCTGAAGAGCTCGTTGGAAGTACAGAAATAGGAGGTATAGCTCATGTCAGAGTGGACAGATCAGATCAATAAGCACCAAGTTCATGACACTCTCCGCTCCATACGAGCGGCCGTTGAGACAATTCTCGCACAAGAGGATGAGCGTGATGTAGCCACAACCGAACGACTGGAACGGCTAAATCAAGTCACGAACGATATTCGCACCAGACTTGATTCGGTAGATCCGGACTCAGTCCCCTTACAAGTGTTGAACAATCTGCAGCCCCCGCTGCAGAAGATTGAGGCTGAGTTATCTGCTTACCAAAGTGACAAGCAGCCAGCCCACGTAAACACCGCCCACAACCAACTTGAAAATGCATTGGCACATTTGAGCAATGTCCCTGCCCCCCGCACGGTCGCGGATGTTGAAGGGATACGGGAGGCCGTTACATCACTCCGGCGGTCGGTGGGTCAGAACATTCGCCATCTCGAAGAGCAAAGCTCGGGGGCGCAGAACAACCTCGACAATCTCGTGGCCCAGATGAAGACCTTGGAAGCCAATGTGTCGCAGAACCAAAAACGAGTTGAACAAGCTCTGTCGGAAATCCAGCAGCGTTTCACGACCACTGAAGAACATCGTGCTACAACATTTCAGACGAACCAGTCTGAGCGAGACCGCGAAGCCAAAGAACTTCACGAATCAAAGGAAAAGGAGTGGAATGCCGTCATTCAAAAAAATGATGATGAGTATAAGCAGCTTTATGATAAGTTTACCCAAAGCTTTCAAGCACTCAATGCATCTTTAGAAGAAAAAGCTGTGTCAGCACTTGAAGAAATTGAAGCAAGAAAACTGGAAGCGGAGAAACTGGTAGGAGTTATCACCGACACGGGAATGGTTGGTGGCTACCAAAAGGAAGCTAACATATCTAAGCGCGCTGCAACATTTTGGAGGTTTTTGGCCGTAGCCTCATTCATTGGCCTGATTGTCTTCGCAATCGTCGTATTCTTGAGGAGTCAAGGTACAACCGCTGAAGTATCATGGCCCATTGTAGGTTGGAGAATATTCGTTGCCACCTCATTTGGTCTACTCGCCGCTTATGCGGCGCTACAAGCTGATAAGCACGACAGGACGAAACAGCGAAGTCGAAAAATGGAACTCGAACTTGTCGCAATCTCACCCTACTTACATGACCTTCCGCCAGATAAACAGATTGAGATTAAAATGGAACTAGCACAGAAACTGTTTGGACAAGTCGAGTTACCCAGCGGCAAAGTAGACAAGAAGACCACAGGATCCATTTTGGACGTCTTAAAAACGGCAATGGAGGCTATTGAATCCTTAGCGTCAAAACACTAAACTTCCAACAATGGCATGGAGGTGGATTGGGCAAAGCTTTAGCTTTTCCCAACCACTCATACCTGGCGTTCGGTTAACAACAAACGATAGGAGATTATAATGAAGGCAGAATTCACAGCAATCATAGAAGCCGCACCAGAGGGCGGCTTCTGGGCTATCTGTCCGGAGATATCTGGAGCTAATGGACAGGGGGAAACGATAGAGGAAACTAAGACTAATTTGAGGCAGGCTATTGAGTTGATCTTGGAAGATCGCAAAGCTGACATTCTCCGAGGGCTACCCGAGGATGCTATTCAAGATAAGGTGATGATCGGATGAAACGGCGAGACTTGGAGCGAAAGTTAAGAATCGCCGGTTGTTAACTAAAACGTGAAGGAGCCTCACACTCACTTTGGATTAATCCGAAGAACGGAGAGACAGAAGCTGTCCCTCGACACACTGAGATAAAAGAACCATTAGCAACAAAAAATTTTGAAGAATCTTAATGCAGATTAAATAATCGAACCAATCATTCAAGCTGATTAGGGGAAGCTCAGCCGATTTGTAGTTTATCGGTTTCAATGAATTTTTTTTGATAATCAACAGCTGTCGCAGTTAATCCCCCGGCAGCTTAATTTTGCGTTGGGCTAAAAACGGGGTATGCAAAGGTTATGGAACAACCGACTAAAAGAGCTGTGGTATTAGGAGCTGGCGCATCTTGCTCATACACTGATTCCCCAACAGGTCAGAGACCTCCTCTCGCCAGTCAGATTATTCCAACTTATTTCAATTTGGATATTTCGACAAATAGGTTTGTTCTTATTGGAAACATTGTGAACTATGTCAGGGACTATAAAGGGATACGCCCCGAAGATTTTTCATGTTGGAGAGATGACATAGAAAGATTCCTTACTGAAATCGATGAGGAAATAGTTTCCTTGGCACCGAGGTTAAAAGGGAGGCAGTTAAATCAAGATGAATTTAAAAAAATTACATTGGCTCAAGGTGCTTATACTCAATTAATCTTTCTTTTTTCTTCCATTCTCAATGAAATTCAAAATGGTCCGGTAAGTATCCCTTATGCTCTTTTGGCAAATGAATTAAAAAAAGGGGATACATGTATAACTTTCAATTGGGATACTTTACTAGATAGAGCATTAGCTTCAACTGGAAATTGGTCGGCAGCCAACGGCTATGCAATAAGGCCAGAAGCCATTTTTGATGATGGCTGGCAATCAATAAAAAATCCACAATGCATTAATAATGGACCGCAGTATTTGAAACTACATGGTTCTACAAACTGGTTGACGCCATATCAACTTCTAAATCTTTCAACAGGTGAAAGTCTTACTTTAAGCGGGTATGCGATCAATCAGTTTTTTGTTTATGTCAAAGCGACGGCTTCATATCAAACCTATGAGAATAGATACTGGGGGCCATATGAGCCGTACAGTTATTGTTATTATCCACCAGACTTACCATGTGAAAGAGATGATACTCCTCCCGGATATGTTGGTGTCAGAGCCGTCTGTGCCCCCGATCTTCCGGAACATGCCAAATTTTCTATTGGCGAAAAATGCGTCTATTCAATGCCGCTCATAGTTCCTCCTGTAAGAAATAAACAGTATTTGAGATATGGAGAAATATTCTCGGTCCTTTGGGGAAAGGCATCTGAAGTCCTTTCAGAATGTGAAGAACTCTATGTCATTGGATATTCTTTCCCTTCAACAGATCATGTAGCGAAAGATTTGTTTCAAGAAGCTTTGAGGAAAAACAGTAATTTAAAAAAAGTTGTTATTTGGAATCCGTCTCCCACAAACCTTGAGAAATTATTTATTGATGATTTCGGTACAGACAAAGAAAAAATACATATAAAAGCGGAGAAATTCGATCCGCTAAAAGAACCTGCTTCAAGGATACTTTCTTGAATAAAATGGCATAAAAGCCCAACTAGGCGCTGCACTGGATTGCTCTTCCGCTCCGCTCCAGAGCAACCAGTGAGCTTTCACGTTAGCATTTGGAATTAATATTTCAAGGAATTACTATGAAAGAAAAATCTAAAGAAATAATTACAGAAATAGTCGAATCTACAGCTAAAGGTTTAGTTGGCGCTATTCCTTTTGCTGGAACAGCATTAAATGAAGCCCTATTTGATGGTAGAAGTAGAATAAAACAGAATAGATTTAACAATTTTATTAAAATCTTTTCTGAGTATTTGAAAAATGTAAATGAATCAGAAATAGATTTTGAATATATTAAAAGTGAAGATTTTGGTGATATCTTTGAATCAATAATAAGAAGAGTAATGCGCAGTGGATCTGTAGAAAAACTAGATACATTCAAAAATGTACTCTCTAACCATGTTTTAGGCAAAATTAAAACAGATCATGCGGAAACTTTTTTAGATTTAGTTTCACGATTAAATGAAGATCAAATTAGAATATTGGAAACTTATCGTAAAATAAAAAGTAATGATATTTCCATCAATGAAAACTTACCTAAAAAAAATGTGATAGATGCTAACTTCGAACCTCAGCTTTCGGAAATAAGAAGTGCGAAAAATTTTAATCTTGATAAAGGCGTTTACCAGTTTTATCTTCAAGACTTATTCGCAAAAGGCCTTTTATTTGATGATGGTGTTAACAGAATGGACCTTGGACCATTTGAATTAATGGAAATCACACAATTTGGTATAGATTTTTTATCATATATTGAACAATCTTAAATCAATTATGCTAACAAGGCTTTTGCAGCTGAGCGCAAAAAGCCGCGCCCGCTGAAAAGCAGCGTTATGGGTGAATAATTAATAAGTATCATATTTCCAGGGAGGTAAATTATGGGTTTACTCGACGGTCTTGAAAAACTTATTAATGAGCATGGTTCGGCTACGATACTTCGTGAACGCATTGCTTTGGCGGAAGACAAGTATTCTTCGTTGGAAGCAAAGGCAAAATCGTTTGAAATAAAGGTAGCCGACCTTGAAACAGAGAATAAAACTCTTAAATCTAATCTTGAGGAGGCAGAAAAAGAGATAGATCGTCTCAATAAAATCATCCAAACCTCTCAAGAAGATCAAGGCATAAAAAAACTCAAAGAAATCGAGGAGCAGATCCTTAAACTCTTCTTTGAAACAAACCAGGAATTCTATGCCGCTAACATTGCTAGTCGTTTTAATATCAATATTGGTGTCGCTGAATACCATATTAACAACCTCCTTAAATTAGGTCTTATAAGTGCATCTTACAATATGATGGACGATACATGCTATTATATAAATACAAATGGTCGGGCACATGTAGTTGGAAATACCCCATAACCACCGCTTTAACTAGGACGCTCCTATCGCCGCGTATTGCCATTCGCTGGCCGCGAGGCGCTTCGCGCCTCACAACCAGCGAATGCAGCCGTCAGCGCGTGCAGGCAAGCGAGCTTGCCCACCCGCTTGCGGCTGATCCGCGGCGATTAGATCCTAAAAAAGGAGGAAGTATTATGAATATGATGTCAAAAGATCAAGCTAAAGAATTTGCATCAAAATGGTTACCCGCCTGGACAGGTAATGATCCTGAAAAACTATTAAGCTTTTATTCTGATGATGCATTTTATCTAGATCCGACTATACCGAATGGCGTTAAAGGAAAAGAAGAATTAAGATCATATTTCAATGAGTTACTATCAAACAATCCAAATTGGGTATGGACCCAAATTGAGGGTATCCCAATGGAAGATGGATTTTTGAACAAATGGCATGCTTTGATGCCTGTTGGTCCCAAAAATGTTGAATGTATCGGAGTATGCTTTGTTCAATTTAATAGCGATGGGAAAATCCGTAGAAATGAGGTTTATTTTGACACAAAAGAATTGATTTCAGAGATTAAAAAATACAATAAAGAAAAAAAGCAATGATATAACAAGTCATTTCACTGGACGCTAATCGTGCCGGTGAATTCGAAACTAGGGGACACCCCATAACTGCCCTAACTGCCCAACGAAGGCTTGTCCCCTTCCCTTTAAAATGATAAGTGAATTTCATGAACCACGAGGGAGAAGGGTTATTAAGAATCAATTCGGCCCAATAAGAGTTATACCAGGAGAAGACAGGAGTAGATTTCCATATTGCACGTCCCTTTTCCTCGATGATGATATCAAGGTTCTCATTGATCCAGGGGCAGGGTATCGATGATCGGAGATAAATTCATCACGATCCGGAAATGACCCCTTTGTCTACACATTCGTGTCCACCGAGGGGGTCAGGGTTTTTTTATGTGTCCTCTCGCTTTTCTAAGGCTTTTCCAAAATGGTTTATACAGAAAGCTATTTTCATCTAATTCACAAAGTTGTTTGAACATTGATCTTGTGACGGTCAAGGCAAGGATATCAGGTGGCAGATACTGACGCATCGCAATATCTGTTGTACCAATGATAGCTTGAGGGAGATCAAAATTTTCGAATAATGCAGCTAATTGCGAACAACCCGATCCAAACGGCGCAAGTACCGGCTTAGGATCACTGGGGGCGCCATGATATTGAGTCCCTATCATCAGTACGCTTAACTGATCGGGATTGACATAGAAGGTGATAGTTTTGAGGTAGGCATATTGCTCTTTTCGTAGTGGTCCGATTACAATATAGGGATTTTCCTGCTTGTAAGGATGATAGTGATCAAGCCATTGGTTCATCAGTGCTGGTGACGATTTGAGGCCTTCGGCTTCTGCGAGGAATCTCACGAATTTTTCACGGGATATCGATTCAACGCCACAAAGCCAGTAACCAGCCCCCATGCAACTGAAGGTTTCTTTAGAAATGCAGAGACTTTCACCCTTTAGCCAATTTTCATAACAGGGAAAAATGCAGTGCTTTGCTTTAGCAAATGGTTCAAAGGGTTTCGTGTCAGGTACATCATAAAATCCGATAAGCGGGGTGGTTATTCCGACGATTTCAAGCAAGCTACTCTGATCGGGTTGCATAATTGCCTCCTTTTGTTGAAACCTGATAAGGGTAGGGGGTCAGGTTTTCATTCTTCACTTATTACTCCGGCAACAATATATGTCAAAGCCGTCATTCCCGCGAAAGCGGGAATCCGGAATTGGCCTGGATGCCGGATCAAGTCCGGCATGACATTTGATATGTTTAATTGCCGTAGTAATAACATCTGTTTCTCAATGCTCATCGATATTTTTTAAATTGATTCCTTAGTGACCTTGACATGGACTATTACTGTCCCAAGGTAACACTTGTGTCAAGTTTGAAGACATGACCCCCTGTCATTCAGGGGGAGGGAAGAAAACGGTATTTTATGCCGAAGTAAAAGAAGAGTTGTTCGCTTGTAATCTCCTGGTCAATGATTGCCAAGAATCCTCCAGGGACCTGGTACTGAGTCTGCTCACCCTTTGTTTTAATCACGAGAGAATCAAACCCCATATCCAGGGACCAGCGACTTGAAAAGGCATGTGTAACATTAAGAGACGCGATATAGGCATGACCTGTGCAATCGCCTTTTGAGAGCTTTGGCGGATCGCGTATCAGATGGTGATCCTCATCCTCCACATTTACCAGTGGGGTTCCGCCGATGGAGATAGCAGAGCTTGTCCTTTTCCCGGCGCCTTTTACACTAAGGGCAAGGTATGGGATCTTATAGGTTGTTTCATAGGTTAGCACCTTGCCGGGTGCGTAGCTCACCCCTGTGTAGCGCCCTGATGGATATTCCTGGCAGAGATCTTTGACATCATATTCAAACCTTTGGTGGATGTAGCCCAGGTCCAGGACAAAAGAGATATCCTTAAGGTTATAAAACCCGTATCCCATGACAACACGCATGATCCTGGCAGTGAGTTCGCTGTCGCTTTCTGAATATATATCAAGAATGTATGGGTCCATCCAGTCAGAGTCCTTCATCTTGCCGGCGTCTTTATTGATATTCATTCGATATTCCGCACTGAGGTAAAAGCGTCTCTCGACATTCATGTCCATCCCAAGTGTGGCCATATAGACATCCAAAGGGAATTCCAATTCGCTTAATGGAAAGTGTATGGAATCAAAGCTTCCATCTGCCAAAATTATTGCGCCTCCGATCTGGTAGGTGGTGTACCCATGAAGTATGCCCAGATCAGCGCTGAAATCAACATCAACCTCAGCTGCAAGTATTGAAGATGTTGAAATTATAATAAAGAAACCAAGCAGCAGGGCAATAAACATTTTTTTCATCTGCTATCTCCTTTGTTTGTCAGTATCAATGTCATGATTGACATCTTATCTTTCGGCAGGACTACTGCCATACTTTAAGGCTTCTCTTGAAGACTTGGCCCCTCATGCCTTTCCAATTTCTTCGCTACTTTTATGATGAGTTAAGTTAACGAATTCGTAGAAAGGCTAAAACGGCGTCATTGCAGACTTTAGCGAAGACAAATCGGGGGGCTTAAGCGAAGTGAAGAATCTCGTGGAGCATAGCTATATGATATTATTAGATTGCTTCGTTGCTGAAGCTCCTCGCAATGACATGCTCAGCTACTTTTTACGAGTTCATCAAGTATTGTATCTCTCGAATTCCATTGGATTCATATTTTAATGTACGTTCCCTATCTCTTCACTCATTCTCTATATTACCGCGGCTGATACCCCCACATACAGGGGAATTTAAATTTGTATTCACCGTATCGTTATGGTAAAAAGGAGGGGTCAGATATGGGCTCAAAGATATAAGGTGATGTTGTGAATAAAAACAGGAATAAACACGCTGCAGGCACCATGGAAGAGATGTTCTCGATGATTCCCTATCTCTTTGTCATGGGTATTATCAGGGTGATCCGTGTTTTGCCCCACGATGCGGCACTCTTGTTCGGAAGATGGATGGGGGCGCTGGGCTGGGCGCTGGATCCTCTTCACCGGGGGATCGTCAGGGTGCAGATGAGGAACGCCCTGGGCAAGGGATATCATGCATCCATGCCGCTGAAGGTCTTTATGAACCAGGGAGAGTTCATGGCTGATATAATCAAGTTTTTTTATATGGATGATGAAACCATGAAAAAGATCGTGGACATAGAAGGCCGTGAATACCTCGAACAGGCCCTCAGTACAGGCAGGGGGATTATATTCATAACCGGGCATATCGGTTCCTGGCATGTGCTGAGCCATATCCCCAGGCTGATGGGCCTACCCTATTCCACCATGGCGGACCTTGTCAAAAACCCCAGGCTGGCTGGCCTGCTCAAGGATATCTTCGGTAGCGGCGGGGTTTCTATCATGCCTCCAAAGGGGGGCGTGACAACGATGCTGGAGAGAGAGATCCAGGAGGGTCGCCATGTATGCATTACCATCGATCAGAGGGGGAATCGTTCCAACGGATTGTTCTGCGACATGTTTGGCTTGCCTGCACCCACGACTCCGCTTCCGGCCTTTGTGGCGCTGAAGACTAATGCCTTGATCGTGCCGGTCTATTCCATGAAGGTCGGCGGCCGTTACAAGATATATTTCAGCGAGTCAGTGGAGCCGGCCTCTTTCGGGGATGATGTAGCAGAGATTGACACACTCCGGGATGCCGCACGATCCAGTGCAATCAGGGGATTGAGCGGCTATATGCAGTTCTGGCTGGAAACGGTTGTCCGTGCCCACCCGGAGCACTGGTTCTGGATGCATTCCAGGTGGGCCAGGCGCAAGGATATGCAGAAGTTGCTGAAAAAGGGCCCTGGTTTCGCAGCATACGTAAAAGAATCCGCAGAGATACAGCAGAGATTATAACGGTCATCCTTTTGGGGTCAGGACCTTTTAATGGGTGACCCCTTCTTCCTCCCCCATACAGGGGAATTTAAATTTGTATTCACCATATCGTTATGGTAAATTTTCCCCGGTATTTCGATGACTGTGGTAAAAGGAGGGCACGGTGCGAGGGCTTCCCGAAAAGATAATCGATTTTCATGTCCATCTCTTTCCTGACAAACTGTTCAACGCAATCTGGAAATATTTCTCAACGGCATATGGCAGGAACGTCCTCCATGAACTTCATTATAAAGAATGTATAAATTATTTGCATAAAAAAGATGTGGAATACATCGTCTATTCAAATTATGCCCACAAAAAGGGAATAGCAAAGAGTCTCAACGGATGGAACCTGAAGGTACTGGAAGAGTATCCTGAGCTTTACTGCTTCGCGGCATATCATCCCGACGATAATGACGCCCTTGATATGGCGAGATCTCTCCTGGACCATCCAAGGATACTCGGATTCAAACTCCAGCTTCTTGTCCAGATGTTCTATCCGCATGATGAAAGGCTCTTTCCCCTGTACGAAATGGTCATTGAGAAAGGGAAAAGGCTCCTTTTGCACGTCGGAAACGGCCCCATAGGAAACAGCTTCGTCGGTATAGGCAATTTCATAAAGCTTCTTGAAAGATACCCCGATCTGCCCGCAAATGTGGCACACATGGGTGGATTCGAATACGGGGAGTTTATCAGGCTCCTGGATCACTTTCCAAATATCTGCCTCGATACAACCTGGGCATTCCTTCCACAATCAGGTTTTATGTTCGATCAGAAAAAAGAGGCCCTTGAGATCCATAAGGGCAGAATTATCTACGGATCGGATTTTCCTAATCTTATCTACCCCAGAGAGGAAGAGATCGACTGTCTGCTGGATCTCAACCTATCGCACGATTTTTACAAAAAGGTGTTCAGAGAAAACGGGATTGCACTCCTGGGGGGATAGGGATATTGGAACAACCGTTCTTATTTTACCTCTACTGTTATTTAACCTTGACGGTTTTGCAAAAAGTCCATTATACCCCTTAACCGTCATTTCGTCCCGGGATCGAGTCCGGGATGACGGCGAAAACCGGAATCCCGGGTGAGAAATCCCACGCTACAATTTCCGTCATTCCGGCGGAAGCCGGAATCCAGTCTTTTCAAGTAGTTGCAGATCATCCGGACTCCTCCCGGACTCGATCCGGGATCTACCGGAGTGACGACTTTTTGCGAAACCGTCATATATAATAGTTATATGTTTAACGGCGCGGTTAAGTGGGCGGCAAAGGAGCGAAGCGTATTTGCCGATCCATCTTCAACCGCTTGTTCAAGTAAGCCGCTAACGCGGCAGAAAAACCGTTCAATTTTGCCAATTCAATCATTGTATTTTAACAATAAGTGGTTTATTATAAAAGAAATAAAAAAAGTTTTGGAGTTTCTTGCAAATGGT
>Ga0210003_1000263_pt1 | contig 46721 bp, 58 predicted proteins | sample LantaG_FD_182804 | JGI IMG/M metagenome (GOLD analysis project Ga0210003, IMG submission 182804) | Deep subsurface microbial communities from Baltic Sea to uncover new lineages of life (NeLLi) - Landsort_02402 metaG (SPAdes) (version 2) | ecosystem: Environmental > Aquatic > Marine > Oceanic >... | reverse complement strand
GCCGTGTTTCAAGGCGTTTTTCGCGACGGCGGCCTTGGCTTCGGGGGTTCGGGGGCCAGTGGATTTCTGGGCGTTACGGCGGTTTGCGAGGATTTGGGGTTCGGTAGCCATTTTCAGGTTCTCCTAAAGGGTTTAAGGTTCAGTATTTACGTTTTAGCTGGAATGGCGGGGGCTGAGGCCCCAGCCTACAAGAGCAGCTTCTCTACCTTTAGAGCAACCTGCGCGTTTCGTGCGAAAATTCGGGTATTTTGCAGTCTTGGAAAATCGTAAGTGCTTATATGGACAGGAGTAAGAATTTTTCAAAATTTCCGGTTTTTGCCGTTGGGCGCTTGCGCATTTGGTTGATATTTTGGCGGGCCCCATACCAAATGACGGAATGTTGAACCTGCGCGGGCACAGCCCTATTTGGTACGGGATGAAGATTTGGTTGCTTTTTGGCGGAGGTTGGCTAAAATCAGGGCAATACAATTAGAGGCGGGCTTGACTGAAAAAGAGATTCGTATCTCGTGAATCGTGAATTGTATTGGGAGAAAGGCGGAGTTGGTGGGAATTGCGGGTTTTGGTTTTTTGAGTGATTCGGCATGTGCAAACAAGTTGCACACTGCCCGGGTTAAGAGGACGAAGTTGAAATTTAAGTTGAATAGGAGGAAATGACTGGTAGGGACGGTACGGCATAGAAGAAAAAGGTCGGACAGCTTTAATTTCCACAAAAAAACCCGAAGTTTCAGAAAAGTTCTCTGTTGACAGGAGCTATGTTGTAAGTAAATTGTTTGGTGCGGTACCAAACAGCATAATTTGATAACTTCTTTGTGGAAGGAGTCAATCATGTGTGGCGGAAAAACATTTCTATTAGCTGTTGTTGTTCTAATTATGGCTTCAGTTGCCAACGCAGATTTAGCCTTGACGGTCAATGGGCGCGACACATCAATGCCAATTGAGGTCAAAGCCGATGACGATATTATTATTGCGGTTGCCGGTCAGACTGACGAACAAAAAGAAACTTATTCTGTGACTTGCGAAATGGGTGGCAAACTTGAGCCGCTGCCGGAACCAACCACGCTGGCAGAGAAACCCAAAGAAGGCGATTATTTGTTTACGTTTGAAGATGAGGAATTGGTCTTGGCGATGGTCAACCTCACTGTCGGTGATGTACTCGACTACCAGCTTATTCTTTTCAAGATACCGGATGTGAACACGGTTATCTTCGGTATGGATTCGGATGCGATTGAAATACCTGCGCCTGAGCCTGAACCAGAGCCAGCACCAGAACCAAGTCAAGCTAGCAAGCCTAATGAGCCACAACCGTCACCATTCGAGCCAATACAAGGAGAGCCAAACGAACTCCTATTACGTATGCCTGTTAAAGATGTTAACCAGGCGCGGATTACTTCTACCCCTATAAACTGCCCAAACGATGTTAAAGCTCATCAGTTGACAGGCTTTGCTATTCCCGATACAAGCAAGGCAGGCCAGTCGACTATGGGTAAGGGTGGCTACATAGAGCTACAGGAAATCACTGATAGTCTTTATCTTGATGCCAATGAGGTTTATTATGTTCCATATCCGCCCTTGCTGATACACGGTGTGGGTGGCGAAGAAATTGATGTGGTAATCCCATCTCACACAACTATTATTGTGGCTGAAGATTGGGATTATGGGCTTGTGGTTTATGACGGCGCAAATGTGTATTTTGGCGAAGCCTCGCCAGAAGTTAATGAACCTAACTCAATTTATGAGCCAAGTGACATAAATAGTCCGGTACCGCCTGTTTGGATTGTCGGCGAATCTGGCAGTTCGTTCTTCAACAATTTCTGTGGCATTTTCATCGACCGAACTGCCGGGACAAGATGCAAGCTGGATAACATTTGCTTAAGAGGATTTTATTATGGACTTCAAATTGACCAGCAGCTCGACTACCCTATATCGAATATTCATGCTTTTGGGTGCTATAATGGAATTCTGAGCTTCGGCCCCAATAAAATTGTCAACTCCAGTGTAAGCTATTATGGAATATGGTCTTATGAATGGCCCTATGATGGTTATGCTTATGAATTTATGTCTGAAAGCTGGGATGGGACCATATTCTTTGGGGGAACTGATTTTGAAATTTACAACTGCCTGGCTGATGATGGTGATTATGGTTTTACAGCAAATGGATTATATGAGCCTAACGAAGCGCCGAATTTCTATGTCAGAGATTGTGTTGCCACAAATAGCCACACTGGATTTAATTGTGTTAATGGTTTGCTTGGCATAAGCGTGATTTGTCCTGGTCTATATAACAATTACCAGAATAAAAATTTCCCAGAATTACCGTTTACTGATCCTGCCTATGAAGTAAATGACCCATTCGTGGTCGACCCAAACGACTATAGGATTTTCCTTGACCCTAATTCCCAGTTTGTAAACCATGGCTCAGGGCTTACTCCATTCCCAGGGTGGACAACTAACATTAACGGTGCACCTGACGAATGTACTGGGGATATCTGGCCGCATTACCAGATTAGAGGAGTTGATAAATGGTTGAAGGCGGACTTGAATACTGATGATACCATTGATACAAATGATTTGGCAGAGTTTGCAGATGAATGGTTGGTCACAAGCCCGAATTCTGCTGATTTGAATAAGGACCAAGTAGTAAATTTCCTGGACTTTGCGATATTGGCAAATCAGTGGCTATTCAAGGAAATGTCCCTTGAAATATTTGACACTGAGACAATCCAGGCAGTGGAACCTAATAACATTCAAGGCTATGTCGGCATTGGACTCAGGGACATCCCTATATACGCAGGAATAGTGTCCGTCTATTTGGATAATGAGTTAATCGGTAGTTTGTCACTTGGTTGGGAACATAAGGAGCAGTGGGTGGGACTGCAAAGTGATGCTTTTTCCAACGGCTGGCATACTCTCCGGCTTGTGACTATTGATGTGTATGGTCGTATAATTAACCACAAGCCAGTCAATGTTTATTTCAATAATCTGCTTTACAAAGTTGCAGCCAGTGACTATTTTCATCCTGATGACGACTATAAGTACAGTGGTTTCTACGATGGCAGCAGCACATTAGAGGCAGTGCTTACTGATCAGGATGGACAGACAATATGGTCGGATAATTATACCGGCCAGCATATTAGCATTGTGATACCCGGAGCTACCTTCGACAGTGAACAATTCTGTGAACTTTCTATAACTGAAGGCACAAAGTCTGGCGGCCCTACCGTTACAAAGAAAGACCTGACAAAGAAGTTTAAGCAAGCAGACTGCCCTGCTGATGTCAGAATGGTGATTGTTCTACCTAACAAGGATGTGTTCAAAGTAAGAAAACCTGCGATTTTTGAATGTGCGGAGGCCTGCAACAATCGAAACGTAACTTGGGTTAGCCTGTATCACCATGATGTAACTAAAGATAATCTGAGTTTTCTTTACAATAAATCGAGCGTTAAATACATATACTGGTGCGGCCATGCAAACAACAATGTGCAAGGGGTTGATAGAACTCACACTGAATGTTGGCGCTATGAACCGAGTTGGTGGCATTTTAACTGGCAGAAAATAGGTGTGTTTTCCTATACTCGGCAGACATTTCCTAGCGCACCGCTTTTGCCTGATGCCTGGGATACACGTGGATTTGACCTATGGTCGCTTGGAATGTATGATTCATGGAACAAGAAGATTGTATTTGTTGACGGCTGCCTGAGTGCAACTGACCCTCCTGATATGGCTGATGCCTATGGGGTGTTCTCCTTACAGGGTCAGGGTAGTCTTGACCAGATTTACATTGGATGGCGAGAAACAGTTCTTGTTTCAACGGGTATAGTGGAGCACATTGTAGGTAACACAACTGAAGGGGTAAGAATGTTCTGGGAGAGAATGGGCGCCGGCGATGATATTTATGATGCCTTTTATTACACCACTGTCCACGGTGGAATAGGTATGCGAAAAGCCATGTGGGGCGAAAATGGCCTCCTTGATATTGGTGAACCTGATGAGGATGATAACATCTTTTTGTGGGGTAATGGCTTGATTAGCCAAATGGAGTTAGACCCGTAATTGGAGATATTAAAATGAAACGGATAATTCTTTTTCTCATGATCGCGTCCATTTTCTTCTCATCGTGTAAGAAGGAACCAGAAAATATCAAAGAATGGGGAGGCCTGCATTCAATTCCTTCTCATTTAAGACCACCTGTTTGTGCAGTCTGGTATAAGCCTGGGCCTTTAGGTTGGTTACCTAATAAGTGCTTTGCTCAAGCAGGTGAACTAAGGGAGATAATAGAGCTTTTGCGAGACGAGAAAGACTCAGAGTTTCCGAATACTTCGTTTAATGGAAACCAAAAACTTAGCTTAATCTTTTATAAAGGCAAACCAGAAACCTTAGCTGTCAGGGAATTCTGCTTTGATTTGCATGATGGTACATTCGTATGGGCTTATGGAAAAAGTCAGAAGCTCGGAAGAATTTTGATTGAAAAGGAATCTTGGGGTGATTACTATCCAGACCCAACTGATCCTAATCGAATAAATCGAATAAAAGAATCTCAAGAGCGGTTACGTAAACTGGCTGAACAAATGAAAGCCCAGAGAGAAACAGGTATTCAGGGGCATTAAAGGTGTGCGGTAGTTTTTTGTTGTGGGGATAGTCAGGGGAGAGTAAATTTTGTTTGTTATGGCTCGGCGTAAACGGATTACACCTGGCGGATAGGTTTATCATATTGCGAACGGTGCACAGGGTCGGGTGTGGTGCTGATAGTTGATATGCCAAAATCAGCCGAAATCAGGCTGACGGTCCATATTTATAAATCTCGCTCTTTGCGAGTACGAAATTATAACGGCTGAAAAATATATTTCAATAGTTTTTTCAACTTTTGCGGCCATTTTTAGGCTGGGAATGGGGATAGCAGGGGCGGCGGGGGCTTTTTAGGGTTGACGGGGCTGGGCGAAGCTGATAGAATCTGCGGTTGAAAGGTTATTTCCTTTTTGGCCGTCTGGTGGGTGTGACAGACGGCTGATTGTATGGAAGCCCTGGCCGCCCGGCCTCGGCTTCCTTATTATTTTGCGACTAATAATTCTTACCTGCTTGAACCATCTGCTTGAACGGTTCAAATTCCTTGCGGTCTTTGGCGCCCATGCGAATGGACGCAGGCGGGGAGAAGAGTTTTTATCCTTCGATTAGGCTCCCACCTTCGCAGAAGCTTCGGAGGGCAAGCAGGACATGGTTTTTAGTTTTTATTTAGCTTTGCGTTTCTAAAGGAACGAGGCTGTTCAGGGCGGTCATTACAGATATCAGGCCAATAGAGCCTGTGCTGCTGGAAGAATGCTGCCACAATAGCGGGGGCAGGATTCGAACCTGCGACCTCCGGGTTATGGGCCCGACGAGCTACCAGACTGCTCTACCCCGCGGTCAGTTAATCGCAACAGTTATATTAACATCAACGTCCACGTATGTCAAGCCCGTGAACGAAGGTTATATATGTTCCCGAATCTTTGCAGCAAGCTGCTCAATCCTGCCTTCTTCATATTTATAGGCAGGCCACTGGCTTAGAAGGCCGTCGGCACTTGTGCGAGGGATTATATGAAAATGCACGTGCTCAACAAGCTGTCCGGCGGCCCTGCCGGTGTTGCAGAGTACATTATAACCGTCCGAATTCATTCCGGCAGTGACGGCCTTTGCGACTTTGCCCAAGCGAGAGCAAATACCGCCCAGAAGCTCAACCGGACAATCGTGCAGTCTCGCGAAGTGCTGCTTGGAGATAAGCAGGGTGTGACCGTCGCTAATCGGACCGACGTCCAGAAAAGCAAGAACCAGCTCGTCTTCGTAAATCCTGGTAACCAGGATATGGCCGGCTACAATTTTGCAAAAAACACAGTCGCTGGCACTCATTCTGCAAACACCCCATAAGCAGGCTATTGCTGCTTCCCGGCTGAATCTTCCGTGCCCTCGGTATCGTGCGTTTCGGTTGTTTCCGCGTCCTCTTCGACCTCCACAGCCTCCACAGCCTCATCAGCCTCTGCCGGCTGCTCGGCTGGAGCGGCATCAGGAGCGGCTGGGCGTTTTTTCGTCAAGGTCTCGTCTTTACCCACCAACTGAAGCAAGACCAACTGCCCATTGTCACCCAATCGGCGCAGGGAAAGATGGATGATTCGGGTATATCCGCCGGGCCTGTCGAGGTACCGCGGCCCGAGTTCACTGAACAATTTTCCGATTACGGTGCCCTTTTTGAGAGACTCGCCCTTTTCAGGACTTACGATGTCGCGGTCTCCGAGCATCGCAATGGCGCGCCGCCTGGCAGCTAACGTGCCCTGCTTGGCCAGTGTAATCAACTTTTCGGCAAAGCCCCTGACCTCCTTGGCCTTTTCAATTGTCGTCGAAACCGTCTCATGCTCAAAAAGCGAAGCGGCCAGGTTTCTGCGCATAGCAAGCCGATGTTCACTCGTCCTGCTCAACTTACGCCCTGCTACTCTGTGACGCATATTCTCAAATACCTCACTTCCACACGCTATTGTCAGGACACCTGCATTTCCAGGGACAGGCCCATGTCGGCAAGTTTCCTCTTTATTTCCCGGAGACTGGTCTTTCCGAAACTGCGAATCTTCAACAAATCGGCCTCTGTCATGGACGCCAATTGGCCAACTGTTTCAATCTTTGACGATTCGAGACAATTTCCTGCTCTGACAGAGAGCTCAAGCTCCTGGAGAGGGGTCTTGAGCTTTTCAGCCAATTCTTCATCGACCTTTTCTTCCACAATTTCTTCTTCGGTAATCACTTCCTCAGCTATGGTTTCTTCTCCGAGCTCGAAGTACTGCACAAATGGATTGACATGCTTGCGCAGTATTTTGGCTGCTTCCACCAGCGCCATCTCGGGCGTAATCGTCCCATTTGTCCAAATCTCAACGATGAGCCTGTCATAATTGGTTCGCTGTCCTACCCTGGTATCCTCGGTCGCATAGCGAACCCTCCTCACGGGCGAATATGCTGTGTCAACCAGTATCACTCCGAGCTCCTGGTCGAACCTGTCCGAAGCGGCAATTCTTTCCGAAGCAGGCATATAGCCCCGACCTTTTTCAACGACCATTTCCATTTCAAAATCGATGTCTTCGGTCAAGGTGGCTATTACCACATCCTTATTTGTGATTTCTATGGCCGGGTCAGCAACAATATCCGACGCCTTTATGACGCCCGGTTTGTTTGCAGAAACCTTCATTGTCTTCGGCTCATCACCTCGGAGCCGAAGGACGAGGTCCTTTACGTTCAAAACAATGTCCGTCACATCCTCCATTACACCCTTTATGGAGGTAAATTCATGACTCACGCCGGTCACCTTGATTGATGTTACGGCGCTGCCTTCCAGCGATGAAAGCAATACCCGCCTGAGGCCGTTACCAATAGTAGTACCAAAGCCACGCTCAAAAGGCTCGATAAAGAACCGGCCATATTTGTCGCTCGAAACCCTACTGTCTCGTTCAACACGAGTAGGTAATTCCAAACCACGCCATTTAACTCGCATATTCTTCTCCTATCAGCAACGGCTAACAAAGCTCATTATTAACCAGTTAAAACCACACCAAAAAACGAATAACCGGCGGTTATCTCGAACAAAACTCTATGACCAACTGCTCTTCAATAGGAATCTGGACATCATCCCTGGTAGGCAATGCAACAACAGTAGCCTGTGGTTTGTCGCGGTCCAACTGCAGCCAGCTCTGCGTTGTGAAGTTCGGATTGCTTTCCAATTGCTGCTTTATTCTCTTGATGCTTTTGTCCGAATCCTTGACCGTAATTTTATCTCCCACCCCGGTCGTATAGTTGCTTACATTTACCTTTCGGGCGTTTACATAAATGTGTCCGTGGGAAATCAACTGCCGGGCGGCCTTGCGTGAAGCGGCAAAGGTCAGCTTATAAACCACATTATCCAGGCGCCTTTCCAACAACTGCAGCAGAATCTCGCCGGTGTTGCCTTTTAAGCGTTCAGCTTCGTGGAAATACCTGATAAACTGCCGCTCCAGCAGTCCATAGTATCTCTTGACTTTCTGTTTCTCCCGCAGACGAACGCCGTACTCACTTATGCGTCCTCTTCGCCAGCCATGCATCCCAGGCGCCAAGTTGCGCTGCTTTTTTTCCACCGGACACTTTGCGGTCTCACATCTGGCTCCCTTTAGCATAAGCTTCATGCCCTCACGGCGGCAAAGTTTACAAGATGAATCAAGATAACGTCCCATATTAGCAACCTATCTCCAAAGAATATTCATAGAATCCCGCACACATACCATTTGCTCCTACACTCTCCTGCGTTTGGGTGGTCTACAGCCGTTATGCGGCAGCGGCGTCAGGTCCTCTATCGAAGAAATACGAAGACCAGCCTGCTGGAGGGCGGAAATCGCAGACTCCCGGCCTGAGCCAGGGCCTTTGACCCTAATCTCAACCTCACGAATGCCGTTGCGCATTGCGGTAGCGGCGGCCCGCTGGGCAGCCTGTTGGGCGGCAAAAGGGGTGCTCTTTCGAGAGCCCTTAAAGCCCACACATCCGGCTGAACTCCAGCATACCGTGTCACCGTTCAAATCCGTAATGGTTATTAGAGTATTGTTGAATGTCGCCTTGATATTAACAATAGCCTTGGCCACATTCCTTCTGACTTTTCGCTTCGAGCCTTTTGCCATTATCTAAAAATCCTCAGCACAGAAATATACCCCCCCATCAAGTTGAGGGTGGGAATCTCTCAACGTTTCTCCTTTACCCCTTTCCTTCCCGCCACTGTTTTCTTCGGTCCTTTCCGAGTTCGCGCATTGCTCTGTGTTTGCTGACCTCGAACAGGCAGACCCCTCCGGTGGCGAATTCCTCTATAACAGCCTATGTCACGTAACCGGGCGATATTTTGACTGACCTGTCTGCGAAGCTGCCCGCCCACGATATAATTGCGGTCGATTATCTGTGTTACCCTGCTAAGCTCATCTTCAGTGAGTTTGCCGGCCTTGGTGCTTCTTTCGATTCGTGCTTCTTTCAGAACCAGCACAGACGTATGCTGACCTATCCCATGAATATGAGTCAGGCCAATCCAGATGGATTTATTATCAGGAATATCGACACCAACTATACGCGGCATATTAGCTCCTTTTGCCCAGTCCAGAACACCGTATAACCGTCATCCTGCTCATTCGGTTTATCCCTGTCGTTGCTTGTGCCGAGGATTCGTACAAATCACCCGCACAACACCCTTGCGGCGAATAATCTTGCAATTCTCACATATTCGTTTAACAGAACTTCTAACTTTCATCTTGTCAACTGCCTTCCAGACTCGATGTCAGCATACAACAAACGAGCCTTCACTAATGACGCAGGACTATCCGGCCCCTGTTCAGGTCGTACGGTGACATCTCAACCGTTACCTTGTCCCCGGCCAAAATTCGAATATAATGCATCCTCATCTTGCCGGAAACATGGGCCATGACCTTGTGCCCGTTTTCAAGCTCCACCCTGAACACCGCATTAGGCAGAGCTTCAGTCACCGTGGCCTGCAATCTTATTGCTTCCCTTTTTGCCATATACGTCTGTTTTCGTATTGCCTATACCGTATCCTCTTTTTCAACTATCTGCCTGCAAAACAAACTGCTGCACAAGCACCAATAAACCTCACGTTCTTCTGGTCAGCACCTCGCAGCCATCTTCGGTTATTACAATAGTATGCTCAAAATGCGCCGAGCACTTACCATCGCCTGTCACGACCGTCCATCCGTTCTTGAGCGTCCTCACACTACTTGTGCCTTCGTTAATCATCGGCTCAACCGCCAACACCATGCCTTCGGCCAGGACTATGTCGTCGGCTAACAGCTCCTGACTAACAAAGTTCGGCACCCTCGGCTCCTCGTGCATCTTTTTGCCGATACCGTGACCAACGAAATCCTTCACAACCGAAAACCCGGCGGTCTCGGCGTAATTCTGCATCTCGGCCGCAATCGAACTCCACTTAATGCCGGGTGCGGCTTTCGCCACGGCGATATCCAGGGCATGCTTTGTTACATCCATCAGCCTGCGTTTGTTCTCCGGAATCTGCCCGATGCCAATCGTAACAGCCGCATCGCCGCAATAACCGTCAAGCCTTGCACCAAAATCGACGCCCAGGATGTCACCTTCGTTTAACCTTAGCTTGTCGGAAGGAATCCCGTGAACTACCTGCTCATTTATCGAAGCACAAATGCAGGCTGGAAACGGTTGCGCCGCCAACGGACTGCGGACACCCTTAAACAAGGCCTCGGCCCCGGCGGCAGCGGTCATTTCACAAGCCGCTGCATCCAACTGCGCCGTTGTCATTCCCGGCTCGGCAATCTCTTGCAATTTTGAAAGAACATCAGCTACAACACTGCCTGCTCTGCGCATTAGCTCAATTTCTCTTTGACTCCGAAGCGTTATAGCCATTTAACTGCGCATCTCACTTTATGTTCCAACCAAAGCATCCAGGTTCTCGAATATCAACTCTGTTGCCTGGTCGGCACTTGTGTTGGCATCGACGTCAAAAACAGTATTGCTGCTTCTATAATAGTCCACGACCGGCTCAGTCTGCAGATGATAGGTCCGCAGGCGATTTGCAACGACTTGCGGCGTATCATCAGGCCTTTGAACAAGCTCGGTCCCGTCGTGGTCGCATTTCCCGTCGACTTCCGGCCTGAGATTCTCAATATGGTAGACCGCGCCGCATTTGGGACAACTTCTCCGTCCGGTCATACGCTCGTGCACTATCTGGTCGTCTACCTTCAAATTCAGAACAATATCAATATTCCGGTCACCCACAGCCAATGCCTTATCAAGTTCAGTAGCCTGATTAACCGTCCTTGGGAAGCCATCAAGTACGAAACCGGCATCGGGCACTTTTTCTATTGCCTCTGCCATCATCTCGACTATCAAATCGTCGGGGACCAAACCACCCGAATCCATATACTCCTGGGCCTTGTTGCCCAGTTCAGTCCCGGCAGCCCTGTGTTGCCTGAGGATGTCGCCACTTGACAGGTGGTTCACACCATACTTGGCCACAATGCGTTTGCATTGCGTTCCCTTACCCGCACCAGGAGCACCCAGCAAAACTATCCTCATGTATAGGCTCCTTTTATTCTGCCGGTCTCACTGAAACCTTCGTAGCTGCGCATCAACAGATTGGCCTCAATCCTCTGGACCAGGTCCAGCGAGACACTAACCACTATCAGCAGTCCGGTCCCGCCCAGAAACGTTGCCACTCGCCAATCAATACCCAGCAGCACCGCCATCAGCGAAGGAACCACGGCGATTATCGCCAGGAACCCGGCGCCGAAATAAGTGATTCTGGTCATTACCCTTTCGAGGTATTCGGCGGTCCTGCGTCCTGGGCGAAGCCCCGGTATAAAGGCGCCCGAATCCCTCAGGTTCTTGGCCAGGTCTCTCGGCTGAAACTGCACCGTCACCCAGAAATAGGCAAATAAGAATATCAAAAGCATATACGAGATGTTGTACGTGTAAGAACGGTACCCAAAGGCCTCCTTGAGCAGTTGAAGAAATCCCGACTCCGTAAACTTGTCTGCAAGACGGTTAATCACGATGGGAGGAAACATCATAAATGCAGAGGCAAAAATTATCGGCATCACGCCGCCATGGTTTACACGAAGCGGCAGATAGTGTCGCTGGCCACCATACATTCGCCGGCCTCGCATCTGTTTGGCCTGCTGAATCGGGATGCGTCGCTGCCCCTGCGTTATCAAAATGGCGCCGGCCACAACGAATACGAACGCACCTATCAAAAACAATAGTTTGGCAGGACCAACCGTGCCGGGAGGAGCAGCAACCTGGAAACTGACCTTCTCCAGAAGCGCTTGGACCGCCCACGGCATTCTCGATATAATACCAGCCATAATAATCAGACTGATGCCGTTTCCAATACCGTATTCATCTATCTGCTCGCCGAGCCACATAAGGAAAACGGTGCCCGCTGTCATCCCTACTATACCGAACACCATAGCCTGAGTCCCCATACCGGCGTAGGTATAGCCGCCCATACCGAACATTCGCATAAACATTATGGACTGAACCACACATATCAGCACCGTCAGGTAGCGCGTATACTCCTGTATTTTCTTATACCCTGCCTGGCCCTCCTGTCGCAGCTTCTTCAAAGCCGGAATGACTTCACCCAGCAGCATCAGGATAATCGACGCCGTAATATAGGGCATAATACCCAGACCGAACAAGCTGCTGCGGCTCAACGTGCCGCCCGTGAACATCTGCATATACTCGGCAGCCCTGCCCAAGGGCGTATCGGCGCCTCTGCCTTCAGCGACTTTTGCTATGTTCTTATAATCAAAACAAGGATTGGGTATGTGAAAACCGACCCTGTATATCATCAGCAGCGCAACCGTAAAAAGAATCTTATTGCGCAGGTCGGGAATCCTGAATATGTTAATTACTGTCCCAAGCATATCCGATATACCTTATCTTATCCAAAACCAAAGTCTTTGTACCATTACTCCATCACCGTGGCGCTGCCGCCGCAGGCCACAATCTTCTGTTCAGCAGACCTGCTGAACTTATGAACCGTCACATCGAGCTTCTTTGTCAGCACACCCTTTCCAAGAACTTTGACTTTGCTCTTGGCGTTGTCAACCAGTCCCGCATCGGACAACTGCTCCACAGCAATGACCGTGCCGTCGTCAAATCGCTCAAGCTGCAGTATATTGACAATTTCATAGCGTCCGGCAAACCTGTAATTACTGAAGCCACGTTTTGGCAGTCGCCTGAACAAAGGCATCTGTCCGCCTTCATACAGTGACCGTGACGACGCACCCGCCCGGCTGCCGCTGCCTTTATGGCCACGGCCGCAGGTCTTGCCGTGACCGCTGCCGGTACCCCTGCCAATACGTCTTCGGCGCTTGTGTTTGCCCACAACGGAAGTTATTTCGTAATTGAGCATCTAAAGCCTCACCACTTCTTTACTGCCTCGATTTTTACTCCACGAAGAGACTCAACCTGCTCTTTGTCGCGCAATTTCAGCAAACCGCTTAATGTGGCTTTGACAACGTTCTTGGCTGTTCTGCTTCCGTAAACCTTCGTAAGTACGTCCTGGACACCGGCCAGGGCAAGCACTGCTCGAGCGCTCGAACCGGCAATGACCCCGGTACCTGGGCTGGCAGGAACTAACGCAATCTTGGTTGCCCGGTACATACCGTTAATATGGTGCGGAATAGTCCGGCCGAAAAGAGCTATCTTGCGTAAAGACTTTCTGGCATCCTTTATGCCCTTTTCAACCGCCAAAGGCACTTCCTTGGCCTTGCCGTAGCCGATTCCTACCGTGCCGTTGCGGTCACCGACAACCACCAAAGCGGCAAAACTAAACCGCCGACCGCCTTTGACAACCTTGGAACAGCGGTATATCTTAACCACCGTTTCTTCGAACGCCTGTTCCTGTTGAACTGAGTCTGTTACCGCTTCAAACGCCAAGTTTTATCTCCACAATTATTTCATACTAAAAAACCAGTCCGGTCTTCCTGGCCGCATCGGCAAGAGTCTTTACCCTGCCGTGAAACTTAAACCGGTTTCTGTCAAAGCGAACGCACTTAATACCGACCTGAAGCGCCTGTTTTGCAAGCACCTCACCCACCGTCTCGGCAGCTTTCCTGTCACCACCCCTGGGCAGTCGTCCACGCAGGGTCTTCGACCTGGTGCTTGCCGAAGCAAGAGTCACCCCGGCAACGTCGTCTATAATCTGGGCATAAATGTGCCTGTTCGAACGAAAGACCGACAGCCGGGGTCTATCCGGCGTGCCAAAGACTTTCTTTCGCACGTGATATTTACGCCTCAAAGCCGCCCTTTTTAAGTTACCTGCCTTCACACAAAAGAACCCGAATTAACCTTTGCTTCTTGTATTCTTTTCTACTGTCTCAGGGCCTACGCCGGTCCCGACGCAAACGCCTTGCCGGCTTTGCGTCTTACATGCTCATCAGCATACCGGATACCTTTGCCCTTGTAGGGCTCGGGCGGCCTTATCCTTCTTATATTAGCGGCAAATTGCCCAAGGCCGTGCTTATCTGTTCCAGACAGCGTAAACACGGCGGGAATATCGTTACCTCGCGTCGCGTTCGTCTTAATGTCGACCTTGATGCCTTTTGGTATTACCTTCTCCACCAGATGGGAGAAACCTACACGAAAAACAAGTTTGCCGTCCTGCTCTTTGACATTGTAGCCGGTGCCGTATATCTCCATTTTCTTCTCAAAACCTGTACTGACGCCGGCAACCATATTCGCAATTAACGCCCGCATTGTACCGTGCAATTGCCTGTCACGACGTATCTGCGGGTGCTTGTTTTCGACCACTACCTGTCCGCCGGCATCGTCGATTTTCACCTTAATCCTCGGATGACAGTCCATCTCCAGGTCGCCGAGCGAACCCGAGACTTTTATGCGTCGCCCACTCTTGGCTACCTTTACGCCATTGGGGATAGCAACAGGTTTTTTTCCGATACGACTCATCAGCTCACCGTACAAAGTATTTCGCCGCCAACCCTGGCCTTGCGACAGTTCTTGTCACTCATCACGCCGCTGCTTGTGGACACAATCGCTATGCCGTAGCCGTCTAATACATGTGGTAAATCGGCAACACCCGAATAAATCCTTCGTCCCGGCTTGCTCGTTCTGTCTATTGAATTAATCACAGGCACACCATCAAGGTCATACTTCAGAACGACTCGCAGTATGCCCTGTTTTCCGTCATCAATGCGGTCAAAGTCCTCGACGTAACCTTCTTCTTTCAGCACATTCGCTATACCTTCGCAAACCTTCGATGCCTTGACGTTGACACGCTCCTTATTCACCCTCAGGGCATTGCGAATCCTCGTCAGCATATCAGCTATAGGGTCGCTCAAGCTCATAATCCAAATTCCAAGTCAAAAACAGCAGCCAGTCTTCAAACCATCCCGTGTGTATCGGCCGAACTCTTCTACCAGGAAGCCTTTTTTACTCCCGGTATTTTTCCCTCGTTTGCCAGCGTCCTGAAGCAAATCCTGCATATCTTGAACTTGCGATACACAGCCCTGGACCTTCCACAAAGCTCGCATCTTGTATACTGCCGCACACGAAATCTTTGCTTCGTCTTTACCTTGTTTTCCAGCGCTTTAGTCGACATTCACACGCTCCAGTTTTCAAGAACATCCAAACCGGCACACAGGCCGCCAAACATTGTTTACTTCCTGAACGGCATACCAAACAACGCCAGCATTCTTCTTGCTTGCTCGTCTGTCTTCGCCGTCGTCACAAAAGTTATATTCATACCCTGCTGAAAGTCAATCTGCGCAGGATTTATTTCGGGAAAAACCCCCTGCTCACTAAGCCCAATCGAATAGTTGCCTCTGCCGTCGAAACTGCTGGGACTCAGGCCTCGAAAGTCCCTTACGCGAGGAATCGTAAGATTGATGAGCCTGTCCATAAACTCATACATCCGCTCGCGCCGGATAGTAACCTTCAGGCCGGTTTCGTATCCCTGGCGGACCTTAAAATTCGATACACTCTTCTTGGCCTTGCACACCACCGGCATCTGGCCCGTTATCAGCGTCAGGTCCTTCCTGGCGGATTCCAGAAATTTCTTGTCCTGTGTCGCTTTGCCGACGCCCATAGAAACCACTATCTTCTCCATCCTCGGAACAGCCATAGGATTCTTGTAGCTGAATTCCCGAATCAGTTCCGGAACAATCTTCGACTTGTATAAATCCTTCAAACGTGCCATCGCGTCTCGCGCCAGGTATCCTCATGCGATACCGGATATACCTACTGCTTGGCCCTCCTGACAGTACTAATTTCAGCCTCGTCGGTCGTAATCCTCTTCTTGCTACCGTCCTTGTCCATTTTGTAACGGACCCTCAAGCCTTTCGAGCTCTTGGGACTTACGGGCAAAACATTACTTATGTCTATCGGTTGTTCAACACTGATTCGACCTCCCTGCGGATTCCTGCGTGAAGGCCTGACATGCTTCTTGGCGGTATTGTGACCCTGCACCACTACCTTGTTCTTCTCGGTAATAACGCGCAGTATTCTGCCGGTAGCGCCCTTGTGGTCACCGGCTATAATCTCAACCATATCACCTTTTCTTACGTGCATCGCCATTTTAGTACTCTAATACCCCTTGCGTCTATACGACCTCGCTTGCCAGCGAAATAATCTTCATATAATTTTTCTCACGCAGCTCCCTGGCAACAGCTCCGAAAATCCTTGTTCCAATCGGGTTGCCCTCATTGTCAATCATCACCGCCGCATTGCTGTCGAACCTCACATAACTGCCATCAATGCGCCTCACAGGGTTCTTTGTGCGGATAATCACACATTTATGCACCTTCTTGTCATCCAACTGACAGCTCGGCAGCGATTTCTTGATTGCAATACAAACAACATCGCCCACGGTAGCTGTGGGGCGGGTCTTGCCTTTGCGCGCTCCACCTCGACCGAGGACCTTAATGCACAGTGCCGACTTGACGCCTGAGTTGTCGGCAATATCCAACATTGTCTCTTGCTGAATCACCTTTTGTATCTCTTATCCAATACCGCGACCCGTGGGTCGTTCACACCTCTATCTCTGAACCGACTTTTCCACCACCCTGACCACACGCCAGCTTTTGGTTTTGCTGTAAGGCCTGCACTCGGCAACCTCAACCTGGTCGCCAAGGCCGGCCTGGTTATGCTCGTCATGAACACCCAGTTTTGTTCGACGCTTGATGTACTTTCCGTACTTCGGGTGCCTGATTTTAAAATCAATCGCCACCTTGATGCTCTTATTGCCGCTGCTGCTTACCACAACGCCGGTCATAGTTTTATATGTCTTTCTTTCCTGCATATCAGCCTTCTATGGTCAATTGCCTCTCGCGTATCACCGTCTTCATCCTGGCAATATCGTGCTTGACATTAGCTACAGCCTTGGAATTCTCCAGTTTCTCGGTGACCGCCTGGGTACGCAAATCAAACAAATGTCTCTGCTGCTCGTCAAGTTTGTCGTCAAGCTCATCCGAACTCATCTCACGGTAGTGTTGCGCTTTCATAACAAAACTTCTATCTCATACATATACTGTTTCTCCGGGTCCTGCCGGCCTACATTCGAGCGGCCCGGAACAAATCAGAAACCTACAACGAATGTCTTCGCTTAACGAACCTGCACCTTACAGGCATTTTATGAGCCACCCTGGTCAGCGCCTGCTTGGCTATCTCCTCAGTTACACCACCTATCTCAAACATAACCGTACCGGGCCTTGCCCTTGCCACCCAGAACTCGGTCTCACCCTTACCTTTGCCCATCCTTGTCTCCAGTGGTTTACCGCTGACCGGCTTATGTGGAAATATCCTGAGGTAAACCTTGCCCTCTCGATGCAAAAAGTGGGTCGCCGAAACCCGGCCGGCTTCAATGTTCCTGGCCGTTATCCAACCACCCTCAAGAGCCTGCAGACCGTACTCACCAAACGCAACAAAATTCGTCCTTGTTGCGTTGCCTTTCATCTTGCCACGCTGGCTCTTGCGGTATTTGACTCTTTTCGGCATCATCGCCATTTTTTATGTCCTTTTCAGTAACGAAAACTAAAACCCGAACCTAAGAGGCGCTGTCCCAATCGGCCTTTAGTCTTTTTTCTTGGCGAGCTTATCACCCTGAGTAGAACCTTTACTGTCTTTTGCCGGAGCAGACCTGGGCCTGTTGGCGGTCGCCGCCCCGAACGCACCACGCCCTCTGGGACGGCGTCTCCGAGGCTGTCTCGGCTCTATCTTCTCGCCGAATTTACCCTTGTATATCCAAGCCTTTACCCCAACTGCTCCGTATGTCGTTCTTGCCGTCGCCGTAGCGTAATCGACATTGGCATCCAGTGTATGCAGCGGGATACTGCCCATTTTCTGGGTCTCTTTCCGGGCCATTTCGGCGCCACCCAACCGACCCGAACATATAATCTTGACCCCTTTGGAACCGGCGTTCATGGCATCTTCACAGTGCTGCTTCATAGTGCGTCTGAAGGACGCACGCTTGCCCAACTGTTCGGCAACGGACTCGGCCACCAGCGCAGCATTGAGTTCGGGGTCCTTGATTTCAACAACATTTACAGTCACCTTCCGGCCTATCATCTGCTCAAGCTCGTCGCGCAGCTTATCGACCTCGCCGCCTCTGGGCCCTATCACTATTCCGGGTCGCCCGCTGTGTAACGTCACCTTCACGTCGCTGCGAGTCCGTATAATCTCCGTCTTTGCCACCGCACCTCTCGGCATCCGACGGTTGTACTTTTCGTCCACATACCGACGAATCTTCTGGTCTTCGACAAGCAAATTACCGTAATCAGCCTTGGGGGCAAACCATGTGCTCTGCCAACCAAGCGTTATTCCCGTTCTGAACCCTATTGGCGACGTTTTCTGACCCATAATCTTTTTGTCTTGCCTGAGTTTTACTGCTAAAAAGTTTCCTTAAGCCTCTGAGACCGTTATATGCACGTGACAGGCCTTCTTACGAATAGGATTAGTCCGGCCCCGGTCCTTGGGAATCCACCTCTTGGTGCCGATGCGCACACCCGCTTCGTCAACTCGAGCCTCGCTGACGTAAAGCTTGTCAACGTCAGCCTCCTGCTCATCAGCATCGGCCACAGCCGTCTTGAGCACCTTGTCCACCATTGCCGCGGCGCGTTTTCTCGTGAACTTCAGTATATCCATTGCCTCCTGTACGCCACGTCCAGCGATCAACTGAGTGACTAACCTGACCTTGCGAGCGGACATCGGAGCATACTGATAAGATGACTGCCAGACTACCAGGTCATTCACCTCTGCCGACAGAGCCGCCGCCAATTGCCGTATATCGTCCCGGCGGGGCTTAGGCTCGAACAGACCTTTCTGCCAGTTCTTGACAGCCCTTGTCGCTTCCCGGGAGCTTAGACCACTCCTGACAAGCTGACCAGCCAGCACCTGAAGGTCCACCTGCCGCCGTCGGCAAAGGTCTCTCAATTTAGTCGCACTCAACATACTGCTCTGTTCGCATCCACGTTTTCAAACAATCCTCTTCAGGGCTCGACAGCCTCCGATGCCTGCGTAACTACATTATTCTCTTGCTCGAATGACCCTTGAAGGTCCTCGTCGGAGAAAACTCGCCAAGCTTATGACCTACCATATCATCGGTGATATAAACCTTATGAAAAATCTTTCCGTTGTGTACCAAAAAGGTAAAACCCACAAACTCAGGGGGTACCGTACACCTTCTCGACCAGGTCTTTATTGGTTCATGCGAACCCGACTGAATTTGCTTGTTGACCTTGCCAAACAACTTTTCGTCAACGTATGGTCCTTTTTTAAGAGATCTTCCCATTTCTCATATCTCACATCATGTACGTTTTTCGCACAACTAAATCAAATATTCAACTGCTTGTGCCTTCTATACTCTAATTTGAAAACGTCCACTTTTTCTTCTTCGAATAATTCTCTTGTTACTGATGTTTCGCGGGTTTCTTGTTTTGCCGCCCTTGGCCGGTACGCCTGTCGGCGAGCAGGGATGCCTTCCTCCGTTGGACCTGCCTTCACCGCCGCCAAGCGGGTGAGCAACGGGGTTCATCGCCTTTCCCCTGACGTGAGGCCGACGCCCCATATGGCGCTTCCGCCCGGCCTTGCCGAGCTTGATGTTCTGATGGTCCGGGTTGCTCAATCGGCCGATTGTGGCGCGACATTCCTTCCGCAGCATACGCATCTCACCGCTCGGCAAAACAACGGTAACCCAGTTGCCTTCTTTGGCCACTATTTTTGCGGCGCTTCCTGCACCTCTGACCAGCTTTCCGCCCTGTCCCACGGTCATTTCAATGTTATGAATCTCAAGCCCCGCCGGAATAGAAACCAGCGGCATTGCATTACCAGACTTCGGCTCACAGGACTGGCCGCTTTGGACCCGGTCCCCAACACCTACGCCCAGCGGATTCAGTATATACCTCTTTTCGCCGTCGGCATAGTGAAGCAGCGATATGAAACAGTGCCTGTTGGGGTCATATTCGACCGAGGCGACCTTCGCAGGCACCCCGTCCTTATTACGCTTGAAGTCAATAATACGGTATATCCTTCTGGCCCCGCCGCCTCGGTGGCGAGCCGTAATAACAGCGTGATGGTTTCTGCCGCCGCTCTTGGCAATACGCTTGCAAAGCGACTTCTCAGGTCTGGAGGTGGTCAGCTCGGCATAATCATTCACCGAGGCGTTTCGCCGCCCGGCACTGGTCGGTTTATATACTCGCACGCCCATATCTTCGCACCTCGCTCACAATACGTCTTCAACTCAGAATAAATCTATGTGGTAATTCGGCTCAAGATACACAACTGCTTTTTTCCAGCTTGCCGTTGTTCCGAAGTGTTTGCCCCTGCGTCTATACTTGCCTCTATAATTCGCGGTTCTCACCTTGCGCACCTTAACACTGTATATTTTCTCAACCGCGTTCTTCACCTGAACCTTGTTGGCCTGCTTGTTCACCTCAAAAGGATACGCGCCCCTCACATTGGCAAGGTGCATACCCTGCTCCGTAATCAAAGGCCGCACTATCACGTTATAATCGCTCAGCATTCGCTTTAGTTCTCAACTGCCTTGTCTTTGTTCAAGAGTGACAACAACGCATCTTTAGTAAACAATATCTTACGAAAGTTGCAGATGTCACCGGCATTCAGCTCGTCCACAGGCATAACCACTATCTTCGGAATATTCCTGGCCGACTTATAAGTATTCGTATCCGCCTGGCCAATTGTTACCAGGCAACTGCGGTCAACCTTCAAATTGCCAAGGACCTCAGCAAAATCACGCGTCCGAGGCTTGTCAAATTTGAGCTCGTCAAGCACAACAACGTTGTTGCTCAAAAGCTTGGCGAGAATCGCCGAATCTCTGGCCAATCTTCGCTGCTTTTTCGGCATTCGCTTGCCAAAATCCCTCGGCACCTTGGCAAACGTAACACCGCCGCCAACGCGTTTACCCGTTCTTATGTTACCGACCCGAGCCCTTCCGGTACCTTTTTGCCTGAATAACTTCTTGCCGGACCCGACAACCATGCCTCTGCTTTTGTTGGCGGCTGTCCCAACACGCTTATTGGCCTGATACATCACGATGGCCTGCTTAAGCAGTGGGTATCTCACCGAACCTCCGAAAACCGACTCATCGACCTTCAGGCTTTCGACTTCCTCTCCCTGCCTGTTATAAACAGCCACCTTTATCATAAAAACCTTACATCCTTACACCACTTCTCGGCCCGGAACCACGGCATAATCAGCCCGCAGCTCGCCCAGACCCAGACTAATCCGTCCCTTGGGCACTGCAAACTACAACATAGCCGCCCACCGCGCCAGGAACAGAACCTTTTATTATCAACAGGTTGTTTTGCTCGTCTACCGCCACAACACTATGGTTTTTCGTAGTCACTCTGCAGTGACCCATATGCCCTGCCATTTTCTTGCCCTTCTTGAGGCTTCCACCCTTACCGGCGTTACTGGCAAAACTCGATATGGAACCCGGCGCCCTGTGCTTGCGCTCGGTACCGTGCGAGGCGGGAAAGCCATGAAAGCCATGACGTTTCATCACCCCGGCAAAGCCTTTGCCTTTGCTGGTACCGGTAACATCGACGCATTTGTTCTCCTCAAAAACCGAGACGCTAAGCAAGTCTCCTACCTTGCAATCAGCTTCGGCGCCATCCAGCAGGCGCATCTCCCTGACGAACTTTTTCGGGGCCGTGCCGGCTTTTTCCGTATGGCCAATCTGAGGCTTCTTCCGCCGAGACGGTTTTACGTCATCAAAGCCCAACTGTACGGCATTGTAACCGTCTGACTCGGTCGTTTTGACCTGCAGAACCGCACAGGGACCAGCCTGTATAACAGTAACCGGCAGCAGCCTGCCCGTCTCATCATACACCTGGGTCATACCAACTTTTCTGCCAAGCAGCGTTGCCATATTCAACTCTTTGCGCTTCAGATTCTTCAATTCGACAGGCCGGCCAAAGCTCAAGCCTTTATCTTTACAAACACGCCGGCCGGCACCACCAGACGGTTGAGCACCTCCACCGTCCGCGCATTTGCCTCGTAAATATCAATCAGACGCCTGTGGGTCCTCAGTTCAAATTGTTCGCGGGACTTCTTATCAATGTGCGGACTTCGCAGCACAGTATATCTTTCAATACGCGTGGGCAAAGGTATAGGGCCACTGACCCGGGTATTGGTCCTTCGGGCGTGTTCCACTATGTCCTTCGCCGAGGCGTCAAGGATCCTGTGGTCGTAGGCTTCCATCCTGATTCTTATTCTTTCAGTATCAGCAGCCATAAGTTCTCATTCCCAGCCGGTTCGGGCCGGCCGGCCTCGAATCTGCAATCCTACACTCGTAAGCGCCAGTATAATATCAGCTTATGGGCCAGGCACAATATAAAAAAAATCCCCTGCCGCAAGACAATAGCGCCTTTTCTACCACGCCAGGTATATCTCGCTTAGTTTTGGCAGGAGAGGCTTACTTCCCAGTCGAAAGAGCCAACAACTCCCGGCAATCGTTCAGTTTGCCACCGGGGCTACTGCTCCTGGCTTCCGACTTCTCTGGCCTTCCTTAACAACTTGTATTACCGGCTCGCTTCGGGGCCAAGGCAACCGCCTCGCAAGCACAGAACCCACACAACCGATTCACCAGCTTTGACGCTGCTGAGTTCCCGAAGCACCTCTTCAAACAACCATCCCTGACAACCAAATAACAGATATACAGCAATTCCGTTACAGTCGCAACGCCATCCTTGCCATTGCTCGCTTCAAATGAAAACCTCTAACTTACTTCCAAAGACAATTATTGTCAACACATTCTCGAAAAATTATTGTTCAGAACGCAAAAAAAAACTGCCATTTTTACAGGATTATCCGTTCGGCTATCTCTTCCGGCGTCTTTTCATAGCTGTACGGCTCCATAGTAAAGCTCCCCCTGCCGGCAGTGGCGCTTCTGATATCAGACGAGTAGCCGAACATCTCAGCCAACGGCACCCTGGCATCAATCACCCTCATCTTTCCGTGCAGGCGATAGTCCGTTATCGTGCCCCTTTTGGCCAGCAAGGTGCTCTGGACCGCCCCAAAATTGCCTTCCGGCACCACCACCTCGAGGCGCATAATCGGTTCAAGAAGCACCGGCCCGGCCCGTCTGAGCACCTTCTCAACGGCTATTGCAGCAGCCTGCTCAAAGGCCAAATCAGAAGAATCAACCGAATGAAACGAGCCATCGACCAACGTAACCTTAACTCCCACAACAGGATAGCTGCCCAAGACCCCGCTGCTTAACGCCTCTCTTGCACCCCTTTCCACGGCAGAAATGTACTCTTTCGGAATCACATCGCCTCCCGCCCGGCTCTCGAATTCAACATCCCGGCTCCAGCAACCATGCTCGGTTGGGAGCGGTTCAATAGCCAAAACAACGTGCCCATATTGCCCATGCCCCCCAGTTTGACGTATGAATTTACCCTCGGCCTGAGCAGCTTCTGTGATAGCTTCCTTGTAAGCGACCCTTGGCTTTCCTACACGCACGTCAACGCCCATGTCCCTGATTAGCTTGTGCTGGAGTATTTCCAGATGCAGCTCGCCCATGCCCCGGATGATTGTCTGGCCTGTTTCTCTATCCACCGCGGACTCAAAAGTCGGGTCCTCTCGTCTCAAAGCGGCCAGTGCATCAGCCAGTTTGACCCTGTCCGTTGCGGTTTTTGGCTCTATTGACATGCTGACAACCGTCTCTGGGAAAGTAATATTAGGCAAAATGATGGGGTTTCTGGTATCACAGATGGTATCGCCCGTAAGGGTCTGCTTTAAGCCCACAACGGCAACAATATCGCCGGCAGCAACCGAATCCAGGATTTTGCGGTCTTTGGCGTGCATCTCAAATATTCGCGTGATGTTTTCGCGTTTGTCACGGTTGACATTCAGAACCCTGGTGCCGGACTTCAATCTGCCTTGATAAATCCTCAGGAAGTGCAGGTCCCCGTGCTTATCACCTGTGATTTTGAACGCAAGCGCAACCAGACTGCCGGCGCGGTCGCATTTGACTTTCACCTTATGGTTTTCGTCGTCCGGTTTGTGGGCGACTATCTCCGGCCTTTCCAGCGGGGACGGCAGATATGCAACCACCCCGTCAAGCGCTCTCTGGATGCCAATGTACTTCAACGCCGAGCCGACGAAGACAGGATGAAGCTTGTTTTTCAGGGTCCCGGTCCTCACCGCCCGCCTTATCATTTCGGCGTCAACAGGCTTATCGTGCACGTAAGCATCCAGCAGCTCTTCGTCAAACTCAGCGGCAAGCTCAAGCATTTGGCGCCTCTGCTGCCGGGCGTTTTCAATCAGCCCTGCCGGAATCTCGGTCTCTTCAAAGGTGGAACCCAGCTTTTCAGCCTTATAGAAAACGGCCTGCATTGTCACAAGGTCTATAATTCCCGCAAACGACTCTTCGGCGCCGATGGGTATCTGCAATACAATCGGATTGGCCAGGAGCTTGTCCCGAATGCTTTCAACCGTCATTTCAAAATCGGCGCCGGTCTTATCCATCTTATTTACAAAGCACAGGCAAGCCAGCCCATATTTCAATCCTTGTCGCCACACGGTCTCGCTCTGGGCCTGCACACCCTCACTGCCGTCAAATACCGCCACGGCGCCGTCGAGAACCCGCAAAGAGCGCTCGACCTCGGCGGTAAAATCAATGTGCCCCGGCGTATCGATAAGATTAATCCGAAAACCCTTCCACGGACACAGCGTTGCAGCCGAGGTAATGGTAATGCCTCTTTTTTGTTCCTCGGCCATAAAGTCCATAACGGCTGTGCCTTGATGGACTTCGCCCATCTTGTAGGTCTTGCCGGTATAGTAGAGAATGCGCTCCGTCACCGTCGTCTTGCCGGCGTCGATGTGCGCCATAATCCCGATATTTCGCAACTTTTCCAGGCTACCGCCCATAGTACATACCGTTCTTCAGCTCTTGACCTTGCACTTTGCCCCTATCTCAATAAAAAACTGCCACGGTTATTCGTTAAACGAACCGTGGCAGCAAAAGCAACAACTCTTACCATGCGAAGTGCGCAAAGGCCTTGTTCGCATCAGCCATTCTATGAACATTCTCTCGCGTGGTCATCGCACCACCCTGTTTGTTATAAGCATCCATCAGTTCAGAAGCCAGACGCTGGCACATAGGTTTGCCTTTCTTGGACCTGGCCGAGGCTATTATCCAGCGAAAAGCCAGCGATTGCTGACGCTTATAGCTCACCTGCATCGGAACCTGGTAGCTGGCTCCGCCAACTCGCCGGCTGCGAACTTCCAGCAGGGGCTTTACGTTGTTAATCGCAGTCTCGAACAGCTCAATCGGCTCGACATCCTTGATTTTCTTTGACGCTATATCCATTGCGTCATAGAAAACCCGCTGGGCGACACTCTTTTCACCGCCCAACATCAGAGAGTTAACAAACTTCGAGACCAGCTTGCTGTTATACTGCGGGTCCGGCTTCAACTGCCGGCTTGAAGCAGTGAACTTTTTAGCCATAATAACCTCACTCAAACAACAGAAAAAACAAAACTCGAAACGCGCCGTTCGGATTCTCTCGGCCTATTTGCCTTTCTTCGCTCCGTACTTGCTCCTGCCCTGTTTCCGGGCCGTCACACCGGCACAGTCAAGAACGCCCCGGATAATATGGTACCGCACGCCCGGCAGGTCCCTGACCCTGCCGCCACGAATCATCACCGTGCTGTGCTCCTGAAGGTTGTGGTCGATGCCCGGTATGTAAGCGGTCACCTCCTTCTGGTTGGTCAACCTGACACGGGCAATCTTGCGCAGGGCCGAGTTCGGCTTTTTGGGCGTCTGGGTCCTTACAATAAGACAGACCCCGCGTTTCTGCGGCGAACCGCTGATATCAGAGGTGCGCTTTCGCCCCTTGGTTTTGGCCCTCGGACGCCTGACTAACTGGTTTATCGTGGGCATAACTGTTCCTTAATATCACTCGAAAAAACCGACCGCCGCATCCAACCGCACAAAACGCAACCTGTCGCGGCTCTCACACGGCCTACGTAACTGCCAAGCCCGGCCTCATCGTACCTGTTGACAGAACCAAACAGAGTATTATACAGCACTTGGAAACTGTACGCAAGAGAGCCGTTTCAATAATTTTTGGAATTTTTCGCTTCGTTCGCGGCTAAAAGCTCTCAGCCGGGGCCATACCGACGCGCCTTCCTCCACCTTCGACGGCTGTAACCCGAACCCGCCAAGGCTCGGCTCGCAGGGCCGGTCTCCCTTTGCTGCAAATGCCAGCCCGTCTCGAGCATACATACGCTCAAGACGGGCCACACTGCGGATGAGAGGACTCGAACCTCCACGGGCTAAAAGCCCACAGGCACCTGAAGCCTGCGCGTCTGCCAATTCCGCCACATCCGCGCCAAGCTGAATATTACACGGTCAGGCCGCCGCCATCAAGCGTTTTTCCCATGCGATTACCCGTTTTGAGGTGCGGTGATGAAAATACCTCTATAGCCAATGAAAAACGGGTAATCGCGTGGAATTTTCGTGCTATGGTCACGGCGAAGGAAGAATGTGGACGGCAACCCGGTTCGATTATAGTCCGGTTGTGTCTGAAGCGCTGTGCCGCGGTTGACAGAAACCGTCCGGTTTGAGCGGGCACTCCGATAACCGTCAGGCAGAAAGGCTGCCGGCATCAGCTACCAAGAGGCGTCGAGGCGTTACTGCTGCGCAGAGTAAGCCGACAGAGGCACTCTTCCTCGCAGGCGAAGTATGAACTCGATGACATCTCTTATGCTGATGATTCCGACGAGTTTTCCATTCGATGTAATCGGCACCCTTCTGAAGACGTTTTTCTTGAGGAAGTCGCAGATATCCAGGAGGCTTTCGCTTTCCTCGAAGTAAAGCGCCGGTTGCGTCATGAAGTCAGCGACTGTTTTTTCCTGCTCGTCCTCCTCGATATAGAGCAGGCTTATGACGTCCTTTTCGGAAAGGATTCCGATGATGTTCATGTCATCGTCGACGACGGGCAATCCTGAGACGTCGCCTTTTGCGATGAGTTCCAAGGCGTCAAGTATGGGCGTGTCGGTCTTTACGGTAACGACTTTTCTCGTCATAATATCGGTGGGCATGGGTATAAGCATAGGATTCTCCTTCTGCTCAGAATTTGCAGAGTTTTTCATTCGTGAAGTATACATATGTTCTTTTCCAAAGATTGTTGCAAGGTTGACGAAACATTTTTTGCCAGCTCAAGTTTGAAGCCGGATAGTCTTTTGACAGTTATCATCCGGCAACGGTTTTCCAGCCCTGATTTAGCTCATCCATTATGGCAATTACCTCTCGGACCATATCGGGGTCGCTTTTTGCATTTGCCTGCGAGAGTCGGTTCGTCATAAAGCAATAAAGTCTTCTGAGATTTTGGGCTACGTCGCCTCCGCTCTCGGTATTGAGTACAGCATTGAGCTCATTTATTATATCCTGGGCCCTGTTGATGTAGCGTCCCTTTGCTTCCTGGTCTCCGGCCTCGATTTCGTTTATGGCCAGCTTCATGAACTTTACGGCACCATCATACAGCAGCACAATTAGCCGACCCTTGCTCTGCGTGGTAACGGCGGCGTCCCGGTATGCTGTGATTCCTTTCATTTCTATTACTCCGTTCACATTCTACGGCCACAGGCCTTGGTCATTGCTTTGCCGGCTGATTTGCGACAAAGATTTGGTCTGGTCAAGGATTTGACCAAAGGGGAGATGGCGGTTTGATGTCTGACAGCCATCTCCCCGAAGTTTTCCGGATAATTAGCCGCTTTTGTTATCTGAGCAGTGCAAGTGCCATTTGCGGCATCATGTTTGCCTGTGCCAACATAGCGACACCTGCATTTGCGAGAACCTGCATTCTGGTCATTGTGGCCATTTCAGTTGCGACGTCCACGTCTGAGACACGCGATTCGGACGCCATCAGGTTTTCGGCCTGGACGTTCAGCACACCCACGGTGTTTTCCAGACGGTTCATCTTTGCACCGAAGCTTGCCCGTGCGGTGGATGCATCGCTGATTGCGGTATCCAGCGCGCCCAAGGCATCCGCCGCGCTGCCAGCGTCGTCAATGTTCAGCGCATCGATGCCGAGGCCGCTCTTTGTCATATCGGCCATGTCTACGCTGATGTTGTCACCTGAATCACCGAACACTATGGATACGGTACCGGTGGCACTGTTGAGCAGACTTGTGCCGTTGAATTCGGCGGACCCTGCGATACGCTCGATTTCGAGGGCCAGCTCATCGAACTCGTCGTCCATAAGAATTCTTTGTGCGCCCGAGTAAGTACCCGTCGCGGCCTGCTCAGCCAACTGTTTCATACGCACAAGCAGGTTGTCAATGGTCTGCATTGCGCCTTCGGCCGTCTGCACCAGGCTGATACCATCCTGTGCATTACGAGCACCTTGCTGCAGGACGGCGATGTCGGCCCTCATCAACTCTCGCACGGCCAGGCCGGCTGCATCGTCCTTTGCGGTATTGATGCGCAAACCTGAGGCGAGCCTTTCGACCGACGTTGCCAGGGCATCGTAGCTTACGCCAAGGTGGCGGGCGGCATTGGCGGCCATAATGTTGTTCTTAATTGCTAACATTGTCTTGACTCCTTAAAGAATACTAAAGGGTTCTATCCGTTCTATTCCCGCCGAGTCCCTTTCGACGCTGAAACTTGTTTAAGGTTCAATCGGGCATTTGTCATAAGGTTTTTCAATGTGTTTTATCGGCGAGAATGAACGTAACTTAAGGGTTTTTTGCGGAAAATGTGTGTGAAAGCAGGTTGCCGGCAGTTGGGCCTGTAATCTTACGGTGGGAATCATTGATAGTCCGGATGCGTCCTGTTTCGTTTAATTCCCGTTTGATTAGTTTATCGGAAGTTCCGGCGTCGAAGTCACGGTACTGCTGCATCGTCGCGCACAACAATATAACCGACCCTTTGGAGGTCAAGTATTAGCCTGAAGCTCGGTTAATGGTTCTTCACTGCTCTGTTGAAGGCAGGCTGGGTTTAGATGAGCATATCGACCTGGTTTTCAGTAAAGAGCAAGCGAGGTGCGTAGGTATTGTAGTGGGCGGCATCATCTGTGAGGGTAGTCTCCGGGGTCTGTTGCTGAGAATGGTGCGGCTGTGAGGAGCTGTTATGGTCGTGGGGCAGGCCGTCGTGCAGCGACTGGTCTCTGTAATGCTGCTGCTGGCCCTGGTTTGTAAGTTCGAGGTCCAGTCGTTTCAAGTTGATGCCGGCGTCCTGGAGGGTTCGGACTATCTCGGGCAAGAGGTGCTGGAGCTCATCTCTTGTTTGCAGCTTGCTGACCTGTAGTATGCCTGTGATATGGTCCTGGTTCTGGCGGAATTCGATAGAGACCCTTCCGAGCTCCGGCGGATTGAGGCGTATAGTAATTCGTTGATTTGGCTGGTTCTGGGCCAGTGAGGTCTTTATGGATTCGAGTATCTGCCGGCCTACGTGTGGTAAGTTCTGCTCTTCGCTGAGGTTATGGGTTTTCGTCATCGGGCCAAAGGCCTGGCTGGAGGTCTCTGAGGCCTGGGACTGAAGGTTGAAGCCGGACATCGGACTGTCAGATTCCGTATTTGAGGCATTGTTCGGCGCTGCACCGTCGCCGTTTTTCGCCTGAGCCGTCGTTATTCGCAGCCCGGTTATGTTCAGGTTTTGCGCGGCAGCCTTTGTAGAGAGATTCTTTCCAGCGTGTTTGCCGTCGGCACTGCCCGAATGGGCAAAGACGAGGGGGCCGTTGTGGGAGGTTTGCCGTGCGGCGTGGGTGGGTTCCTCGGTGTTGTCAAGCGGCTGAGGGCTGAGGGCCGGGGGTTTGAGTTGAGCTGATGCTGCCTTTGGGTCGAGAAGGGGTGCTTTCGGGACTTCGGAGACGCCATTTTTCTCGGCAGCGGCTGTTGCCTGCAATGACGTCCTTTCGCCGGCTGGCTCGGCGGCCTTGTCGGAGATAACGAGGTTCTGGGTGTTCCGGGTGGGCGTGTTTTGCCCAAATGGGGCTGGTTGGCGGCCGTATTGAGCTGCAGATTGGTCACCGGCTTTGGGGGATTTTGAGCCGTCTGTGCCCACTAAGGGTTCTTTTGATAGCTGGTTTGGGTTGCCGGCGTCGGTCTGCTCCGGTTTAAGAACAGTGTCAGTTGCAGCAGCGTGGGCCGTCGCAGTATCAGATGTTGCGCCACCGGCAGGTTGGCTTGCGGTATTGGCTTTGTTTTCGCCGGCGGCGTCTGATTTAGCGGATTTAAGCTGGGCAAGAGACTGTGCAAGCTGGCGTCCGGCTTTTGGGTCAGGTTTTTTGGAGCAACCTTCTTTGCCGTGATGCTCGATGTGGTATTGAGCCAGCCAAAGCTGGACAATGTTCGGCTGATTAGCAGTGGGAGCACCGGCGTTTTGACCTTCCGGCTTGCTGTTTTGCGGGTTCCGGCGGGCTGAGTTAGCTGCGATATTTCTGCGGAGGTTATGGCTAAAATCCCCCTGAGATTGCATTTTCGGCTTTTGTGTGGCTTGGGGCGCAGCATTATCGGTCGCTGTTTCGTGCCTCAGGGTTGGTTTATCCGGCGTGTCTGTGCAAGGCGGGCGGGTGTCCTGGAGGGATGCCGCCCTGCCCGGTTGCTCGGTATGTGCGTTTTTGCGCGGTATGGGCAGGTTGACCTGGCGCGCCGCCGGGGCGGCGGGGATGAACAAATTGTCTATTGCCAGCAAGTTTGCAGCCATACCATTACCCTTAGTAGATTCAGGATATTGAGCAATTGGTGTGCCAGAGATTCAGGTGTATATTGCCTGTTCTCTAAGTGTTTATCGCAACAGGCTTTAGCGGCACACGAATTATGAATATTGTGTACAGACAGGGTGTGTGGGATGGGCAGAGCGGCAAGATATTCCTAAGGGGGCAGGCAAGAATTTCCGTTGCCGCTGCGAGTCCGCAGTGTGGCAGAGCTTGTACGTGAAGCGTTTTCGGCTGTACAAAAAGCTTGCTTGATGTATAGAAACCTGACGCCGACGCCATAAATCCAACGTGGGATTATGCGGTTTGAGGGATTTTTGGGCAAGGGCGCGGGATTAAGCCAAGGCAATGGGCATTTGGCACGGTTATTGCACATTCAGAGTTCAACAGAAAATGTTTCTTTGCTGATTAGGCCGGCGGGCTGAGCGCGCCTGCGGCAGTTGTGCCGTGTGGACGTGTGGTCGGTTTATCAGGTTTTGTCAGAATTGGAGTGCGACAAGGATGTCGAAGACAAGCAACATAGCCGATTTACTCGAGGCCGGGATAAGGGCCGAAAGTCTTCGTCAAAAGGCCATCGCCAATAACGTAGCCAATCTGACGACTGCGGGTTACCGGCGGTTTGACGTTAAGTTCGAGGAGCTCCTGGCCAAGGCTACTGATTCAAGCGGTCGGGTAGACCTCGGCAAGATTGAGCCGCAGGTTTACCAGTCGGGCGACACGCCGGTTAAATCCAATGGTAACGACGTAAGTCTGGAGGGCGAGGTCGGTCAGATAGTCAAGAACGCACTTCGTCAAAAGGCGTATCTTCGGCTGCTTAAGAAGAAGTACACTCAGCTTGAGATGGCGATAAGAACCAGGGAGTGATTTTCAGTTAGACAGCAGCGACAGAGTGCTCAACGGCTGAGAGGAAGGAGTATAACAGATGGAAGTTGACGGAATATTCGGGACGATAGATATAGCGATTTCGGGTCTTCGTGCGCAGAACAAACAGATGGAGGTTATTACGTCCAACGTTGCCAACGCCCAGACAACGGACGCGGGCAACGGCGAGCCTTACCGGAGGCTGGAGGCAAAGTTCAAGACCGACGACGAGACAGGCGGGGTGAGTCTGGACGAAGTAATGGCCGACAAAAGCCAGTTCTACCGGGTTTACGACCCCGGCAATCCTGCTGCGGATGAGGAAGGTTACGTGGCAATGCCGAACGTGAATCTTCCTGTTGAGATGATGAACCTGAATCTTGCGACGCGTGCGTACCAGGCCAACGCGGCGATTCTTCGTCGTTATCAACAAATGGTTGAGACGGCGCTGGAACTACTTCGGTAAACAAGGGGGTAAGTAATGATTAAGTTTGACCCTAATGCAGGTATGATGCCAAACCCGATTAAAGGGGTCGGCGGCGCCGGTTCGATGATGCCGAACGCATCAAAGGTTCTGGGCGGGGCCGACGGCGATAAGAAATCGGAATTCGCCAATACTATCAAGGCGGTTGAGAAGTACATATCGAATGTGGATGAGCTTCAAAAGTCATCTGATACATCGATAACGGATTTATTGTCCGGCAAGAGCGAGGATATTACATCGGTGGTTTCAGCGGTTGCCAAAGCGGACGTAAGTTTTAAGCTTCTTGTTGGTGTTCGAAACAAGCTGATTGAGGCGTATAAACAGACAATGAATATGCCGCTGTGAGGTTTTTGCTTTTAGCCCGCGAGTAGTAACGTTCCGTAAATGCTGCGTGAGGTTTAACCGGTTCCGGATGTAGTCTTTTTGTTTTTTACGATTAGGCATTGCTTAAGGTTGTGAGCTTCGAGAGGTAACGGTTGGTTCGATGGGCTTATTTGCGAAGATAAGTGCGGTTTGGGAAAAGGTAAGCCTGATTCAGCGTGCTTTGCTTTGCGCGGTTTTTCTGACGTTTGTGATTGTCGGCGCGCTGATTGTTCACTGGGCGCGTCAGCCTGATATGCGGCTGCTGTATCAGGAGCTGTCACCGGAAGAGGCGTCGAAGATTACGGAGAAAATCAGCGAGAAGGGGATTGCTTACGCACTTGGCAATGGCGGGACGACAATTTACGTACCGAAGGAGAAGGTATATCAGCTTCGCCTGGATATGGCGAGAGATGGTCTTCCTTCCGGCGAGCAGAGCGGCTACAAGATTTTCGACGATGAGAAGATAGGTACGAGCCCGTTCGTTCAAAACGTAAACCTCAAGCGGGCGCTTCAGGAGGAACTTGCCAGGAGCATTCAAATGATAGACGGCGTTGCTCATGCACGGGTTCACATAGTGAGCTCGGAACAAACGCTGTTTACTTCGGAGGCCGGCAAGACAACTGCTTCGGTGGTTTTGCGTCTGAGTCCCGGTCACCGGCTGAGCGGTCTGAACATAGCGGCAATTACGCACCTTGTTTCGGGCAGTGTTGAGCAGCTCAAGCCGGAGAACATCACGGTGATTGACAGCGAGGGACGTCTTCTTTCGGGCAAGTCGGAAGAGAGCATGGCCCCCGGTGCGGCGATGGCCCAGGATTACCGTGAGCGTGTGGAGCAGACGCTGGCAGATAAGGTGGAGGATATGCTGACGGCGGTTTTGGGGCCCGGTCGGTCGACTGTGAAGGTGAGCGCCGTTATTGATATGAACAGCACAAACATTGTGAAAGAGGTTTACGACCCGACCACAAAGGTAGCAACAAAGGAGGAGATTACGAGCGGCTCCGAAGTCAAGCCGGGCAGTTCGTCCGAAGGCGAGGGCGTGATACCCGGCGGTACGAAGAAGGACGAGACGATTGTCACGGAATATGTTGTCGGCAAGACTGTGGAACAGCATGTTGAGCTTCCCGGTGAGATAAAGTCGTTGAAGGTGGCGGCGTTTGTCGACCTGTCACGACCTGATGTAAACAAGGCCGAGGCCGGGGCCGAGAATGAGCCGATAATGGCGGTTTCGGACATCCAAGAGATTATCAGGAACGCGCTTGGCCTGAAGGAGACGGACTCTCTCAAGGTTGTTAATGCAAAATTTTATCGTGCGCCCGAGGCGTTGATTGAAGAGGAGCAGTCGAGCTGGCCCCGTTATATGGCGATTGCGCGTCAGGCGTCTTTGGGTATTATGGCGATTTGCGCGTTTCTGGTTCTGAAGATATTCAGGGGCGCCAAGAAGAAGGCCGGCGGCGGCGAGCAGCTCCAGGGAACGGGGGCAAATGCGGGTCTGCTTCCTGGTGGAGTTGAAAATTCAGAGCCTTTGGTACTTCGCAGACAGATATCCGATGCGCTTCGGAGCAATCCCGACCAGGTAAGACAGTTGTTCTACAGTTGGCTGACCGAGAGGCAGGAGTAAAGCGTTCAAGGAGATATCGAGCGGAGGGGCATTTTGGGCTATGGTTTGATTCAGTTGACGACAGCAGAAACGAGATAAGGACGTGGCGTTAACCAGCATACAGAAGGCGGCGACGCTTTTGGTGAGTGTGGATTCGGCGACTGCCGCCGAGCTTCTCAAGGGCCTCGCAGTAGAAGACGTTGAGAAGCTGGGTCTAGAGCTTGCCCACATTGATGCTTCCGGCGGGCATAACCGGAAAGAACAGACGCGGATTGTTCAGGAATTTGTAGAGAGCCTGCAGCAAGGCGGCGTTCAGGCAACGAATATCAGGAGTTTTTTGAACGAAACTCTTTTGAGCGTTGTTGGCGAGGAGAAGGCCGAGCAGATACAGGCCAAGATAAGGAAGGTAACAGAAAGGAAGGACCCTTTCGCGGAGATACGTGGTGCGAATCTGGATGAGCTTGTGGTTGCGCTGGATGGTGAGCACCCTCAAACTGTGGCGGTTGTGCTTGGAGAGCTTCCTGCAAAGAAGAGTCAGGAAGTTTTGTCTTACCTGGGCGATGAGATACGTACGAAAGCCATCTGCCGGATGACGAATGAAGAGAGTCTTGGTGGTGCGGTTAAGGAACGGATTGCGTCGATGGTGAGCGCGAAACTTCGGTCGTTGCAGGGAGAGGTTGTCCTGGAAAAGCCCGGCAGGCGTGAGGAAACATTGCGGAAACTGGCGATTATGTTAGGGGGTCTGGAGAAAGAGCTTCGGGACCAGCTCCTGGAGGAGATAAAGAAACAAGATGAACAGACCTGCACAACGGTAAGGAACTTGATGGTGACCTGGGAGGATATTCCGTCGATTGCAGACAGGTCTCTTCAGGAAGCGCTTCGGAGCGTGGACGCCAAGAAGCTTGCGGTGGCGCTTTTCGGCGCCGAGGAGCAAGTAGCGGAAAAGATACGCAGCAATATATCGGAGCGTGCTGCGGCGGCTCTGGATGAGGAGTCTTCGCTTATGCAGGAGCCGCTTCCGAAGGAGGTTCTGGGAGCGAGAGAGGAGGTAGTGAAGCCTTTGCGAGAGGCAAATGAACAAGACAAACTGAGGTTTGTGAGCCGGTAATCAGTATGCCGCGAACAGTTACAATCGAACTTGACAGGCCTATTGCTTCGTCGGTGTTGACGGATTCGACGGCAAAGGTGTGTGCAGGGACGGCCGGTGAGCGGGCCTCGTCCGAGGCATCCGAACAGGACAAAGAAAGGCTGGTTCAGGCCCGGCGGGCACTGGAGGACGCGGCAGGCAAGCTCAATGAGCTGCGAGAGAGCACAGCAAAGGAGTATAAAGAGAGAATTGCAAAACTGGCTGTTGCGATTGCAGGCAAGATATTGGCACAGAAGGTTGAGAAAGGTGCGTACGAGATAGAGTCGGTGGTCAAGCAGGCTCTTAATAGTTTTGGTACGGATGAGGACGTGACGGTGCATTTGAATCCGGTTGACGTTGATGCCTGCCGGCAGGCATTTAGCAAGGAACTGAGCGACGCGGGGTGTATTAAGTTTGTTCGGGACCCTCAGATTGGTCGAGCGGAATGTCTTGTTACGGCGGCAAAGGGAATAATCAAATCGTCGATTGACGAGCAACTGGAACGAATCGCCGAAGCTCTTAAGAAGGTGTAGTTATGTCCGATGGTGAAGTCAGCAACTGCGTGGTGGATTTTGAGCGATTTCACTCCGCGCTGGAGCAGGTAGAGCTTCTGGAGAGTCAAGGCTGTGTGGTTCGTGTATCGGGGCTGACGGTGGAATCTACGGGTCCGATGGTGGGTTTGGGCGAACTGTGCAGCATTGGTCTTCGTGATGGTCGCGATGTTCTGGCGGAAGTAGTGGGTTTTAATCACGACCATCTTATCCTGCTTGCGCTCGAACATATAGAAGGCATATCTCCCGGCGATACGGTAAAAACTCGTTCGATGCCTCGGTACATAAGTTTGAGTGAGAGGATACTTGGGCGAGTATTGAACGGTCTTGGAGAGCCTATCGATAATAAAGGGGTTCTCGGCGGGACAGAGAGGAAGGCTTTGGATGCGAGCAGTCCTGCGCCTCTCAGCAGGGAGAAGATTACCAGGCCGCTGGCTTTGGGCATCAGGTCAATGGACGGCCTTTTGACGTGCGGGCGAGGCCAGCGTGTCGGCATATTCTCCGGCAGCGGTGTGGGCAAGAGCGTACTGTTAGGCGATATCGCCAATTCGAGCGACGCGTCCGTGAACGTTGTGGCGTTGATAGGAGAACGTGGTCGTGAAGTACGCGAGTTTTTAGAGGAGGACCTTGGCGCCGAGGGTCTGGCACGGAGTGTTGTGGTGGTTGCGACGTCGGATTCTCCTCCGATTCAGCGAGTGAAAGCGGCATTTGTGGCAGTTACGATTGCGGAGTATTTCCGCGACAAGGGCCAGGATGTTTTATTTATGATGGATTCTCTTACGCGTTTTGCTCAGGCACAGCGTGAGATAGGTCTGGCTGCGGGCGAGCCGCCTGCGGCCAAGGGTTACTGTCCAAGCGTATTTTCTCTTATGCCGCGGCTGGTTGAACGTCTGGGTTGTTCGGAGCTGGGCAGCATCACTGGTATCGTCACGGTTCTGGTGGAGAACGACGACTTGGCCGACCCGGTATCGGACAGTGCGCGGAGCCTGTTAGACGGGCATATCGTTCTGTCGAGAAAGCTGGCCGAGCGCGGGCATTATCCGGCGGTAGACATACTGGCGAGCGTGAGCCGGCTTATGCCTATGGTTACGAGCGACGCGCATAAGAACGCTGCCACGAAGCTCAAGGAAATCTACGCCACTTATGCCGACGCGGAAGACCTGATAAACATAGGGGCGTTTTCTCCCGGCAGCAACAAGCGTATAGACGGCGCCATTACGCTGATGGACCGGATAAATGAATTTTTGGTTCAGCCCGTGCGTGAGCGGACGAGTCTGGAAGAAACGGTGCGGCGGCTTACTGATATAACCCGCTGCTGGGATGAGCTTCTCGGTTCTGAGGAACAATGATTTGATTCCGAGCGGGACCTGTCAGAGAGGTCATGGGCGTGAATAGATGAAACGATTTGTGTGGCGACTGCAACAGGTACTGGAGGTAAAAAGGCAAGAGGAACAAATAAAAAGAGGCGAATTACTCAAGATAACTGAGAGGCTTGCAGCGAAGCGAGGCCAGCTTCTGACGGCCAAGCGGATATTGAAAGATGTAATCATGGGCATTGCCGGCGAGCGTCCCGGCAAGCGACTGTCGAAGCAGGAGTTTTTTCTGAGTCATTCGTCGGCAAGCGACGAGCAGATAAAGAAGCTCGAGGAACAGGCTCACGCGCTGGAATTGCAGCAGCGCGAAAAGGTGCGGGAGGTACTGAAGCTCCGGCGGCTCAAAGAAGGGCTGGAAAAGCTGCGTGAGGCAGCAAAGCGAGAGTTTATACGTTATCAGGAAAAGCTGGAGCAGAAGGAATTGGACGAGATGGCAAGGATTCGTTTTTCTCGGAAAGGAACAAGTAATTTCGGAAGTCCTGTGATTGCAGTGCGGGAGGCTAACAAATGAACAAGAAGATGATGATAATAATGGCGGCGGCGGCAGTTTTGAGTTTTTCGGGCTCGTTCGTGGTCGGCTGGCTTACGAGCGGTAGTTCACCGTCCGAGGGCGGCTCGAACGAGGTATCGGCTGCCGGGGAATCGGGCGTGGTAGTGGATGCCGGCGAGGACGCTGTGAGGTTAGGCCAGCCGGGCCAGGACTCCGTCGGTATCGGAGGTGCGGGTCAGGGCGGCACTCGTGAAGCCTTGACTGAAAGACAACTGCAGGAACTTGTTCAACAGGTGCGCGGCAAGATCCAGGAGTATGATGAGAAGCTTGCTGGTCTTGAGCAGCAGGAACAAAGACTTCAGATAATTCAGGATGGGATAAATAAAGACGTCGAGGGACTCAATAGTCTTCGGCTGGAGCTTGCAGCGATGGTTGACCGTTTGAAGACGGAGCGTGATAAGCTGCTCAAGAGCAGGCTTGAGATTGCCGCAACGGAGAACGCGAATCTGAAATCGATAGCGGCGGCTTACGACAAGATGGATGCGACCAGCGCAAGCAAGATAGTAACCAGCATGTGTGCCAGCGGAGGCGCTGGTTCAAAGGCCGGGGTTTTCGGAGGCAAGAACAGTAACATCGCGGACGCTGTGAAGATTTTATATTTCATGACGGAGAGGACCAAGGCCAAGCTCTTGGCTGAGCTGGTCAATTCCGAGCCGAGACTTGCGGCACTTCTTTGTGAGCATTTGAAGCGAATAGCAGAGGAATAACAGCCTTATGGATATTGCAACAATAGTTGGCATACTCTTTGGTTTCCTGGTGATTACTACGGCGATTGTCACGGGCGGCGGCTGGCAGGTATTTATTCATCTTCCATCGATGGGGATTACGATTGGTGGGATGCTTTGCGCGACTTTGATTCATTTTTCTCTGCCGCAGTTTTTGGGGATATTTTCGATAATCAAGAAGACGATAATTGCGAAGATACCGCCTCAATCGGAGCTTATTCAACAGATGGTCAACTATGCGGCGATAAACAGGCGAGACGGTGCTCTGGCCCTGGAGCAGGAGATTGGCAAGATACCCAACATATTCTTTGCGCGTGGTTTGCAGATGCTCGTTGACGGCCAGGAGCCGGGGGACATTCGTGAGCTTTTGTCGTCGGAGATTGAATACCTTCAGGACCGTCACGGTCAAGGCAAAAAGATTCTGGAGTTTATGGGCGCCGCGGCGCCTGCTTTTGGTATGATAGGGACGCTTATCGGGCTGGTTCAGATGTTAAGGAACCTGGACTCTCCTGAAAGTATCGGCGGGGGGATGGCGGTGGCTCTGCTGACGACGTTTTACGGGGCGTTGGCGGCGAATTTGATTTTTATTCCACTGGCGGGCAAGCTGGGGATTTATTCTCAGGCCGAGACAACCGTAATGGAGATGATACGTGAAGGCGTCTGCTCCATTGCCAAGGGAGATAATCCCACGGCTGTTCGTGAGAAGATGCAGGTGTTTGTTTCCCAGGGCAGGCGTCAGGAAGTGAAGGCGACTGTGTGATGCAGGGCAGGGCCAGACAATCAGATGATGACTCCGGCGGCGCCCCTGAATGGATGGTGACGTTCAGTGACTGCATGACACTTCTTTTGACGTTTTTCGTACTGCTTCTGAGTTTTTCATCTTTCGATGAGAAAACATTTCGGAAATTGAACATGATTTTCAGCGGTAAACTCCCTTCCGTGAGTCCGCATATCAGAAAGGATAAGGATGCGTTTTTGCCGACGGAGCAGATACAGCCCACCGAAGAACTGGACAAAGGCAGCGAGAAACCGACCCTGGCAAGTGGCAAGCAAGACTATTCGGAAGAAGAGACGGAACCGGAGGATTTTCGCCAACTGAACGTGTTTGTCGTTCCGTCAAACCGGATATTCTGGGGAAAGGGCAGGATAATTTCGCTGAAAGGGCGCAGGCTTCTTTCGTCGATGGCGCTGCTCTTAAAAGAGGTCCCGAACAGGACAGTGGTCAGCGAAAGTGGTCCGGGGGATATCGGCGGCAACAACAGCGACGGGCTTGGGCGTGCCTGGTCGGTGGTGGAGTATCTTACGACGAAAGGCCGGCTGGACAAGGGGCGCTTTAACGTATCAAAATGGGGCATAATGGGGCAGGAAAATCTTGAGCTCGCGGGCCAGGCCGGTCAGGAAACCGCAGGTGAGCGTGTAGTCGAGATTGCCCTTTTGGAAAGGAGCATTTGTAATTGAGCCGCCGAGGTCGTTCGAAAAGAGAAGAAGGCCCCAAGGTTCCGGCTTACATTGTTACCTACTCGGACATGGTAACGCTGCTTCTTACATTCTTTGTGATGCTGATGAGTCTGGCGCAGTTTCAGGACCCGGAGCTTTATCATAAAGGGCGGGATTCATTTCTCGCGTCGATACAGGAATTCGGAATTGGCGTGCTCTTTGGTGGGGCACAGAAGCCTTACTTCGGTCACGTCAAGGTCAAGTATTTCATAGAGCGGCCGGACGAGTCGTACGACGGCAGGACTATCGATGCGAATGAAGAAGAGATTCGACGTGTTTTCAGGAAAATTGCCGAGTCGGTTGATACGATGCCTTCGGAGTTAACGGGGGCGAAAACGAGCTTTTCGGTCACCGACATTCATTTTGGCGTGGGTCAATGGGGCCTGGACGAATCGGCGAAAGGGCTTCTACGGGATTTGAGCCTGGATTTTCAGCAGGCGCCGGAGTTTCGGTCCGTTAAGTTTTATGTGCTTGGTCTGGCGCGTGAGCGGATAGGGGAGAAAAAGCAGTATATACTGTCGGCGAGGCGGGCACAGGTTGTCGCGGAGTTTCTGAGAGGAACGTTCCCACGCGGTTACGAGCGGCCGGTTTATTCCTGGGGTGCGGGGCCCGGGGGTGACTGGATATTGTCCGACAGCGCTGTTTCGGCAGAATCTCAGATTCTGGTTGCGGTTCTGAGGTCGCAGTGAGGTCAAGGCGGGGTCCGCCCGGTCGGTAAGCGACCGGATAATCCGGCGAGAACCTATACAGAGCTGTCAAGATTTTCGACAGGCTGTTCGAGTCTTTGTTTGCTTTTGCGTCAAAACCGCTGTTTTGAGCAGAACAACGGGCGTAGTTGGGTTCGGCACGCCATTTGCACATCGCTACTAATGCTAATGTGGTTTTGTGGTTGGTGTGTAGTGTTTGTGTGACGGCTTTTTTTGTTGGGTTTCAGAGTGACGAGGTATGTGAAGAAGGCGGTTTTTTTTGTGGCGGTAGCTGCGGTAGGCAGCGGAGCGGTGATGTTGTCGGCTTCTGCAGGCAAAGGCTTTGCAGCGAGCAACGATGCCGCCGCAGTGGGCTTGACAGCGACGTCGGCAAATCCGGAGGGACTTAACAGCAATTCGGGGACCGGCACGAGGCTGCTGTTTACAATGGACCCGAATTTCGCCGGTAAGAACCCTGCGGGTTCCGGCGCCGGCGAGCTGTTTTTTAAGATGATTGTACTGGTGCTGGTTGTGGTCGGCCTTTGGGTGGGTGCAAGTTATGCATCGAAGAGATTCGGCACGAGGATTACGAAGCTTTCCGGCAGGGAGATTCGGATTATCGAGACGGCCCACATTGGCCCGCGCAAGGTTCTTCACCTGGTTGGCGTAGGCGAGAGGAAGCTGTTGATAGGCAGCACAAACGAGAACATCAGGGTATTGGCCGACGTCACGGATGCTGTTACAGCGGGAGACCTGGCGGCAGTGGAAAATGAGCAGGTTCCGGGTGGACATTTGACGTGAGCACGTATTTGCAAGCAAACCCGGGGGGTTCGGACTCCGGGATGGGCCTGCATTTCAAGTGACTGTGAAGACAGATGACACATAAGTTTCTTAGAAGCGTTTTTGTTGTTCTTTTGTTTACAGCACCGGTCGGCTTATGTCTTGGCGCCGATGGGGACAAGTTCGGGCAGATTACTCCGCCGGACCTGTCTGCGTTGTCAGGCGGAAAGGATTCGTCGGCGACGACGACGAACGGAAATTCTGTTCCGAGCCTTGGCGATTTGATGACGGTTCTGGATAAAGCGACGGCGGAGGAGGGGGCAGGTAAAGACTGGTCGACCCCGGTGAAGTTAGTGATTATCTTTGGCGGTCTGGCGCTACTTCCGAGCCTTTTGGTTATGATGACGAGCTTCACCCGGATAGTAATTGTGCTGGCATTTGTTCGGCGGGCGTTGACGACGCAGACGATACCACCGACGATTGCGATTATAGGTTTGGCGTTGTTTTTAACGCTGTACACGATGGCGCCGACCTTTTCGAAGATAAACGAGGTTTCGATTCAGCCTTATCTTTCTGATTCGACAGATTTTCAGACTGCGGTGGGCAAGGCGGGCGAGTGTATGAAGGAGTTTATGCTTCGTCAGAGCCGGAAGGCGGACCTTGCTCTTTTTGTGAAGATGGCCAAGATTGAGCCTCCGTCGAGTGCGCAGGAGCTTGGTCTTCATATAGTGGTGCCTGCGTTTATTATCAGCGAATTTCGTACGGCGTTCGAGATAGGCTGTCTCTTGTTCATACCGTTTTTGCTGGTGGATATGGTTATTGCCAGTGTTCTTCTGAGCGCTGGGATGATGATGCTGCCGCCGGTGATGGTATCTCTTCCGCTGAAGCTTATATTGTTTATCCTGGTTGACGGCTGGGGTCTGCTGGCAAAAAGTCTCAGCTTAGGTTTCAACTGACGCGATTGAATTGAGGAGAGTAATAGAGATGAGCAGCAGCTTTGCTTTATATCTCGGTCGGTACACATTGGAGACCGCTCTTCTTCTGGCGGCTCCTATTCTGCTTACGTGCTTGATAGTCGGTTTAGTGGTAACGCTTCTTCAGGCGGTCACTTCGATACGTGATATGACACTGACGATAGTACCGAAGCTTTTGGCGGTGGGAGCAGTGATACTTCTTTTTGGCGGCTGGAGCCTGGAGGTGATTCTCAAGTTCACAACCGACATTTTCAGTTACGTTCAGAATATAGGTCACTGAAATATGGAGCTGATGATTTCGAAGCTTCTGGGTTTTACGCTGATTTTGACCAGGGTTTCCGCGTTCTTTCTGGTCTTGCCGGTTTTTAGCTGGAAGAGCATCCCTGTAAGAGTGAAAGTTTCGATGGCGGTGCTTCTTTCGGTCTTTTTTTCGACGGTGACCCAGGTTGGTGTTGAGGCGGAGCAGGTTGGTGTAGTGGAGGCGGTATTATTGATATTGAACGAGTCTTTGTATGGTCTGGCGCTCGGTCTGATTGCGAGTTTTTTGTTTTCGGCGGTGAAGCTTGGCGGTCGTATTGCGGAGCGCCAGATGGGTCTTGCGATGGCACAGGTGCTTGACCCACTAACCGGCGAGCGTTCTCAGCCGCTTGGCAGTTTGCTGGAAATGATATTTATGATTTTGTTTCTAAGCGCCAATGGTCACCATTTGCTTCTTATGACGATATCTCGGAGCTACGCGGCGTTTCCGGTGGGTGGACCTCTGCGGATTTCGGCTCTTGCCGGTGGCATTGTGGAAGCGGGCTCGGTTATGCTGGTGGCCGGGCTTCGATTGTCTGCGCCGATGGTTGCAGCCTTTTTGCTGCTTTTGGTTGTTCTTGCAGTTCTGGCCCGGATAGTGCCGGAGATGAACATCTTGTTTGTCAGTCTTCCGATGCGTGTCGGGCTTGGTCTGCTGATGGCGGTGATATTCTTGCCGCTGCTGAGCCGGTTTGTGAGCGAGTTTTCCGATTTGCTCGGCAAGGTGCTGCCGCTGTGAGCCTTTGTTTTCCGGCACTGGGCGTAGAATTGGCGGCGCCGGCAAAGCATAAGGTCAGTTACATGGTTTTGGCTGAACATCCGAACCTGGCGTGCGAGCGAGGTTTTCGTGGTCGGTTTGCGGTTTTGATAGTCTGAAAGGCAACGGATTATGCCGGAGAAGCCGGTTACTGAAAAAACAGAACAGCCAACAGCAAAGCGACTGGAGAAAGCCAGGCTCAAGGGCCAGGTCGCCCAGAGTCAGGAACTGCTGTCTGCTGCGACCCTTCTGGTACTGGTTGGTGCGGTTGTTCTGTTGGCGCCGGGGCTGCTGGATTATTTTGTCACCGAGATGAAGCAAGGTATGTCCGGTAATCCGGGCGTTTTTACCGACAGCCGGGCGTTTATGGGTTTTGTGCAAATGAAGCTCGCTGGTTCTATAGAGGCCATCTGGCCTATTCTAATTTGTCTCGTGGCGGCATCGGTGCTGGCCGGCGCCGCGGTCAGCGGTCTAAATTTTGCTCCGGATGCTTTGCAAATCAAGTGGGACACGATGAATCCTGCGACGGGACTTGGCAAACTGGTTAACGCCAAGTCGATGGTTCGGCTTCTGACAGCGATAGTGAAGCTGTTTTTTGTGGGTCTGATTGTGTGGCTGTATATTCGCAGCCGGCTGGAGACATTTGCGGCGTTAAGGTGGGCGTGGACGGGCCAGATAGTAACGGTTGTAGGCAAGCTGATATTCGGTTTGATGATACGAATCGGCGGTGCGATTCTTGTAATAGGTGTTGCGGACGCGTTCTACCAGAAGTGGAAGTACATCAAGGACTTAAAGATGACCCGCCAGGAGGTCAAGCAGGAGCGCAAGGATTACGAAGGCTCCCCGGAGATGAAGGGTCGGATTCGGCGTGCGCAGCTCGAGATGGCGCTTCGTCGGATTTCGGTTGAGGTTCCGAAGGCGAGCGTGGTTCTGGTTAACCCGACTCACGTTGCGGTGGCATTGCGTTACGAGGCCGATGAGATGGAAGCACCTATTCTGGTGGCCAAAGGTGCGGACCATCTTGCCGAAAGAATAAGACAGGTTGCGCGGGCACATGGCGTGCCGGTTTTGCGCAGGCCGGAGCTGGCCAGGGCTGTATATGCGACGGTAAAGGTCGGCAGTGTTATACCGCAGAGTCTCTATGTGGCGGTTGCGGAGGTTCTGGCAATGATATATCGGCTGCGGCATAGTAAGAGGTGAAGAGAGAATCGACACGGTGAAGCAGGACAGCGTACATAATTTATCAGATAACGAATGCGGCTGCGGGACAGTCTGCGACAGCGGCTGTCTCCGGCACGCGGGACGCAACGGCGTCCGTCCCGGCGTACTTTTTATTACGGGCGTCGCTGTGGTAATTGCCGGGTTGATACTTCCGGTGGCGCCTTGTGTTCTTGACGTGCTGGTCGTATTGAGTATTTGCCTGACGGCGGCGTTATTGATAATCGCTTTTTCGGCGCGTCAGGTCCCGGAGGTTCGGAGCTTTCCTCTGCTGATTGTGGTGGTAACGGCGCTGCGTATGGGTCTTGCCATATCTTCATCGAAGCTGATATTTCTTCGCGGTGATGCGGGCACGGTGGTCAGTTTGTTAGGTGGTTTTGTTACGGGCGAGCATTACGTTGCGTCAATTTTCGTCTTCTTCATAGCAGCGATTGCAGTATTCGGGACGATTTGCAAAGCGGTCAGCTACGTTGTGCGGGCGGGCGGTGAGTTCAATTCGGACATTGCCGCGTTTGAAGCGAACGGCAGTGCAGACGCTCTAAGGTTCGGCTTCATCAGCGAGCAGGAGTGCGAGCAGTTACGAAGCAAGGCTGCCGAGGCGGGTGGTTTTTATGCTGCGATGGGCACAGCGGGGAGATTCGTTCTTTGCGGCGCTGTTGTTGAGCTGGTGGTTTTGATTTTTACGTTCGTGGGTTCACTGATGGCGGGGGCGGTGGTTCGGCCGGCAGGTTCGGCACTGACGGCGCAGGCGTACGTGAGGGCGGCACTGGGGGTGTGGATGGTGATACAGTTGAGCTCTCTGCTTACGATATTGTCATCAAAGAGGCTGGTGCAAAAAAGCCGGCTTGCTTTTTGTGACGAGGTAGAGTTTGAAGAGCCCGGCGAGCGGAGAATTGAAGTTACGGCCAGAGAGGTGCAAGCGAGCGCAACATCTCAAGAGGAGCTGCCTGCGGAGTTTGTCGAGGTTCCAGCTTCCCGGGCGATTACGGTCGTCAACAAGACGTCTTGTGTTGAGGACAGGTGTTCGGCAAATGAACAAACAACTGAAAATGAGCAAAGCATCGACGCCGACATCGACGAATGTGGTTACGACTGCGAAGATTATGACTGGCTCGCCGGATTGATTGAAGAGGAATCCGGCGAAGAGGCCAGGACGATACTGATGGGCGCGACAGAAGTCTCGGAGCTTCCGGTGACCATACCTGTAAACGTGGCGGTTCGGTTGGCTCAGAACGGCCGACGCTGTTTGCTGGTGGACCTTGATGGAGAAAGGGATGCGATAGCGAAGGTTTTCGAGCTCGAGCCGGGGCTGGAGGGCGGTCAAGGCAGGCGTGTGATGCGGACATGTATCGAGAATCTTTGGGTTTTGCCTGCCGGTAACCTCTGCACCGGTCAGGTTAAAATTTCACATTCGAAGCTGAAAAAGCTGATTATGGCCCTTTTGGGTCGTTTTGAGCGGGTGATTATTTACGCACCGAATATGGAGTCTGTAGGCGGCTGTGAAGCAATTTACGATTTTATCGAGGCAGCTTTACTTTTCGGCGAGCCGGGCCGCAGCAGACGTTTTGAAGAACTGCTTATCAGCCGTGGGTGCAAGGTTCACAGGCCGTCGGAGGCTTTGGCCGGGGCGGTGTGAGGGCTTTTGGCGGTTCTAAGGGTGGTGACTTGTCACGGGCTTTCTTAGAGACTATTCAAGCCCAGCGCGGCCAACTGGTTTTGCATCAAAGCCAGGGTTTTTTCGAGGCGTGCGAAGCGAGCGATGAGTCTGTCTTCCTTTTGGGCGAGTCGGTACTCTTCGGCTTCAATGTTGTCCTGAATCTGCTCTATAATGTCTCCGACGTGCTCCTGGTCAATCTGTATTGAGCCGGTGGTTGCCTTTATCATTCGGTCGATGGCGTCTTCTACGGCGCCGGCAAAGCCCTGCTTGACCCTTACGGTGGCGGTGAAGGTTCCGTCCTGGCTGAGGTCGACGCTTAGCTGCAGGCCGTTCTCGGGATAGACGGGGTCGCCGTTACCGTCGAAGGAGCTGTCACCCATAATGATATTGTCGATGACTGTTGCGTCTCGGTATGTTGATTCGGTTGCGAGCTTGATTTTTGCGCTGGTGATGGCGCCGCCGATTACGGTCACCTCGACGTCATAGGTTCCGGCGGTGGTGTAGTCGGTGTGTGCACCGTA
>Ga0210003_1000262_pt1 | contig 46852 bp, 40 predicted proteins | sample LantaG_FD_182804 | JGI IMG/M metagenome (GOLD analysis project Ga0210003, IMG submission 182804) | Deep subsurface microbial communities from Baltic Sea to uncover new lineages of life (NeLLi) - Landsort_02402 metaG (SPAdes) (version 2) | ecosystem: Environmental > Aquatic > Marine > Oceanic >... | reverse complement strand
GAAGAAGAAGAAGAAGAAGAAGAAGAAGAAGAAGAAGAAGAAGAAGAAGAAGAAGAAGAAGAAGAAGAAGAAGAAGAAGAAGAAGAAGAAGAAGAAGAAGAAGAAGAAGAAGAAGAAGAAGAAGAGAGAGAAAGAGTGAGTGAGATTTTTTCGACCTCTTTTTTTGCTTCAGGAAAAAAGAAAAAAAACCCGAAAAAGAAAAAGAAAAAGAACTCACCTGCATCCGCCAGGCAGTAGGCAAACAGGTCCAGCTTCGCCTCCAGGGCTTCCGGGCTCGCCCCACCGCCCAGGAAGATCGCGGGAGCGGCAGCCCTCGGCGTCGGGGCCGGCGGGTAACCGACCGGAGGAGCGTTCTTCGAACTCGCCCTGCCGGCCCGCAGCGCGTCGAGGAACGTCGAGGAGACCACGACCCCTCTGCTGCTCGCGCCGCTCGCGCCGATCCCGCCCCCGCTCACCGCGGCGCGCCTCCTGCTCACGGCCACGCGCCACTCGGCCTCGGACGCGTACCTGGCGCGCATCAAGGAGGAAGAAGAGGCAGCCCCGAACTCGGCGAGGCACCAGTCCAGGACGTCGGCGCACTGGGCGAGCTTCGCCGCTTCCTCCTTCATAGAGGTCGAAGGGGTTTCTTCGTCGTCCATTTCGTCGTCATTGTCCTGATCCATGGGAGTATCACCAGTACTACCTCCTCCGCTGCTCAGTGCCTGCGCCAGGGGCACCAGCGCGGTGAGCCTCGTCCTCGCCGTCGCGAGCCCCTCTGCCACCTCCGCGGCGTCCTTTGACGCCGCCGCCGACGACGACGGAGAAACGACGGCGGCCCTCTCGACGAGCGCGCGCGTCGAGGCCAGCGAGGCGCGGCACCAGGCCGCGACGCAGGCGCCGTCGGCGAGGTAGGCCTCGACCGGGTCGCTGTCGTGGGAGTTGGTGGAGGAAAAAAACAGAGGCGTTTGAAGTGAGTGAGAAGAGGTCGTCGAAGAAGAAAAAAAACGCGATGGCCCATCGATTCGACGTCGCCGATTCCCTTTCTCTCTTTGTCTCTTTCCTTCCCTCGTTTAATCACATCAAACTTACCTGGACGTCAGCAGGGGATCCTCGCAGACCTCCGCGACGTAATCGAGCACGAAGCACCCCAGCCCGGCATCCACGGCGGCGTCGAAGACGGTGCCCAGAGCCGAAACATCAGCGTCGTCGCCGCGGCCGAATCCGGCGCCGACCGCTCCTTTTGAGTCGCTCGCTGCCCCCGACGACCGGAGCTCCGCAGCCAGGGACTGCAGGGGCCGTTCGCCAGAGGCGGCCCCGGCGCGAGGGAGGTCGCGCGGGGGCGTCGAGGCGAGGCGGCGCAAAGCCTCCTGCTTGTTGGAAGAGGAGGGAGCGATTGGCATCGATTGATTTTTTTTCGAGTTATGGTTGAAGACGTCGACGTCGCTCTCTCGCTCTCTCTTCACTTCTTCTTCTTCTTCGCTCCCCCTTCCTCCACCCACCTTCCTCCTCCCACCTTCCTCCTCCACCAATTTACGTATTATACTGTGACTAGTTTTACAATCCTAAACAAAAGACAAAAATCCCTTTTTCAGACCGCCAGGCCCGCAGCGAGGCACATCGACCTCAGCACGCTTTCCTTCCCTTCTCCTCCTTTTTCTTTCACCATCATCAGCAGCTCCGCCGGCGGGCCGTGCTCGACGACGACGCCGGCGTCGACCACGGCGGCGGCGTCGCAGGAGAGCACCACGTCGAGCGAGTGCGCGATTTGAATGACCGTGGCCCGCGAGGAGGAAGAGAAAGAGGAACAAGACGCGGCAGAGGCAGAAGAGCCCGGCCGCGACGACGACGAAGACAAACGACCGGCGGCGTTTCCGTTTCCGTTTCCGCTTCTTTCACCTCCTCCGCCTCCGCCTCCTCCAAAGTTATCCCTGATCGCGGCCTGCAGAGCCGCGGCGGAGCGCGCGTCACAGCAGGCCGTGGCCTCGTCGAGGCAGACGATCGACGAGCCCCTGAGGATCGCCCTCGCCAGACAGAGCTGCTGCTGCTGGCCGAGGGACAGGGAGCACGTGTTGTCGCTGCTGCTGCTTTCGCGACCTCCTCCATCGGCGCTGCTGCTTCCTTGCCTTCCACCTCCACCTCCACCTCCACTTCCGGCGCCCCCGCCCAGCCTCACGCTCAGGATCTGCGCCCCGAACCCGGAGCCAGTGACATAGGCGGCCTCCCGGTCTCCGACAAACTCTATCCAGGGGGGCTGCTGCTGCTGCTGCTGGTGGTCCAGATCTTCTTCGAGGTTTTCCTCATCGAACTCTTCTTCGTCTTCATCATCGCCGCCACCGCTCTTCTTCTTTTTTGCTTTCTTCGTTGCCTTCTTCTTGTTGTTCGCCTTCAGCTGCGCCCCAGCGGAAGAGGAAGAGGAAGAGGAAGCCAGCGCCGCAGAGAGACCACCGGAAGAGATCCTCCTGAGCATCGTGGGAGGACCCAGAGGAGCCGGCGGAGGAGGAACGGCGGCGGCGAACGGCGCCTTGCCCCGAGCTGCTGCTGCTGCCGCTGCCGCCACCACCACGGCGGCTTGCCCTCCTCCTTCACCGGGCCAGCCCGTGGTCGTCGTCGTCGGCGCGGCTGAAGCAAGATTGCTGGAGCTGTTGTTCCTGGCGTTGGCGTTGATCGCGGCCTGGCGCCAGCCCTCGGAGGAAGAAGAAGGTTGCTGTTGCTGTTGTTGATGCTGCGCCGCTGCTGCTGCTCCGTTGCTGCCGCGAGAGAGCGTCGAAGTGCTTCCACCTCCCCCGATCCCTCCTCCGCCAGGGGTCAGCGACAGCGGCGCCGCCCACCCGACGGGCGACCTCGGCGAGTGCGAAGAGGCGTAGTAGGGCGGCGGGATCCCTCCTCTTGCAGCAGCAGCAGAAGAAAGAGAAGCGTTGTTGTTCCTGCGGACGGTCATTATCGGCGTCGCTCCGGAGGTCGAGGAGTAAGCCTCGTCGTCGAGGAAGAACTGCTGCTGCTGCTGCTGCTGTTGTCCGCCTGTTCCGGTCGCTCCAGAGCCCCCCGAGGGGGATTCCAAGGGAGGCAAACGAAGAACCGCGGAGGAGGAGGAGCCCAGGAGCGTGCTTCCTCGTCGCCTGCGAGAGGAGCTTCCGCCTCCTCCTCCTCCCTCGCAGTCGCTCGCGTCGCTCAATTCGTCGGAGAGAAAAGAGAAAGCAGCGCCTCCTTCCCCGCTCCCCCTCCGAGGAGACAGTCCACCAACTCCATCACCACCACCACCCATCCCGCCGCCCCCACTAACAAACGCCCCGCTCGCCTTCCTCTGCGCCAGCGCCATCCCCGCCAGAACGTCCCAGAGCCTCGCCGCTTTCAATGCCGCGACCATCTCGACGTCAGGCCTCTGGCCCAGCGGGTCGAGGTTGTCTCGCACGGTGCCCCTGAACACGAAGGGCTGCTGCGGGACCAGCGCGACCGCGGCGCGAAGCCTCCCGAGGGGCACGCAGCGGACGTCGTGGCCGTCGATGCGGACCCCTCCGGCCGAGGTCTCGGCGAGCCTGAGCAAGGCGGAGAGCAGCGACGACTTGCCCGCGCCGGTGCGTCCGGCGACTCCCAGAGACGTTCCGGGAGGCACAGAGAGAGTCAACCCCGCGAGGGCCCAGGGCCCACGTGGCACGTAGCGGAGCCAGACGTCGTCGAAGGCGACGCCTCCCCTCTCTGGCCAGGAGGCAGGGGGAGGGGGAGGGATGAAGAGGTTTTTGTTGTTGTTGTTGTTGTTGTTGTTGTTGGAAGAAGAAGGAGAAGGAGAAGAAGGAGAAGAGGTCGTCGGCGGCGGTCTTCTCAAAGCTCCTCCTCCAGCTTCCGCATCTCCCTCCAATTCCTCCCCTTCGTCCCCCCCTTCTCCCACCACCACCACAGGACCAGCGCCCGCCCTGACAGGGTGAGGCGGGAGCCTCTGCGGCTGCGGCGCCAGCTCGCAGTACTCGCTCAGCCTCTCGACGCTGACCAGCTCTTGTTCGGCCTCGGCCCCGGCTGTGAGTGCGCCGCCCAGCAAGCTGGTCAAGGGAAGGGCGTAAGCCAAAGAGAGGCCGACGGCGCCGGGGCCGTGGTTGGCCGCTGCCGCGGCGAGGAGGACCCGGAAGGGGGAAGAGGAAGAGAAGAAGAAAGAGAAGAAGAAGTTGTGTGATTTCTCATTCGAAAAACCACCATCATTTCCTCCTCCCTTCTTCCTCGCTGTCGTGTGAGCAGCGACAGCGGCGACGCCAGCTGCCCCGGCGACGACGGCGGCGATCAGCTGCAGCCTCAGCGCCAGCCACTGCGACGCGGCAGCGGAAGACAGGGCGGCCCGCTGCGCCCGCGCCAGGGCCCTCGCTTGGTCCCTGGAAGCGGCGGCGACGGCCCCGGGAAGGGACCGAAGCGTCGCGCCTCCCCCCATCGCGTCGGCGATGCCCGTGACCACTGGCGACTTCGAGACCGCAGCCAACCTCCGCAGCTCCCTCGCCGAGCTCGAGTACCTCTGCCTCAGCCCGTCGTAGACAAACCACAGCGGGAACAGGACGCAGGGCAGGAGCACGGGTTGCGCTCCAGCCATCACGCACGCGGCCCCGACCAACCCGGCCGTCGAAGCCAGCGCGACGTTTGCCACAAAGGGCAAGTCGTCGTCGGCGACTGCGACGTCGGCGGAGAAGCGGTTGAGCAGCCTCCCCGCAGGCTGGCTCGAGAAGAACGATAAAGGAGCGGCGAGGACCCCGGACAGGGCCTGGTCGTGCAGGCGGCGGCAGGCAGAGAGGCAGGCCCAAGCGTAAGAAAAGGCGCGGGCCAGAGCGAAGGCGGAGTTGGCCGCCGCGATGACGACGAGGCCGGCGAGGTAGAAGCGGGTGGACTCGGGCATGGAATCTGCGGCGGCGAAGAAGAAGGAGGTGGGAAGGAGGTGGTGGTGGAACGGGAAGTGGAGGCGGAAGGGGGTCGAGGAGGAAAAAGAAGAAGAAGAAGACGAAGAAGCATTACTCTCCACTTGCTCCTCCTCGCCCCTCCTCGCCTCGCTCGCGTCCTCGGAGCTCACCCACGCCGCCAGCCACACGTCAGCGCCGTTCCTCGTGGCCTGCATTAGAGCCAGGCTCAGGAAGGCCGCGGTGACCATCCAGGGACCGGCAGCGAGGAGATAGCGGCGGTAGACGGGCCAGGCGACGGCGCCGACGGAGCGGGACTCGTCGGCGTCTTCTTCTTCTTCTTCTTCGAGGTCAAAGTCGGGTTTTTCGGCGACGAGAGGAGAAGCAGCAGCCGAGCCAGGCCTCGAAGAGCTTCCATTTCCTCCTCCTGCTGCTGCTGCTGCTGCTGCCGCAATCGAAGAGGACGACGACGAACGAGAGACGGCAGCGCTGCTCGAGGCACTCGCGCCTGTCGTCGTCGCGTCACCACCACCAGCGTCAACGACATTCCTCCTCCTCGCTGCCGCCTCTGCCGCGGCCTCGGCTTGCGCCCTCTCAGCGGCCGTGGGCGGGCCGAAGCTCGCGACCCGCCCCCTCTCCATCCTCACCACGACGTCGGCCCTGCCCACCACCAGCGGGGAGTGCGTGGCGACGACGCGCGTGGTGGAGCGCAGCACCGACCTCCTGCCCCCCGCCAGGGCCCGCTCGACGACGGCGGCGGCGACGCTTGAGTCCAGCGCCGAGAGCGGGTCGTCGAGGAGGACGATCGGCGGTGGAGGCGGTAGAAGTAGAGAAGAAGAACAAGAAGAAGAAGAAGAAGAAGAAGAAGAAGAAGAAGAAGAAGAAGAAGAAAAAGGAGCAGCGAACAAAGAAGAAGAGGAAGAATCGATCTTTCTCTTCTTCTCTTCCTCTTGCTGCATCAGCATCACCGAGTACAGAGCCCTCGCCAGCGCAACCCTCGCCCTCTGGCCCCCCGACAGCGCGCTGCCCCGGTCACCCGTCCTCGTCGCATCGCCCAGGGGCCAGAGAGCGACGTCACGGTCGAGCGCCGTCGCGAACAAGGCTTCGGAGTAGAGCCTGGGGTCCATTGCGTTGCCCGTGAGGACGTTGGCGCGGACGGTGGTGGAGCTGAGCCAGGCGCGCTGAGGGCAATAGGCGGAGGGGCGGCGGGCGAGGCGGACGGATCCGAGGAAGAAAGAAGAGGAAGAAGAAGAGGAAGAAGCAGAAGGATAGTTTCCGCCTCCTCCGCTTCGGAAAAAGTTTGTCGAAGAAGAAAGATTCGCGCCGAAGCCAAAGCCGCCAAAGACGTCTTCCGAGAACATCGACAGCGAGCTGCTGGAGGCTCCACGGGGCGTGGGGACAAGGGTCATCTCCTGTGAGTAGTAGGAAGGAGAAGAAGAAGAAGGTGGTTGAGAAAGGTGAATGAGTTTTTTTCTCCAACTTTTCTCTCTCTAAAAAAGAAACTTTAACTTCTCCTTACCCCTGCCAGCGCCGCGATCAGGCTCGACTTCCCCGAGCCCGTGGCCCCAACCACGGCGACCAGGTGCCCGCTGTTGAGCGTGAGCGAGATGTCGCACAGCGTCGGCAGGGACCTCTGCGGGGCAGCGGCGAGGACGCGGCGGCGGAGATGATGATGACGAGGAGATGGAGGTGGGGGTGGCGAAGAAGAAGAAGAACGAGAAGAAGAACAAGACCAGGAGAACGACGCGTGCGAGAGGATGACCGCGACGCCGCCCTCTTCCATTTCGTCGGGATGTTGTTCTTGTTGCTCTTGTTGTTGCTGCCGTCGTCGTCGTTGACGCGACGCGGAAACTGCGTGCTCGTCCCTGCCGATGAAGCCGAGAAGGACTCGAGCTTTGCTGCCGTTGTCACCGCCGCTTCTGTCGTCAACCTCTTCTTCCTCTTCTTCTTCCTCTTCCTTCTCCTCCACCACCACCACCTCGCCGACCAGCCGCGCCCCGCCGCGGCTCCCGAAGTACCCCTGCAGCCTCGCCAGGCTCACACTCGCCTCTATCACGCCGGTCAGCACCCAGGGAAGCGCGTTGAGCGGCGCGACCAGCACGCCGAACAGCGCCAGCGAGGTGAAGACGGCGGCGCTCCCGAGAGAGCTCGAAGAAGACGCGCCGCCTCCGGAGGAGAGCGCCGCGGCTCCCAGCGTCGACAGCGTCACGAGCAGGCTCGAGCACGCCCAGAAGTAGACGCAGAGCGCATCAAGCAGCTTCCTGGCGGCCAGGGCCCGGACCTCGCGGGCGCGCGCGGCGCGGACCCGGGCGCCAAAGGCCAGCTCCCAGCCCGAGGCCTTGATCGCCGTCGCGCCTCCGTCGCCGCGCGCCAGGTCGGCGACGACGGCCAGCCTCGCGCCTTTAAAAAACATCATCTCCCTCGTCGCGACCCCGATCCGGGTTGCCAGCATCTTGTTCAGAGGGATCAGGGCCACGACCACGGCTAAGCCAGCGAGAAAGGCGAACCTCAGTTGCGTGTAAAGTAAGAGCAGCGCCGCCGCGATCTGTAAGGGCTGCGACCAGAGCTCGTGCGCGGCCCCGAGGCCGTTGGCGGCGCGATCAACGTCGACGGAGGCCAGGGTGGCGACGTCCCCTTCGTTGAAGGAGGAGGAAGGGGTGGTTTCGTCGTTGTCGTTGTCGTCGTCGTCTTCGTCGCCGAAGCCAGAAAAAGAAGAAGAAGAAGAAGATTTCGACCCCGACCTCCTCTTCTTCCCGGCGAGCGCGGCTCCGTGCACCGCCGAGCCCAGCGCCGAGCGCAGCGCCACGGACAGGGAGGCCATCCCAAAGGAGTAGCGAGAGTTGAGAAAGGCCTTCAGGACCGCTGCCAGGGCCAGCAGCGCCGCGGCGGCGAAGCCAAAGGCGGGGGAGCCCCGGCGCGGGAACGAGGACGAGTGTTTCGACGACGAAGAAGAAATTCCTTCGTCGTCGTCGTCGCCTTTCGGGGTCACAAACCCGACCAGCGCGTTCAGGAGCATGGGCCCTGCAAAGTTCAAGGAGTCAGAAAAGAGCTTCAAGACGCCCAGCGAGAGCCAGCGAGCGCCGTAGACCTTCCAGACGCAGCGCGCGAGAGAAGGCGGTCGTCGTCGAGAGTTTTTCCCTTTTCTTCGCCTTTTGCCCTTCATCCTCCGACACTCGTCTCTCCACGCCCTCGCCAGCTCCGAGGCAGCTTCCTGCGGCGCGTCCTTCTCGGGCACGGAGAACAGGTCTGCGTCCGTGAGCTGACGCAGAGAGCCCACCGAGAGCAGAGGGGAGACCCAGCTCATCGACCAGGAGGTCGAAGGGCGAGGGTGGTGCTTCGGAGGAGGTGGAGGAGTTGGACGAGTTTCGACCTCCTCTTTGTCGTCGCTCTCTCCGTCGTCGCCGGACCCGAGCAGCAACGGCTCTCGCTGCCGCGCCGCCTCACTTTCTTCTTCGCCTTGTTCTTCCCTCCGGGCAAGGTCAAGAGCCACGGAGAAAGCCCAAAGCGACGCGGAGGCGAGCGAGAGGCAGCAAGCCCGGGCGAGGAGCAAGAGGAGCAGGGAGGCGTCGCCGCCGCCTTTGCTGCGTTCGACAGCAGCAGCTCCTCCTTCTCCTCCTCCCTTCCTCTCTCGCCCCTCCGCGGAGAAGAACGAGACCCAGCTGCTGCCCGCAGCGACGAGCGTGGAAGCGGAAGACAAGAACGAGAAGATGAGAACGATAATCACGGCCGGCGAAGAAGAAAAAGACGAGGAATGGCGACGACGGCGAACCCACCACGTCAGCGGCGCCCCGGCCGCGGCGAGCGCCCCGCTCGTGGCAACGACGTGCGGCGGCGAAAGCAGCAGCGCCTCGAGGAAGGAGTAAGTATCTTCTCCTCCTCCTCCTCGATGCGCCTCTTCTTTTCGCTTCCAGAGGCAGAAGGAGAGGAGCATGAAGACGCCGCTGAGGGTGATTGCGAGCGAAGAGTAGAAGGCGACGGAAAGAGAGCGTGAACTCCTCCTCCTCCGTCGCCGCCTTTGCCTTTGCCGTCCAAGGTCGCCGCCGTCGCTCACCACCGAAAACAGAAGCAAGGCGAGAACTAGCAGCGCCAAAGGGAGCATGACGAAGACCTCGTCCTGGAAGCAAGGGTCCAGGAAGGTGCCGTCATCGGAAGAAGAGGAGGGCTGTGTTTTGGGTTGATGATGGTGATGACGAGGAAGAGATCGAGGTTGAGCGAGGTTGGGTGCCATCAATCGATGCTTTTTTCTTCTGTCTTTTTCTCTCTCCCGTGGCCCCTCTTCAACCCTCTTTCTCACCCAGGCATCGCTGCCGCTGCCACAGAAACGACGCCAGGGAGGCGCGTGAGCGGTGGCAAAGGGCATGGAGGGCCCCCTCTTGCGCGGCGAGCTCGATGGAAAGGCGGCCCAAGAGAGAACGAGCGAGAGATCGCAGCGAAGAAAAATGGAACTTTTTTTCTTTTTCATTTTTCGTTCGACAAAGAAAACGAGCGGCAAAAAAAAACACGTTTGTCAATCTCTGTATGCTCCCTCATCTCTCCTTCTTTTCGAGTGCTGCTGCTGCTCGAGCGAGGAGGAGGACATCGCAGGGCACCGGACGGAGTTTCAGGGCGTGGATTTCGACCATGCACGGCGTCGGCGGGAGCGCGAACAACATTGGCGGGGGAGGAGGCGCGAGCGTCGGCCGGCGATCGATGGCCTCGTCGACGTCGGCGTCGTCGTCGTCGGGCGCGCCTCCTCCTTGTGGACCTCCCCGACCTCCTCCGACTCAGCAGCAGCAGGCGTTCCAACGCCAGGCGCCAATGCCTCCACCTAGCCAACAGCAGCAGCAGAAGCAGCAGCAGCAACGCTTCTCCGCGGCAGCCCCTCCGCCTCTGCCTCTGCCTCCTCCCCCGGGTCAGTCCTTTGCGGCGCGACCGCCTCCCGGCTGGGTGCCTTTGCCTCCTCCTCAACAGCAGCAGCGGCAAGGGCAGCAGCAGCAGTGGCAGCAAAGCAGGAGCGCTGCTCCTCCTTCGCCGCGGCCTCAGCAGCAGCAACTGACCCCGCAGCAGCAGACGTGGCTGCATCAGGAGCAGCAGCGCCAGGCCTACCTGCGGCAGCAGCAGATGCAAATTCAGCAGCAGCAACAACAACTCCAGCAGCAACGCCAGCAATTTCAGCAGAGGCCTCCTCAAGCTGCCCCTCCGCCCCCTCCGCCCCCTCCGCCGCGGGCTCCTCCACCTCCGCCGAGCTTTTACCGGCAGCAGCAGCAGCAGCAGCAAAGGGTGGCGCCTCCCCCTATCCCTCCCCCTCCTCCCCCTCCTCCTCGCACCTCTTCTTCCTCCCCCGCGGGACTCGCGGCGGCGCTCACGAGACAGCTCGCAGCGGGCTCCCCGCTCTCGGCCCCCGCGCCTTTCTCCTTGTCAGCTGATCCCGCCGCTTCTCCGCTTTCTTCCCCTTCTTCCTCTGCTTCCCCGGTCATGGTGGACGCAGCAGCTCTCTACGGTCCCGGGGGAAGAGGAGGAGAGGACGACTTGTCGTCGGCGTCGATGACTTCCAAAGAACAAGAAGAAGAACTCGAGCTCGAGTTCCCTTCCTCTTCCTCTCCTTCCGCTTTCGTCGGCGGCGTCTCCTGGAACACCCGCACGCTCGACTGGTCGGGAGACGGCGACGACTATCTGGATGCAGCCCGCTCTCGCTTACTGGAGGCAGGGGCCGCCGCCGCAGCGAAAGGTTCCGGTTCCAGGCTGCGGGTCGCCGCTGACCTGGACCCGAGCTCGGCCGTGGGGCTCTGGGTGTGCGTGCACAGGCCCAAGGGCGTGGAGTCCCCGGCCAAAATGTACCTGTCCGTGGTGCCGCTCAACCAGAAAGTCGATGAGGAGGTGGGAGAGGTAGAAGAGGAAAGAAGAGAGCGAGAAAGAGTCGACGAAGACGGCGGCGACGGCGACGAAGAAAGCACCACCACCACCTCTTCTTCTTCCACCTCTTCTCCTTCTTCTCCTTCTTCTCTCCCCGACCCCTTCGCCATCGTCGCCCCGGGAATCCCCTTCCGCAACCCGGACGACGGGCCCCACCCACAAACGGGCTGGAGCTCCTATCGGGTTACTTTACTCGGGGGGGTCTCTGCTGAAGAGGACCACGTCTTGTGGCCCAACCAGATGCTTCATGGAGATCGCTCGGTGCACAACGTGCGCGGGGCAGCCGACGTAGCCGGCTTTCTCGTGGCTGCCGACAGGGGCAGCGTGGTGGCGCACGCGCTGAACCTGCGGGCGCTGGCGGAATTCAAAAACAGGGAGGCGGAGTGGTGCTGGGAGCTGCTGTCGCAGCGGTGGGGGCGGGAGGAGCTGGTCAAGCTCGGCTGCGGTATGGAGCTGTTCGAAGGGCTGCCTCGTCGCAGGAGGAGGAAGAAAGGAGAGAAGAAGTACAGGGAGCAGCAGCCAGAGAGGCACAGGCAGGCGGAGGGAGAGTGGTAGAAAGAGAGAAAAAAGAATTTTTCTTTCTTTCTTCTTTTTTCCCTTTTCTTACTGCTTCTTCCTCGTTTCTCGTTTTTCTTCTTCTTCGCCCTCTCTTTGTATACAAAATATGCTAGTGAACAACAAATATCATTCTCCGTTCTCACCCCCCGTACCGGCTCTCCAGCCCAGGCGGGGGAAGCTCCAGCATCACACTCGGGTCTCTCTCCAGATGCTCCCTCACGGTCGTCCTCCGGTCCGCCAAAAAAGTGTTGTCGAGCACGCAGCGCTCAGCGTCTTCGCCCAGGGACCTCGCGGCGAGGACGACGTGCCTGAGGTAGGCGCGGCAGGGGAGGATCATTTCGCTTTCGTCGGTTTTGTCTCCACTTCCCCTTCCATCTTTTTCCCACACGCGAGAGATCGAAAACTCTTCTCCTAGAGCCGAGACCCCGCTGTACCTCCCCCTCCAGTCCTCCTCGTCCCGGATCCTCAGCGCCCGGTACTCGCCGTCGTTCCACGAAGCGCACGCGACGGCGCGGTGAGGCTCCTCCACGATACCGGCCCTGCATAAAGGTTTGACGCTCACGAAACGGAACTCGTGCTCCCTCTCGAGCAGCGCCGCCGCGGCCTCCTCGGAGAAGGGCACCTCGAACAGAGACACGATCAAAGAATTGGAAGCAGAATCACCTTCTGCTTCCTCTATGCTCAGGCTCGCGGCCTCCCTCCCTCTCGCGACACCGCGGACGTGGAAGATCGAGGTGGTGTGAGCAAACACCCTCCTCCAGCCCCTGAGGGTGCCGACGCGGAAGTTGGAGAGCCGCGGGAAGGTGGCGGCGGCGGAGCGGACGGAGAGCAGGGAGCCGAAGCCCGCGATGGTGAAGGTGTTGTCGGGCTGGGTTGGTGGTGGAAGTGGTGGAAAGCGGAGAGGCGGAGGTGTGAGAGGAGGAGAGAGAAAAGGAAGCCAGAAAAAGCAAAAACAAGCTCCTCTCGATCGGCATCAAAAAAACTCACTCGGACGAGCGAGCTAAAGTCTGGCCCCTGGAGCGGCTCCTCGGGCAGGCGCTGCTGCTGCTGCTGCTGCTGCTGCTGCCGAGGAGAAGACGATGCCGCCTGTATCCTCAGCGCGCCGCGGCGGGCGCTGCTGCTGCTGCTGCTGCTGCTGAGAGAAGGAAGAGTTTGCGAGCGCATTTGTCGAAGAAAGAAGAGAGTGAGCAAGCAACATCAGATTTTCCCCCTTTTTTTTTTCGACGCCGCTTTGCTCTTCCTCTTCCTCTTCCTCTTCCTCTTCCTCTTCCTCTTCCTCTTCCTCTTCCTCTTCCTCTTCCTCTTCTTCCTCACCTCCTTTGCTCTTCCACCACCACCACCATCAACAGGTCGACACCCTGCTCGCTGACGAGCCGGGAAACGAGGAGTACGTCGAGCTCAAGTCCGGGCTGACCAGGGTGATCGGGCTGACCAGGGACCTGTTGGCAGAGGCCTTGGCGAACGAAGGAGGTGGTGGGGGTGGAGGTGGGGGTGGCAAAGGAGGAGAAGCGCCACCACCTCCTCGGAATCGCAAGTCGAAGTGGGAGGAAGTTCCCGCGGCAGCAGCTCCATCAGCAGCAGCGGAAGCTCCTTCGTCCGAGACGACGACGCGAGGGGCCGCGGCCTCGACGGCGACGACGACGACGTCCGCAGCAGCAGCAGCTGCAGTGAACCCGAAACTCGCGCCGCCGCCGCCGCCGCCGCTTGTTCTCCCTCCCTCCGCCGCGACAGCAGAAAAGCTCTCGGCGAAAAACCGCCGCGTGAAAACCCTGAAAAAACTTTTTTGTGATTTCACTTCTTCTTCTCTTTTTCTCCGCCCGCTCTTCTACGCGCCCATCTCCTGCCCTTCCCGCACAGGCCATCCACCTCGTCTTCTCTCTTCAACCCCCGAAGTGAGGAATCGGACAAAGAAAGCGCGTGAGCTCAAGTGTCTTTGCACCCTGATTCTGTTTTGCCTTTTTTCTTTTTTTTGAACGATGGAACGCGACAGACCGACCAACATCATCGAAATTGGTTTCTTCCATTCAATCCCTCGCTCACCGCTGCTGCTGCCCCGTCTTTTTGAATTCAAAAACACAGGACTCGCGGTAATGACGCGCACGCTCGCGATCGCGGCCCTGGCTGTCGTCGTCGTCGCGCTACTCAGCGCCGTCGCTGACGCGAGCCGCTCGCTTTCGGCATCGTCGGCGTCGTCGTCGTCGCCGTGGTCGGCGACGCCGCTCTTCGCCGCGTCGTCGAAACCGACCTTGTCGTCGTCGAATGCCGTCATCGAGGCCACCCCTTCCAAGTTCGACTCGCGCGACCCGCTCGTTGTGCTGCCCCGCTCCGCCGCCATGGTCCAGGAGAAGGCCACCGCGACGGTCGAAGCCCCCCCGGCCGTCGCCGCCGCCTTCGTCGCCTCCTCCCCCGCTTTCGACGCCGACGCCGCGGATAGGGAGATCGATGCGCTGGTCCAGGCCGCGGCCGAGGTCGAGGCCGACGTCAGGCAGAACGCCGCCGCGGCCGAGGCCGAGGCCGACATGGAGCAAAGCGCCGCTGACGCTGCCGCCGCTGCCGTCGCCGCCGAGGTCGAGGCCGACGTGGCGCAGAGCGCCGCCGCCGAAGCTGCTGCTGCCGCCTCCGCCGCCGCAGCAGAAGCTGCTGCCGTCGTCGTCCCTCCTCCTTCTCCTCAGTCTTCTTCTGCTTCCTCTTCTGCGACAGAGGAGCTCCTCCTCCCCGCCGCGGGCCTGCCCGCCGAGGAGGCCGCCCAGCTGGCCCAGGAGCTGGCGCAGGTCGAGGAAATCGCGGAGTCCGCCGCCGAGGCCGTCGTGGCGGTCGCTGACGCCGCTCCGAGCGCCGTCGTCGTCGCCGAAGAAGCACCCGCTGCTGTTGTTGTCGCTCCGGCTCCTCCCGCCGAAACCGAGCAGCAGCAGCAGCAGCTGGAGGCCTCCCTGCTCCAGTCCATGTTCGAAGGCGCCTTCGGGGAGGAGATGCAGCCCCCGGCCGACGTGGCGGAGGCGGTCACCGAAGCGGCGGCCAACCAGAACAAGAGGCTCACGCCCCCGACCGCCTCCCTGGCCAGCAACGCCGCCGCTCCTTCTGCCCCCGGCATGACGGAGGAGGAGGCCGACGCCGCGGTCGAGGCGGCGATCTCGAGCGCGATAGAGGAGGCGCTGGCCGAGGTGGCGGAGGAGCAGCAGGCGCAGGAGCAGCAGGCCGCCGCGGACGCCGCCGCTGCCGCTGCTGCCGCTCAAGCCACTGCCGCCGCTGAGGCTGAGGCTTCTGCCGCCGCCGCCGCCGCCGCCGCCGCCGCCGCTGACATTGCCGCTGTCGAGGCCGCGGTGGAGGAGATGCTGGCCGAGGACGCCAACGAGCAGCAGGAAGCTGCTGCGCAGGCTTCTGCTTCTGCTTCTGCTTCTGCTTCTGCCGCCGATGCCGCTGCCGCCGTCGCCGTCGTCGCTCCTGCTCCTTCTCCTCAGGACCTCCCCGTCCTTGCCGCCGCCGCCGCCGCCGCCGCCGCCGCCGCCGCCCCCGCACCAGCAGTCGCCCAGCCCGAAGAGAAGAGCGCCGCCGAGGAGACCCTCGACGTCCAGACCGCCGCCGACGAGGCCTCGGCCGCGGCCGCCGCGGCGCTGACCTCGTCGTTCGCCGCCTCCGTTTCCGCTTCGGCGCCCGAATCGGGCTTCCCTCCGGAGGCGATCTTCGCCGCCGCCGGCCCGCACCACGCCGCGCTCGAGGAGGAGGAGTTTGAGGTAGTGCGCTACCCTGACCACTTTTAAGGAGCTGGAGAGATGGAGAGAGATATTTGATTGGGAGAGAAAATGAGAGAGAGAAAGAGAGAAAGATGAAAATTGACGAGAAAATTGTCGAGGAAAAAAAATCGAGTAAAAAAGAACAAAAAAACTTTTCTGGTTTTTTGGAATTTAACATCGTTGCGTTTCTCTCTCTCTTTTCTCTCTTTTCTCCATTCTGTCTTTCGTCACGCGTGCGGTGATCTCGACAAAACGGGGAGAAAACAAAACAAAAAAACGGCAGAAGCTCTCTATCCATCCTATTTGTAAACTCTCTTTCTGTCTCTTTTTCATCATCATCTCTCTCTTTTTCTTTCTCTCTCACCTCTCACCTCTCTCCACCTCCTCTTCTTTCAAAGCGGCTTCCTCGCCACGAACAGCCCCCACCTCTGCTGGCCCTTCGCCACCCGGGTCAGCTTCGCCCTCCACGCCCCGACCACCTCCTCGAAGTCCTCCTCGGAGAAGTCGCGAACAAAGGCCTCCCTGTCGGCCTCTGCCTTCTCCAGCTCGCTCTTCAGGCACGCCTCGAAGGCGCCCGTCCTGTCCTCCGCGACGACGTCGGCGAAGCCGGTTTCCTGCAAAGCGGCGGAGTAGGTGGGGAGGTCCCAGAGGTGGTATCCTCTTTTGGAGACGTAGGTCGAAAACTCCAGGGTCGAGTCCGGTTCCGTTGTTTCGGAGGGAGCAGAAGCCGGAGCGGCAGCAGAACCCGAAGCCTCTTCCCCGCCGCTGCTGCTCTCCTCCTCGTCACTCGGCGCCTTCAGGTAGTCGGTCAGCAGGATCATTCCCCCAGGTCTCAAAGCGTCAAAGGCCTTTCTGAGAACCAGCGCCTTGTCCTCGATGTGGAGCAGCGTGTCCCTGGAATGCACGGCGTCGAAGCTCTGCGGTTCGAGCTCGACCCGCGTCGCGTCTCCGACCTCGAAGCGGGCAAGGGCTGCGGCGGCCTTGGCGGAGGCGCCACCGTCCTCGGCTGCCGCCGCGGCGTTGTGCCTGTCCATGGCAGAGAGGACCTGATTGGAGTTTTGATTTTGGGAGTGGAAGAAAGAAAGAAGAGAAAAAAGGTGAGTTTTTTTTCGTTTTCGCGTCGACCTTTTCAAAAACTCAAAAAAAACTTTCTCACTCACCATGTTGACCGACAGGTCGATGCCGCGGACCCTGCAGTTGTAATCCGCAGCCAGGATGGCAGCAGCGCCCCCGAGCCCGCTGCCGATGTCCAAAACGAAAGGGTTGTTGCCGGCGACCTTCTCGTCCTTCAGCTTCTGCTTCTTCTGCTGCAGCGCCGGGGAGAGCATTGGCAGCAGCGCCCTCGTGGAGGCCTCGCCGCCGCTCGTGACGAACCCGCGACCGAAGACGCGCTCGTAGCGCGCGATCGAGTGCGCCGAGTACTGCTCCGCGTCCAGGAAATGGCGCGGGGTCCCGGCACACGAAGAGGAAGTGGATGCGTGTCCGAGAGAGGAGGCGGACGGCGTGCGGCGCGAGGGCGTCGCCGGAGCGTCGACCGGCGTCGAGCCCTTGCTGCTGCTGCTTTCGTCGTCGACAGCAGCGCCAGCAGCAGCAGTACCATCTCCCTCCTCTTCAACCCGCACCACCCTCCACTTCCAGCACAGCTGGTTCTGGTTCTGTTTCAGGCGGACGTAGGTGTCGACACACCTGCACGTGACGAGCTCGAACCTCACTTTCGTGACCCCGTCCGCCGCCACCCCACGGGCGTCGTCGAACAGCCTGAAGTACTCGCGAGGGTCGCGGTAGTGCGTGGGGTTCTTGGCCCGCTGCTTGTCGCCAGACTGTCTAAAGCAGGACTCGCGGAAGAAGACGACTCCACCGGGAACGACCCAAGACAGAGCTCGGGTAGCGAGAGACGAAACCTCTTCGTCGCCAAGGTACATCAAAAGCCAGTTGGAGAAGAGCACGTCGACCGAGCCCGCGGGCAGCTCCAGCTCCGTGGCGTCCCCGACGGCGAACTTGGCATTCGTCAAATGGCCATTGACGCGCTCGTTCTCGGCGATCAGGTTGGGCATGAAGTCGATCGCGAGCACCGACGAGGCCGCGCCCTCGTCCTCTGAAGCGAGGGCGCCGGTGAACCTGCCGATTCCGGCCCCGAGCTCGACGACGCGCGAGCCGGCGATGGGGCCCAGGAGGGACAGGACCTGGAAAGGGGGGGATAAGGAGAGGAGAGAGAGGAGGAGAAGAGGAGAAGAGGGAAAGAGAGAGGGGAAAGAGTTATTCGGGGTTAGAGAGAGAGATGAAAAAGGAAAAAGGAAAAAAAAGAGGTCTCGTCAGCCCCCCCCCCCCTGTCGCTCGACGGCGGCGGCAGCGGCAGCCGAACAAAAAAAAGAAAGGCAATGACTCATCCGAGAGGGGCGGCGGCTGAGACGATTCCCTCGTTCTTTCGATCTTCTTCTTGTTTCAGATGAGAGAACAGATTCTCGCGGTCTCGCAGGCATCGGGTTGAGGCGCAATTTGGGGGGCAGCAAGGGGCAGCAGTACGCGCGCGAAAGGTGTTTGATTGTCTATCTTTCTTTTTCGCCTTCTCGGCGACTCCGAAACGACGGGAAAAAACCAATGCCTTTTTCGAACAGGCGGCGGCAAAACCCTCGTCGCCTTTGAAAGCATCGAAGAACGCTTCTGTTTCTAATTCAAACCAGCCAACCGATGTCTTTGCTCCATGCTCTTTGCAAGGGGGCCGAAAAGAGAAAGCGGAAAAGATCTCGCTCGAAACGGCAGCGCCCTCCTCCGACCTTCAAAGTTGTTGCCTTTCTCTCGACGTCGAAGAAGCTGGCAAGATCGCTGACGATCCGCCCCATCCGCGGCCGCTCCTCCGCTACCCCTTCTCCTACGCACCTCCGGCCGCTCCTGCAGGTCGATCTCGCTCGCCTTGGAGTCGAGCATCATCTCCTCGACCGTCGCCGTCTTCGAGTGCTCCTCCCAGAACTGCTTCATCTCCTGGCGCTCCTCGACGCCGCCGCCGCCGCCGCTGGCGTTGGGGGCGGCGGCGGTGGTGGTGACAGTGGCGGCAGCATCGGCAGCAGGAGATGCGTCGTCGTTGTTGCCGTTCTCGAGCGAGGCCTGTTTGAGCTTGGCCGAGAGCAGCGCCGAGGAGGGGAGCACGGGAGCGGGTTTTCCCTTGGTCGAAAGCATGGTGGATGGGCGAGAAAAGTTGAAAAAGAAAAGAAAAAGAGGGAAAAGAAGTGAGCTTTTTGACTTTTCTTCATTTTTTTCGGCTCGTCGAAAAACTCGAAAAAGAAAGCAATGACCAACCCTGCGCCTTCCCTGGCCGCCTACCGCAACCTGCTCCGCGCTGCCGCTCAGGGTGAGAGAGATGGTGGTCGGGTGCTGCTTCTGAGAGCTTGGGAGGGAGAAAATAGAGGGAGATTCGACGAGAGATGATGATAAAGATCGTCGACGACGTCGCGTCTCTCTCTCTCTCTCGACTTGCTTTGCTCAACCCCCGACCCTCCTCTCTCTCCACCAACTCACCGATGCCCAACCCCCCAACCTCACAGCCTTCCGCGGCGACACGGTCACGCTCACGGCCTCGCGCAAGGAGCTCCGCGCCCGCTTCGACGAGACCCGCCGAAGCTCTGGCGCCCTGGGAGCTCAGGAGATCGACCAGGCCCTGGCCGACGCCGCCGAGGCCGCCGATTTCTTGCGGACGTTCGTGGTGCAGGCGAAGCTGAACGAGAGGGGCAACTACGAGATGAAGCTGGAGTCGCACCACGCCGACACGGTGGCGGAGGAGGCGGCGATAAGGGGGAGCAGGAGCAAGAAGGAGTAGTAGTTGTAGTGAGGAGGAGAAGAAGAGAAAGGAGAGAGACGAAGAGAGTTGGTTTCTGTTGTTGCTCTTCTTCTTTCTTGAGGGGAAGCAACACACACTGTATCAAATGAAAAGCTGCGAGAGATAAGTCGCAACGAGGATAAGTTAATGCGCGAGAGAGAGTGGAGGAAGGCGCGAGACACGGGGGCACGCGCGCTCACGAGTTTGGAAGGAAGAGGTCGAACAAAGGAAACCGAGGTCGAATGAAACGAAAGAATCGAAATCACTCTTCCCTTCTTCTTCGTTTCCCTCGGAGAAAGCTCTCCCCGCACGCGCCCTCGTTCCCCTCTTTTTAGCTCATCGCGTCTTCTCTTGACGCTCTCGACTCGTCCGTCATGGTGCGCTCTCGTTGAAGGAGGCCGCGAGGGGCTCCGAGAGAAGAACGAAAGAGAGAGAAAAAAAGGCAAAACCATTCTCAATTCGTCTCCGTTCTCTTTCTCTTTCCCCCCTCGTCACTCCAAAAAACATCACAGGCCGACGCCCGCGTGCTCCAGCACGTCCTGGAGACCAACAAGCCCTGCCAGGCGCAGGTGAGAGGAGAAACGAGACGGAGACAAAAGCGTGAAAACGAGGGAAGAGGGAGGGACACAGGAGAGAACTGCTCGCCGACGACGAACTGCACGATTCGATTTTTTCTTCCTTCGACCTCCTCAACAACACCACCGCTCTCTCTTTGCTCCACTCCCACCGAACACTCTCAACCCAAACAGGGCGTCGCCGACATGCTCGCGCAGTTCGGCATCAAGAAGCCCGCGGTACAGCGCGCGCTGGACGCCTTGGCCGAGGAGGGGAAGGTCACCTGCAAGGTAAAAGCTTTTTCTCCTTCTTCTCCTTCTTCCTCTTTGACCTCTTTGAGCAAAAAAACTCATCCCCTCTCTCTCTCTCTCTTTCTCCCTCTCTTCCTCCCAACCTCTCCCACACCACAGGAGTTCGGCAAGGCCAAGATATACTTCGCCCCTCAGCAGGACGCCCCCGTGCTCTCCAAGGACGAGCTCTCTGCCCTCGCCGCCAAAAAGATCCAGCTCGAGGAGGAGCTCCGCGCCGCTTCCTTGGCTCTCGCCACTCACAGGGCCGCGCTGGCCAAGGCGGACGCCGAGGTTCCCCCGGAGGTGGTGGGACAGCGCATCGCGGCGGCCAACTCATCGATCTCAGAGCTGGAAGGGAAGCTGCACGCCCTGAAGGCGGAGGGGGCGCCTCCACCGGTGTCGGCAGATGATATGGCCGCCGCGACGAAAAAACTGTCGACCAACTTGGCAGCCTGGTCTTCGCAAAAAGCCATCTTCAAAGAAGTGTGGGACGCCGTGTCGGAGAACCTGGACACGAAAAACCCCAGGGACCTGTACGAGGAGATCGGGGTCGAGACCGACGAGGGCGCCGGGGTGAACCTGGCGGAGCTCAAGACGCTGCTCCCGACGTCGAGGGGGCTGGTGGGGAAGTTGCGCAGGGTTTAATTTAAAGAAGAGCAAAATAAAAAGAGAGAAAGAACTGTTTTTTTCTTTTGCCTTTTGTTATTATCACGCACACCGAAACTTGTATCTGAAATTTTCCCTTTCGAATCGGAGTGCGCGCCAGAGAGAGAAGAAGAAGAGAGAGAAAGAGAAAGAGACGGAGAGAAAAAGAGAACGAGAAACGAAAACCCCAAGGTTAAACTTTATCCACTTTTTTTCATCGTCCGAAAAATTCCTCGACGGAATCGCCAAAAAAAGGGCTTTCAATGGCTTCGTCGGCGACGGTCCAGGCGCATGCAGCCCCAGCCGCTGCACCCAGCACAGACTCCTCGACGGTCCCCAACAATGCCGGCGTCGAACGTGAGCAGAGAGTCCCTCGTAGATCCGGCATCGCGCGCCGAAGCATCGGTCTCGCTACGTACCTTCCTCGCAAGATCGGACGACTCGCCCTCGGCTTGCTCAAGAGCAGCAGCAGCAAACCTTCGGAACAGTTCGGCGGCCTCAAGGACGTCGTCAGCTATTCCTCGAGGAGGATGGCGGCGGGGAGAGCCCTCGAGTTCGAGCTCGGGCGCGAGAGAGGGGCCCTGTTCCTGGACCCGCTGGCGGCGGCGCTGGCGGGGTAAGAGGATTTTTTTTTCTTCTTCTTCGTCGAGGTCGAGGTCGAGGTCGAGGTCGACGTAGAAACTCATGAAAAAACTCGCCTCTTTCTCTTCTTTTTCCCCCACTAAAACAAACAGCCCCTCCGCGATCGAAGACGCCAGAAAGTGGTCCAGGGCCTGTTCCACGGCAGCAAACGCGATTGCTGATGCTTTAGCTTCCGGGAAACGGCCCCCGACGAAGCAGGAGCTCGTCGACCTGGTCCAAGAAAGGGAAGCCAAAAACAACAAGGGCAGCAACTTCACTATCGGCGCCCCTCTGACGCTCGTGGCCCTGGCGGGCCGCTCCATCCACAGGGGGCGCGTCGACGCCAGCTACAGCGCCTCCGTCCCGACCTGCCCGGCGGAGAACTCCATCTCTCTGGTGACCGCGAGACACCGCTGGTTCGATTCTGCGATCATGGAAGCGCTGGCGGGGGAGGGCTGCGGCGTCGAGGTCGTGATCTCTCCCAGTGCTACTTCTGATGCTTCCAAAAACGATAAAGGCAGCGGCAGCAGCTCTGTGCGCGTCGAGATCCGTCCTCGAAGGAGAAGAGGAGAAAAGGGCGAAGAAGAAATAACTCAAGTCGTCCTCCTGGGCGCAGGAATGGATGCGCGAGCCTGGAGGCTGCCCTTGCCCGCGGGGAACGGCGTCTCTTGGTTCGACCTGGACTCGGGCCCCGTCTGCGAGATCAAGCGGCGGGAGCTGGAGAGCGCCGGCGCGGAGCTGCTGAGGAGAGAGGAAGAAGGAGAAGGGAAAGGCAGGGAGGAGGCCTCAACCTCTCCTCCTGCCATTCCTCCTCCCCCTCGCTTTCCGCTGAAGCCCCGCTCCTACTCGCTCGTCGGGTGCGACATGGCCTCTGCCGGCGAGTGGGTGGCCAAGCTCAAGGGGGCTGGGTTCGACCCGGAGAGGCCGGCGGTGTTTGCAGCGGAAGGGCTGATCTACTACCTCGGCGCGAAAGCACCAGACTTCATGCGCGCCCTGCAGTCCATCGCCGCCCCAGGCTCGGTGTTCTTGCTCGACGCGCTGGACGAGCAGGGGGTGGCCTCGGCAGTGAAAAAGGCCGAGGGCAAAGGTTTGCAGGGCCAGTTCTCCTTTGGCGTCCCGGACGCCGACTCGGGAAGCGAGCTGGCCGACTTTTTCGCCTCGTTCGGCTTCGACAGGGTCGTGTCTGCGGACACGTGGTCCGTCTTGCGGGCACGGTTCCAGAGGGAAGCGTACCCGCTGAGGTGCTTCACCAAGGACAAGCCGAGCTGCGGCAAGGCCGAGGGGGGGATCCGGTTCCTGGTGGTCGCGAAGGGAGTTTAAAAAAGTAGTAGGAAAAAACAAAGACGAAAAAAAAAAAATCTCTCTCAAATCTTTCTCTTTTTTCTTTTTTCTTCTTCTTTCACCACGCCGACCATGCGCTCGCCCCAGCCCCGATGACGTCCCCCAACGACAGCCCCAGCTCCCCCAGGGACGCGAAAGAGGCCTTCGAGGCCCTCGTCAGGTGGATAGAGAGCGCTGAAAGATCGCAATCGAGCCCGGAATCGGCGAAAGAAAGCAGCCCATCGACATCGTCTCTTGTCGTTCTGGCCGGCGACGCGGCGTGCTCGTCTCTCCGCCGCGGCCTCTCCGCCGCGGCCGACGTCCCCCCCGGCGGGGTCGTCGTCCGCCTGCCCTGGAGCTGCGCCATCACCCCGACGAGCGTGCTTCGGAGCTCGAGCTTGAAGGGTAAGTTTGGAGGGAGAGAGAGAGAGAAGGAAAAAGAAGGAGAGAACAGCAGCGGCCTCTTTCACTCACTCGACCTTCTCTTCTTTCTCCTTCCTTCCTCGTCTTCAACAGGGCTGCTCCCGGGCCGCCGCCTCCTCGCCCTGCGCGACCTGCTGAAAACCCCCAGCCACCCCCTACTGCCGCACCCCTGGTCCTTGCTCCTGGCCCTGGGCCTCCTCTGCGAGCTCGCGGACCCTCGGGCACCGCGGAGGGCCTACGCCAGCCTGCTGCCGACGCCACCGGGCACCCCGATCGCGAGGGCAGCGCCCTTCGGCCCTGCAGCGACGGACGTCCTGCTGTTCGGCTCGCAAGAATTAGACGCGCTGTGCTGCGAGCCGCTGGCCAGGGCCGCGAGGAGGGAAAGGAGGAGGCTCTCGGCGCTGCACGGCTTGCTGTTCGGAGGCGGAAGTGGAGAAGAGGACGAAGAAGGAAACGGAAACGAAGACGAAAAGCACGAAAGGCCTCCTCTGGTCTCGCTGGTCTCGTTCCTGTGGGCTCACTCGCTCGTCCGCTCCCGCGCCCTGGATCTCCGGGTCAGCGGCAACGAGGGCAACGGAGAAGTCTGCCTGCTTCCGTTGATCGACCTGGCGCAGCACGACGACGGGAAAGGAGGAGTAGGAAGAGCAGGAGGAGGAACAGCTCCGGCGACGCTGCGGCTGGTCTCTTGTTCGACTCCAAACTCCTCTTCTCCTGCTCCTCCTCCCGCCGCCGTCGAGCTCGTCGCCGGCAGCGCCGCCGGGATCCCCAAGGGAGGCCCCGTCTGCCTCGACTACGGCAGCAGGCCGCTGAGGGACCTGCTGCGAGGGTACGCCTTCGTTCCGAAGCAGCAGCAAACGAGAGACTCCTTTTCTTCTTCGCCGTCGTCGTCTTCTTCGTCATCTTGTTCGTCTTCTTCCTCTGAAATCTTCGAGGACTTTTCGGGTGACTCCCTGGCGAATAAGGCGGCCCTGGTCGTCGATGCCTCCGGGTCTCGTTCCGGTTCTTCTTCTTCGTTGCTGCGCCTCGCCTCCGTGCGCTTGCTGGCGGAACCGGGAGGCGACGACGCTGCTCTGGAGTTCGGGAGGGCAAGGCTCGTTTTCGTTGTCGTCGCCGACGGAGGAGAAGGTCAAAGCAGCTCTGGCAGCGGTTGTTGTTGTTCTTCTTCTTCCCCGGTCGTTGTCACCGCAGCTCCCGAAGAGAGACAAATCCCGATGCAGCCCGAGGCAGAGGTTGGGGTCTGCCGCTGGGCCTCGCGCGAGTGCGAGGAGCTGGCTTCGCGGATCGAGAGTTGGGAGACAGAGGAAGAGAAAGAGAAAGGGAAGGAGAAAGAGGAGGAGGAAAAAGGCAACGAAGAAGAAGAAGAAAAAGGCGGCGAAGCAAAGTCTTCTTGGCTCTCGAAAGCTGCTGCGGAATTGGCCTCTGACTATCGATCCGCGAGGGTAGCGCTGCTGCGACGGTGCGCGGATTCTCTCGAGGCGCAGGCCTGGCTGGTGGAGTCGGCTCTGTCGGAGTCGGCGTCGCTTGTAAACTACTGAAAAAAGAGAGAGGAAGGCTGAATATTTCTTCTTTTCTTTTCGAGTTTTTTCATTTTTGGCGCACCTCCTCGAGCGACTCGCAAAGCAAAGCTCTTGTTTCCTTCTTCTCTCTTCTCTCTCTCTCTTCTCTATGCTCCGCCTCTCTTTTCGATAGCGTCTGTTACTTCAAGATGATCCTGCGGATAGGACGACGACGTGGCAGCTCGGCCGCGTCGCGGCTGCTGCAGAGGCCGCGTGCAGCAGGAGCAGCAGGAGCAGGAACAAGCTCGACTTCATCGATTGAGGCGGCGACGATTGCCGACTCTGCTTCTCGCTCGCTCTCTTCCTCGTCTTCTTCCTCCTCCTACACCGTCTTTCGGGGCTTCGCCTCGCAGCCAGCGGCCGCAGACGACTCCGCCTACGACAACCAGCCGGGCTTCGACGAGGACGAAGAGGTCACGGTCAACACGTGGCTGCAAGGTGAGGAGAGATGAGACGAAAAAGAAGATGAAGATGGAATTCGACGTCGTCCGAATTCGACCTTTTCGACCTCAACCTCAACCTCGACCTCTCTCACACCACCACCACCACCACCTCGAAAACCCTTCAGACTACCGCCGCGGCGTGCTCCAGCCCCGCGTCGTCCCCTTCCAGGTCTCCGTCGAGGAGGCCAAGAGAGAGTTCGAGAGGTGGCACGCCTCCACCTCCTGGCTCTCCCCGACGGGCCTGCTGAAGGGCGCCGTCGCCGGACCGGGCTTGCCACCGGACTCGGCGACGGCCGCGGCGACGGCGGCGGCGAGCAAGGCCGCGGCAAAGGCAGCAAAGGCTTCTGCTGCTGCGAATGCCAGCGAGTCGTCCCTGTCAGAGGCGGAGGCTTCGACGAGCTTGAGTTCGACGACGGTGAATGCCCCCTCTCTCCTCCCGCCGACCGTCAACGCCGTGCTGCTGCCCTTCTGGCTTTTCGAGACTGCAGTCCACGTCGACTTCCGCGCCAAGGTCTTGGTCTCCGAGGAGGAGGACAGTAGCGGCAGCAGCAGCTCCACCACCTCCCGCGCCGCAGACTACAACGCCTCCGCCTCCACGGCCCCTACGGGCTGGACCGACACAGGCTGGCGCTCGCGAGGGTACCGCGAGTACCCCTGGACGCTCGCGGCCTGCCAGGTCTGCGCTGCCTACGGCGTCCGCCGCGACCTGGCCAGGGCCGCGGCGGTGCCCGGCGTCCTTGGCCGGTCGAGGCCGCTGAGGCAGTGGGAGGCGGCTGCCGGTCGGGCGGTGGACGTTGGGTGGGCCGGGAGCTGCGGCGCGAGCGGGAGGAGGAGCGGTGGCGGCGGTGGTTTGAGGAACAAATCTCCTTCATCAACTCCATCTTCAGACCCAAACTCGCCCGACTTTTCCTACTCCTTCTCCGCCTTCTCGGCCGCAGCCACGGCCACGGGGGACTCTGGCGCCCCTCTGTCCCCTCGAGACATGCGCCAGTCCGTGGCCTGGGCCCTGGCGCTGCGCTCGATCCGCAAGTCGGAGGCGGACTCTGCGCGGAGGCTGCTCGAGAGGGAGGTCAAGGCGAGGAATTCCTCTTCCTCTTCTTCAGACAACAGCAGCAGCAGCCACCACCACAACCACACCCCGACCTCCGAGAGCTCCTTCTCTGGCTCCTCCGATTCTTCCGAGACGGTCAGGGACGTGCGGGTCCGCCTCCGCCCTTTGAAGCGGAGGGCCCGCGTCGTCTATTTGCCCGCCTACGTTCTCACCTACGCCCTCGGGGAGAGGATCGGCCCCGAAGGCGGGCGTTACCCTGCCACTTTCCAGGCCTTGGTCTCCGGTCTAGACGCCGGCTCCGTGGCCGGGGAGAGGCACCTGTCGCCGCTGAAGGTGCAGGCCGTCGCCGGGGTCGGGGCGGCCGGTCTCGCGCTGCTCGGCGGGCTGTGGAGCAAAGGAGGAGCAGCAGGAGCAGCAGGAGCAGGAGGAATTGGAACAGCAGCAAGTTCCCCTGCTTCCGCCGTCACTTCCTTCCTCGACCCTGTCTCATTGGCCTTTTGGTCCTTTTTAGCTGTCGCAGCGGGCGGCGTCGCCGCCCGGGCCGCCACGCACCTGATGCGCGAGGCCGAGGAGGCCGAGAGGCTGCGCTCCGAGGAAGAAGCCTTCGAGCGCGCTGCCGCTGCCGGTCTGGGTCCTACAGCAGCAGACTTCGCCTCCTCGAGCTCTTCGAAGTCTTCTTTTGCCTTCTCGAACGAGGACCTCGCCGCAGCGGCGGCCGAGCGCGAGGCCGGCGAGTGGCGCCGCTGGGAGGAGGCCGACCGCTGGAGCTGGGACGCCGGAGCGAGGGCTGCCTGGGCCGAGGGTTTGGTGAGGGAGCAGGCGAGGCGGCGGCTGGACGCGCGCAGGCTGCGGGAGCAGGCCGCGGCCGCCGCAGCCAAGGCGGCCGCGGACGCGGCGGCGGAGGGCAGGCGGAGGGAGAGGTTTGGCGGGGGTGGCGGGGGTGGTTCGACCGAAAACGACGGCGGCGGCGGCTTTTCTTGGGCAAACTCTTCTTCGTCTTGGCCGGCGGGCAGGGACCACCTGGGTTACTACCGCGCCCTGGGCCTGTCCCCCGCCGATGCCCCGACGCCCGAGGCGGTCAAGCTGGCGTTCCGGTCCGCGGCTTTCAGGCTGCACCCGGACAGAGTGGCGTCCCAGCGGCGACGGGAGGGCGAGGAGGAAGAGAGGCAGCGGAACCTTCATCAGAGTCTTCATTCTTCTTCTTCCTCTTCTCCTCAGCATCATCACCACCAGCACCACCACCTCGGCGACGCTCCGGGCAGGGCGCGCGCCGCGGCGCGGTTCGCGCGCGTCAGGGCGGCCTACGAGGTGCTGCGGGACCCGGAGCGCAGGGCGGACTACGACCGGGGCGGGTCCGGGAGCGAGAGCAGGGAGGGTGAGAGCGGCGGCGGAGGGAGGCGGCAGCAGCATCAGCGGCGGTGGTATTGAAAGAAAGAGAATTCAAAGGGAAAAAAACATATCACTGTTAACACTTGCTAGAAACCAAAAAGGAAAGAAAAAGAAAAAGAAAAAGCCGCCTCACCGCCGCGTCCCGAAGGTGGGAGAGGGGTGCCGCGATAAATCTCAGAAGGGGCTGGGGGGAAATCAGACGTTTTTGTTTTGTTTTGTTCTCTCTCGCGCGCGAAGAAAAAAAATCTCTCTCTCTCTCTCCTTTTCTCGTTTTTCTCTTTCTCTTCTCTTCTCTCTCTCTCTTCTCCACACCACCACTATTCACTTTCACTCGGCCGCGACGGCGACGTCCGTGGTCGGCGTCGGCTTGCCCGCCTTGGTGGAGGCAGGGGAAGGGGTCGCCTCTTCCTCGGCAGACTCCTCCTCTTCTTCCTCGACCTCGACCTCTTCGCCGCTGCTGCTCTCCTCCTCCTCCTCCTCTTCTCCGTCTTCCTCCTCCTCCTCCTCGTCATCGTCAGAGGCCGCGGTCGTCGTGGTCGCTCCGGTAGAAGGGCGCGTCGAGGTAGCAGCAGCCGAGGAGTCGTCCTCTTCCTCAGCAGAAGAAGACTCCTCCTCCTCCTCTTCTTCCTCTTCTTCTTCGTCGCTGCTTTCTTCCTCCTCGGCCGCCTCCTCTTCGGCCTCGCTCTCGCTCTCGCTCGAGCTCACGCCAGAGGCCTCGGTGCCCGACTCCTCCGAGTCCCACTCGCCGTTGCCGTCCTCTTCGTCCTCCTCGTCGTCTTCGTCGGAGGAGTTGACAGCAGCAGCAGCTTCGTCGTCGTCGTCATCATCAGAGGAAGTCGCTTCCTCTTCGACAACGGCGCCGCCGCCGTCTTCAGAGGCGACAGTGATTTCCGACGAAGAGCCCTTCTTCTTCCCCGCAGCACCAGCAGCAGCAGCCGCAGCAGCCCCTGCCGCGGCAGAGGCAGCAAGCGCCGCCTTCTTCTTCTTCGAGGCAGCCCTGGTGGCGGCCTGCTGCGCCGCCACCTTGCCTTCGCGCTCGGCCCTGCTCTGGTTTGCGACGCGCAGCCGCAGCGGCATCGCGCGGTCGCCGCCGACGCTCGAGTCACAGATCAGCATCAAAGTCAAATTGTACTTGCCGGGGCGCGGGGGGGCCTCGAACTGGACCTCGAAGCGCGCGCCGTGCTCCGCCGCCGCCGCCGCCGCGTTGGCATTGGAGGCCTGGGGGAGAGCATAAGGGCCCATGGTGTTTGCCCTGGCCGGAGGAGGGGGCTTGAGCGACGCGAGAGAGGAAGAAGAGTTGGAGGCGACCAACGCATTCGAAGAACCGCCGCCTTTCTTCTTCCCCGCCGATCCGCCGCTCGCCGCCTTGACCTCGGCGCTGGCCCCCGCGCCGGGGTCCTCCTTGCCGATCATCCTCGACTCCACGAACGCCAGCACCTCCGCGTCGCCGCCGAGACCCTTGGCCCCCGCTTTACGAGCTTCGAACGCCGCGTTCTCGGCCGCGCGGAGGTCGACCCTCTTCACGGCGAAGCAGGTGTTGGAGTTGGCGTCACCCACCACCACCCACCAGCGCTCGTAACGGGTAACGGGCAAGGAAGTGGGCACGTAGGGGGCGAAAGGCAGGACCTTGCCTCGGGGTGCCTTGGCGTCGGGCGTGGCGGTGTGGCAGCGGCGGGAGAGCAGGGCGCGGCAGGAGACGGTGACCACGTCCCCCGGTCGCGGCACGTCGTCGCCGTCGTCGTCGTCGTCGGTCTCGTCGTCCGAGTCGAAGTCTCCCAGGCCGGCCTTGGCCTTGGCGATGGCGAGGTCCGGAAGAGCTAAGATAGCAGCCTCGACGGCGGCGACGGTGCCCGGGGCCGGGAGCTTGGAAGAAGAAGAAGATTTGCCTTCGTCATCGTCGACCAACCCAGCCTCGACGAGCGCCAGCTTGCGCTCCTCCGGTCCACCGAGCAGCAGCAGGTCCGTCAGCGTCTTGATCTTCCTGGTCCTCGCCAGCTTCTTCGCCGTGTCAATGTCGATCCCGGGGAGGGCCAGCAGAGCAGCGTCCAGGAAGAAGCCCCCACCGGCGGTGGCCGCGGCGGCAGCTCCACCTGGAGGAGGCCTGCGGGCGGAAGGGGTCAGCGCCACACTGAGGCACTGCAGCGTCTCCAGGACTCCGACGGTGGGCGCCAGCCACCCGAAGGGCCAGCCGTACACCCGAGGGATGTTTGCGATCTTGAGCATTTCTTCCAAAAAGAAAGGAGACTTGGTCAAGACGTACCTCAGGTCGGACTGGAGCTCGGTGGGGATCGGCAGGCGGGCGAAGTATGCCATCAGCAGCATGTCCACCTTGACGATGCTGGTCCTGCGCTTCCAGAAGACCTGCTTGTCCTTGAGGCCCGGAGCCCAGTCCACGATGGTGCGGCGCAGCTCTTCGAGGGGCTTTTGCTGGGTTGCGGGCGTGTTGAGCATGATGAACTCGTAGGCCATCACCAGGGGGTCGGCAGAGATGGATCTGACAGAATGGGCTTCTTTCACGCACCACTTGGACTTGGCGAAGATCTCGATGGTCTCCGGGGAGATGGTGCCGGGCCCTTCGTGCTTGGCGGAGCGGAAGAGGTAGGCGGCTATGAATTGGAGGTGGAGGTGGAGGTGGTGGAGGTGGAAAGAGAGAAAAGAGAGAACAGGAGGTGAGCGTTTTCGTTTCGTCGACAAAGGTCGAGGTCAAGAAAAAAGAAGAAGAAAAACTCCAAAACTCACCAGCAAGCATCAGCGGCGCCAGCACTCCCCCACCGATCAGCAGCGCCAGCAGCGCAGGAGCTGCCCTCCCGTCCCTCGAGAACATCCACTCGGGCAAGGCGATGTTCATCCTCGACGACTGCTGCCCGTCGGGGTGCCCGTACTTTTCGTAGTTCTCCCGCGAGACGTCGTCGGTCAGGGCCTTGTATGCTTTCGTGATCGATTCCGCGAAGTAAGCCGCGGCGGCGGGGTCCGGGTTCTTGTCCGGGTGGTACTGCAAGGACAGGGCGCGGTAGGCCCGGCGGGCGTCGGCCGGGGTGGCGCCGCGCGGGACCTGCAGGATCTCCCACGGGTCGAACGGCGCGACCTCGCCCGAGGCGGCGCCGCGTGCCCAGAGCAGCAGCAGCAGCCAGAGGGCCCAGGAGGCCCAGAGGAGGGCAGACTGCTTGTGGTCGAGCAGGGTGGAGAGCACGCGCGCCGTCTTGGACTTTTTGGTGCCCTGGAGGAGTGGGGTGGGAGTGGTGGAGGAGAGGAAGAAGAAGAGGAGAGAAGAGAAGAGGAGAAGAGAAGAAGAAGGTGAGCTCGAGGAGGTTGCTTCTTCGAAGGAGCGATCGGCGCGCAGCAGGCGGATGAACAAAAAAAAAGCAACACCAGCACCCCGCGCGCCATCGATTCTGGCGGCCCTTGTCGGCTTCTGCTGCCCTTTTTTCCGACGCCAGCGCCTGGTACTGGACTTCCCACGGCCTCCCTGCGCGTCGCTGCGATCTCCAAGAGGAGAGGCGCGACGGCGCGCCGCCAGACGAGATGCGTGTTTGCCGCCAATGTTTTTTCTCTTTTTATTTCTTTTCTTCAATCAATCAACCATCCGTACCTTTTCCCACGGCCTGCTCTCCTTCTCCGGCGCGGCCGCCTTGACCACCTTCGAGATCGTGTAGGGGAACACGAACAGAGACAGCATCGACAGGGCGAACACGGCGAAGAGCGAGGTGGAGCCCTCCTGGGGGCCTGCGTCGTCGGCGTTCATCGCGGAGCAGCACGAGAAGAGCAGCGAGAGCGAGAGACCGACGATGGCCGGCAGGGGAACGCGGGAACGGAAGAGGGTTGGCGCCATTCTTTTTGGGAGTGAGGCACGGGGAAGCTTGTCTCTTCTCTGCACGGAGCTCGAGAGAGTGGGTGGGGATTGAGACGAGGGCAGGAAGAGAGCAGCAGCAGGCAGCAAAGCTGGTGCTCAACAACAACAACAAAAAAAAAACTTTGAAAGTGAGGGGAAGCTCGAAGGTCTGCGCCACTTTCGTTTTTGCTTCGTCGAAGACCTCCCTTCTTCGACGACGGCGACGGCGACGGCAAGCGAAAGCGAAAGCGTCGCTTCTGAGCCCTCCCTGCTCTTCTTCTTCGAGCTCTCTCCTTCTTCTCTTGCTCGCACATACACGCGCGCTTTTCTCTCTCTCTCTCTCTCTCTCTCTCTTTTCTGACGCTCGCTCGTTTACCGACGAAGAAGACAGAAAGAAGAATCAAACGTCAAGAGACAAACAATCCAGCGTCATGGCCCCCGCCCAGAAGGACACGCTGCGCAAGCTGCAGGCCGAGGCGTACCTGTCAGTGCTGCGCGCCGTCGCAGCCTCGGAGCTGGACTGGGTAAGGATGAAAGCAGTAGGAAAGAGAGAGAAAGAGAGCGTGCGTGGCGCGAAAAGAAAAAAGAGCTGATGCTTTCCTCTTTTCGCCGATCGCCGACGCCCGACGGCAAGGGGCGACGGCTCATCTCCCCTGCCTCGGCTGGCGCCTTTCCGTCCCTCTGATCGACGTTGTGTTGCTGAGAGGCTTAAGAAGAAACCATGCTTCTTCTATGATGCGTGCGAGACTAGCGGGAATCGCTCCGTAGAAGGGCAAACGGCGAGGCGGATGATGCCGTCGACGACGTCGTTTTGTTTTTCTCGACGCCAGTTTTTTTTCTTCTCGCGACCTCCTCTCACTTCCTTCCTCCACCACCATCACGCTACAAAAAAAAACGCCCCAACAACAGCGCAAGGAGCGCATGCTCACCGACCTCCGCCAGGAGCTCGACATTGGCGGCGAGGCGCACGTGGAGCTGCTGGACAGAGTTTTGCAAGACGACAAGATCATGCGGCTGAGGCAGGCCGTCGCGGACGAGGCCAAGGGCGGAGGAGCAGACGCCTCCGCCTCTGCGGCTCCTGCGGCTCCAGCGCCGCCGCCGCCGCTCACCAAGGCCGCGCAGAAGCAGCTCGAGAAGGAGCAGAGGGAGCGCGAGCGGAGGGAGCAGCAGGCTGCTGCCGCTGCTGCGGCTGCTGCCGCTGCCTCTGCGGCGGCTGCTGCTGCTGCTGCGGCAGCTCAAGCCGGAGGAGGAGGGACGGGAACCTCTACCCCTGCCGGTTCCCGAGGCGGCGGCGGCGGCGGCAGGGGCACGCCCTCGGGGACAGCAAAGTGCGTTCGGAGGGGGTTGGGGAGAGACGGAGCCGCAGCAGCAGCAGCAGCAGCAGCTGTTTGAGCGCGAGTTTTTTTCTCTTTTTCCTTTCTTGTTCTCTATTTTCCCCTTCTCAACCCCTCCTCTTTCTTTCCTTCTTTCCTCTCCAATTCACCACTTAAACACAGAGGAGCCAGGGGCGGCGGCCCGGGCTCCAAGAAGCGCGGCGCCTCGTCCTCGCCTCCGCCCCCCGGGGTCGCGTCGAGGCTCGGTGGCGGCGGCAGCGGAGGTGGCGGCGGGCGCGCGCAAGGAGGAGGAGCTGGAGGAGGAGGAGGAGGCGGCGGCGGCAACCGCGCTCGCCCCGGGCAGCAGGCGCAGCGCTCCCGCCCAAATCCCGCGTCGGGCGGCGGAGGCGGAGGAGGCGCTGCCGCTCGCGCCCGTGGAGGGACGGCCACTTCTGGTGGAGGAGGAGGAGGCAAGGGAGGGAAGCAGCTCGCGGCAGCTCCCTCTGGCGGCGGCGGCGGCGGCGGCGGCGGCGCCCGAAGCAAGAAAGGCTCTCAGCAACAACAGGCCGCCGCAGCCGCCGCAGCAGCAGCCGCCGCAGCAGCAGCCAACGCCGCAGCAGCCAACCTCCCCATCAACCCCTTAGTCGGCCACAAGGTCTGGCGCTACTGGCCCAGCGAGGCGAGGCAGTGGGCGGAAGGAGTGATCACAGACTACCGCCCCTCGGACGACGCGCACTGCATCGTGTACGAGTTCAACACCTCCAAAGAGACCTTCGAGTGGTTCTCTCTGGCTGCCGCCGAGGAAGGGAGGGACTGGAGGATGAGCGAGTCTCCGCCGATCGACCTGTTCGCGCTGGCGAACCAGGGGGCTGCTGCGGGAGGTGGAGGAGGTCGCAACCGCGGCGGTGGCGGCGCGAGGGACCGAACGGGCGGCGGCGGCGCCCGCAACCGAACCGGCGCCTCTCACCGCCACCACCCGGGCACCGCCCTCCGCGGCGCCGCCTCGTCCCGCTCCCGCCCGCACTCCTCCTCGGCGCACGCCAAGACGCCAGCGGACTTCAACTGGGAGCGCAAGCGCGTGCCCTTCGAGAGCCACTATTTCTCGAAGAAGCTCGCCGAGCTCGAGTCTCCGAGCGCCATCGCCCAGGAGAGCCTCTCCGCTCTGCTCACCCTCCGCGCGATCCTGGACGCGCGCGCGCGCCAGATCGCCAAGGAGCTGGCGGCCCTCAACCAGCTCGACGGCGCCCCCGTGCAGCACCCGCCCGGGAGGCAGCCGCCGACCGAGGACCGCGCGCTGAAGATCCACGTCGACGACCTTGCCGCCGCCGAGGCCGCTCTCAGGGCGGAGCTGGCCGATATCGCCGCAGTGGAGCTTGAGGTGGCGGCCGCGGCGAAGGCGAAGGCCGAAGAGGAGGCGGCGAAGGCGAAGGAGAAGGTGGCGAATGGGGTGGAGGTGGCGAAGGAAAGTGGCGGAGATGGAGGTGGTGGAGGTGCAGAAGCAGCAGCAGCAGCAGCGCCCGCTGTTCCCGCTCCTGCTGCTACCGCTGCTCCTGCCTCTGCTTCTGAGCCTCCCACTGCTGCTCCTGCTCCTGATCCGACTCCTGCTCCTGCTGCCGCGGAGCCCGTGCCGATGGCGACGGACGGATGAAAGAGAGAAGAAGAGAGAAAGAAGATGGAAAAAAAAAACTTTTTGACCTCTTGTGCTCCTCTTCGAAGTTTTTCTTTTCTTGTCTTTTGTTTTTTTGTTCCTTTCAAAAAAAATTAACAACAACTGTAGAGCAAATCGAAATCAATGGTTCGAAAAGAAGGGGGAAAAGAAGGAGAGAGAGAGATGAAGAAAGATGGAGAGAGCGAAGAAGAGAAGAGGAGTTTTTTCTTCTTCTTCTTCTTCGCTCGTTTGACTCATTTTTTTTTGTTCGAAAAAAGTTCTTTCTTCTTCTTCTTTCGCGCTCCATTTCCACCCCCAAGCCGACCCTTCCCGCTTCTCTCTCTACTCCCCGCACCCCCCTCTCAATCCCCTCTACCTCTCGGGAAAGAGACACAAGCGAAAAAGATGTCCTCCTGGAGCGAGGCAGAGGACGCCTCCCTCGTCGCGGCGGTCAAGCGAGCCGCCGCCGAGCTCTTGTCTTTACCTCTTTCCTCGTTCGCCGAGCAGCTGCCCCCTTCTTTGCCCGAAGACATCAACTGGACCACCGTCTCCACCTACTCGGGCCTCTCCGCGACCCGCCCTGGGAAGGCCTGCCGCCTCCGCTACTTCAACCACCTGCGCCCGGGCTTGCTGACGACGCCCTTCACTGTCGAGGAGGACCTCGCCGTCGTGAGGCGCCAGGCCTCAGTGGGCAACAGCTGGTCTTCGATCTCGGCGCACCTGCCCGGGAGGACGGACAACGCCGTGAAGAACCGGTGAGAGGAGAGGAGGAGAGGGAGGGAGAGAGGGAGAGAGAAAGAGAGAAAGAGAGCGGCGGCTGAGAGAAAAAGAAAAAGAAAGAAACGAGACGAGCGAGAAAAAGAGAAAGCGCCGACGAAAAAAAACTCAACCTCTTTTCCTCAGAAAAAACTTTTCAGCTGGCACACCTACCTCAAGATCATCGTCCAATCTGCGAATTCGACCGCAGGAGAAGAAGAAGAAGAAGAAGAAGAAGAAGAAGAAGAAGAAGAAGAAGAAGCAACAAACAACCGCCGCGCCCTGCCCCCGGAGAGCGAGCGCGCGCGGGCCTCCAGGTCGCGAGCGGCGCTCATCGCCGCCGCCGCGGCGCGCGCTGCGGCGCTCGCCGCCGGCCTCTCGGAGGCGGAGGCTTCCGCTGCCGCAGCCCGGGCGAGCATGCGCTCTCTCGCTGGGCCCGCCCCGGCGATCCCGAAGCCCAAGAGGAAGGGCGTGAGGAGGACGAAGGAGAAGGGGGAGAAAGAGGACGAAGAAGAAGAGGAGGACGACGATGAAGACGAGGACGACGACGAGTCCGAAGAGGAGATGGAAGAAGGAGCTGGAGCTGGAGGAGCTTCCACCTCTGCTGCTGCCACCGCTTCGAGGCCTATCGTGAAAGCCAAGGCGCCTGTCTCCTCGAGGGCGGCGGCGGCGAAAGGCAAAGGCAAAGGCAAAGCAGCAGCGGCAGCCGCTTCTGCCGGCCCCGTCGAAGCGGCGGCGAAGCAGCAGAAGAAGAAGAAGAGAAAGGCCACCGACGACGACAAGGAGGAGGAGGACGACAAAGGAGGCGGCGCTCCTCCCCCCACGGCGATGGACGTGCTGCTCTGCGTGGCTGAGGAGGAAGAGGAGGCGAAAGAGAAAGGGGAAGTTGGTGGAGGCGGCGCTGCGGCTGCCTTGGCGGCGGCGAAAGAGAAGAAGAAGGAGAGGGAGAAGAAAAGGCCGACGACGACGGCCGGGAGGAAAGCGGTGGCGGCAAAGAGGGCGAAACCGACGACGACGACTGCGACGACCGCCGCTGCCCCGGCGACGGCGGCGGTCCCTCCAGCTTCCACCGCGGCGCTGGCCCCCGCCACGGCCTCGCAGAGGCAGAAGGCAGCGGTGAAGACGAGAAAGGCAACCGGGGGAGGTAGAGGTGGAGGTGGAGGAGGAGGAGGAGCGAAGAGCGTCGGCGCTCGCAAGGCAACAACAACGACGACAGCGGCAGCAGCGGCTCCTCCTCCTGCTGCTGCTCCTGCTCCTCCGCCTCCGCCCGCCACGGCCTGCTTCGTCGACAGGCTCGGGACCGCGCTGACCGAGTACTCCCGCGCCACGGCTGCCGCCGCTGCTGCTGCTCCAGCTCCTGCTCCAGCTCCCCCTCGTCCTCCTCAGCCTCAGCCGCCACCGCTGCTCGCGCTGCCTCCGGTCACCGTCACGCCGCTCGCCGGGCCCGGGATCCCGCAGCCCGTCATCCTCCGCCGCCGGGGAGGAGGAGGAAGCGGCAGCGGCAGCAGGGCCACCGCGGCGACGACGCAAGCGCAGGCGCAGGCCGACACCATCGCGGCGGCGGCGGCGGCGATCCACGCAGCGGCCTTCGCCTCGACGCCGGGCGGGCTCGTGACGCCAGGAGGAGGAGGAGGTCTGCTGTTTTCGCCGCCGCCGCTGCCGGCGCCGCTGGCGCAGGGGCAAAACCACCACCAGCAGCCGGGCCCGACGCCGCTGATGCCGCTGCTTCTCCCACCTTCTGCGGCCAGGCACACCACCGCCACTGCTACTGCCGCCAGGGCGACGACGACGGCGGCCAGGAGGCGCGGAGGCGGCGGCGGCGGCGGCGGCTTCGCACTGCTCGGGGTGGCCGGCTCCCTCCTGTCGCCGCAGCCCCCCTCGACGCTCGCGAGGGCCGACGCCGCCGCTGCCAGCTTCTTCGGCGCGACGCCCGGCGTCGAAGGGGGCATCGGAGGGGGAGGAGGAGGAGGAACGGGAACGGGAACGGGAACGGGAACGGGAACGGGAACGGGAACGGGCAATGCGGCGTCGGCGATGAGGCCGCCTGTCGTCCCGCCGCCGCCGCCGCTGTTCGACACGCCCGCGCTGGCCGCTGCCGCTGCTGCAGCGGGAGGTGGTGCCCGTTCTGTTGCTGCTGCCGAGGCTGCTGCTACTGAGCTTGCTGCTGCGACTGCTGCGGCTGCGACCGCGACTGCCATCGCCGCCGCCGCTCGCGCGCAGAGGCTGAGGGTGAGGAGGGGACAGAGGTCGAGGTCGTCCAAGAGGGGGCGCAGGACCTGATGTATCGATCGGTCGCGCGCTGCTTTCTGCTTTTTTCTTTTTGCTCTTGCTCTTACTTTGCTCCGGGGGGCCTTTTTCTGAAATGAAATGAAACGGGGAAAGAGAAACCCATGAAAGAGAAAGATACATGAAAAAACCTCAATTTTTGTTCTACAAGAAAAGAAAAAATGTAATAAGAAAAAGGAAAAACTTCCCCCACTTTCTCACCTCAATTCAACACGTCCACGTCCAAGGCCACGGCGGGCGGCAGCTCGCTCGGAGGCACCACCGGGGGCGGCGGCCTGTGCGCCTCGAGCGCGTCCAGCAACCCGGGAGCGTCCCCGGCGTCGACGACGATCGCCCTCGACGCCTCGGCGACGAATCCCAGCGTGACGGCGTCGTCGAAGAAGGCCAGGAGCTTGTCGTAGAAGCCTTCGCAGTTGAGGATGCCCACGGGCTTTTTGTGGAAGCCGAGCTGGGACCAGGTGATCTGGAAAGAGTGGTGGCGGGCAGAGGAAGAGTTTTTTTTTTGAGTGAACTTTTTTTGCCTGCGCTCGTTGTGTTTTCGTTTTTTCTCTCTCTCTCTCTCTCTCTCTCTTTCTCTCTCTCCGCCTTTCCTGCTTCCTTCTCTCACCATCTCCAGCAGCTCCTCGAGCGTGCCAAACCCTCCCGGGAGCGCGATGAACGCGTCGGCCTCGTCAAACATCATCCGCTGCGTTTTTCGTTTTTTCGTTTTTTTTTTCAGAAGAAAGGGTTGAGAGTTGAACAAGGGTTTGAGAGTTTTAAGAAAAAAGAAAGGAAAAAATTTCAACCTTGTCTTCCCACCCCAAAAAAAGGAAAGTCACTCACCTTGCGCTCGTGCATGCTCTTGACGACGCGAAGTTCCCCCACAGTGGTGCCGGAGATCTAATTGAGTGGAAGAGCGGAAGAGAGGGGAGAAAAGAAGTGAGAGCTCAAGGGAAAAGCTCGAGCGAAAGCGAAAGAAAAGAAAAAAAACCCGACTTTGTTCTTTTCTCTTCCTTCTCCTACCTCGCGCGGCTGCAGCGCCTTCGGGATCACGCCCACCACGCTCTGGCCTCCGTCGCGCACGGTCTCGGCCACGGCGCCCATCAGGCCGATGTTGCCGCCTGTTGGTTTTGTTTTAGCGCGAGCGAAAAAGAGAAGGTGTCAGGGTTTTGAGGTCGAGAGAGAAGGTCGAGGAGATCGATCGAAAACCAATGCCACCTTTTCCCAATTCCCCCTCTCCCCAACCCCACACCCCTCTCCCTTACCTCCGTACACCAGCCCGATGCCCCTCCTTGCCATCTCAACACCGAGCGCCACGGCGGCCTGCCTGAACTCGGGCCGCGTGCCCGCCGAAGAGCCGCAGAAGACGGCGATGCGTCGAAACGCGGCGGGGGGTGGAGCGGACGGGGAGGAGGGCGCTGGTGGGGCTGCCGGCATCGCAGTTGACGTGTTTTTTTGTGTAAAATATAATCGCGATCTCGCGACGACGCTGGTGCCCTGGCGATTGGAATTGGGGCGATCGGAGGTGGTTTGGTAGGAGTCCGAGAGAGAGGGATTGAGAGAGAATAAGAGAAAGAGAGAGAGCGAATTCGATGGCAGATCAAAGGAGTGATTTTTTCTTTCATTTTTCATTTTTTCTCTGTTTCTCTCTTCTCGCGTTTTCTTCTCTGGGAGGCACTCGTGAAAGAGAATCAGAGAGAACGAGAACCTCCACGCGAGAAGCCCCCTCTCATGCTGCGTCTCGCGGCGCTGGCCGCCGCCCGCCGCGGCGGCGGCAGGAGCGTGAGCATCAGCGGCTTGATGGCAAGGCTAGAAGAATCGACGACGACGGCGGCGACGGCATCAACATCATCAGCTTCTTCTTGCGCACCTCTCTTACACTCTGTCCGCGCCTTTGCTGCCCGCGCCGCGCCGGCAGAGGGCGGGGACGACCGCAAGGCAGCCACTCGGAACAACGTCCTGGTCAAGGTGCGCGGTTTGGCGGTCGGATTCGAACGATTTCGATCGATCTTCATTCTCTTCCTCTCTCTGTTGCTCACCTCTCTCTTTCTTCAACCTCAACCTCAACCTCAAAACCAACAGGCCCTGACCCCTCAACCGCCCCCGCCGCTCCCGCAGCTCTCGCCTGCCGAGGCCCTCGAGGCCACCGCGCGAGCCAAGGAGTACTCCCGCGCCAAGGTCGCAGACCACCGGCGGAGGCAGCGAGATTTGTCGAAGAAGCTGCAGCTCAAGCTCGCCGCCGTCGCCGCTTTACCCGAGGGACCGCTCCGGGACGCCGCGCTCGAGCCCGACTTGGCGCCGTTCCCGACGTCGAGGGCGGTCTGGACCGACACGCCGCCGATCCCAGGGTTCGCCTCCGGTGGGGGGATGGGAGGTGGAGACGCGGCGAAGGACGACGCGGCGGGGAGGCCGGTCGGTGCCGGGAGGCGACGGAAGTAAAATTTTGGTTTTCTTTTTGCTTTTTTTCAAATCACTGTCATCAGAAATCATTGTTGTTTGTTTTCCCTTTTTTATTTACTTTTTTTTCTTTTAGAGAAGAGAGAGAAGAAAAGAAAGAGAGAGAATGGATCTGTCACTGCAGGTTGACGTCGGCGAAGGAGCCGCTGCCGTTGGTGTTGCTGTAATAGCCGCCTCCTCCTTCGCAGTAGAGCTGCTGCTGCTGCTGGTGGTTGCCGTGGCTCTGGGGCTGCTGCCCCTCGTAGAAGTAGGAGACCTGCTGCTGCTGCTGCTGCTGGTGCATCTGCGGCATCGCGGCAGTAGCGCCGATGCGGGGAGAGGGCTCCCCTCCGCGCGGAGAGGGCGCCTGCATCTGCAGCGGCGCCGAGGTGGGAGCGGCGGAGGAGGACGACGAAGGTCCTCCGCTGCGGAGCTCGACGCTTCCCGGAGAAGGAGAAGGAGCGTTCTTCTTGAAAAACATGGAGCTCAGGGGCAGAGAAGAGGGCGCCGCGTCCCCGTAGCCGTACCCGCCGAGCTGCGAGGGCATGCGCGCCATGGGGGAGGAGGAGGAAGGGGGCGAAGACCACGACGAAGCCGGGTTGTTGCTGTTGTGTCCATTTCCATTTCCACCACCACCAACGACAACGACTCCGTCGGCGGCGTCTGCTCTCTCGACCAGCTTCCTCCCTGCGAACTCGCACAGCTGCCCTACCGCGATCGCCAGGAAGGCAGCCAGCGACCCCGCAGCGGCAGCGGGGCTCGAGCCGGGAGGTAATCCGGCGAAGGGCGCGGGGGGCAGCGAGGCCGAGAGCTCCCCGCGGCGGTTTGCCCTCAGTGCTCCGCCCACCGCCCTGGCCGCGGCCGACAGAGGCGACGCAGGAGGAGGAGAAGAATAATTGTTGTTATTGTTGCTACTGTTATTGTTAAACAGCACCGACGTCCCCAGCGACATCGCCACCCTCGCGGCGACGACGGCGGCGACGGCCGCGGCGGCCGGGGGCCACACCGTGGCGACGGGCGTCCTCGTCGGAGGGAAGGGGCCGTCGTCGCCGGCGATGATGCCCCTGGAGGCCGCCGCTGACGATGCGCGCGCGTGCGTGAGCGCCGCCGCAGCTCCGACGGCCGCGTAGAGTAAAGGGGCGCACAGCGCGGTCCAGGCGACGTCGAGCCCGGCCTTGGAGGCCTCAAGTGGTGCCGGGAGAGTCAGAAAAGTAGCAGAAGAGTTTGAAGAAGCAGAGTTCGAAGAGCCTGCGCCTCCTCCTCCGTCGTCCGAGGCCAGGACGATCACCTCTCCGTCGTCGTCCAGGATCACGCTCTCGACGTTAACCGACCCGTCCTCGTCATAAAGGGTTCCATTGTTTGCAGAAGACGAAGAAACCAAGAACGCCGCGGCGTCGCTGTCTGCGTCGGCGGCGCGGCACCAGAGCTCGAAGGCGCACCCCCCGGCGACGAGCGCCGCGAGCAAACCCGCCTCGGGCTCCCCGGCCGCCACAGAGAGCAGGGCGACCGCGGCGACGGCCGACGCCAGGAAGAACGAAGGGGAGGCGGGTTGTTGCTGAGAAGGTGAAAGGGGAGGAGAAGAAGAAGAAGAGGAACGACGAGAAGCAGCGTTGTTGCTGTTCCTCTCTCCTCCTTCTTCGTCAACCTCCGCAGCCGCTTTGGGGCTCCAGACCCAGGCTGCGAGAATCCCGACGACTCCGCCCGCGACGACCGCGGCGAGCGGCACCAGCAAGGCCGCGGAGGCGATCGAGCCCGTGAAGGAGACCGCGGGCGAAGGGGGCGTGTGGCGGTAGCGGTTTCCAATACTGCTTCCTCCTCCGGTGCTGTTTCCTTTGACCGGCGACGTGGAGGCGAGCGCGCCGCAGATCGAAGCGACGGTCAGGCCGAAGAGGGGGCCCCTTCCGGCAGCCAGATACTCCGCAACGCCTCCGAAATCACCAACCAACGGTCTCGCAGGAGCGGCCAGCGCCGTGGCGGCGGAGACGGCGGCGGGCCAGGTGATGCTCTCGACGACCTCCTCCGCCAAGCCCGACAGCTTGGCCTCCTCGGCGCGGCGGAGCGCGATCCCGAGCGCGAGAGAGCCGGCGGCGATCTCGACGAATCCCGGAATCAGCCAGGAGGCCACGGCGACGGCGCGGAGGGAGTAGGAGAGAGAAGAAGTGGTTGAGGAAGAAGAAGGTGAAGGCGAACCGACAGCAGCAGCGCCAGCACCAGCGGTGTTCCTGTTCCTCTGCCTGCGCCGCTGCTTCCTCCACGCCGCTGCGGCGAGCGCCCCGGCCCGCGCGACGGCCGGGGAGGCCCCGACGACTCGAGCAGCGATCGCCCAGGCCTGCGAGCCCTCTTTTCCACCAAAGCGGAAGGCTGAGGGGGCTGCTGCCGCTGCCAGGAGGCCCAGGAGCATCGCTCCCAGGGACCTGGGGAGGAGCGGGGAGAAAGAAGTCAAAGAAGAAAAAGAGCGTTGACTGCCGTTGCCGTGGGTGCTTTCCGAAGAAGAAGAAGAGCTCGCGTCTCCTCCTGCTGCTCCTCCTCCTCCTCCCAAGACAAACCGAAGCACGTTCCCGTCTGCCACAGCGGCACCGGCCACGCCGAGCAGGGCCAGGAAGAAGAGCCTTCCCGCGTCGCCGCCGGAGGGCAGGGCCCCGCGGGCCGCCAGCAGCGCCGCGGCGACGAAGCAGGCAAAGGTCGCGAGCACGATTGTGGAAGAGGAGGAGGAAGAGGCGGGCTTTTTCGACGACGACGGAGGAAAAGGAGAAGGAGGAGGAGAGGAGCGCACTGCTGCTATATTGTTGTTGTTGCCGCGGCCCTGCTGAGCAGAAGCGAGCCCCGCGTCTGGGCGGTGGGGAGGCGCCATCCTGAAAAAGCGGGAAAAGGGGGGCAAGAAAAAAAAGTGTTTCTTCTTCTTTTTTTAGATTTTTTGTGACCTCTTGCTCGCGGCGGAAAGGTGGAAAAAAAAAATGAACAACTCTTTCTTCTTTTCTTTCCGCTCTCTCTTGTCTCTCTCTTTGCCGAGTCTTTCAGAAAAATAAAAAGAAACCAAAAGGAAAGCGCCTCCCTTGCGTGTCTGTAATTGCAAAAAATAAGAAGTAAAAAGAAGCCCACCCTTTTTTTTGTCTCTCTCTCTCTCTCTCTCTCTCTTGTCTCTCGTGTCTCTCTTTTCACCTCTCTTTTTCTTTCTCTTTCTCTTTGCTTTCTCTTTTCTCTTTGCTTTCTCTCTCTTTCTCTGTTTCTCTTTCGCTCCTCATTCTCTCTCTCCCCTCACCCGCGCGTTGTTGTTTTATGTAACGAAAAAAGAAAAGGAAACAAAACATATCAAAATCCCTCCTCCTCATCAAAACAGGGCCTCCTCCTCCTCGTTCTGAACCACACCACCACCTCCGCCGACGCCGCTGCTCCTGGCCTCCTCGACCGCGCGCTCGGCCTCGGCCTCGGTCAGCCCGAACATCGCGCGCACCGCTGCCCTGTCGTCCTCCGAAGCCTTGAACGAAGCATCAGACTTCTCTGCCCGAGAGACCCAGGTGGCGTACAGAGCGCCGAGCTCGGCGGCGGGCTGCCAGTCGAGCGGCGCGCCCGACGGCACGGCCCGCTCGCACGCCAGCAGGTTGTTGGTCGAGGCCGCGGCCGCGGCGGCGTCGCGCTGCCTCAGGTAGGCCACGGCCTGGACCAGCGTCAGGCGCCTCTTGTCTTTCACGAGACCCTCGACAGTGCGCTTGGCCTTGTCTTCGGGCAGAGAGAGATCGGAAGGCAAAACCTTCAACAGCCTGTCGGCGTCGAAGCGGCCGTCGCCCGCGGCCAGCGCCCTGGCGACCTCCTGCGACCAGAGCGAAAGCCTCAGCTCGGCGTTGGTGGCCACCCCCAAGTCCACGCCGGCGTCCTTCATGTCCAGCAGCTTTTGCAAGGTGAGCCCCCCTGCCTTTTGCGCGTCGGCCAGCCCTCCGACAGCCTTCTCGGCCTGCACGGAACGGACGATCTTCTCTCCTTGCTCTTTCGTCAAACCCATCTTCTCCCTGATCTGTGCAAGTCGGGCAGCGGCATCGGGCGTGACAGCGCCACCGGCCAGAACCTGCTGCGCCTGGGCGCGGAAGGCTGTCTCGGCGAGCTCCGATTGGACGCCGGCCACGTCCAGGGGCCCGAGGCCCAGAATGTCCCCCAATTGCGCCAGGCGGGTGAACTCGATCGGGTCCCGCTCGATCGTGATCGACCCCCCGAAGGGCTGCTTGACCTCCTCCCCGGAGAGGCAGAAGAGCAGAAAGGCGCGGTAGGTGTCGACGCGCTCCCTGAGCTCGATGTCTTTCGCGAGGTTGATCAGCTTCTGGCCCTTGGAGCCGGCGTCCCTGGCGTCTGTCGGGCGGCGCGTCTTCGCGGCTGCCGCGGTAGCAGCAGAGTTGCCGACGCCGGGCATCGCAGAGGGGTCGGCGCGCCCGCGCGAGGCCAGGCCGGCCATGTCCGCGGCGGAGAGGGGCGCGGCGGCAGTGTCGACGATGGACGAAGGAGAAGAAGAGGAAGAGGAGGTGGATTCTCCCTCTTTCTCTTCTTCCTTCTTTTCTTCCTCTCCCTCGCCAACCTTCTCCCCCTTCTCCTCGGCGTCGGCGTCCTTCTTCGCCTTGGCCATCAGCTCCGCGATCTCCTTCTTCGCCTTCTCCATGTTCTCGGCTTTTTCTTCGGCCTCGACCTCGTCGGCGGACCTCAAGTCCTTCAGCAGAGGCGCCACGACCACGTTGGAGAAGATGACCATCTGCCGCAGCTCCTGCCCCTGCGCCTCCCGGGAGCGAGCGGAGCGCGACTTGCTGATCGCAGAAAGGAAGGCCTTGCGGGCCTGGTCGGACAGGATCGAGCGCGCGACCTCCGGGTCGAGGCGGACCGCCCTGCGCGCCTCGGCGACTTTCGCCTCGTCCTGCGGCGAGAACCCGTCGGAGCCCGCGGCGAGCGCAGCGGCGACGGCCGCAGCATACTTCTTGCCGGCCGTCTCGCGCGAGACCTTGGCCACGTCGTCGCGCTGCACGCACAGCAGCACGCGGAGCCTGTCGAGGTCGGCGGCGTCCTGGTCTGTCAGCGAACCCTTCGACACCAAGGCCTCGGCCTTCTGCTTGTAGATCTCGACGTGCATCGCGGCGGCGTCGGCGGCGTCAAACGACAGGCGCTCGCAGAGCTCACCCAGCACAGCGGCCTTGGAGGGGGCAGCGTCGAGCCTGCCAGAGGTGACCTCGGCGCGCAAAGTGCGGCGGTAGGCCTTGCGGACGGAGGCGTCAACGCGCTCCTTGGCCTCCTTGGGCGACAGGGCGAGCTCCAGGGCCAGGTCGTCGGCGTCGGCGCGCGCCGCGGCGTCAAAGGAAGCGGGTTCTTTTTCCAGGAGCGTGTCGAGGAACCAGCCGAAGGCGTCGCGGAGGGCCCGCGTGGCGGCGGGGTCCTTCTCGAGCGCGCCGCCCTGGATCGAAGGGATGGCGAGGCCCGGGGGCACGGTGCCAGCGACGGACGAGTCGGCAGCAGAAGAGGAAGACGACGACGACGACGACGACGACGACGACGAAGAAGAAGAAGAAGAAGAAGAAGAAGAAGAAGAAGCCTCGGAAGAAGAGTACGGCCGAGCGAGCGCGCGGCCGTATGCCAACGCCTCCTTGAGCCCTGCCACCGCCGCGGCCCTCCCCGCGACGCCCCCCTCCTTCACCGCGGCGACGACCGGCGCCAGCCTGGCCTCGAGCCCGGCGCGGGCCGCAGCCTTGACCTCCCCCGCGGCGGCGTCCCCAGCGAGCCTGGCGTCGGCGCGGGCCTGTTCCAGCACCTTCATCGCCTCGGCCGTCGCAGCCAGACCCTTTCCGCCGGAGTCCCCTCCTTTCGCGATCGCGGCCCTGAACAGCTGCTTGGCGCAGTCCCTCTTGGCCACGTACAGCTGCGCGTCGGTCAGGTCGAACGCGCGCCTCCACGGCAGCATGAATGCCGCCTTCTGCTCGCCAAAGATCAGAGAAGAGAGGTAGATCAGCTTCGCGAGCTGCTGCCTCGCCCGGGCGTCGCCCGCGCGCGACCCAGCCTCGAAGCGCGCGCGCATCAGCCTGCGGCCGACGTCCATGTGGACGGGGGCGGCGTCCTCGTCGAGCAGGCCGAGCGCGTCCTTGAAGGAGGCGACGCGGGCAGCCTCGCCGCCTTAATGGTGGAGGGAGGGTGGTGGAGGGAGAGTGGTGGAGGGAGAGTGGAGTGGTGGGAGGGGAATAAAAAAGAGAGTGAGTTTTTTTTTCCGCTTCTTCTTTCTTTCTTTCTTTCTTTCTTTCTTTCTTCTCTCTCTTTTCTCTTCCATCTTTCTTGCCCCCCCACCGAAAAAAAAAAACAAACAAAACAACAAACAAAGCTCACCAATCAACTCCCCGGCAGGAATAGCGGAAGACAGGAAAGTGTCATAAGCCGCTTTCAGCTCGTCCACCAGCCTCTTGTTGAAGTCGACTCCCGTGGCCTCCTCGAGGGAGAGCACCTCCTCGCGCGTCAGCGAGGCTGGGTCGTCCATGTCGACGAGCTTGTTGGCGAGGATCGCGCCGGCGCCGCGGACGCGGGCGGACTCGGCGGCCTTGACTCCGGCGGCCGCGGCCGCGGCTCCCGCGGCGGCGCCGACGGCGGCGACCGCTGTCTTGGCCTGCGCGGGAGCGGCGGCGCGGCCCGCGAGCCCTCCCGCCGCGGCCGCGCCGAGGATCGCGACGCCGGCGACGGCCGTGGCGGCCGTTTTGGACAGGGAGGCGGCCGCGGCCTCGAGCGAGGAGGGCTCGCGGCGGTAGCGGAAGGGGTTTTCGACCTGGAGATGGCGTGAGAGGTGGGAAAGAGACAAGAGAAAGAGGGTGAGGTTGAGCTTTCTTTCTTTCTTTTCGCTCGCTGTCGCTCTCGAGTCTCTCTCTTTTTCATCCGCGGAATGCTCCCAGCTCTCTCGCGAGTTCTGCTCTGAAACCTCGCTCAGCGATGACGCTTTGATCTCTTGCGCTGTCGAGCGTGAAGAATGAAAACGAAAAACGCGCTCGAGCTAGTGCCGCGGGAGCAAGCTTTGCAATCGAGCGACAAGCTGACGACGGCTAGCCGCCGACGCCGCCGACGACGCTGGCGTCGTCGATTCCCGATTCCCCCATTCTCCGTTCTTCCTGCTCTTCCGCGGTCTTGTTTCAACGCAGCCGTACCTTGGAGCCCGAAGAGTCGTCGCCAGCTGCGCGAGCGGCCACAGGGCGGCGAGCGGGCTGCTGCTGACTGGCGGCGGGCGAGGGCGGAACACGCGCCGCGGCGGTGGCAGACGCGCTGCGGCGACGGCTGTCGCTCGCCTTTTTCGCAGCGGACGAGCCGGCGGTGCTGCTGCTGCGCGCCGTGGCCATCGAGCGCGCCATGGTTGAAGAAGAGAGAGAACGCTTCGAAGAGAAGGGGGGGAAGAGAAGAGAGCTGCTGCTGCCGCTCTGGGAGGGGAACACACGCGCTCTCGGGAAAGGAATGAAGTTGAGTTTTTTTTTTTTTTTTTTT
>Ga0210003_1000260_pt1 | contig 46947 bp, 28 predicted proteins | sample LantaG_FD_182804 | JGI IMG/M metagenome (GOLD analysis project Ga0210003, IMG submission 182804) | Deep subsurface microbial communities from Baltic Sea to uncover new lineages of life (NeLLi) - Landsort_02402 metaG (SPAdes) (version 2) | ecosystem: Environmental > Aquatic > Marine > Oceanic >... | reverse complement strand
CGTCCCGAACTGGACAAGGCGTTGCTGTCGGCCGGCCGCAAGGGTGATCAGCTGGTGGTCACCAAGCTCGACAGGCTCGGCCGATCACTGGAACATCTGATTGAATTGTCCAACACCCTGCACGCGCGGGGGGGTGGACCTCGTCGTCCTCGATCAGGGCATCGACACCGCCACCGCCATCGGTCGCATGTTCTTCCAAATCCTCCGGGCGATAGCCGAATTCGAGCACGCCCTGATGTCGGAGCGGACGATGGACGGCCTGGCCGCTGCACGGGCTCGCGGACGTACCGGCGGCCAAAAGCCCAAGCTCGGACCACGCCAAGTCGCCCTCGCACAGGCGATGTACGACGAGACCAGTGACGACGGAAAGCGCCGATACACCGTCGCCCAGATCGCCGCCGAATTCGGCGTCACCCGCCCGACCATCTACCGCCACCTCGGAAAACCAGCCGCCAACGCATAGTTGATTCGATTGCCGCTCATGACACGCTTCTTACCGGCACCCCATCTCGCGGTATCCTTTTGCTCGGCATCGTGGGTGCCACGGGTGTCGTCGAGATGCAAGCGATGCGAAGCGTCATTACCCGCCGACAAGCAGGTGAAGGTGTTCAGTTTTCAGAATGCCGCTCACTGGGTCGGTTCGCCAGATCAGACTGCACGAAGCGATCGATACCGAACCGAGCGAAGATGCGTTGCCGGCGCCGAGCGTCGACCGGTGCATACCTGGCACCGGCCTAAGTATGCCGACACCGTCCTTTGATGAAGTGTTCGTCACACTACAGCGGCCCGGCGGGAACCAGATCGTAGCCGTTGCAACGAAAGGCGTTGTGTCACTTCGACCGAGCGACGATGACGGGAACCTTCGCCGCCTGCACCGCCGCGCCGCTCACCGAGCCCAGCAGCTTGCTGGACACAGCTCCGTAACCGTGACTGCCGACCACCAGCAACTGCGCGGATTCGGACTCCTCGACCAGCCGGCGCGCAGGCTGATCGGGAACTACTGCCCGACGAACGCTCACCTCCGGAAAGCGCTCCTGCCATGTGGACAACTGCCCGTCAAGCTCCCTGTCGATATCTGGCCGCACTGTCTCCCAATCGAATCTGGGCATATCGATCGCGCCCGGCGACCACCAGGCGTGCATCACGACGAGCTCGACGCCGCGGCTTTCGGCCTCCTCGAAAGCCAACTCGACTGCCGACTGTGAGGCTGCGGAACCGTCGTATCCGAGCACGATCGGCGCGCGGGAATCCGGTGCCGGGCCCCCGTCGGGCACTACCGCTACCGGACAGTGTGCGCGGTGCAACAGCCCCGTGCTGACACTGCCGAGGACGACCCGCGCGAATGCCCCGCGTCCGCGTGACCCCACCACGACCATCGCGGCAGTCTTAGAAGCCTCGATGAGTGCGGTAGCGGGTGTCCCGACGGCGAAGTGAGTGGAAACCGGTACTGAGCCCTGCGTGAGATTCTGGGCGCTGTTGCCGGCGTCCGTCAGGATGTCACGGCCGATCTCCTGCTGGAACTCCACGATTCCGGTCGGGACCGGCGCGATCGGCCAAGTCGAGACGGACACAGCGGCCGCGTAAAGTATGGCAAGCGGCGCCTTGCGCAGCACCGCATCCCGAGCGGCCCATTCGAGCGCGGCCTGCGAGTTTGGCGAATCATCCACTCCGACCACGATCTCGATGCCTTCAGCGGGAGCGGTCATCGATCTGTCCTTCCGTGGGGATTCCATGCCGATCTCGGCCGCACATCGTTCAGGGTTGCCGCGCGACGATCACCGGCACCCCGGCGGCGTGCGCCACCGCGGAACTGACAGAGCCCAGCAGCATTCCGGCGAATCCGCCACGGCCGTGGCTGCCGACGACGACCAGCTGCGCCGACTCCGCCTGTTCGAGCAACTGACGGGCTGGGTGGTCCCGCACGACCACCCTGCGCACCACCACGTCGGGGTAGCGGTCCTGCCAGCCGGCCAACCGCTCCGCCAGCACCCGTTCTGCCTGCGGCTGGAAGGTCGTCCACTCCTCGCTGGGGAACGTGTTGATCGTCGGGTCACTCCATGCGTGCACCGCGACCAGGTCCGCGCCTCGCCTGGAAGCTTCGTCGAATGCGATAGCCACGGCCCGCTCCGAGGCCGGCGAGCCGTCGACCCCGACGACCACGGGCGCTTCCGATGCGTGCGGTCCGCGGGGCTGCGCGTCGTGGATTACCGCCACCGGGCAGTGGGCGTGATGCAGCAGCCCGGAGCTGACCGAGCCGAGCAGCGCCCGCCCCACTTTGCCGATGCCTCGGCTGCCCGACACGATCATCTCGGCGTCTTTGGACAAATCGGTCAGAGCAGACACCGCATTGCCCTCGGCGATGTGCTCATTGATGGTGAGCGGCCCGGCATCTGCAATGGCTTGCTCGGCGACTTTCGTTGCTTGGCTCAGTATCTCGCGGCCTCGCTGCTCGGCGATCTGAGCCAGTTCGCTGGAGACGGAGACTTCGTACCACGTCCACGCCTGCGCCTCGGGCAGGATTTGAGCGAGGGTGAGCGGGATCCCGTGCAGGACCGCTTCGTGCGCGGCCCACTCGATAGCCAGCTGGGCCTCCGGCGAGCCGTCGACTCCGACAACGATTCCTCTGCGTGTGCTGGGCATGTCAACTCCTCACTCGGAAGCCCGCGGTAGATGCGGGGATAGTTTGACCGTAGAGTGCCCGTCCGGGCAACGCTGGAGGCGGTGGTCACTCAAGAGCAAGGGACTTTGGGCCCCGCGACCGGATGCGAGGTTTCGGGTCAGACCACGGGTCACGAGATGATCTTCGCACCCATTCCGCGCAGACGAGGTGCCTCAGGTAAAAGTGAGCGCGAAGTAGTGGCCCCCAGACAAACACCCTCGAACTCCGTAGGATTGGGCTCGAACTCAGAGGCGATCGGATCGGACGTTCTGCGGAGGTGACGCGATTGTGGCCCGCGACCTTGAGAATGAACAGCGGCCGCAACCCCGATCCAGTCGCTACGGTCTCCCCAGAAGGGCCATCTTGGCGGCGCCAGTCCTAGCTGCCATACCCCTGGCCTGTTCGCAGCCGGGGCAGCGCGAGACTGGATCGCCTGAATCCGGCAACGGGACCGGGTACTACGCCGCAGACGTTGCACAGGCCGCTCAGGACCTCGTCGACGTCACGCCCGAAGCGCAGCGCGCCGATCTGATTGTTCCTTTCGACAGTGCCACCCGCACTCGAGGACGCGACACCAACCAGACCGAAGCCTTCTGCGCGGTACTGCAGTGGTGCCCGCTCGGTCAGGGAATCACAGTCTGTTCGATGAACATGTCGCAGCGCACAGCGTTGCACGCACTTCTGGATCGCGCCATGTCGCCCGGCGGATACCAGGCCCTTGTCGCCGTACTAAACCGAAATCGCGTCATCGGCGAAATGGAGGACGTCGGCGACAGCGGGGTAGTCGACAGAGTCCTGCAGGTCGATCCGACAGCTACCGGCGCAGAATCGATCTTCGATGTGGCGCAGAACCCGGATCCATCCAAGCCGTGGTATCCAGTCGTCGGCGGCGCCAAGGAATTCCTCGGAACCGGTACGACTGTCGACTGGAGCTGGGATCCGCCGCCCGGTCTGGCCGCCCGGTACCAGCAATTCTGCGACTACACGATCGCGATCATCGGCAACCCCGGCGACGACTCGTGGGCCATCCGCTTCGAAGGTCACCACATAGCGGTCAACCTGACCTTCCTCACAAACGCCGGGGGGCATCGTGAGGTGCACTCGACACCGCTCTTCGTCGGGGCCTTCCCCATGGTCATTCCCGAAGATCCCTTCGCGCCCGAAGATACTGCGCAACAATGGCACTGGACCAAAGGGCAGGTCCTCATGCTGAGCGTCGTACATCATCTGCGCGAGTTTTGGCGAAAAGTCCCTGCGTCGGCCCGTGGCGATGCGTTTATCGGTCCAGACTTGGTGAAGCAGGCACCGCCGTTGGTCTTGGACACGCCGCCCTCGTCGCTGATCGCGGCTCTGTCGCCCAGGGTGAACCAGCAAGCGATCGCCGCCTACCCGCACATCGGGATCCGGCCAGGCGAGTTGGCTGAAGACGCACTGTGGAACCTCCGCCAAGCCTTCGGCTTCTACACCGGGGCCATGAATTCCAGTATCGGCCCCAGCTACCTGGCGCGCTTCGACCAAGCAGTCCAAGAGAACCGGCCCCTGACTCTCTCCTGGGCCGGGGGGCCCTTGGATCAGATAGGCTCTCACCACTTCACCTACGCGGTGGTCGGCGACCTGTTACTGGAAGTCCTACAGAGCAACCAGTATTCGGTACAGCACGACCCCGAATTCACCGGCAACCATCTCCACACCATGTTGCGCGATCTGAGTTTCGACTGGGACGACCCGATGCATCGCCATCAGCAGCAGGACCACATGACGACGACGCCGGAGCCGCCGAAATGATGTCCACCAAACAAGAGCCCCGACCCTGGTCCACCGCGGGTACCCATCGTCGAAGATTCAGCCGCCATTCGGGAGATATCCACCAACCGATGCGTCGCCCGCGGCTTCATGGCCGGGAGTCTGGTCAACTATCCGTCCTTGGAGGCTAATCCTCGGGGAGTTGGGATGAGCGGCACCGGAACCCGGCTGCGTAGCGGTCATCTGTAGCGGTCATCTATAGGCCAACAACCAAAACCATCCACCGTCTCCTTCACCGAAATCGAGCCGGGTGCACTGCATGAGACCAAGATCCCCGGGTGCAACGGCACCGGGAACCGTGCACCAGTCCGCGGCCCTGGGGCTCGAGGTCCGCCTCGCCTGGAGCACCGACCACACACCGCCACAGGTCAATCACGTCCACCACCCCTACGAACTCCTGCGCGGCGCCCCCGACCCACCACCAGCACCGCCGTGCGACCCCGACCCACGACAGCGCCAGGGCCCGACGGCCGTGGTACCTTGGCGTACCAGAACTGATTGAAGGAGCTCGGCATGACCGCGGAGGCGACGACCCGCAATAATGCAGGCGGACGGCCCGTGGTGGACACCACCCACGGCCCAGTCCGTGGCGTCGATGACGGAACTGTCAAGGCCTGGAAGGCGATTCGCTACGCCGCAGCGCCGGTCGGCGATCTACGGTGGCGAGCACCCGAGCCGCCGACGGCATGGTCAGAGCCCGCCGACGCGGGGCGGGTCGGCCCGGTGTGTCCGCAGCCAACTGACCCCAAAATCCCGATCGATCTCGGGGCCCCGCAAGGCGACGATTTCCTGACACTCAACGTATGGGCTCCGCCGGACACCCAACCTGGTGCCGCCAAACCGGTGATGCTGTGGGTGCATGGCGGTGCTTACATACTCGGCTCGTCCAGCCAGCCGCTTTACCACGGGCGCGCGCTGGCCGTCGGCGGTGATGTCGTGGTAGTGACGGTCAACTACCGACTCGGTGCCCTGGGTTTTCTGGAACTGGCCACCTTGGGCGCCGACACCGATCAATTCGCGACCAATGTCGGCCTCCGTGACGTGCTCGCGGCTCTGCGTTGGGTGCGTGACAATATCGCTGCGTTCGGCGGGGACCCGACAAGAGTCACCCTGTTCGGCGAATCGGCAGGTGCGGGCGTGGTGACCGCGTTACTGGGCAGCCCCGCGGCAGCCGGGCTGTTCACCGCCGCAATCGCTCAGAGCTCACCGGTCACGTCCTCTTATCACGCAGACGGTGGCCGCCGCGTGGCCGAGCGATTCCTCGACCTCCTTGAGATCGGACGACAAGATCTCGGGCGCCTCGCCGGTCTGCCGATCGAGGCGATCGTGGCAGCATCCAGAACGGTGTTCGATGAAGTGCCGGTGCGCACCCCGGGCAGGCTGGCTTTCGCGCCGATCGTCGACGGAGACATCGTGCCGGACTACCCGGTCACCCTGGCCAGGAAAGGCTTGACCCATCCGGTACCACTGATCATCGGCACCAACAGAAACGAAGCCGCGCTGTTCCGATGGATGAAATCACCGCTGATGCCCATCAAGCCCGAATCCATCAAGGCGATGTTCGCTGAGATCGCGGCCGAACAGCCGAGCCTGCAGCTGCCCAGCGAGGCTGAGCTCGGCGGCGCGTATCGCGGGCGCGGCAAGGTCAAGGGCATGGGGGTGGCCGGCGACCTGGGCTTCCGCATGCCTTCGATCTGGTTCGCCGACGGCCACCGCGCGGTTGCACCGGTGTACCTCTACCGCTTCGACTTCGCCACCCCGATGCTGCGACTACTTCGTCTGCACGCGGCCCACGCGACCGAGCTTCCCTTCGTCTGGGGCAATCTGGGTGCCGTGCGCCGGGACCCGATGTTCGCACTGGGCGGTCGCAACTCGGGTGCGGCGGTGTCGCAGCGGGTCCGCAGCAGGTGGACCAACTTCGCGACTCACGGCGACCCCTGCGGCCTGGACGGCGAACCTACGTGGCGCCCTTACGGTGCGGACGACCGCGCCACGCTGGTCATCGACGCGCAGGACTCGGTGGTCGACGACCTCGATGCAGAGGTGCGCCGCGCCTGGGGTGACGACGTCCTGAGCTTCCTGTAGCGACCATAGACTTTCTTGGGGGGTGCCGCCGTGGAGTTCCTGGACGTCCTGCCGCCGCAGATGCGCGATCCCGTTCTGTTCGCCGTTCCGTTCTTTCTGCTTCTGCTGACCATCGAGTGGACGGCGGCGCGAAAGCTTGAGCACCTCGAGAGCCTGCAGCATCTCAAGGGCCTGCAGCATCTCAAGGGCCTGCAGCATCTCAAGGGCAGTGCCGACACCGCCCGCCCCGGCCCGGGGGCCTATCTCACGCCCGACTCATGGGCCAGCATCTCGATGGGCTTGGTATCGATTTTCACGTTGGGCGCGTGGAAGTTCTTGGCGCTCTTGGGTTATGCGGCGATCTACACCTATGTCGCCCCCTGGCACCTGCCGGCCAACCAGTGGTACACGTGGGTGATCGCGATCCTCGGCGTCGATCTGCTGTTCTACGCGTACCACCGCACCGCACACCGGGTGCGATTGATCTGGGCTACCCATCAGGCCCACCACTCCAGTAAGTACTTCAACTTCGCGACCGCTCTGCGCCAGAAGTGGAACAACAGCGGAGAGATACTGATATGGATTCCGTTGCCATTGCTGGGCGTCCCACCGTGGATGGTGTTCGTCAGTTTCTCGATCAGTCTCGTCTACCAGTTCTGGATCCATACCGAGCACATCGGCAAGCTTTGGCGGCCAATTGAATTCGTGTTCAACACGCCATCTCATCATCGGGTGCACCATGGCACCGACCAGGAGTACCTGGACAAGAACTACGGCGGAATCCTGATCGTCTGGGATCGGCTGTTCGGGACGTTCCAGCGCGAGCGGTTCCGGCCGCACTATGGATTGACCAAGCCAGTCGAGACGTTCAACATCTGGAAGCTCCAAACGCACGAATACGCCGCGATCGGCCGGGATGTGCGCGCCGCGCGAGGTGTGCGGGAGAAACTCGGCTACATCTTGGGCCCGCCTGGCTGGGTGCCGGCAGGTAGGCGGGGAGCCGACGATCACGCGCGGGTGTACTCGACAGCGGCGCAACACCCGCCGGTCCACGACGTGCACGGAACCTCGACGGCGCCTCCGGCCAAGCCGTAGTCTGCGCAGTGTGGAGACGGTCTTTGATGCTCACGTCGATCCTGCTCTGATAGATCGCTCGCTGGCAGGGAGCAGCTTCGGATCGGTCTGGCTGGACATTCCGCGCCCAGAATTTCCACCGCCGTCCGGTCCGGTCACCTGCGACCTGCTGGTGATCGGCGGCGGCTACGCGGGGCTGTGGAGTGCTTTGCATGCCGCTCGGCGGCACCCCGACCGGCGAATCGTGCTCGTCGAGGCGGACCGCATCGGGTGGGCGGCCTCCGGGCGCAACGGCGGCTTCGTCGATTCCAGCCTGACTCACGGACTTGAGAACGGGAAGTCACGCTGGCCCAACGAGATCGACACCCTTGAGGTGATGGGCATGGAGAACCTCGACGGCATGCAGGCCGAGATCGCCGAGCTCGGCCTCGACACCGAATGGCAGCGCACCGGAGTCCTGTCGGTGGCCACCGAGGCGCATCAGGTCGAATGGCTGGAGCAGGCCGCGGCTGAGGACCAGGGACAGCTGCTCGACCAGGGGCAGGTCCGCGACGAAGTCCACTCGCCGACATATCTTGCGGGCCTGTACAGCCCCGACACATGTGCGATCGTCAACCCCGCCAAACTGGCATTGGAACTGGCACGGGCCTGCCGTGAAGTCGGGGTCGAGGTCTTCGAGCACACCCCAGCGACCCGGATCGACTCCGGTGACGCTGCGTTACGCGTACACACACATGGGCCGACGATTACCTGCCGCGAGGTGGTGTTGGCCACGAACGTGTTTCCGAGCCTGCTGAAGCGCAACCGCTTTTCCACCGTGCCGGTGTACGACTACGTGCTGGCCACCGAACCACTGACCGACGCGCAGCTGGACCGCATCGGATGGCAACACCGACAGGGAGTCAGCGACGCCGCCAACCAGTTTCACTACTACCGCGTGTCGATGGACAATCGGATCGTGTGGGGTGGCTACGACGCGGTCTACCACTTCGGCCGACGGGTCAACTCCGCCTATGAGAACCGCCAAGACACCTACCGGCGGCTGGCAGCGCATTTTTTCATCACCTTCCCACAGCTCGACGACGTCCGGTTCTCCCATCGCTGGGCCGGCGCCATCGATACCAACACCCGGTTCTGCGCGCATTGGGGACTGGCCCGTGAAGGCCGCGTGGCTTACGTGAACGGATTCACCGGGCTCGGCGTAGGTGCTGCCAGGTTCGCGGCCGATGTGTGCTTGGACCTGTTGGACGGGGCCCAAACGCCCCGCAGCCAATTGGAGATGGTTCGCAAGAAGCCGCTGCCGTTCCCCCCCGAGCCGATCGCCAGTATCGGGATTCAGGCCACGCGGTGGTCGCTGGACCGAGCCGATCACTCCGCGGGACGTCGCAACGTCCTGTTGCGCGCGCTGGACGCCGTGGGCCTGGGCTTCGATTCCTGAGCAGTACGGCCCCTTCGCGCGGCGCGGCTATTAGGCTCATCGAGGCCGATGAAAAATCGTCGCAGCCCATGAGGAAGACGATGAAGGAGAGAACCGTGGGAGACAGGCTTCAAAAGGGTGAATCGCTCAAGCGTGGACAATCACTCACGTCGCGAAATGGCGCGTACACGCTCACACTGCAGGACGACGGGAACCTGGTGCTCGCCGCTCGCGGGCAGTCCGTGTGGGCGACAGCCACCGACGGCCAGGACGTGGTGCGCGCCGAAGTCCAAACCGACGGGAACTTCGTGGTTTACACAGCCGACAAGCCTGTGTGGCACAGCGACACCAAGGGCGCCAAGGATGTTCGGCTGGTCCTGCAGGACGATCGCAACCTCGTGCTGTACGGGGCCGACGGACCCGCGTGGTCGTCCGAGACGCAGACCGACGATGCACCCCCGCCGCCACCTGTGGCGGAGCCGGCTGCGGCGGAGCCCGAGGCTTCTGCTGCAGCTACCAAGCGCGAGGATGAGCCCGCACCGCCTCCTCCGCCGCCAGCGCCCAAAACCTACACAGTCGTTTCCGGCGACACCCTGTGGGCGATCGCCGAGCGCCACTACGGCGACGGCAGCAAGTATCAGGTGATCGCCGACGCCAGCGGCATCTCCAACCCCGACCTCATCCATCCCGGTCAGGTACTCACCATTCCCTGACATCTTTGATGGGTCATATGTAACGCCCCTTTTCCCGATCGCGATGTGCCTGTTACACAAGCCACACGCCGTAAGGGCGGGAAGAGCGGGGGCGCTATGTCTGATAGGTCGGTGTCTGATGAGTCGATGTCTGATGGGTCGTCAACACGGTCACCACGTCGATTGGTGCAGCTGCTGCTCGTAGTGGCTGCACCAATCGTCGCACTGTTACTGCCCTCAGCGCCCGCCCACTCACAACCAGGCGTGCTCGTTCATCCCGGCATGGAGATCCGCCAGGACTCGGTGCTGTGCACCCTCGGCTACGTCGACCCCCAGACGCGGTTGGCGTTCACCGCGGGCCATTGCCGGGCATCGGGGTCGGTATCGGACAACCAGGGAAACATGATCGGTGCGCAGGGTTCGTTCCGCGACAACACGCCCGACGGCACCGTCGTCACCGCTAACCATCAGATCACCGACTGGCAGGTGATCCACCTGACCTCCGAAGTCATGATCAACAATGTGCTGCCCAACGGGAACGTACTGGTCACCGATCCGTCCGTGCTACCGCTGGCGGGCATGCCCGTCTGCCACTTCGGTGTGGTGACGGGGGAGAGTTGCGGGACCATCGAATCCGCCAACAACGGCTGGTTCACGATGGCCAGTGGTGTCGTAAGCAAGAAGGGTGACTCCGGGGGCCCGGTGTACACCACGATGCCCGACGGCCGCACGGTGCTTATCGGCATCTTCAACAGCACCTGGGGCGTCCTGCCGGCAGCGGTGACGTGGCAGGTCGCCAGCCAGCAGGCGCGTGAGGACACCATTTCCGCAGCGTCGGCCAGCCTTCCCGCACCGCCGGTTCAGCCATAGCGGCCGGCTCGAATATCAGGATCGACGGAACGCGGCCGCCACTCGTCAGGGGTGGTTGCGCGCCCGGGATCCGCCAGGGCTAGAACACGTTCTAGCCAGGGCGCGACACTGGCGATATTGTCGACGGAATGCTTGACCAGACACCTGTCCAGATTGCGTGGGTGACCCGGGACCTCGCGGCCACCGAGGCGATGCTGACCTCGCTATTGGGCGCCAGGAAATGGGTTCGCATGCCCGGAGTTCACTTCGGGCCGGACAAGTGCTGCTACCGAGGCCAACCCGCTGACTTCGTCGCAGATATTTCCCTCAGTTACGCGGGGGACACGCAACTGGAACTGATCGCTCCGGTGTCGGGCCGCAACATCTACGCCGAGTTCCTGGACGAACGCGGGCCGGGGCTGCACCACATCTGCGTAACGGTCGCAGATGCCGAGCGATTCGAGGCTGCGGTCAGCGATGCCGAACTCAACGGCGCACCCGTGGTCATGGCAGGCACCATGCCGGGTGGGATGCGGTTCGCCTCCGTCTCGGCCAGAAAGGTTTCGGCCGAAGGCTCAGGCGTGCCATACATCGAGATCGCTTACATACCAATCCAACTCAACGCGTTCTTCGAAAAAATAAAACAGGAGCAGCAGTGACCATGCAGCAAATCCCGGGAACAGTGAGCGTGGATGAGGTCACGTCATGGTCCGAGGAGACCGACGTGGTGATCCTCGGTTTCGGAATCGCCGGTGGATGCGCGGCCGTCAGCGCCGCCGCGACGGGGGCCCGCGTCCTGGTTCTGGAGAAGGCCGCGGCGGCCGGCGGAACGACATCGATGGCCGGCGGTCACTTCTATCTCGGGGGCGGGACTGCTGTACAGCGGGCAACCGGCCATGACGATTCACCCGAGGAGATGTACAAGTACCTGATCGCCACATCCCGCGATCCTGAACACGACAAGATCCGCGCTTACTGCGACGGCAGCGTGGAACACTTCAATTGGCTTGAAGCGCTTGGCTTTCAATTCGAGCGCAGCTATTACCCCGGCAAGATCGTCGTCCCGCCGGGCACCGAGGGGCTTTCCTACACCGGGAACGAGAAAGTATGGCCGTTCTGCGAGCAGGCCAAGCCATCGCCGCGCGGACACTCCGTGCCTGTCCCCGGCGAGTTGGGTGGCGCGGCGATGGTGATCGACCTGTTAGTCAACCGCGCCGCAGACCTGGGTGTTCAGTTCCGCTATGAAACGGGAGCGACAGCACTCATCACCGATGACGACGGCGCAGTGGTCGGCGTGCGCTGGAAACACTTCGGCGAGATCGGCCAGGTCGCCGCCAAGGCTGTCGTCATCGCCACAGGTGGATTCGCGATGAACGCCGAGATGGTGGCCGAATACACGCCCGCGCTCGGTCAGGAACGCAAAACCAAACACCACGGAATGGTGGCCCCCTTCATCCTGGGCAACCCCAACGACGACGGCCTGGGTATCAGACTGGGCGTCTCCGCGGGCGGCGTCGCCACCAACATGGATCAGCTGTTCATCACCGCGGCCGCCTACCCTCCCGAAATTCTGCTCACCGGCGTCATCGTCAACAAGGACGGGCAGCGGTTTGTCGCCGAGGACTCCTACCATTCCCGCACCTCGGCTTTCGTGCTCGAGCAGCCCGATCAGTCGGCGTATCTCATCGTCGACGAAGCCCATCTGCAGATGCCCAAGATGCCGCTGATCCGTTTCATCGACGGATGGGAGACGGTCTCGGAGATGGAGGCCGCGCTTGAGATCCCGGCGGGCAACCTCGCCGCGACCCTGGACCGCTATAACGCAAACGCAGCCAACGGCGAGGACACAGATTTCCACAAGCAGCCGGAATACGTTGCGGCACAAGACACTGGGCCGTGGGCGGCCTTCGACCTCACGTTGGGCCAGGCGCTGTACTCCGGGTTCACGATGGGTGGGCTGAAGGTGTCGATCGACGCTGAGGTGCTGCATGAGGACGGCAGCGTGGTCGGCGGGCTTTACGCAGCGGGGGCGTGCGCATGCAACATCGCTCAGGACAGCATGGGCTACGCGAGCGGTACGCAGCTCGGCGAAGGTTCGTTCTTCGGGCGGCGGGCGGGAGAACACGCAGCGCGGCGGGCGGGAGAACACGCAGCGCGGCGGGCGGGAGAACACGCCGGCGGGCGGGAGAACACGCCGGCGGGCGGGAGAATACGCAGCGTACGTAGCCGCCGTACTTAGCCGCGGTGGTCCGGCTCGTCACCGACGCCACCGAGGTACCAGCGGCCGTCGCCGAGCAGTTGCAACTCCTGGGTGTGGTGTTGTTCGACCGTGCTGCGATGGCTGACGCTGACCAGGATGGTGTCCGGCAGCTCGGTGCGGACCCGCCGGTAGAGCATCAACTCCAGGCCCTCGTCGAGCGCCGAGGTCGATTCGTCGAGGAAAACTGCTTGGGGCTTGGTCAGCAGGATTCGCGCGAACGCGATACGTTGCTGCTCCCCGGGGGAGAGCACCTTGGCCCAGTCCTGCTCTTCGTCCAGTCGGTCGGTCAGGTGGGGCAGCGCAACTTCGTCAAGGATTGCACGCAGATCGTCATCGGCAATGGCGCCGCTCTCGTTCGGGTACGACACAACGGTCCGTAGATCGCCAAGCGGCACGTAGGGCAGCTGCGAGAGGAACATCGTCGCGTTCTCCTCGATCGGGTACCGGATTGAGCCAGATGCGAAGGGCCACAGGCGTCCCAGGCTGCGCAGCAGCGTCGTCTTCCCGGTGCCGGAAGCGCCGGTGATCACCAGCCCATCGCCTCGTTGCAGCAACAGATCGAGTGGCTCTATCAGCTGGCGGCCGTCTGGGGTCCGCACCTCGACGTCGTCCAATTCCACAGTCCCATCGACGGAATCCTCGGCGAGGAGCGAAGGCAGCGCCCGGCCTTCCTCGTTGGCGATCACGAGGCCGTGCAGGCGGATTATCGCGGCGCGGTAGCCGGCGAAGTTGTCATAGGCGTTCCGGAAGAACGACAATCCGCTCAGGATCTCCCGGAAGGCACTCGCTGTCTGCGAGAGCTGCCCCAGCGTGATCTCACCGTTGTAGAAACGGGAGAACTGCACGATGTAGGGAATCAACTCTTGGGCCTGGCTGATCGAGAGGTTCCAGCCGAGGAACGCCGCCAGTCTGTTCACGTACTTCTTGTAGTTCGCCACGATCGGCGCGAACCGACGCCGAAGCCCGGTGCGCTCGGCGACCTCGCCTCGGTAGAACGCGACCGCCTCCGCCGCGTCGCGCAGACGTACCAGCGCGTAGCGGAAGACGGCGTTGAACTTCTCGTTGTTGAAGGACAGCGTGATGATCGGCCGGCCGATCCAGAAAGCGACGACGGTCGCGAAAAAGATGTAGACGATACCGATCCAGAACATCGCCTTGGGCAATTCGATGTCGATCAACGGCAGGGTCACCGGCCCCGAAAGATCCCACAGAATCGCGGTGAACGAGATCATCGCGGCGATCGAGGAGACCGCACCGAACAGCAGCGTGGAACCAGCGGTGTTGTTCGGCGTGTTGGGCAGGGCTCCGACGCCGGCGGTGAAGATGTCGATATCAGCCTGGATGCGCTGGTCGGGGTTATCGATGGTGTCGTCGATGAAGCGCGTCCGGTAGTAAGCCTTGCCGTCGAGCCAGTCACCGGTCAACTGGTCGGTGAGCCAGGTACGCCACCGGAGCATGAACCGCTGGGTGACAAAAAGATTGAACATGATGAGGGCGACGTTGATGACCGCCAGGACCGCGAAAACCCCCATTGACAGCCAGAAGCCGTCCCGGCCCGATTCCCGGACCGCGTCGTCACCCGCACCGACCCCGGACGCGATGACTTGGAAGCTGGTCATCATGTCGTTGCCCTGGAAGCTGAAGAGCACCGACATCCGCACGCTCGCGATGACCAGCAGCAGGATGCCTGCCAGCCATAGCCACACGACCGCACTTTCGGGACCCGTGAAATACCCCCGGGTGACACGCCAGAACTGCCGACCCCACGTGGTGAAGCGGGCGATCAGCGTCACGGCCACCAGAGTGGCCACTGCCGCGTAACCCCAGCCTTTGACGATCCACCACAGCGAGATCCAGACCTCACCGGTCCAGTCGAGTGTGGGGGTGAACAATTCCATTCGGGCAAGGTACCCGGTCGAGCAAGGTACCCGGCCGCCCGCCATCAGCGTGTTCCGGGCCGCTCACCCGACGGGGCGAGTCGGCCCATACGCCAATCGCGTCTTCTGACCCGCTCGGCCTAGAGGTTTGGTAGCGACCCGCGCCGCGTACCGTAACCGTGTGGCTCGCAATTCTTCGAAGACTCCCGCGAAACCCAAACCGGGGCGGATGTCCAACCGCTTCTGGAAGCTGCTGGGGGCGAGCGCGGACAAGGACCAGACGCTGTCGACGGAGCTTGTCAATCAGTCTGCCGAGTTTGACGCCAAGACCGCTGAGCTCGACGACGAGCAGCTGCGCAAGGCGGCCGGGTTACTCCAACTCGATGACCTGGCCGACTCCGCTGACTTACCCCAGTTCCTGGCGATCGCCCGTGAGGCCGCCGAAAGGACGACGGCCCTGCGTCCCTTCGATGTACAGCTGCAAGCCGCGTTGCGGATGCTGGCCGGCGATGTCGTCGAGATGGCCACCGGCGAGGGCAAGACTTTGGCCGGCGCGATCGCAGCGGCGGGCTACGCGCTCGCGGGTCGCCGCGTGCACGTCATCACGATCAACGACTATCTGGCCCGGCGCGACGCCGAATGGATGGGTCCGCTGATCGAAGCGATGGGACTGACCGTCGGCTGGGTCACCGCCGACTCCACCGCTGACCAGCGCCGCGAGGCCTATCGATGCGACGTAACCTACGCGTCGGTCAACGAGATCGGCTTCGACGTACTGCGCGACCAACTGGTCACCGATGTCGAGAACCTGGTGTCGCCGGATCCGGACGTGGCGTTGATCGATGAGGCCGACTCGGTTCTTGTCGATGAGGCGCTGGTGCCGTTGGTGCTGGCGGGCACCAGCCATCGGGAGACACCCCGCATCGAGCTCATCCGACTCGTCGGCGAACTGGACGAAGGTAAGGACTTCGCCGCTGACACCGACAGCCGCAACGTGCACTTGACAGAAGCGGGCGCCATCAAGGTGGAGGCGGCACTGGGTGGGATTGATCTGTACTCCGAGGAGCACGTCGCGACCACCCTCACCGAGATCAACGTCGCGCTTCACGCATACGTACTGCTGCAGCGCGACGTTCATTACATCGTGCGCGATAACGCGGTGCACCTGATCAACGCCTCACGTGGCCGCATCGCCACTCTGCAGCGGTGGCCCGACGGTTTGCAGGCCGCCGTGGAAGCCAAGGAGGGAATCGAGACCACCGAGACCGGGGAGGTGCTCGACACCATCACCGTGCAGGCGTTGATCAACCGGTATCCCAGAGTCTGCGGGATGACCGGTACCGCGCTGGCCGCCGGCGAACAGCTGCGCCAGTTCTACAAGCTCGGGGTGTCCCCGATCGCGCCCAACGCCCCCAACATCCGCGAGGACGAGACCGACCGGGTGTACGTCACCGTGGCCGCCAAGAACGACGGCATCATCGAACACATCGCGTCGGTTCACAGCACGGGCCAGCCGGTGCTGGTGGGCACCCGCGACGTCGCCGAGTCCGAAGAGCTCCACGAGCGGCTGGTGAAAGCCGGCATACCGGCGGTCGTCCTCAACGCCAAAAACGACGCCGAGGAGGCGGCCGTGATCGCGGAGGCGGGTGCGCTCGGCTCGGTTACGGTATCCACGCAGATGGCCGGCCGCGGCACCGACATCCGGCTGGGCGGATCCGAGGTAGGCGACAATGCCACCGAAAAAAAGCGAGTAGCCGAACTCGGTGGACTGCACGTCATCGGCACCGGCCGCCACCACACCGAGCGGCTGGACAACCAGTTGCGAGGTCGCGCCGGTCGGCAGGGCGACCCTGGCTCGTCGGTGTTCTTCTCCAGCTGGGAGGACGACGTCGTGGTGGCGCATCTGGAGCCCAACAAACTCCCGCTCGATTGCGACGAGGACGGCCGGCTGGTGAGCCCGAAAGCGGCGAGCCTGCTCGAAAACGCTCAGCGGATCGCTGACGGCCGACTGCTCGAAGTGCATGCCACCACCTGGCGCTACAACCTGCTGACAGCCCAGCAACGGGCGATTCTCGTCGAGCGTCGCGACACGCTGTTGCGCACCGCAACAGCGCGAGATGAGCTGGCCGAGCTGTCCCCGGCGCGCTACGAGGAACTCATCGAGCAGCTCGGCCCGGGCGGTAAAGAGAAGCTGGAGAAGATCTGTCGGTTGATCATGCTCTACCACCTGGACCGAGGCTGGACCGAGCATCTGTCGTACCTCGCCGATATTCGGGAGAGCATCCACCTGCGCGCCCTGGGTCGGCAGAACCCGCTCGATGAATTCCACCGGATGGGGGTGGACGCTTTCGCCTCGCTGGCCGCCGACGCCATCGAAGCGGCCCAACAGACTTTCGACACCGCGCCGTCGATCGAGGACGAGCTTGGCCTCGATCTGTCCAAGTTGGCGCGGCCGACGTCGACGTGGACGTACATGGTCCACGACAATCCGCTGGCCGACGACGCCATGTCCGCGCTGAGCCTGCCCGGCGTGTTCCGCTAGGTTCTACTGCATGGTCAAGGTGGCGGGCAGGAATGCTGCGACCCGGGGATTGATGCCGCAGGATCGGGTGCTGACGGTGCCCAACGTGCTGTCAATCATCCGCCTCGTATTGGTACCTGTCTTTCTGTATCTGCTGCTGATCGCCGGTGCGACCGGTTGGGCGGTCGCGGTACTGATCTTCAGCGGGGTGTCCGACTGGGCGGACGGCAAGATCGCGCGCCTTTTCGACAATCAGTCCTCGCGACTGGGCGCTCTACTCGACCCTGCGGTCGACCGGATCTACATGGTCGTCGTGCCGATCTCGATGGCCATGGCCGGTGTGATCCCGTGGTGGTTCGTGGGGCTGCTACTCGGGCGTGACCTGGTGCTGGCCGCGACGTTGCCGCTGCTGCGCAGGCGCGGGCTGACAGCGCTTCCCGTCACCTACGTCGGCAAGGCTGCAACCTTCGCGCTGATGTCCGGCCTTCCGCTGGTCTTGCTGGGACAGTACGACGCGGCATGGTCCCGGATCGTGCTGGCGGCCGGGTGGGGCTTTCTGATCTGGGGCCTCGCGATGTACCTGTGGTCAGCAGTCCTCTACCTGATCCAGATGGTTTTCGTGATGCGGACTATGCCCCCCACCACTAGGCCCCCTACCACTAGGCCCCCGATCAGTGCGGACACGAAGCTGTCGAGGCAATGATCAACCCGTGGGCACTAATCAACCCGTGAACATGATGGGCGGCTTCGACTCCGGACGCACCCCCCACGACGCGGGCGGGCCAACGCTGATTCCGGTGCCGTCTTTGCTGCGGTCGCTGCTCTCCGACCACCTCGACCCCGGCTACGCCGCAGCGGCCAACTCCAAGGAGCAGCGGGCAAGGCCTGCGGAGTGGACCTGGCAGGTGCTGGCCGCGGTGGTGGTGACGACCGTGTTCGCACTCGCCTGGGCGCAGGCGCAGTCCACCGCGCCGCGAGTACGCGAATCACAGCAGGTACTGGCGGGAAGTGTGCGATCCGCCGAAGCGACCACAGAGGAACTCACCGGCCGCCGGACCCGCTTGGCTGCCGAGGTGAACACCCAACGGCGCAGCCTTCTGGAGGGAGACGCGGCCGGCCGGCAACTACTCGACGATCTGGACCGGGCCAATGCCGCGGCATCGAGCACCCCGGTGATCGGGCCGGGAATGGCCATCACCGTCACTGATCCCGGGAATGCGCCGGATCTCACCGACGCATCCAAAGGTCGCGTCGAAGGTAGTCGGCAGGTAATCCTCGACCGCGACCTACAATTGGCCGTCAATTCGTTGTGGGCCAGTGGCGCCGAGTCCATCTCAGTGGGTGGCGTACGCGTCGGCCCGAACGTGACGATCCGCCAAGCCGGGGCCAGTATTTTGGTCGATAATCAACCCATCACCGGTCCCTACGTCATCCTCGCGGTAGGTCCACCGCACGCGATGCAGGATGCCTTCGCGCAGAGCAAGGGCCTGCAACGCCTGCGACTGCTGGAGACGTCCTATGACGTCGGGGTTACTGTCGCCGCCGGTGACGGGCTGACGCTGCCCGCGGGGTCGATTCGAGACATCAACTTCGCCAAACAGATTGGGCCGAATTGATCGGAATCGTCGCACTCGTCGTGGGCATCGCACTCGGTGTCGTACTGCATCCCAGCGTCCCCGAATTCGTCCAGCCATACCTGCCAATTGCGGTCGTCGCGGCATTGGACGCAGTGTTCGGCGGTCTCCGGGCGTACCTGGAGCGGATCTTCGACTCCAAGGTGTTCGTGATCTCGTTCGTCTTCAACGTGCTGGTGGCCGCACTGATCGTCTATGTCGGCGATCAACTGGGCGTTGGCACGCAGCTGTCGACCGCGATCATCGTGGTGCTCGGCATCCGGATCTTCGGCAACGCGGCCGCATTGCGGCGCAGGCTCTTCGGGGCGTAGCAATGAACGCCGAGCCACACCACGGCCGCCACGAACTGCCGACGAAACGCGCCGCGCCCGAGGTCGGCGATACGGACGCGAACGGCGTCACCGGTGTGGTTTCTCCGGGGCGGTCGCAGGTCGTCTTCGGAGTGCTTGCGGTGCTGTTGTGCCTGCTTTTGGGAGTCGCCATCGCCACCCAGGTCCGCCAGACCGGGTCAGGCGACTCGCTGGAGACGGCGCGACCTGCTGATCTGCTGGTGTTGCTCGACTCGCTGCAACAGCGTGAGGCGGCGCTGAATACCGAAGTCGCTGAACTGCAGCGGACGCTGACCCAACTTCAGGCCTCCGGCAGCAGCGATCAGGCCGCGATCGAGAACGCCAGAGCGCGCCTGGCGGCATTGTCGATAATGATCGGCACAGTGGCCGCGACCGGACCCGGCGTGACGCTGACCATCGAGGACCCTGCGCAGGGTGTCTCCCCAGAGACAATGCTCGACGTGATCAACGAGTTGCGCGCAGCCGGCGCTGAGGCGATGGAGATCCGGGAGCTGAAAGCAGGTGAGCAGGTTTCTGTGCGGGTGGGGGTGGACACCTGGATCGTCGGCACCCCGGGCGCACTGGTCGCCGATTCCACAACGCTGAATCCAGCGTATTCGGTTCTCGCGATTGGGGATCCGCCTACTCTGGCAGCTGCGATGAATATTCCTGGCGGAGCGATGGACAGCATCGAACGCGTCGGAGGCACCATGGCGGTGCAACAATCTGACCGAGTCGACGTCACCGCCTTGCGGCAACCGAAACCCCGCCAATACGCTCAGCCCGTCAAATAACCACCGCCGTCAGCCGTCGAATCGGACCAGCCAGAGATCGACCAGAGATACGAGGAGCGCCGTGAGCGATATTCCCGCCGAGCTGTCCTACACCGCCGAACATGAATGGGTCCAGCGGACCGGCGACGACACGGTGCGCGTCGGTATCACCGACTTTGCGCAGACCGCACTGGGAGACGTGGTGTTCGTCCAGTTGCCCGAGGCAGGAGCCGAGGTGGCGGCCGGGGAGTCGTTCGGCGAGGTGGAGTCCACGAAATCGGTGTCCGACCTGTATGCGCCCGTCTCTGCGAAAGTCGTTGCAGTGAACGGTGACCTGGAGGGGGATCCGCAACTGGTCAATTCCGACCCCTACGGTGCGGGCTGGCTGGTCGAACTGCAGGTCGAACCGGGAGCGCTGGAAGCCTGTTTGGGTGAACTGCTGGACGCTGACGGCTACCGCAGCCATGTGGCGGACTGAGGTGTTGTTAGGGTCATGCACCGGATCGCAACGCGCGGATCCGGCGGTGGTGGACACAACTGAGTCCTCTGCGCGGTACGGTCGATACCAACGGCGTGACGGCTGGGGTTCCAGCCGGAAATCGCCACAGCAGCCAGTGAGGAGCAGCAGGTGACGGACAAGGACTTCAATTCTGGGGCTGACTCTGATGAGGTCACAGTGGAAACGACATCAGTGTTCCGCGCAGACTTCCTCAACGAACTCGACGCTCCGCCGGCGTCAGGCGGCGCCAGCGCGGCGTCGGGGGCCGAAGGCCTGCCAGCTGGATCGGCACTGCTGGTCGTCAAGCGCGGACCCAACGCAGGGTCACGCTTCCTGCTCGACCAGCCCACCACGTCGGCTGGTCGGCATCCCGACAGCGATATCTTCCTCGACGACGTCACGGTGAGTCGTCGTCACGCCGAGTTCCGGCTTGAGAACGGCGAGTTCCAGGTCGTCGACGTGGGCAGCCTCAACGGCACTTACGTCAACCGCGAACCGGTCGACTCCGCGGTGCTCGCCAACGGCGACGAGGTGCAGATCGGCAAGTTCCGCCTCGTGTTCCTTACCGGCCCGAAGGACGACGGCGCCGCAGGTTGAGTGTCGCCGACGAACAATAGACACTCCAAGCACCAGCGCTAACGGTCTCATGACACAACCCGACGCATCTGGGCTGAACGGGATGTCGATTGGGGCAGTCCTCCATCTGTTGGGCAGCGAGTTCCCCGACGTAACCATCTCCAAGATCCGCTTCCTGGAGGCCGAAGGCTTGGTCACCCCCGAACGCACAGCGTCGGGATATCGACGGTTCACTGCCTACGACTGTGCCCGCCTGCGGTTCATCCTCACCGCCCAGCGCGACAATTATCTTCCCCTCAAAGTCATCAAGGCGCAGCTCGACGCGCACCCCGACGGCGAGCTTCCGCAGCCCGGGTCGACCTATGGGACTCCGCGTCTGGTCACGGTCGCCAGCAACGACACCACCCACCCCGATGCGACCGGCTTTCCGAACATGTCCGCGGTCGCTCCGACGCAGGTGCGATTGAGCCGGGAAGACCTGCTCGAACGCTCCGGCATCAGCGATGAACTGCTCACCTCGCTGGTCAAGGCGGGCGTCATCACTGCGATCTTCAAAGGTGCCGGAACGGTCTTGTTCGACGAACATTCTGTCGTCATTGCACAATGCGCCCGCGCCCTCGCCGACTACGGCGTCGAGCCACGTCACCTACGGGCTTTCCGGTCCGCTGCCGACCGGCAATCCGATCTCATCGCCCAGATCGCGGGTCCAGTGGTCAAGGCGGGCAAGGCGGGAGCGCGTGACCGTGCCGACGATCTTGCCCGCGAGGTGGCAGCACTCGCGATCACGTTGCACACATCGTTGATCAAGTCGGCCGTACGCGAAGTTCTAGATCGCTGAGTACTAGACTCGCGATGACGGGTTCTTGAGGGCTCCTGAGCGGCATTCGGGCATTATTTCTGCCCCGGATCGAATTGAGCAGGACACCGGTGCGGAGGGCAGGCACAGATGGGTGAGGTTCGTGTGATCGGCATTCGAGTTGAGCAGCCACAGAACCAGCCCGTCCTGTTGCTGCGCGAGTCCAATGGCGACCGGTACCTGCCGATCTGGATCGGTCAGTCAGAGGCCGCTGCCATCGCGCTGGAACAACAGGGTGTCGAGCCGTCTCGTCCGCTGACACACGATCTGATCCGAGATCTCATTGCCGCCCTTGGCCATTCGCTGAAGGAGGTGCGCATCGTCGATCTACAGGAAGGTACCTTCTTCGCGGATCTGATCTTCGATCGCGACATCAAAGTGTCGGCACGCCCATCGGACTCGGTGGCCATCGCGTTGCGTGTAGGTGTGCCGATCTATGTCGAGGAGGCGGTTCTCGCCGAGGCGGGGCTGATCATCCCTGATGAGAGCGATGACGAGGCCACTGGCGCCGTGCGCGAGGACGAAGTCGAGAAATTCAAAGAGTTCCTCGACAGCGTGTCACCCGATGATTTCAAAGCCACCTGACTTCAAGCCACCTCCCAGCGCTCAACCCGCGTGTCAAGCCCTCCGCGTTGACGATCCCCGATGTGGCGACCAAGCCATCCGCGGAAGACCTGGGTCACGGATGCGTCTCGTCGGACTCGACACGCGCGACGCGTATCTGTCGACATCGAACTAGCCAGCCATACTTGTTCGCGACGGCCAGTCACGGCAGGCCCTCAAGCGTATGCTCAACACAGTTCGAGCTGAGGTGAACGTGCGCCGAGTAGGTCAAGACGCGGGTTTGGCGGCGCTTCAAGGCGAAGGGATTCGACAAGTGGGAGACACACCGGGCCAGGAGGAATTGGACCTGACCATGGGTGCCCCGCAGGCGGACAGTTCTCCCCGGCTGGCCACAGAGCCCGTCCAGGGCCGTCTGTTCCCCGACGATTCAGTGCCCGACGAACTCGTCGGATATCGGGGGCCCAGCGCCTGTCAGATCGCCGGAATCACCTACCGCCAGCTTGACTACTGGGCGCGCACCTCGCTGGTGGTGCCGTCGATCCGGGGTGCCAAAGGGTCCGGCAGCCAGCGGCTGTACTCCTTCAAAGACGTCCTGGTGCTCAAGATCGTCAAACGCCTGCTCGATACCGGTATCTCGCTGCACAACATCCGCGTTGCGGTGGACCATCTGCGGCAACGCGGCGTCCAGGATCTGGCCAACATCACGCTGTTCTCGGACGGCACCACCGTCTACGAGTGCACCTCGGCCGAGGAAGTCGTCGACCTGCTTCAGGGTGGGCAGGGCGTGTTCGGTATCGCAGTGTCAGGCGCAATGCGCGAACTCACCGGCGCGATCGCCGATTTCCCCGGTGAACGGGTTGATGGCGGCGAATCGATCCCTTCACCGGAGGACGAACTGGCGTCGCGGCGCAAGCACCGCGACCGCAAGATCGGTTGATCCGAGCAGTTCTTACGGTAACTGCTCGGCCCCTCCATGCCGCTCACCGGTAGACTTGCGCACGCATCGCCCTTGCGCGGGAGAGTTCCGTGGCAGCCAGCCACGGGCGCCGAAGGAGCAATACCTCTCCGTCAACCTCTCAGGCACCCAGGACCGCGTGAGGCCCCGATGCCTCTGGAAAGCGGTGCGCTCGCCCTTGGACTAGCTAAATAGGCCCATAGGCTGGTACACCCGCCCATGGGGAAAGGTCCTTGCCTGCTGGTCGAATCAGCTGTGCTTGCCGAATCTCTCAGGCACCCGATCGGGTCGACGACAGAGGGGGAGGGGCCGGTTCGCGTGCGCTTCTCGCGCCCGCGGCAATCGTCGGGAGATGTCAGCCAGTGTCAGATTCCAAGGAACCCTCCGAACTCACCTTCATCGACCGCCACATCGGGCCAGATGCGCGGGCTATCGAAACGCTACTGAGCACGATCGGCGTTGAGTCGCTCGACGAGTTGGCCGCAAAGGCGGTACCCGCGGATATCCTCGACTCGGTGACTGCAGACGCGGTCGCGCCCGGGTTGGAGCACCTGCCGCCGGCTGCCACCGAGACCGAGGCACTCGCTGAGCTGCGCGCACTGGCCGACTCCAATACCGTCGCGGTGTCCATGATCGGGCAAGGTTATTTCGACACCGTGACGCCACCTGCCCTGCGGCGCAACATTCTTGAGAACCCGGCCTGGTACACCGCCTACACGCCCTATCAGCCCGAGATCAGCCAAGGCCGCCTCGAAGCGCTACTCAACTTCCAGACGATGGTCACCGACCTCACGGCTCTGGAAGTCGCCAATGCCTCGATGCTCGACGAAGGGACCGCCGCCGCCGAGGCGATGACACTCATGCAGCGAGCGGTGCGCGGGTCGCGCAAGTATCTTGCCGTCGATACCGATGTCTATGTGCAGACGGCCGCGGTGCTGGCGACCCGCGCAGAACCACTGGGAATCGAGATCGTTACAGCCGATTTGCGCAATGGCCTTCCGGACCTACCCGATGGAGGTGAGTTCTTCGGCGTGATCGTTCAGTTGCCCGGTGCAAGCGGATGCGTCAATGATTGGACCGCCCTGGTATCCCAGGCGCACGAACGCGGCGCACTGGTGGCGATCGGAGCGGACCTGTTGGCGCTGACGCTGATCACCCCACCCGGCGAGATCGGTGCCGACGTCGCCTTTGGAACCACCCAACGTTTCGGAGTGCCAATGGGATTCGGTGGCCCACATGCCGGCTATCTGGCTGTGCACTCCGGACACGCCCGGCAGCTGCCCGGGCGCCTGGTGGGCGTCTCAAAAGATGCCGACGGTTCGCCCGCGTACCGGCTGGCACTGCAGACGCGCGAACAGCACATCCGCCGCGACAAGGCCACCAGCAATATCTGCACCGCGCAGGTCCTGTTGGCCGTGATGGCGGCCATGTATGCGAGCTACCACGGCGCCGAGGGCCTGATCGCTATCGCGACACGGGCGCACCGGCATGCGCGGGCGCTGGCGGCGGGCCTGGCTGCCGCCGGGGTAGAGGTGGTCCACGACTGCTTCTTCGACACCGTGCTCGCCCACGTTCCCGGCCGGGCACGCCAAGTGCGGGCGGCGGTCAAGGAAGCCGGCATCAACATCTGGCAGGTCGACGACGACCACGTCTCGGTGGCTTGTGACGAGGCGACGACCAAAGAGCACCTCGCTGCCGTGCTCGAGGCCTTCTCCGGCACAGCACCCGATGTGCCGCTGGGACTGGATCGCGCTGACGCCGACGTGCCTGGCCGATCACAGTTCTCCGGTGTGGCCAGGACGTCAGACTTCCTCACTCAGCCCGCGTTCACCCGGTACCGCACCGAAACCGAGATGATGCGCTATCTGCGTTCCCTCGCGGACAAGGACATCGCCCTGGACCGCAGCATGATTCCGCTCGGATCGTGCACGATGAAACTCAACGCCGCGGCGGAGATGGAGCCGATCACCTGGCCTGAGTTCGCCCGCCAGCATCCTTTCGCCCCGGCGGCGGACACCCCGGGACTACGCCGGTTGATCGCCGATCTGCAGGCGTGGCTCTGCGGTATCACCGGCTACGACGCAGTGTCGCTGCAACCGAACGCTGGGTCCCAGGGGGAGTACGCGGGCCTGCTCGCCATCCAGGCCTACCATCGCGCGCGCGGTGACTCCGGACGTGAAGTGTGCCTGATCCCGTCCAGCGCGCACGGCACCAACGCCGCCTCCGCTGCCTTGGTCGGCATGAAAGTGGTTGTCGTTGGGTGCCGGGCTAACGGCGACGTCGATCTCGACGATCTGCGAGCCAAAGTGGCCGAACACGCAGATCGGTTGTCCGCGTTGATGATCACCTATCCTTCCACGCATGGGGTGTACGAGCACGATGTCGCAGACATTTGTGCAGCAGTACACGATGCGGGCGGACAGGTCTACGTCGACGGCGCCAACCTCAATGCACTGGTGGGCCTCGCCCGTCCCGGCCGTTTCGGTGGCGATGTCAGCCACCTGAACTTGCACAAGACGTTCTGCATTCCGCACGGCGGCGGCGGACCAGGCGTCGGGCCGGTCGCGGTCCGCCGTCATCTGGCCCCGTACCTGCCCGGCCATCCATTGGCCGCCGAGTTGCCCGACGAGCACACCGTGTCGGCGGCCCCCTACGGTTCGGCGTCGATCCTGCCGATCACGTGGGCGTACATCCGCATGATGGGGGCCCAAGGCCTGCGCTCCGCGTCATTGGTTGCCATCGCCTCGGCCAACTACATCGCCCGTAGGCTTGATGAGTACTACCCGGTGCTATACACCGGCGAGAACGGCATGGTGGCACATGAGTGCATCCTTGATCTACGGGCAATCACCAAAGCCACTGGAGTCACTGTCGATGATGTGGCAAAGCGGTTGGCGGACTGCGGGTTTCATGCTCCCACGATGAGCTTCCCGGTTGCCGGCACGTTGATGGTCGAGCCGACGGAAAGTGAATCGCTAACCGAAGTCGACGCATTCTGCGACGCGATGATCGCGATCCGGGCAGAGATCGACCAGGTCGGTTCCGGGACCTGGCCCGCGGACGACAACCCTCTTCGCGGCGCGCCCCACACCGCGCAATGCCTCCTGGTCACCGAGTGGAGTCACCCCTACACGCGGGAGCAGGCCGCCTACCCCCTCGGCATCTCGTTCCGGCCGAAGGTCTGGCCACCTGTGCGCCGCATCGACGGCGCCTACGGGGACCGCAACCTGGTCTGCTCGTGCCCACCGGCGGAGGCCTTCGCATAGCGCGGCCGGCAGGTTGCGGACAACAGGCGAAGAGTAGGCCGAAGGTACTGTGACGGCATGACAGGAGGCGCTGCCGGCACCGAGAACAAACAGCCGACGTTGTTCATCTTTCCGCACGCCGGAGGATCAGCGCAGTACTACGTGCCGTTCGCGAAGACCTTCTCCACCGACATCAAACGGGTAGCGGTGCAGTATCCGGGGCAGCGTGGCAAGCAGGACTTCGCCTCGTTCACGAGCTTGCCGGCGCTGGCCGACCAGGTCGGTAAGTGGGTGTCTCCCGAGCAGAATCACGAAGGCCCGATCAGTTTCTTCGGGCACAGCATGGGTGGACTGCTCGCATTCGAGGTCGCCCGTCGGTTCGAAGCTGCGGGCAAGCCGATCGCGGCGCTGTTCGTCTCGGCTTGCGCGGCGCCAGGCCGGGTGGGCTACGAAGACATTCCAGAGACCGACGACGGCCTCCTCGCAGCAGTCAGCACGATGACGGGAGCCAGCCCGGAGTTCATGGAGAATCCGGAGTTCGCTGCAGCAATACTGCCCACTCTGCGGGGGCTGAAGGCGATCGCCAACTACAACTGCCCCCCTGACGTGACGTTGTCCTGCCCGATCCATGCGTTTTACGGAGACGACGACGAGATTGCCACCGCCGAGAAAGTGGCTCCGTGGTCGGAGCGGACTACCGGGGGTTTCTCCGCACGGGCGTTCAAGGGGCATCACTTCTATCTCAATGACCATCTCGGCGACCTCGTACCCGATGTCGAGCAGAAGATCTGGTCTCACTACCGAGACTAAATAGGGACTAGATCGACCCCGACACGTCCGGATGAGTGTGACTGGCCACACCCCGTTACGTCGCTGTGACCCATTCGGGGCACACCCGTAGGCGCCTAAAAGCGGGTGCCGCGGCGCCCGCATCCAGGCCCACGGACCAGGTTCTCACTGACGATTCAGCCGAAGAAGTCGGTGTGACACCGCAATCCCCGCAAACCCCGTACCCACCCGTCACGACGCTGTCAGCACTGTTTTTGGCCATGCGGTCTCCATGCTCGCCCGGCAGGCAGTTGCCGCACTGAGCAACGGGCAAGCGACGTGCTAGGTGGGGCGTTCCCCTAACTGGCAAAACCGACTGGACACCGCCGGTAATGCGCTGCGGACGCGCGCTTGCGGGTGTCCGGCAAAAGCCGACCCGAGCCGTGAGCTTCCCTCTGGCAAGCAATTCGTGATCTAATTCCTGCTAGGAATGGACAACATCGTTGACGCGTCAGTGTTAGCCTTCGGGCAATCGGGGGGACGCTCAGCCACAAGTAACGAATCGGTTTGCCACGACGATGGCGCAACAGAGACGCGAAGATACTTATGAAAGGACGTCGCCATGCCGCTGCTGGAGTCGACAATTCCTGGCTTGCTCGCTGAACGGGCTGCGCAGCAGCCCGACGAAGTTGCCTATACCTTCATCGACTACGACGTGGATGCCGCAGGATTCGCGGAGTCCCTGACTTGGGCGCAGATGTACCACCGGGCCCAGGTTGTCGCCGAGGAGCTGTTACGACACGGTTCGAAGGGCGACCGTGTGGCCATCCTGGCGCCGCAAGGTCTTGAGTACGTCATAGCCTTCTACGGCGCGATGCAGGCCGGCTTCATCGCCGTGCCGCTTCCCGTGCCCGCGATGGGCCAGCTCGACGAGCGGGTAAACGGCGCGCTGCGTGACTGTCAGCCGGCGGCCTTACTGACGACCTCGGCCGTCATCGCCGAGATTATGAACTACGTCGGGGCACAGCCCGGTACCGCCGCAGCCAAGGTCATCGAGGTTGACGCGCTTGACTTCGATTCGCCGCGCACTGCCGAGGTAAACGTCGGCCCACTGCCCAAGACGGCATACCTGCAGTACACGTCGGGGTCAACGCGCTCGCCCGCAGGCGTGATCATGACCCACCGCAACGTGATCGCCAACCTTGAGCAGATTTTCACCGACTACATGGATTGCCGCGGTGGCGTCCCGCCGCAGGACACCACCATGGTGTCGTGGCTGCCCTTCTACCACGATATGGGACTCATTCAGGGAGTATTTGCTTCGCTGCTGTGCCCGCCAGACGGCCCGGACGGTTCCTGGGGCCGCCCGGCGGTGTTGATGAGCCCGGTGGCGTTCCTGCAGAAGCCGGCCCGCTGGATCCAGCAGCTCGCGATCAACACCCATGCATGGTCGGCTGCACCGAACTTCGCGTTTGAGTTGTCCGTACGCCGCACCTCCGACGCCGACCTGGAAGGTATGGATCTCGGCGGCGTGCTGGGCATCATCAGCGGCAGCGAACGCATCCACTCCGCGACCATCCGGCGCTTCAACACGCGCTTCGCGTCGTTCAATATGCCCACCACCACTGTGCGTCCTTCCTACGGGCTCGCCGAAGCCACGCTGTACGTGATCTCGGCGACCACCGGCCACACTCCATCGACGGTGCGGTTCGACTACGAGAAGCTCTCGGCCGGCCACGCCAAGCGATGCGGTGCCGAAGGCGGCTCGGAGCTCGTGAGCTACGGCGCCCCGCGGTCCTCTACCGTGCGCATCGTGGATCCCGAGACGAGACTGGAGCACCCCGACGGCAGCATCGGGGAGATCTGGGTGCACGGCGATCAGGTGGCCATGGGGTATTGGCGTAACCCGCAGCAGACCGAGCGTACGTTCGGCGGCGAGATCGACGACCCGTCCCCGGGGACCCCGCAGAACGCCTGGCTGCGCACCGGCGACCTCGGTGTGATGTCCGAGGGCGAGATGTTCATCATCGGTCGTATCAAGGACCTGCTGATCGTCGACGGGCGCAATCATTACCCCGACGACATCGAGGCCACCATCCAGGAGATCACCGGCGGCCGCGTCGCTGCGATCTCGGTCCTGGACGACACCAGCGAGCAACTGATCGCGATCGCCGAACTGAAGAAGCGCGGCGACTCTGAGGCCGAGGCACTCGACGGCCTGCGTACTGTTAAGCGCGAGGTCGCCTCAGCGATCAAGAAGTCCCACAGCGTGCGGATGTCTGACCTGGTGCTGGTGGCACCCGGCTCGATCCCGATCACCACCAGCGGAAAGATACGGCGCTCGGCCTGCGTAGATCGCTATCGTCAGGACGAGTTCAGTCGTTTGGACATCACTAGATGACCTCTGATTTCGACGAGGACAGCTTAAGGCACTGGTTGGTTGACTATCTCGTCACCAACATCGGCTGCAGCCCCGACGAAATCGATTTCGATGCACCCCTGAACGATCTGGCCGTCGGCTCCAGCGACGCGGTGGTCCTGACCGGCGAGCTGTCGGAGCTGCTGGGCTGCACCGTGTCCCCGGTGGAGTTCTGGCAGTACCCGACGATCAATGCGCTGGCCACCTTCCTGACCGGCGGCGAGGTCGAGCCGTTGGCCGAGACAGTCGTGAGTCACGAGTACGGCGCCGATGACGAGCCGATCGCAGTGATCGGTCTGGGGTGCCGATTCCCAGGCGATGACGGCAACATCGAGGGCCCGGATGGGTACTGGCAGTTCCTGTCGGAGGGCCGCTCCGCGGTGCGCGAGGTCCCCGTTGACCGTTGGCAGTCCTCCCAGGTGGATTCCCCAGAGGCTGCCGCAGCGCTGGCGGGTACCACGCGGTGGGGTTCGTTCCTGCGCGATATCGACGCCTTCGACGCCGAGTTCTTCGAGATCTCACCCAGTGAGGCCGACAAGATGGACCCGCAGCAGCGCCTGCTGCTGGAAGTCACCCAAGAGGCGCTGGAGAACGCCGGGATCCAGACGCACACCCTGCGGCATTCCCAGACCGGCGTGTTCGCCGGCGCCTGCCTGGGCGAGTACGGGTACCTCTCGACAGTCGACCTCGGCGACGTCGACTCCTGGTCCGGCACCGGTGGCGCGTTGAGCATCATCGCCAACCGGGTGTCCTACTACTTCGATCTGCGTGGTCCGTCGGTGACGATCGACACGGCATGTTCGTCGTCGTTGGTAACGATCCACCTGGCGTGCCAGAGCCTGCGCTCGGGTGATTCCAATCTTGCGCTGGCCGCCGGGGTGAACCTGCTCCTGTCACCCGCGGTAACGCGCAGCTTCGACCAACTTGAGGCGCTGTCGAAGACGGGTCAGTGTCATAGCTTCGATGCTTCGGCCGACGGCTTCGTGCGTGGTGAGGGCTGTGGAGTGACTGTCCTCAAGCGGCTCTCCGACGCCCAACGCGACGGTGACCGTGTGCTCGCGGTGATTCGCGGTTCGGCAGTCAACCAGGACGGCCGTTCCAACGGCCTGATGGCACCGAACCCATCGGCGCAAATGGCGGTGCTGCGCACGGCGTACTCGACAGCAGGAGTGGATCCCCGCGAAGTCGACTACGTCGAAACCCACGGCACCGGAACCCTGCTGGGTGATCCGATCGAAGCGCGGGCGCTGGGCACCGTGTTGGGCCGCGGCCGCCCCGCCGACACCCCGCTGCTGATCGGTGCGGTCAAATCCAACCTCGGACACCTCGAAGCCGCGGCCGGTATCGCGGGGTTCACCAAAGCCGTGCTGGCATTGCAGCACAACGAAATCCCGGCCAACCTGGGCTACCAGAACCCCAACCCGCACATCCCGTTCGACAAGCTGCGGTTGAAAGTCATCGACGAACTCACCGACTGGACTCCGGCCGGGCGGCCCCGCCGGGCCGGGATCTCCTCGTTCGGGTTCGGCGGCACCAACGCCCACGTGGTGATCGAACAGGCACCGGTGATGGCGCCTCGGCCTGACGAACAGAGCGAGCCGGCAGTGACCACGCTGGTGGTGTCGGGCAAAACAACCGAACGCATCGCCTCCCAGGCCGGCATGCTCGCCGACTGGATGATGAGCACCGAAGGCGCCCAGGTTGCCCTCTCTGAAGTGGCCCACACGCTGAACCACCACCGCTCCCAGCACCCCAAGTTCGCCACCGTCGCCGCCCGCGACAAGTCACAGGCCATCGCCGGACTACAAGCCCTCGCCGACGGCCAGACCACCACCGGAGTGGTAGCTGCGGCATCAGGTAATCCCAGGCCAGGCACGGTTTTCGTGTATTCGGGGCAGGGTTCGCAGTGGGCCGGTATGGCCCGCCGGTTGCTGGCCGACGAGTCCGCGTTCGTCGCCGCGCTGGCCGAGATCGAACCGGTGTTCGTCGAACAGGTCGGCTTCTCGCTCTACGACATCATCGCCAACGGCCAACAGATCAGCGGCGACGCCCAGGTCCAGCCGGTACTGATGGGCCTACAACTGGCCCTGACCGAGCTGTGGCGCTCCTACGGCGTGCACCCCGACGCAGTCATCGGCCACTCCATGGGCGAAGTCACCGCAGCCGTCGTCGCCGGCGCCCTGACCCTGTCCGACGGACTGCGCGTCATCGCCCAACGCTCCACCATGATGTCCCGCCTGTCCGGACAAGGCGCCGTCGCGCTCGTCGAACTCGATGCCGATGCCGCTAAGGAAGTAATCACCGACTATCCCAGCGTCGAGATCGCCGGCTACCTGTCACCGCGCCAAACCGTGGTCGCGGGCCTACCCGACCAGATCGACGCCATCATCGCCGCGGTCACGGCCCGGGAGAGGTTCGCCCGCCGGGTCAATATGGAGGTCGCCTCCCACACCGCCCTGATGGACCCCGTGCTTGAGGATTTGCGCGACGCACTGAAGGATCTGACGCCCCGGGCGCCGAACATCCCGTTTCTGTCCACGGTCACCGACCCCTCCGCTGACGGGGGGTCGGAGCCCACGCTGGACGCCGACTACTGGGTGGCCAACGTGCGCCAGCCGGTCCGGTTCAGCCAGGCCGTCACGACCGCGGGACAGGAGATCGGCACATTCATCGAGGTGAGCCCCAACCCGATCCTGACCTATGCGGTCAGCGACACGCTCGCGTCGGGGCAGCACCGCAGCCTTGGCACCCTGACCCGCGACGCCGACGACACACTGACCTTCCACACGGCGCTCAACGCGACGTGCACCAACCACGCACCCGCGACCCTGCACCTGGGCGAACCGCACACTGAGCTGCCGATCACGCCGTGGCACCACACGCACCACTGGGCGATCAAGAAGCGCGCGCCGTCGTCGGGCGCCTCAGCCCCGCGCCCGGGCACCGTGCTGGGCTCGCACACCTCGGTCGCCGGGCCCCGGCCCGGACATCTGTGGCAGGCGCGGCTGGTGCCGCAGGCCAAGCCGTACCCCCATTCTCACCGATTCGCCGGGGTGGAGATCGTTCCGCTGTCGGTGTTGCTCCAGACGCTGTCACTGGCCGCCACCGAGTGCAGCGGCGACGCCGACGCCGCTATTGCCGACGCGCGGTTCGACTTCCCGATCGCGCTCGACCAACCCCGTCTGGTACAGGTCTTCACCGACGGCGACGTCATCACCGTTTCATCTTCCTCCGCGGCCCCGGAGGCGGAGACAGGGACGGGCGGCGCCTCCAACACCCGCTGGGTCCGACACGTGTCAGCACGGATTTCGTCCCAGCCGTCCGACTGGAACGGCGCGGATACCCGCGGCGCCGCAACCAAACGCGCCGCACTCGAACAAGAAGTTTCCGGCCACGACCCCTCGGCGCTGGCCGAACTGCACAACGCCTGGGGTATCGAGGGGCAGGCCTACCCGTGGACGGTCCAACCGGTCGGCTCCCACGCGGCCGCGCCGGGCGCACTGCATGCCGTTGTGGACCTGCCGGACAAAACTGCGGTGGCACTGCTCGACGCTGCGGTGAATCTGGGTCGGCTGGTCGACGCTTCCAGCCCCGGGCTCAAGGTGCCGTCCTCGGCCGAATCTGTTTTCTTCCGCGCCGGGGCCTTCCACACCGGATTGGCGGGCCCGCAGGGCGTCATCGACGCCCGATTCCTCGGCCGAGACGAAGACGACCTTCTCGTAGACATCACCATCACCGATGCCGACGGCACGCCGTGTGTCGATATCCACGCGATGCGCTACACCACGGTGGAACCGGGAGCCGCCGCGCAGGCCGACCCGAACCGCATCGCCCACGTCCTGAACTGGCAGTCATGGAAGCCGCAGCCGGATGCCGCATCAATCCCCGTGACTTCAATGCCAGTCACGTCGATCGCGGTCATCGGTGCCAGTGGCATCGCCGGCACGGTCCGCGATCAACTGCTGAGCGCGGGCCATCAAAGCTCAGATGTCGGCGACGCCCGCCACGTGGTGTATGTCGCGGACCCGGGCGCCGGAGACGCGTTTACTGACCTCGAGGTTTCTGTTCGCCTAACCACCGAGGTTTCCGACCTTGTCGCCCGCCTCGCCGAACGTGATGCGCGTGACCCCGCGACGCTCTGGATCCTCACCCGCGGCGTCCATGAGTCGGCCTCCGACGCGGCCGTGCGCCAGAGTTGTCTGTGGGGTCTCGCAGGGGTGGTCGGTGCCGAGCAGCCACAACTCTGGGGTGGCCTGATCGACGTGACCGCCGGCGAAGATCCAGACGAGGTGGCCGACTGTGCGATCGCACTCGCCGAGGTGCTGTCAACACCAATCAAGTCCATCGCGGTGTTTCGGGACGGAATGTTCCTCACCTCGACGCTGGCCGAGATCACCGCGGAGCCGGTGCGGGAAGTGCTGCGCTGCCGCCCCGACGCGGCCTACCTGATCACCGGCGGCATGGGTGCGCTCGGCTTGCCCATGGCGGACTGGCTCGCCGACCGGGGCGCGCGACGCGTCATCCTTGCCGGTCGTACGTCGCTGCCGCCGCGGCGGGCCTGGGACGAGCCGAACGACCACTCATCAGAGGCAAACGTCTCAGATCTCGATGCCGACACTCGGCGAAAGATCGCGGCGATCCGCGCGCTCGAGATGCGCGGGGTATCCGTCGAGACGGTGGCGCTCGATATCGGCTCACCCGACGCGATGCGTGCCGTTCTGGCTGAGCGCGACGCTCACGGCGCTCCGCCGATCCGCGGTGTCATCCACGCTGCCGGCGTGACCGAGGCGCAGCTACTCACCGAGATCGAGGAGCAGCGGGTGCACCGCACCCTGTGGCCGAAGGTCGCGGGCGCCCGGGCACTGCATGAGGTCTTCCCGCCGGGCACTTTGGACTTTCTCTACCTGGCTGCCTCGGCGGGTGCTGTTTTCGGCATCCCGGGTCAAGGCGCCTACGCGGCAGCCAACGCCTACCTGGACGGTCTGGCCCGCGCACGTCACCGGCAGGGCTGCAACACCGTGAGCCTGGACTGGGTGGCTTGGCAGGGCCTCGGTTTCGCCAACGAGGCGCAGATCGTTCTCGCCGAGCTCGAACGGGTGGGCTCACGGCCGGTCGTCACCGCCGAGGCGTTCGCGGCCTGGGATTTCGTCACCCGCTTCGACGTCGACCAGGTCGTGATGGCACCGATGCTGTCCGCCGAGGATGCGGCGGCGGTCACCTCCGACTCCAACCGCCCGCCGGCGCCGACGCGTTCCTGGTCCTCGATGCCCCCCGATGAACTGCTGACCGAACTGCAGAGCGGGCTCCGCGGCATCCTGGCGACCGAATTGCGCCTGGCGGAAAGTGACGTTCACACCGATCGCCCGTTCGCCGAGATGGGGCTCAACTCGGTGATGGCGATGTCCATTCGTCGCGAGGTCGAGCGGTTGGTGGGACTCGAACTGTCGGCGACGATGCTCTTCAACCACCCAACCATCGCAACGTTCACGACCTACCTCGCCAACCAGTTGGTTCCGGACACAGTCGGCGACGGGACCGCTGCCGAGGAGTCCGACGATTCGGGCGACAGCTTGCTCGATTCGCTGTTCGACAGCATTGAATCGAACTGACCCAACGATTTCTGGATTCACCCGATTCGCGAGACCATGAACACGTCGGGAGCCGATTCGAAAGGATTTCTCTCATGCCAGCTGTCACGGCGCTGTCTGAGGCCTCCATCCCTGCGATGCTTGCCGACCGGGCCCGGCAACAGCCTGACGACATCGCGTACACATTCGTGGACTACGAAATCGATCCGGCTGGCGTCTCGGAGAGCCTAACCTGGTCTGAAGTGCACGAACGCGCGCAGATCGTTGCCGAGAAGCTGGCCAGATGCGGCTCGCCGGGAGACCGGGCGGTAATCCTGGCACCGCAAAGCCTTGAGTACATCGTTGCGTTTTTCGGCGCCGTTGCGGCCGGCTTCATCGCTGTGCCGCTGTCGATGCCCCAGCTCCGTCAGCACGACGAGCGGGTCACCGGCGCGATGCAGGACGCCACTCCGGTTGCGGTGCTGACCACCTCGGCGGTCGTTGACGTCGTCAGGAAATACGGTCACGCCGACCCCAGACAGCGGGCCCCGAAGTTCATCGAAGTCGACACTCTGGACTTCGATTCCCCGCCCAGGCCCGCAGCGCAGGTCTCACTGCCCAAGACGGCCTACCTGCAGTACACCTCGGGATCCACCCGTAGGCCCGCGGGCGTGGTCGTCACCCACCGCAACGTCGCAATCAACGTGGGGCAGTTGTTGACCGACTACTACGAGGCCTACCCGGATGGCGCGCCGGAAGACACCACAGTCGTGTCGTGGCTGCCCTTCTATCACGACATGGGACTCATCGTCGGCGTGTTCATTCCGATCGTGCTGGGCTGTCCGGCGGTGTTGATGAGCCCGATCGCATTCATGCAGAAGCCGGCCCGCTGGATGCAGCAACTGGCGTCGACCCCCGGCGCGTTCACCGCGGCCCCCAACTTCGCGTTCGAGCTGGCTGTCGCGCGCACCACCGATGAGGACCTGGCCGGCCTGGATCTCGGCGGAGTAGCCGTGATGATCAACGGGGCCGAGCGGGTGCACGGGTCGACTGTGCGGCGTTTCAATGAACGCTTCGCGGCGTTCAACCTGCCCGCTTCGGCGATGCGCCCGTCCTTCGGTATGGCCGAGGCGACGGTGTACGTGGTGGCCTCGGCCGGTGGACGTCCCCCCGCGGCGGTGCGATTCGACTATGAGAAGCTGGCCGCCGGCCATGCCGAGCGGTGCGAGGATGGGAGCGGCTCGGAACAGATCGGCCTCGGTACGCCACGTTCAACGACCGTGCGGGTGGTCGATCCCGAGACCTGTGTCGAGAATCCAGCGGGCAAAATCGGTGAGGTGTGGCTGCATGGTGAGCATGTCGCCGGCGGCTATTGGCACAACCCGCAGCTGACTGAGGAACTGTTCGCCGGACAGCTGAACGGGGCAGTCGGGGATACCCCGAAGGGGCCGTGGCTGCGAACCGGCGATCTGGGCGTGATGTTCGATGACGAGCTCTACATCATCGGCCGGATCAAGGATCTGCTGATCGTTGACGGGCGCAATCATTACCCCGACGACATCGAAGCCACCGTCGCCAAGTTCACTGGCGGCAGAGTCGCCGCGATCTCCATTCCCGATGACGCCAGCGAGATCTTGGTGGTGATCGCCGAGTTGAAGAAGCAGACCGACATCGCCGTGCTGGAGTCGGTGAAACAGCAAGTGACGGCAGCGATATCGATGACCCACAGCGTCCGGCTCGCTGATTTCGCGCTTGTCGGGCCGGGCACGTTGCCCTTGACGACAAGTGGCAAGGTTCGCCGCGCGGCCTCTGTCGAGCTGTACCGCAGCAAGGACTTCACTCGTCTGGACGTCACTACATGACCTCAGCCCTCGACGAGGCTGCTGTTCGGAGATGGTTGGTCGATTACCTGGTCAAGAACAACGGTTGCAGTCCTGAAGACATTGATCGTGGCGCCTCGATGCACGATCTCGGCGTGGGATCCCGCGACGCGGTCGTGCTCACCGGGGTGTTATCGGAGTTCCTGGGCCGCGCCGTGTCTCCGGTGGACTTCTGGCAGTACCCGACGGTGGACGCGCTGGCGAAGTTCCTGACGGGTGGAGTGGTCGAGCCCTTGACCGAGGCAGCCGAGGCGACCGGCGCCGAGCGGGCGTCGATGGACGAGCCGATCGCAGTGATCGGTCTGGGGTGCCGGTTCCCGGGCGGCCCGGATTTCGAGGGGAACATCGAAGGACCGGATGCGTTCTGGGAGTTCCTCACCGCGGGTCGCTCGTCGGTCGGCGAAGTGCCCGCGGAGCGCTGGGGGTGGTGTGACGACGGCACCCCGGAGGGCGGTGCGGCGCTGGCGGATATCACGCGGTGGGGTGCGTTCCTTCGTGATATCGACGCCTTCGACGCGGAGTTCTTCGAGATCATGCCGCGCGAAGCCAGCCGGATGGATCCGCAGCAGCGTCTGCTGCTGGAGGTGATCCACGAAGCCCTTGAATACGCGGGCATCCCGGCAGATTCGTTGGCCGAGTCGCAGACCGGAGTGTTCGCGGGCGCGTGCGCGGGCGACTATGCACACCTGGCGGGCACCGACCTCAATAAGGTCGACGCCTGGTACGGCACCGGTGGCGCGTTGAGCATCATCGCCAACCGGGTGTCCTACTACTTCGATCTGCGTGGTCCGTCGGTGACGATCGACACGGCATGTTCGTCGTCGTTGGTGGCGATCCACCTGGCGTGCCAGAGCCTGCGCTCGGGTGATTCCAATCTTGCGCTGGCCGCCGGGGTGAACCTGCTCCTGTCACCAGCTGCCACCAGGAGTTTCGACCAGGCCGAGGCGATGTCGCTGTCCGGTCAGTGTCATAGCTTCGATGCTGCGGCCGACGGCTTCGTGCGTGGTGAGGGCTGTGGAGTGACTGTCCTCAAGCGGCTCTCCGACGCCCAACGCGACGGTGACCGTGTGCTCGCGGTGATTCGCGGTTCGGCAGTCAACCAGGACGGCCGTTCCAACGGCCTGATGGCACCGAACCCATCGGCGCAAATGGCGGTGCTGCGCACGGCGTACTCGACAGCAGGAGTGGATCCCCGCGAAGTCGACTACGTCGAAACCCACGGCACCGGAACCCTGCTGGGTGATCCGATCGAAGCGCGGGCGCTGGGCACCGTGTTGGGCCGCGGCCGCCCCGCCGACACCCCGCTGCTGATCGGTGCGGTCAAATCCAACCTCGGACACCTCGAAGCCGCGGCCGGTATCGCGGGGTTCACCAAAGCCGTGCTGGCATTGCAGCACAACGAAATCCCGGCCAACCTGGGCTACCAGAACCCCAACCCGCACATCCCGTTCGACAAGCTGCGGTTGAAAGTCATCGACGAACTCACCGACTGGACTCCGGCCGGGCGGCCCCGCCGGGCCGGGATCTCCTCGTTCGGGTTCGGCGGCACCAACGCCCACGTGGTGATCGAACAGGCACCGGTGATGGCGCCTCGGCCTGACGAACAGAGCGAGCCGGCAGTGACCACGCTGGTGGTGTCGGGCAAAACAACCGAACGCATCGCCTCCCAGGCCGGCATGCTCGCCGACTGGATGATGAGCACCGAAGGCGCCCAGGTTGCCCTCTCTGAAGTGGCCCACACGCTGAACCACCACCGCTCCCAGCACCCCAAGTTCGCCACCGTCGCCGCCCGCGACAAGTCACAGGCCATCGCCGGACTACAAGCCCTCGCCGACGGCCAGACCACCACCGGAGTGGTAGCTGCGGCATCAGGTAATCCCAGGCCAGGCACGGTTTTCGTGTATTCGGGGCAGGGTTCGCAGTGGGCCGGTATGGCCCGCCGGTTGCTGGCCGACGAGTCCGCGTTCGTCGCCGCGCTGGCCGAGATCGAACCGGTGTTCGTCGAACAGGTCGGCTTCTCGCTCTACGACATCATCGCCAACGGCCAACAGATCAGCGGCGACGCCCAGGTCCAGCCGGTACTGATGGGCCTACAACTGGCCCTGACCGAGCTGTGGCGCTCCTACGGCGTGCACCCCGACGCAGTCATCGGCCACTCCATGGGCGAAGTCACCGCAGCCGTCGTCGCCGGCGCCCTGACCCTGTCCGACGGACTGCGCGTCATCGCCCAACGCTCCACCATGATGTCCCGCCTGGCCGGACAAGGCGCCGTCGCGTCGGTCAATCTCGACGCCGACACCACCGGCGCCCTGATCACCGACTATCCCAGCGTCGAGATCGCCGGCTACCTGTCACCGCGCCAAACCGTGGTCGCGGGCCTACCCGACCAGATCGACGCCATCATCGCCGCGGCCACCGCGCAGAACACCTTCGCCCGCCGGGTCAACATGGAGGTCGCCTCCCACACCGCCCTGATGGACCCGGTACTGGCCGATATCCGTGCGGCAGTCAACGACATCACGCCCGCCATTCCGGCACTGCCGTTCCTGTCCACGGTCGCCGATCCGGGCACCAGTCCGGTGCTGGATGCCGACTACTGGGTGGCCAACGTGCGCCGACCGGTCCGGTTCAGCCAGACCATCACCGACGCGGCCGAAACCCACGGCATTTTTGTCGAGATCAGTCCGCACGCGATTCTGGGCCAGTCGATCAGCACCACTTTGGCCACGCTGGCAGCGGAGTCGGACCACCTGACCGTCGGCACGTTAGCGCGCGACACCGACGACACGGTCACGTTCCACGCCAATCTGAACGCCACTCACACTTCCCGCCCGCCGCAGAGCGAGCACCACGCCGAGCCGCACATCGGACTGCCCTCGACACCGTGGCACCACACCCGCCACTGGGTTGAGGTTCCGCCGCTGCGACGGGCCCGTGACGGACAAGCCGGTGCGCTGCCCCCTGGCAGCGTGGTCCCCGCGGCGTGGTTCTGCGAGTTGGCCTGGCCCGTCAAGAAGCTGCCGGCGCCGGCCGAAACCCATTCGCGCAGTGCGCAGCACAACAGCTGGCTGGTGATCGCAGACGCCGCCGTCGGAGCCGAGATGGCCCTATTGCTCGGCGGCACCGACAACGCCGCAGTGCGCACCCTCTCATCGACGGCCGACGAGACGGCTCTTGCGCACGCCCTCTCCACAGCGACCCACGTGCTGTATGCGCCTCCGGTCGAGGACCGCGGAGACCTCGGCTGTGACATCGTCGAGACGGGACACGACATCTTCGAGACCGGACGGACCGTCGCCTCGGTGGCCGCCACGCGCGCCGTCGCATCGAAGCTGTTCCTGCTGACCCGCAACGCCCAACCCATCGCCGAGGGCGACCGCGCCAACCCCGCGCACGCCGTGCTGTGGGGCCTGGGCCGCACGCTGGCGTTGGAACATCCCGAGATCTGGGGTGCCGTTCTCGACGTCGACGAATCGGTGCCCGCGACGGTGGCGGCCCGCTGGGTGCTGGCCGAAGCCGACGCCGACGACGGCGAGGACCAGCTCGTGTACCGCGCCGGCAACCGCCGGGTGGCCCGGCTGGTGCAGTCGCTGCCCCCGGCCACGTCGCCGGCATCGGAGTCACTGGACCCCGACGGCGCCCATCTGGTCATCGGCGCGACCGGCAACATCGGACCCCAACTCATCGAGCAGCTCGCGGTGATGGGCGCGAAGACGGTCGTCGCGGTGTCCCGCAACCCGGGTTCGCGGCTGCACGACCTCACCGCCCGCCTTGCGGCCACCGGCACGACGGTGGTGACGACGGCAGCGGACGCATCAGATGAGGCGTCGCTGAGCGCGTTGTTCGACCGATTCGGCGCCGACCTGCCGCCACTGGCGGGGATCTACCACGCAGCGATGGGCGGCGGCCCGGTGACGCTGGCCGAAATGACGCACGAGGACGTCGTGGCGATGTTCGGGCCGAAGATAGACGCGGTGGCACTGCTGCACCGGCTATCCCTGAGACACCCGGTGCAGCAGTTCGTGCTGTTCTCCTCGATCTCGGGTGTGCTGGGCTCCCGCTGGTTGGCGCACTACGCCGCGACGACCACCTTCCTGGACACGCTCGCCTACGCACGCCGCGCCGCGGGGCTGCCGGCCTGCGCCATCAACTGGGGGCTGTGGAAGTCGCTGGCGGATGCGCAGAGTGGCGTCGAGCTGCAGGCGACTCTGGAGTCGGGGCTCGAGCCGATGCAGGACGCCGTGGCGATCACCGCCCTACGGTCTTTCGTCGGCCCGCAGGCACCGGCCAATGCCACCGTCGTCGCCGCCGACTGGCCGCGGCTTGCCACCGCGTACCGCACCCGCGCCCGCCTGCGCATCCTCGACGATCTGCTCGCCACGGGATCTGCCGGTGCGCAGGTTGTGCTCTCGGCGAACACGGAGTTCAGGGAGCAGCTCCGCGAGTGCGCGGCCGACGATCGCATCGACCTACTGACCGAGCATGTGAATGCTCAGATCGCCGCCGCGATGGGCCGGACCTCGGCACACACCCTGGATCCGACCGTAGGGTTCTTCCAGTTCGGGATGGATTCGCTGATGAGCGTCACCCTGCAGCGATCGCTGAGCGAAAGCCTCGGCGAAGCCCTGCCGGCGTCGGTGGTTTTCGACTATCCGACAGTAGAAGCGCTCACCGATTATCTGGCATCGATTCTTCCTGAGACAATCGAGACCGCCGGTAACGACAATGGGGTCGACGGCTACCCCGTCGCAGAAGACGCCGTCACCGAAGACGCCTACGACGACCTCGCGGAGGACGAACTCCTTGCGAGGCTGTCGGAAAGATTGAGTTAGAGCGAAATGACCGATACATCGCCAGCATCGCCAGACCGCCGGGCGATCATCACCGAGGCTTTGCGCAAGATCGACGATCTGACTGCGCGCCTCGAGGTCGCTGAGCAGGCCGAAACCGAACCGATCGCCGTGGTCGGCATCGGTTGCCGGCTGCCGGGTGGGGTGGGCAGCGCCGACGAGTTTTGGACCTTGCTCGTTGATGGCCGCGACGGTGTCATTCGGGTGCCTGCCGACCGGTGGGACGCCGACGAGTTCTACTCACCCGACCACACCGTGCCCGGCACCATCTGCAACCGCGAGGGCGGCTTCCTGACCTCGTGGCAGCCCGATGAGTTCGACGCCGAGTTCTTCTCCATCGCACCGCGCGAGGCGGCCGCGATGGACCCTCAGCAGCGACTGCTTATGGAGGTGGCCTGGGAGGCCCTGGAGAACGCGGGCATCAACCCGCGAACCCTGCGCGGATCGTCGACCGGCGTATTCGTCGGGATGACCACCAACGACTACTACCACTCAGTGGTGGGCTCGCTGCGTCCCGAGGACATCGACCCGTACATTCCGTTCGGCAATGCACCCAACTTCGCCGCCGGACGACTGTCCTATTTCCTGGGCACCCGCGGCCCCGCGGTGGTCAGCGACTCCGCGTGCTCGTCGTCGCTGTTATCGATCCATCTGGCATGCCAGAGCCTGCGCCGGCGGGAGAGCGACCATGCACTCGCCGCCGGCGTCAACCTGATCCTGAGCCCGGAGAACAACATCGCCTGCTCGCGGTGGGGGATGCTGGCCCCTGACGGCCGGTGCAAGACCTTCGATGCCGATGCCGACGGCTATGTCCGCAGCGAAGGGTGCGGTGTGGTGGTGCTCAAGCGCCTGACCGACGCGCAACGCGACGGCGACAGGGTGCTGGCTCTCGTCCGCGGTTCGGCGGTCAACCAGGACGGTGCCAGCAGCGGCCAGACCGTTCCCAACGGCCCGGCCCAGCAGGAGTTGATGCGCAAGGCCCTGGAGACCTCGAGGCTGGCGCCCTCGGACGTCGACTACATCGAGGCGCACGGCACCGGCACCGCGCTGGGCGACCCGATCGAACTGGACGCATTAGGTGCCGTTTACGGTGACCGCCGGGACTCCGCACCGTTGGTGCTGGGCTCGGTCAAAACCAACCTGGGTCACCTGGAGTCAGCGGCCGGTGTCACCGGCTTCATCAAGACGGTGCTGAGCATCCACAACGGCGCCATCCCAAAGCAGCTGCACTTCAAGAAGCTGACCCCGCAGGCGGGTGACGCGGCGTCCCGGTTCCACATCGCCGCACAACCGCAGGACTGGCCGGCGGTGACCCGGCCGCGCCGCGCGGCGGTGTCGTCGTTCGGTGTCAGCGGAACCAACGCCCACATCCTGATCGAGCAGGCCCCCGAGACGGAACTCTCGGAAAACGCAACGGCCCAACCGGCACCGCCGGTCAGCACGCTGGTGGTCACCGGCAAGACTGCGGCCCGGATCGCCTCGCAGGCCGGCAGCCTCTCCGACTGGCTGGAGACACCCGCGGGGGCGACCGTGAGCCTCGCCGACCTGGCCGAGACCCTGAACCACCGCCGCGCCCAGCACGCCAAGTTCGCGACCGTCGCCGCCTGTGACCGCGATCAGGCGATCGCGGGCCTACGCGCCCTGGCCGGGGGATACCCAGCGCCGGGGGTCGTGGCCGCCCATGAGGGAGCGTGCGGGTCGGGCTTGAGTCCAGGAGTGGTGTTCCTGTACTCCGGTCAGGGCTCGCAGTGGGCCGGCATGGGCAGGCGCCTGCTGGCAGATGAGCCCGCGTTCGCCGCAGCCGTCGCCGAGCTGGAACCGGACTTCGTCACCCACGTCGGCTTCTCGCTGCGCGATGTGCTGTCCTCCGGTGAGGCTGTGGTCGGGATCGACCGCATCCAGCCGGTACTGGTGGGCGTGCAACTCGCGCTGACCGCTCTGTGGAACTCCTACGGCGTGAAGCCCGATGCTGTCATCGGCCATTCGATGGGCGAGGTCACCGCCGCGGTGGTCGGCGGGGCGCTGAGCCCGGCCGACGGCCTCAAGGTGATCGCCACCCGCTCGCGGCTGATGAAGCGGCTATCCGGCCAAGGGGCGATGGCGCTGCTCGAACTCGATGCGGCAGCCACCGAAGATCTGATCGCGGGCTACCCGGGACTGACGGTTGCGGTGTACGCATCACCGCACCAGACCGTGATCGCCGGTCCACCAGAGCAGGTCGACGCCGTGATCGCCGTGGTGGATGCGCAGGACCGGCTGGCACGCCGGGTTGACGTCGACGTCGCGTCACACCATCCGATCATCGATCCGATCTTGGACGACCTGCGCACCGAGCTGGCTGGTCTGCAGCCCCGGCAGCCGACCATCCCGATCATCGTCACCACCGACGAACGACCCACCGACGGTTCGTGCGTATTCGACGCCGAACACTGGGCGGCCAACCTGCGCAACCCGGTTCGCTTCGCCAGAGCGGTCGCCACCGCCGGCGCGCAGAACGCGGTGTTCGTGGAGGTGAGCCCGCACCCGCTGCTCGGTTACGCGATCAAGGACACGCTGGGCGAGAACCATCACCACAGCATCGCCACGCTGCAGCGCGATGCCAACGACACGTTGATGTTTCGTGCCAACCTCAACGCCACCCACACGGTGCGTCCGCCGAAGGTGTCCCACCGGGCCGGCCCGCGGGTGCCGATCCCGGCCACGCCGTGGCAACACTCACATCACTGGTTCCAGGCGACTCAGCGGCCGGAGGCTCTGCAGCACAACGGATCTGATGTATCCGAGACTCCGGCTGACGGGCGATACCACGAGTGGTTCCACAAGCTGAGCTGGCCGGTCCACGAGCTGGGCGTTACTGCGGCTGACGGCACCTGGCTGGTGCTGGCCGATGACTCCGCTGAGGACCTGGCACAGCTACTGGGGCCGAACTCCCGCACGCTGCCGCTGTCGGCACTGGACAGCCCTGAAACGCGGGGCAACCATGAAGCCACGGCATCGGTCCGTAGCGCGCTCAGCGGTGTTGATCACGTGGTCTACGCGCCGCCGACGCCTACGGGTCGCCTCGACGCCGCTGCAAGTTACCGCGTCTTCGGTGAGCTGCGCCGCCTGGTCGTCGCACTGGCCGAGGTGACAACCACGCACACTTTGTGCCCCACCTTGTTCATAGTCACCCGTAACGCCCAGCCGGTCACTGATGGCGACCGGGCCAACCCCACGCACGCGGTTCTCTGGGGGCAGGGCCGCACGCTAGCCCTCGAGCATCCTGAGTTCTGGGGCGGCGTCATCGATGTCGACGACACGGTCCCGCCCGAACTGTTGGCGCAATACCTGCACGCCGAGGCTGCGGTGACAGCCAGCGACCGGGATGACCAGGCTGTGTACCGAAGTGGTGTGCGCAGGGTGCCGCGACTGGAGCCGCAGCCGCTGCCCGCGGTCCCGCTGACGAGGCTGGAGAGCGGTACCACCCACCTCGTGGTCGGCGCGACCGGCAACGTCGGGCCGTATCTGATCCGCCAGCTCGCCGACATGGGCGCCTCGACGGTCGTCGCGGTCTCCCGGCGCGGGACCGGGCTGGCCGAACTGGCCGCCGAACTGGCCGCCGGTGGAACCACGCTCGTCGAGGTTGCCGCAGATGCGGCCGACGAGGCCTCGATGGCGGCCGTTTTCCAACGTTTCGGTCGCGATCTGCCACCACTGGATGGCATCTACCTCGCCTCGCTGGCCGGCGGTGAGGCGCTGCTCACTGAGATGACCGACGACGATCTCACCCCGATGTTCCGCTCCAAGATCGACGCCGCGGTGGTGCTGCACAAGCTATCGCTGACGACACCGGTGCGCCGGTTCGTGCTGTTCTCCTCGATCACCGGCCTGCTGGGCTCGCGGGGAGTCGCCCATTACACGGCGGCCAACGCATTCGCCGACGCGTTCGCCTACGCTCGGCGGGCGCTCGGCCTGTCCGCGACGGTCGTTGACTGGGGACTGTGGAAGTCCTGGTCTGATGAGCAGCCACAGATGAAGGCGGCCGGGCTGGAACCCCTGCCCAACGACGTCGCGATCCGGATGCTGCCCGCCCTACTGAGCCCCGACGCCGGGGTGCAGTGCGTCGTGGCGGGCGCGGACTGGGCCCGGCTGGCGGACGCCTACCGGATGCGCGCCGCAGTGAAGATGCTCGACGGCCTGGTGTGCGCACCGGGCGACGAAGGTGCCGGCGACCTCGACTCGTTGGCTGCACCCGCATGGGGCACGGTGCTCGGCGACACGGTCACCGGCACTGCCCACGACCACCTGTGGCGTGCCCGCCTGCTGCCCGGCGTGCGGCCATACCCCGTCGCGCACCGGGTACGGGGTGTCGAGGTAGTGCCCGTTTCGGTTCTGTTGCAGACACTTTCGACAGCCGCGGCACAGCTCGAGGGTTTCACCGTGGGTGACGTCCGGTTCGAGTACCCGATCGTCGCCGATCAGCCGAAGGCCATCCACGTCGTCGCCGACACCGGCACGGCCACCGAAAATGAGGCCGCGGTCACCACGTTGACGGTGTGGTCGAGTTCGGGCCCTGATACCCCGGAACAGCGCTGGACCAGGCACGCGAGCGCACAGCTCAGCGCGGCGCCGGCAGACCCACCGCAGGGTGATCAGACCGCCGAGACCCAGAGCTTCGACGGCGCCTCGATTGCCGCACTGCAGCAGGCGTGGGGAGTGGAGGGCCAACCGTTCGCGTGGACCGTCACCGAGTGCACCGCCACCGCCGCGGGGGTACGCGCCGAGGTGGAACTGCCGGACGCGCCGGAGTCGGCAAGGTCCCGGACGGCGGCGCTCA
>Ga0210003_1000259_pt1 | contig 47044 bp, 28 predicted proteins | sample LantaG_FD_182804 | JGI IMG/M metagenome (GOLD analysis project Ga0210003, IMG submission 182804) | Deep subsurface microbial communities from Baltic Sea to uncover new lineages of life (NeLLi) - Landsort_02402 metaG (SPAdes) (version 2) | ecosystem: Environmental > Aquatic > Marine > Oceanic >... | reverse complement strand
CGTCTCGCGGTAACTTTCCACGCGGATCGGCTTGCCGCCGTCGTAGCTTGTGCAACTGAGCGTCGGCAGAGAAAAGATGACTATTGCGGCGATGATTCTCAAGGCATGTTTGTTCATAATGGTAACAATTCCTTTCTTTTGTTTTCAGCAGCCGTGCCAGCTTATACGCCCGTGTTGAATTATTCCCGCTCGTTTAGTGTGACCGGTTCGGCACCCGGAGCGGCGAGCCCGCGGCGCTGCAGCAGGGAGCCTTCGAGCCTATAAAGGGATACCAACGCCTTGAGGTAATTCGCAACAGCCTGTTTCTCGGCGATCTGGCTGGCGACGAAGTCACGCTGTGCCTGGCCGACGAGCAGGGAGGTGGACTTGCCGACGCGGAATTTTTCGGTCTCGGCACGGAGTTTTTCCTCCTGGAAATTGCGTGTGGCTGCGGTTGCGGAAATCTGCTCTTGCGTCCGTGTTACCTCGATATACGCCGATCGCACGTCGACCTGGATTAGCTGCGAAAGGTTTTCGAGGGCTTTGCTGAGCTGCTGTTTGCCGGCGACGGCGCGGGCGTACCTGGCGCGGGCGCTTCTGTTCATGGGCGAGCCTTCGAAAGCCAGACCCCATGTGACATCGTAGCTGCCCTCGTCCATGTTATTCAGCGCACTGTTGAAGGTGTCCGCGTAGCCGCTCTTGCCGAAGGAAATGAACGTGTCCAGTCTTGGCAGGAGGCCGTTTTTGGTTCGTACGACTTGGAGGTCGCCGCGTTTTATCTGCAGCCGGGTCTGGTTCAGGTCGGGACGCATCCGCAGTGCGACCTGGACGTGCTGGTCGACATCATCGAGCTGAAAGTCAGGCAGTGTTGTGTCGTACTGGAGGGTGACGTCCCTGTTCCAGTCGATGCCGCCGGACGAGTTCAGGAGCCGCAGCAGGCCGAGGCGTTCCTTTGCCAGTGTGCTTCGTGCGTTTATGAGGTTCTCGCGGCCGAGTGCCACTTCCGCCTGTGCCGCGGCGAGTTCGGTCTCGGCAAGGTCGCCAATTATGATTCGATCTTCGGCTTCGGTCATTTGCTTTTCGGCGAGATTCAGCGAGTCGGTGTAGATTTTGATCTGCCGCTGGGCGAGGGCGTAATCCCAGAACTTGGACTCGACCTGTTCGAGAACTATTTCGGTGAAGCCCCGCAGCTCGTATTCCGAGATGAGCGTGTCGAGCCGGGCCTGGTTGACACGAGCCATATTGGCCCGGACGTCATTGCCTCGCAGAAGCGCCTGGGTGACGCTAAAGCCGAGACGGTTGGCGGTGAAAGCGTCGCTGTAAAGCGATGAGTCGGTGTAGTTCGAGCCGGCCTGGAGGTCGAGGGCCGTGCCGGTGGGAAAGAGCTTTGCCAGTGAAACCGAGCCGGTAATCGAATCTACTGTTTGGCTTTCGATGTTTGAGCCGGCTCGCGAGAGCCTGTCGGCAACGGATCTTCTGTTGGATACTTCGGGGCTGATGAGCGGGTCAAAAACGGCGAGCTCCTCCTGCTCGAAAGTTCGCTGAATCTCCGGGTTCATTCTTTCGACGATCAGCGACTGGTTATTCTCCATGGCCAGCAGAATCGCCTCGTGGATTCCGATTTTCAGCGGGCCTTTGATGGCAACTGCATTGTTTACATCGGCGGGCTCATCTGGTGGCGACTCAGGCGGCTGCTCCGGCAAGGTGATTTTGGGCGAAGGTTCGAGGGTATTGGAATTATTTTCCGTATATTGTGATGCACACGAGCACAACAGCAGGGCGGTGCAGAATATCACGACCAGTCTTTTTAATGATAAAGGCATTTTTCGATATTAATTAATTTGTGCTATTTGCCGTTTCAATTTTGCCGGTGGATGTCGCTCCCGGCCTTAGACGTTCGAAAATCGAGTAGACCACGGGGACAAACACCAGCGTAATCAGAGTCGAGCTGAGCAGGCCACCGATGACGGCTCGTGCCATCGGAGCCTGAGCCTCGCCGCCTTCGCCGAGCCCGAGTGCCAGCGGTATCAGGCCGATGATGGTGGTGGTGGCCGTCATGAGTATCGGGCGAAGCCGCCTTCGGCCCGCTTCTTCTATGGCCTCGCGAAGAGCCATGCCGGCCTTGCGGCGAAGCAAGTTCGTATGGTCCACTAGAAGAATCGCATTATTGACGACGATGCCTTCCAGCATGATACAACCGATGAATGACTGGACGTTGAAAGTGGTCTTCGTCAGGAAGAGCATCACAATTACTCCTATTCCGGCCAGCGGCACCGAAAACATCACGACGAACGGGTCGCGCAGTGACTCATACTGGCAGGCCATTACCATGTATACCAGGATGATTGCCAGGATGCAGCTCAGCAGGAGCTCATGAAACGATTTTTGCTGCTCTTCGTAGTCGCCACCGAAGGTGATACTGAAATCGGGTGGTACGGGGACATTTCGTAGCAAGCCACTCAGTTCGTCCAGAACCGAGCCCATATCTCTTCCGCTAATGTCGGCCGAGACGTTGACAAGGCGTTCCTGGTCTTTTCGCTCTATCAGTACGGGGCCTTTTCGTGGCCCGACTTTTACGACGTTTCGGAGAACAACGGGCTCGCCGTCCGAGTTGGTTATCGTCAAATCGAGGATGTCTCTGAGGTCCATCTGTTCGGCGTCACGGAGCCTTACAAGGATAGCGAATTCATCTCCGGTTTCGCGGTAGTAGCCCGCCCTGGTTCCGGAGATGATGGTCTGAAGGGCGTTTGCTATCTTCGAGACGGTCAGCTTCATGTCTGCGGCTTTCTGGCGGTCTATGAGAATAAGCTCTTCGGGGCTGCCCGACTCCCGGCTGATTCTCGCGTCGGTAATGCCTTCGACCGATTCGACAATCTCTTTGATCCGGACGGCCAGACTGTCAGCCATCTCCATGTCGTGACCCCGAACTTCGACCTGGACCTTGTCGGCCCCCGACGTGCCCATGCGGAGCAGGAACAGTCCCTCGCCTGCGCGGGTCCGGATAATCACCCCCGGTATTCCGCTTAGTTTTCCTCGAAGGTCGTCGGCGATCTGCTCGCTCGACCTTGTCCGCTGGGACTGAGGTTTAAGCGATATGCGGACGTCGCCGGTATGACCTCCCGAACCTCGCCATCGTGAGCCGCCGACGTTTGTCACTGTATTGCTTATTTCAGGCACGGATTCGTTGACGATTTTCTCGATGACTTTGATTTTTTCATCCAGCAGATTCAGCCTTGTTCCGACCTGCATTTCGACGTCAACCCGAACCTCGCCCTCATCCGTACTCGGCATTAGTTCGACGCCGATGTATGGAGTGAGCATCAGGCTTGCCGTCATCAGCAGTACGGCAATAACCACAACAAAGGCGCGATTTGCAAGGGCTATGTGGAGGAGTTTTTTGTAACCGTCCTCCAGGGCATTGAAGAACCGCCCGCTAATTTCGAATACCCTGCCACGAAAAGTATGCCTGAACTTATCGTCGGTCGGAGCGGCTGGCAGGATACGGGCCGAAAGCATCGGGACCAAAGTAAGTGCCACAGCGAGAGAGCACAGCAGCGCGAAACTAACTACGATTGAGAGCTGTTTGAACATCACGCCGGACATTCCTCTTACGAAAATCAGCGGCAGGAAAACCACCATGGTCGTCAAAGTGCTGGCGATAACTGCGGCGGTGACTTCCTCGACGCCGTTTACGGCGGCGTTTTCCAGCAGGTCACCTGATTCCCGCATGCGAAAGATATTTTCGAGCACGACAATCGCGTTATCTACGAGCATGCCGATACCGAGAGCCAGGCCGCCGAGCGTCATGATGTTCAGCGTAAAGTTGCCGAAATACAGAAGCGCGAAAGTGGCAATAATCGAAACCGGGATGGCGGTGGCGATAATGATGGTGCTGCGAAAATTGCGCAGAAACAGAAGCAGCACAAAGATAGCGAGAATTCCGCCGTAGATCGCGGAAGAGCCGACGTTGGTAATGGAACGCTGGATATAATCGGAAGTATCAATAATCGGTATGATTTTTATCTGCGGTATATCGCGGTTGATGCGTTCGAGTTCGGCAAGTGCTCCGCGGGCGACCTCGACTGTATTTTCGCCGGACTGCTTGTTAATCGACATCCACGTTCCCGGCACGCCGTCGACGCGGATAATTCTGGTAATCTTCGTCCATGAATCCTCCACAAGGGCGATTTCCCTCAATTGAATCGGCGCGCCCTGTCTGACCGCTATGACGGTATCCTGGATCTGCTTGAGGTCGGTGAATTCGCCCGGCGTTCTGATGGTGATCTCAAAATTGCCTTTCTCGATCGTTCCGGCGGGAATATTTACGTTTCCCTCGCGTATGCGTGCGATAATGGATTCGAGCGGTATGGCCAGCGCGTTTATCTTCGTCGGATCGAGATTGACGTGTATTTCTCGTTCGAGGCCACCACGGACATTGACGGCGGCCACGCCTCTGACGCGTTCGAGCCGATATTGCACCTGGTCTTCGATAATCCGCCTGGTCTGGATGGGATCCAGGTTGCTCGAAGCGCCGAGAATCAGTATCGGGAAGCTGGCGAGGTCGTATTTTCGAAGCGTGGGTCGTTCGGAATCTTCCGGCAGGTGGTCGATAATGCGGTCCAGGCGGTCGCGGATATCGTTCGCGGCGGCATCCAGATCAGATCCCCAGGAGAATGTCACCCGGACCGTGCCCTGTCCCTCGACCGAGACAGAAGTCATCTCCTCGACTCCCGGTACAGCGCTGACGGCCTGCTCGATAGGGCGGGTTATAAGCTCTTCGATTTCCTCGGGCCCGGCGTTTTCGTAAGCGCAGGAGATGCTTAGAGTCGGGTACGAAATATCGGGCATAAGGTCGATGGGGAGCCGCAGCAGGGAGATGGTGCCGAGCAGAAGGACCATCAAAACCACCATGATTGTGAAGATGGGCCGGTGGACAGCGAAATGTGAGATTCTCATCGGGAATCCCTTTCACAACGAATGCAAAAATCAAAGTGCAAAAAGTTAAATCGAAGAAGCCGTCCGTCAGCCTCGGGCTGCCGGACTGGGCTATTTTGATATTTGATATTTGATATTCGATTTTTCATTTGGGCAGCGTGATATCGGAGCCGTCTTCGAGAAGATGATTGCCCATTGTTATTACGAGTCCTGAAATTTCCGGCTCTGTGATTTCGATAATCTCACCGTTAATGATGCCAGTTGTCACGGGGACGAAACGGGCCTTGAGATTTTGTGTATCGGCGATAAAAATCCCTTCTTTATTGTCCCTTCTGACCAGGGCGGGAAGCGGAATCAGCGTGGCGTTTTCGTGATTTGCGAATTCGATGCTGGCCCTGACGAACATCCCGGGCTTTAGCGTGAGGTCGGAATTGGGCACTTCTATTTCCAGTCTTGCCTGACGGCTGCTTTCTTTCAGCAGCGGTGCTATCCTGGTAATGCTGCCGGTAAAAGTTCTACCGGGGTAGGCATCGGTGGTGACAATGGCCTGCTGGCCTATCGTGACTTTCGGATAGTCCCTCTCAATGACGTAAACGACGGCTGTCAGCGGATTGTTTTCGAGAATCGAGACAATTGATTGATTGATCTGAAGCAGCTCGCCTTCATCCACGAATCTCTCGCCCACGACACGGATCTGGTCGCCTTCTTCCCAAAAGGCCCGGACTTTCGTATAGGAGAGCCTAACAAGGGCGGTTTTTAAGGCTGATTCTTTCTGGGTCACCTGGGCGAGCGAGACCTTGTGTCTGGTCTGGCTTGCGTTAAAAGCCGCTTCCGACACATCCAGTTCCGAAGCCGACGCGATCTGCTTTTCGCGTAGCGCCTTTGCCCTTTCGTATTCGCGCTTGGCTATGTCGAGGTCGTTGGCATAGTTTGCCGCGTTCGCCGCGGCAACCTGCAGTTCTGCACGGGCCTGTTCAACCTCCTGTGCGAATTCCTCGTCGTCCAGGACCGCAATGGCTTGGTTGCGTTCAACCGTATCGCCGACGTCGACGACTAATTCTTTAAGCCAGCCGGCCACTTTTGGTGCGACAGCGAACTGAGACTTGGGCTCCAGAGAGCCTGTAAAGACCCCGATATCGCGAATTGAATCTTTGCCGATCGGTTTGGTCTCGACGGCCACCGAGACTGCGGGACGACTCGGTTTCTCCTCGATATCCGAGGCGGTGATCCGACTGTATATCTGCCATCCGGCCATTACGATAATCGCCAGGACAAGCAGGCCTAATAAGAACTTTTTCATTTACCTTTCCCGAATAACCCGGTAACAGCATGAGGTTAGATTTAAAAATCGTATTATAACAGAATGTATAGGATAGTTCAAACCAATCTTCGGGCAGTTTTGTGTAATTATTTTAGTGTAAGCTCGATTGAGGCGATAGGGCTGTTGTGAAACTCTCTGTATAGGCCGGCGAAAGGGTGACTCGGCAGTAAATTTGCGGGGAATTAAGCTGCCGGTTAAGGTTAACGGTGGGCCCGGCGTCTATCGGTTTCTTTGAGAAGTTGTTTGCGGATTCGAATCGAACCGGGGCAAACCTCGACAAGCTCGTCCTCCTGGATGTATTCCAGGGCCACCTCAAGACTCATTACTCTTGCCGTCCTGACTTTGGCGGCGTCGTCCTTGCCTGATGAGCGTATGTTGGTAAGCTGTTTGCCTTTTGCCACGTTTACCGGGATATCTTTTTCCTTGCAGTGTTCTCCGACGACCTGCCCCTCGTATACTTTTTCGCCGGGCTCGACGAAAAAGAAGCCCCGGTCGTATAAAGCGTCCAGAGCGTAGGCGGTTACCTGTCCGGTAGTGGTCGCGATCATGACGCCGGCCTTTCGCTGAGGTATTGCTCCCCGCATCAGCTCGTATCTTTCGAACGTATGGTGCATAATCGCTCTGCCGCGAGTAGCGTTCAGAACCCGGGCGTGAAGGCCGAAGAGGCCCCGCGACGGTATCATAAATTCCATATGAATAAAATCGCTTGCTCCGCTCTTGGCGTCCATTTTGATTATTTCGCTTCGCCGGTCGCCCAGAAGGCTCATTACCGAGTTCTGGCAATCCAGCGGACAATCCACGGCCAGCAGTTCTATCGGCTCGTGGCGTCTGTCCTCGACGATTCTCAGGATGACGTTCGGCTTACCCACGCAAATCTCATAGCCTTCACGCCGCATGTTCTCCAGCAGAATCCCGAGATGCATAAGCCCTCTTCCCGAGACATTGAATTCTTCGGGCGTCTGGCCGGGTTCGACTCTCAGGGAGATGTTATGCTGGAGTTCCTTTTCGAGCCTTTCGCCGATTTGCCTGCTCGTCAGGTATTTGCCGTCTTTGCCGGCAAAGGGTCCGTCGTTAATCCGGAATGTCATTGTCATCGTCGGCTCGTCAACGGGGATAACGGCAAGCCTTGATGGTTTATCCGCGCAGGCGATAGTATCGCCGATCTCGACTGGATCGAGCCCGGATATCGTACATATATCACCGGCCTGAACGCTCGAAGACCGCTTTCGGCTGAGGCCGTAGAACTGATGAATGTGCATGACCTTTTGCTGTGTGTGCAGGCCATCCTTATCGATTACGGTGACTTTCTGGCCTTCGTTTACCTGGCCGGCAAAAACTCTGCCTATGGCTATCCGGCCGACGTAATCCGAATATTCCTGGCTTGTCACCAGTATTTGAAGCGGAGCTTCATGATCCGCCTGCGGCGAAGGAATTTTGTTTATGATGGTATCGAATATTACCTGCATATTGTCGGTTTTCGTATCAAGATCCGCCGTGGCCCATCCATCTGTGGCCGAGGCGTATATCAGAGGAAAATCGAGCGATTCACTGTTGGCGTCGAGCTGGACGAGCAAATCGAATACTTCATTGACGACGTCATCCGGCCGGCTGTTTTCCCGGTCCACCTTGTTGATAACGACAATAAGTCGCAGCTTGTGCTCGAGCGCTTTGGTCAGCACGAACCTTGTCTGGGGCATGGGTCCTTCGAACGCGTCGACCAGGAGCAGCACGCCGTCCGCCATTTTCAAAACGCGTTCGACCTCGCCGCCGAAATCGGCGTGTCCCGGTGTGTCAATTATGTTGATTTTGTATTCACTGCCCAGGGAATCCGTATAGTAAATCGCACAGTTTTTACTCAAGATTGTTATACCTCGCTCTTGTTCGAGGGGATTCGAATCCATAATCAGTCTATGCTCACTTCCCGCCAGCTTGTCGAGATCTTCGGTCCGAAACATCCCGGACTGGTATAGAAGCTGGTCAAGCAGTGTTGTTTTGCCGTGATCGACGTGGGCAATTATCGCTACGTTACGAATATAATTAGAATGCATAATAAACTCTTAAAATAGTTACTCGATTGAATGCTCGAAGGTACTGCGCGAGCAGGATAAACACAAAGCTGGATAGGCTGCTGATAATGGCGGTCAAAGCGGCTGTATAATTTTCTCTATCCTTTGTGTGTCACATGTTCCGGATGTACTTGGTTCTTTGCACTGCTCGGCCATATATTCGGCGACCAAAGTCTCGATAAGCTCTTTGACACTGATGATTTGCTCTACCCGGTAGGCGTTGGCCCCGGCAAACGCAAATCCTTTGTCAAGATTGCCGTTCTTGGCATTGGTCAGGGCACTAGCGATACAATACGGCACATTTCTGAAATTACAGCTTTTCAGACACTTCCAGTTGCACCTGAATGTTTCTTTGGCCCCGGAGGCCAGCCGATCGAAAAACTTGCCCCCAATGGCTCTTCCCGGCAGCCCGACGGGGCTGTCGATGATGATGATATCTTCCCTGCTGCTATCGATATACGCCTGCTTGAACTTCGGGGACGCATCGCACTCATGAGTTGCGACAAACCTGGTTCCCATCTGCACGGCCTGAGCGCCCAGCTTCATGAATCTATGAATATCGGCGCCGGTATATATACCCCCGGCGGCGATTACGGGAATGCTTCTGCCGAATCGCTGCTCGTATGCTTTTACCACGGCGATGACTTCCGGCAGAATCTTTTCCAGCGTGTAGTCGGGATTATCGATATGCTCTTTTCTAAAGCCGAGGTGTCCTCCGGCCATTGGGCCCTCCACGACCACCGCGTCGGGAATATGAGAGTATCGCTTTTGCCAGGCCCTAAATACAATTTCCGCGGCCCGGGCGGAAGATACTATTGGCACAAATCTTGTGGCCAGCTCGCTGAGCTTGTCGAACGGCAGCGTTTTTGGCAGGCTTATCGGAAGGCCCGCGCCCATAAAGATAATGTCGGCTCCTTCGTCAACGGCACATTGCACGAGATTGTCGAAATCGGAAAGAGCCACCATGATGTTTACGCCGATGACTCCGTTGGTTCCGGCTTTTGCCTTTCGTATCTCTTTTTTCAGGGCTCTGTTGTCTGCTGCTTTGGGGTTCGTATCCCAGTCGGCTTCGGTGTGGCCGATTCCGGCTGTGGCTATAACGCCGACGCCGCCCGCAATGGCCACGGCACGTGCCAGACCCGAAAGAGAGATGCCAATTCCCATTCCTCCCTGGATGATTGGGAGATTGATTTGCAGGTTCCCAATTTTCAGGGCGTTAAATTTATCGATATGCATTAACCATTACTTTCAAAAGCACAATTACAACAATCCAAATGATTCGGAAGACAGGTCTTGAGGCAAGTACTAAACTATACCGTGTGCTTTTGCTTCAAGGCTTCGCTACGCGATCATTACAATTCGAAACACTTCTCGCCGTTATTATAGTGCTATTTACTGTCGGAGCAAGGATATTGTTCTATTATTGACAAAAAAGCTCTCATGGCGCTTTATGTGCCGGTCGGCTGTTTGAGCCGGAAATAGCCCCCAATTTATATGTTTCGTATTATTTGCTGTGTCCCGCCGCCCTTACACTGAAATTTCCGGGCACATTCGTGATGCACATCTCAAAACGTTTCCAGGTGATATATTTACCCGGCACAAACATGGGAATGTAAATATCAGGTGTCCGAGCTTCTTTTAAGGACCTTTCCACGTTTTGACTATTCTTTCCTTATTTAATATGAGTCATCTGTGCTTACATAACTTCGGCGTCGGCGACGGTTTTATCATGGTTGAACAACAGGTATAATACGGGCAATATGATAAGAGTTAATACCAGAGAGCTTATAAGCCCGCCGAATATCACCGCCACGAGAGGCTGTTGAATTTCGGAACCTGACCCGGTGGCGTAGAGCATCGGCAGAAGTCCCATAAGAGTTGTCATTGTGGTCATTATCAGGGGCCGTACCCGGAGCCGGCAGGCTTCTAAGACGGCGTCATACACGTTTCTTCCGCGTTTACGCAACTGGTCAAAGAAACTGACGAGAACCAGTCCATTCTCAACCGCGACTCCCAAAAGGGCGATAAAGCCAATAGACGCCGCGACGCTTAGATGTATGTTCAACAGGTAGATGGCCATGATGCCTCCGACGACTGCAAAGGGCAGGTTTGTGAGGATTATGAGCGAGCTTTTGATGGAATTCAGTGAGCTGAACAACATCACGAAGACAAGCAGTAGTGCGACAGGCACGACAATCTTGAGACGCGCCATTGCCCGCTGTTGATTCTCGAACTGTCCGCCCCATGCGAGCCTGCATCCGGCCGGCAGACCGTTTTCAACGTCTTTAAGTTTCTGCCTGGCTTCCTGGACGAAGCTCCCGATGTCCCTGCCTCGGACGTTGCATTCGACGATAAGCCTTCTTCCGGAGTCTTCCCTGCTTATCTGGGCCGGCACTTCGACTTCTCGAACTGCTGCAAGCTCTCCGAGCGGAACGTTATAGCCCAGCGGAGAGGGTACTAAAAGCTGCTTGATGACGCCGATATCCGCTCGTTTTTCAGCAGGGAAGCGTACTTGTACGGCAAATCTCCTTTGCCCCTCGAAAACGGTGGTTGCGACTTTGCCTCCTATTGCCGTGGCGACCAGCAGGTTTATGTCCTCGATATTTATCATGTGCCGGGCCGTAGCCTCACGGTCCGGCTGTATCTCGATCTGAGAAAAACCGGAGAGCTGCTCTATCTTGACATCCTCCGCCCCCTTGATGCCTGCAAGAATCGGTGCGATTTTTTCAGCCGTGACTGACAGGACATCAATATCATCTGCGAATATCTTGATGGCCACGTCGGATTTTATGCCGCTGATAAGCTCGTTTACCCGAAGCGCAATCGGTTGTGAGAAAGCGGGCCTTATCCCCGGAAATGCAGCCAGCTCGTCACTGATTAGCTGTACCATTCCCTCTTTTGACCGGCCGAATTCCTTTTCGTAACCCGGCTTAAACATAATCAAAACGTCGGTTTGCTCCGGACCCATGGGATCTTCGGCGATTTCGGCACGCCCGGTTTTGGAAACGACCGTGGTTATCTCAGGAAACTTTGCAAGCAGTCTGCGTTCGATTTCCGAGGCTTGTTTTGCGGAGCCTTCGGCGCTGGCAGTAGGCAAACGCACAACGTTTATGGCCAGCGCTCCTTCGTCCAGCGGCGGCAAAAACTCTGTTCCAATCCTGGGCAGCACGGAAAACGCTCCGATCATGAGAGCCCCGGCGATGGCAATAGTAATCCACCGCCCGCGTATAGCAAGGGTCAATACAGGCGTGTAAACCGCATGAATTATTCGAATCAACGGATTCTCACGCGTTTTGCCTCCAGAGCGCTTGATTACCAGGGACCCCAGAACCGGTACGATGGTCAGCGATACTACCAGCGATCCTGCAAGAGCAAAACATATAGTCAGTGCAAGCGGTTTGAACATTTTGCCCTCCATTGCCTGGAGCGTAAACAGCGGCAGAAAAACGACCACGATAATCAGGATTGCAAACATTACCGGCCTGGCTACCTCTCGTACGGCTTCGAGGGTGACGGCAATTCTCGGCATATCCGAATTGGCCTTGTCCTGCATGTGCCGGGCGATGTTCTCAGTAACCACTATAGCGCCGTCCACAATCATTCCGATGGCGATGACGAGTCCGCCAAGGCTCATAAGGTTGGCTGTTACTCCCTGCCAGTCCATTAGTATAAAAGCCGCAGCGGCGGTCAAAGGCAGCGAGACGGCAACTGTCAGGGCGGCACGGATATCCCACAAAACGATGAACAGGACCAGGATGATAAAGATGATTCCCTGGCCGAGGGCGGTTGAGACGGTCCGAATGCACGCCTGAATAAGGTTGGTCCGGTCGTAGAATGGGGAGATTCTCACACCTGCCGGAAGAGATTTCTGGATTTCCGGTATCTCCTCGCGGACACGGTCCACCACACGCTTGGAATTACTTCCTTTGAGCATGATGACCATCCCGCATACTACCTCTCCCTGTCCGTCTTTCGTGACAACTCCGTTTCTTGTCTGGTGGCCGATCCGGATCTCAGCTACATCCCTGAGATAAACAGGCGTTCCTTTCTCTGCTTTTAGCACGATTCTTTCGATATCGGGGATACCTTGCGCCAAACCCTTGGCGATCACGTTGATCTGCTCGAAGTCTCTGACGATGTAACTGCCCGGGGCGTTAGCATTGTTCGATCCGAGAGCTTCCAGAATGTCGTTCAAAGAAATTCCGTACTTAAGCAGAAGGTCCGGGTCTGGAATCACATGGTATTGTTTGACAAATCCGCCGAAACTATTCACTTCGTTGACTCCGGCCAATCGGCGAAGCTGGGGGCTGACCACCCAATCCTGAATTGTTCTCAAATCCATCAGGCTGTATTGGCTCATGGTCAGAGCATCGCCGCATTCGGGGCACTTGTTTTGCGTATGCGACCAGACCTGCTTGTGCTCGGGGCAGTAATAGCCGGCCTCAAGTATGTACTGATATATCTCTCCGAGTCCCGTCGAAATTGGGCCTAATTCCGGCTCAATTCCCTCCGGCAGTTGATCCGCTGCCTGTGCCAGACGCTCAAAAACGATTTGTCTGGAGAAATACGTGTCGATGTTGTCCTCGAAAATAATGATAACTTGTGACAATCCGATTTTGGACAGAGATCGAACCTGTATGACGCCGGGCAGGCCGCCCATGTTGTTCTCGATGGGAAATGTTACCAGTCTCTCGACTTCCGTCGGTGTCAGCCCGGGGGCCTCGGTAAGAATCATTACCTGCTGATTGGTTGCGTCCGGGAAGGCGTCTATCGGCAGGTGATTCCAGGAGATAACTCCGGCCCCCAGCAATAATATTGCAGCGAGGATAATCAGGAGCCGCTGGTGCAGGATAAAGTGCAGTAATTTGTCCAACATTGGCCAGTTTCCTTTCGTTTAGTCGGCACAGCCGGCGCCCATTTTCTCTCTTAGGATGTCGCTCTTGAGCATAAATGCGCCGCGGGAAACGACCGTGGCTCCTTTTGAGATGCCGTTAAGCACCTCAACCATACCTCCCTGATCTTCTCCCACCCGCACATCGCGGCGTACCCACAGATCCTTTTTCCAGAGTTGAAAAATAAAAGCCTTGCCTTCGTCGGAAAGGACAGCGCTGGATGGAACCTTCGTTACGCTGCCTTCGAGTCGAACGGATATTTCGGCCTCTGCGAACATTCCGGGCTTGAGCTTGCGCTGTTCGTTTTTCACCTGGACGCGGAGCTTCACGGTGCGTGTATGTTCATCTACCTGGCTGCCGATAAGGTCAACTACTCCATCGAACACTTCCGACTGAAAGGCCTTTACTCGCACCTTTGCCATAACCGTCTGACCCGATGAGAGTCGATCATGAAGCACTGCCAAATCTTTCTCATAAAGGTCGTACCAGACCCAGACATTGGACAGATCGGCAATTGTATACAGGTTCTGGGTAGTATCGATCAGTGAGCCGGCGGAGATATTCTGGGCGATAATCGTACCGGACTGCGGTGCTCGCAACACCAGTTCCGCAAATAAACCGTTCTCTTTTTCATTTTTGGTTGCGTTTATTTGCTCGGCGTCAAGGCCGAAAAGACGCAGTCTTCTTTCAGCCGCTGCGTAATAAGCCTGGGCGGCCTTGAGTTCGCTCGAAGCGCTGAGGTAATCGGCCTGACTGCTGATTTTTTTCTCGTAGAGCTCCTTTTCTCGCTCGAATGTTGAGGTTGCCAATTCCAACCTCGCCTGGACTTCCAGGAACTGCGCTTTGCCTGCCCCCAGATCGGCCGAGTGAATAACAGCAAGCGTGTCTCCTTTTACCACTTCCTGGCCCAGCAGCTTTTCCACCCGTCTGACCTGACCGCTGCCGGTTGAGACTACATCCACAGCTCTTGTCTTATCTAACTGCACCTGGCCGGTGAGTTTCAGGGTCATTGTCCGCGGCGTGTCCTTAGCTACGGTTGTTTCGATTAATGCATTCGCCACCGAAGGTTGAAGCTTAACCACGCCTAATTCGTACCGGCATGTATCGCAGTCAATCGTGCGCATCTCATGCTCACAAATAGCTTCTTCGAGAGCTTTAAAATCGGTCGTCGAAGTCGAATCGGCATCAACTGTTGAAGATGTTATCAAGTCCGGATTACAGAAAGTACATTGAGATTCCGGCAGATTGTGCTCCGTGCACCAATCTCCCTTAGCTTTGTAAGTGGCGGCTAACGAGGGATTACACTGGACGCAAAGCGATTCCGGAAAACCATGTTCCAGACAGATATGTTCATCGGTTTGAGATTCCTGCTCGTGTCCATGGCCGGTGTCGAGAACCTCGGCTTCGGCGAGACTTTGGGATCCGAAGTGCAGGTTTCCGGAAAACCAAAGTATAGCTCCGGTCAGAACAACGAATATAAGCAAGGCAGTACCAAGGTTATTTGTTTTTGGTTTGATAGAAGTATTATTCTGGCGTCTTTTTTCGGACATTATTAAGTCCTCCTATTTACTTTCCTGAGCTTTTGCTTCGAGAGAATTTTGTACGCTGTTGATGTCCCGGCCGATTAAACGTTCTACATCGGCCCTTGCTTTGTGATAGCCGGCTAAAGCTTCGATGTATTTTGCCCTGACTTCGAAAAATGTTCGCTGGGAGTCTAAAACCATCAGGTATTCGAACTTGCCTTCACGATATCCCTGCCCGGTGGCATCGAAGGCGCTGCTGGCAAGCGGCAATATATCGTTCTTCATGATAGTAATCTCGTTGAATGAGCTTGAGAGCTTCGTCGATGCTTCGGCTAACGCGGCCCGCAGGTCGGTTTCGACTGCTTTACGCTGCTCTTCGGTCTTTGCCAGCATGTACATGGCCTCCTGGATATTTCCCTGATTTCTGTCAAACAGAGGCATGGGAATTGAAAGGCCCAAAATAAATGCCGAATCGTCCCCCTCGTCGAAGTACTGAATGCCGCCGCCGAGTTTTATATCCGAAGCGGCTTTGGCTTTCTCCAGATCCAGAGCGGCCCGGCGTTTATTTTTTTCTGCCGGCCAGCGGGCCATATCCGGATTCTGTGAAATCAGACCGGCCAGTTCCTCAAGGGATGGGGCGGGCGACATTTCGTAGAATCCACCCGAAACCTTTTCGAATGCGGGATTCGGGCTGCCCCATGCGGCCGCCAATTGGTAACGTGCCGAAACCAGCTCTTTGCCGGCCCTTTCGAATTCGATCCGTGTATTTGATAAAGCGATTTTCGCTTTCGTCTCTTCGACAGGAGAGTCCTGACCGGCTCTGACCCGCTCGGCAACGGTTGAGTAAGCCTTTTCGGACAAATCAACCAACTCTTTCGAAAGGCTCAACTGCTCCTGTGCCGTCAATACATCGATAAAAGCCCTGGCCACGTCACTCATTACGTCGAGGCGTTTGGACTTGAAATCCAATTCGGCAAGATCTTTTTCAAGGGCCGCCAAATGCGTTCGCTTGGAGCGTTTATCTGCGAGCTCGATCAACTGACCGATCTGGATGCTGGTTTGCGAGGAATCGAAACCGGCCAGGCCGCCCGTGCCTCCGAATTCCTCGATTCCCAAATCAATTTCGGGATTCGGCAAGAGGCCGGCTTGTAGTGTTCGTGCCTCGGCAGCCCTTATATCAAGGGAGAACGCTTTGAGCTTTGGATTGTTAACCAATGCAAGAGCCACGGCGTCACGCAAAGTTATAGTGCCTGTGGGATCATCCGGTTGTGAGGCCGGAGCGGCGTTTGCATTTGTTTTGTCCGGCAGGTATTTGGTTTGCGTCTCTTGTGTCGGACCGTTTCCTGCAAATGGAGCAGCCTTGTCATTCTGATGGCCGCAGCCGCAAAATACAATCGCCGCTGAGATTATTAGCAATATAGAATATTTGTTTAACATATACGGAATTCCACAAAAATCTTCGATGGAGTTTATTGATTCCGATTGGAGAAATTACAAGTCGCCGATGAAAGACTGTCGCGGCCTTCATCGAGACTTTCTCAAGACAAATTCGGAATGGTTATGCAAGACTACACTAACAGGATAATGCAGCGCAGAAGGCGATTTTCACCAGTATCGGAGTATAACCGGCGGGCAGCAGCCGGTAGCATGAATTGGTAATCGGAAATTACCGCTGTTTCTAAAAGCGAAACGAGCGTCTCCGGATTAGGCTTGACCGGTTTTAGTGGAACTTGATTATCGGTCGAGCCTATGAAAATCGGGATATCGATGCAGGGCTTGCAATGGGGACTTTCCAAATGCCCGTCATGTTCATGCTCCATTGAAGATGGATCGTTTAGTTCGATATGCGGGCGGTTATGGCAATGTTCATGAATGGCCGGCTCCAGTGCGACGTGACCGTTTGAACCTATGCAAAGGGCAAGTCCTCCAGATGTATTGCTCGCCATGAATACGTAAATGAGCAAAACAAGGAGTATTGAAGTAGCTTTCGACTTTTTTAATCTCATTTATGCGTTATTAAAATCCAGATCTCAACGGTTTTCTTACGTTAGAGAAACTTTCGGCTTCTTACTATAAGTTCTTTAGTAATTATACTATACGATTTTAAGTTTCCGGTGTTCGCAAGTCAAGAAGATAATCTGCTCGTAATCATCCGGTGAGTATCGCGTGATTTACGGAGGTTTGTTGAGCTGGTAGCCGAAGGAACGCGGATTATGTGAATGAATCCCCTTATTAATTGGGGTGATTGTTGCTGGATCTGAGGATTGACAAGGCCATACTGAAGCTATATATTAAAACTTTTGCTTTTAATGCAATGAATCCGGACCTTATAGAGTTCGATTGATGGAGTGGAACGAATCGTGAAAACATATGAACAAATCAACGATCGCATCGAGTCGGGCAAAGCTGTTGTTCTGACTGCGGACGAAATTATCGACTACGTTGACGAGAAAGGGCTTGCGGCGGCGGCGAAAGAAGTCGATGTCGTCACTACAGCGACGTTCGGGCCAATGTGCTCCTCGGGGTGCTTTCTTAACTTCGGGCATTCCAAACCCAAAATTAGAATGTCGGAAGCATGGGTCGAGGATGTTCTTGTCTACACGGGTATTGCCGCTGTCGATGTTTACCTTGGCGCGACTCAACTGCGGCACGGCGACCCGGCTAATATGTACCATCCGGGAGAGTTTCGCTACGGCGGCGGCCACGTGATCGAAGACCTCGTCGCGGGTAAGAAACTTCAGTTGTTCGCGCTTTCCTACGGAACCGATTGCTACCCGTTGCGTGAGATCCGAACGTACTTTACCATTAACGATCTGAATCAGGCAATCATGGTCAATCCCCGAAACTGCTACCAGAACTATAACGTGGCGATCAATAATTCGGACCGGCCGATATATAGCTATATGGGAACTATCGAGCCTGACAGGAAAAATGTAAATTACTGCTCTGCGGGTCAATTGTCGCCGCTGCTCAACGATCCTTATTACGATGTGATCGGCGTGGGAACCAAAGTCTGGATGGCCGGCGCCCAGGGGCACGTTTACGCCGAGGGGACACAACACGCCGGCGGCTGCGAGAGAACGCCGGGTGGGATTCCCAAAGGAGGGGCGGGGACACTCGCGCTGACCTGCGACATGAAGAAGATGCGCCCGGAGTTTGTGCGGGGAGTGAGCTTCCGCGGTTACGGCGTGTCACTGGCGCTCGGAGTCGGAATACCTATTCCCATTTTGAACGAAGATGTGCTGAAGCGAACCTGCGTGCGCGACCGTGACATTATGGCTCCTGTCGTCGATTACAGCCTGGACTATCCGCAGAATAACGGCAAAGTCATATGCTCCGTCAACTACGAACAATTGCGAAGCGGCCAGATCGAGGTGGAAGGCAAAAAGGTGGCGGTCGGCTCGCTATCCTCCTATTACAAGGCCCTGGAGATCGCTAATCTGCTGGCCGACGAGGTCCGGCGGGGCGATTTCAGGCTTGCCGAGCCGATTGTGCCTCTTCCGAAAGATACGAAAATTAAACCCCTTGTGACAAGGAAGAAACCGTCATGAGTGAAACCCTAACTAGGAAATTGATGCTGTTTTTTCCGCGATGCGAATGCGAGAAGCCGATAATCTACCTTTTGGTGAAAGATTACAATCTCGTGGTAAACGTGTATCGTGCGAAGGTCACTCCGGAAGAGGAAGGTTATCTCGTGCTGGATGTTACCGGGACCGAAGAGGATATCGAACGGGCCATGGCCTTCTTAAGAACATTTAACGTCTCCATCAACTACAGCGGCAAGGGGGTGACGCGCGACGAAAATATTTGTACGCACTGCGGCCACTGCATCACTCACTGTCCCACGGGCGCCCTGCGTATAGACGACAAGAAGACGCGAGAAGTCATTTACAGCGAGGCCGACTGTATCGAGTGCCTGGCATGCATTCGAGTCTGCCCGTTCGGCGCGTTGGCCTCGGCGTTTTGAAAAGCTTTAGCCGTACCGGTTTACGTGCGTTCATGAGTCGGAAACGAACCTACAGGACTTTTACATATCGGGAGGCAGTCTTCCGCATCTGTTGCGAGAAGTTCGATGCCGTCACAGCCGAGATCGTACGGCAGCGGCGGATACTGGAAGATTATATCGGTCGCCAGCCGAATTTTCGCCAGTCCCTTGAGCCGCTTGAACTACTCGCCGGCGCGCCTGATGTAGCGCAAAGCATGGCCCGAGCTGCGAAGCTTGTGGGTGTCGGGCCGATGGCTGCCGTCGCGGGCGCCATGGCGCAGTGTGTGGGCCTGGCGGCTCTCGATGCGGGGGCGCGCGAGGTCATCGTGGATAACGGGGGGGACATCTATATTTGTGCCGTCGAGCCGGTAATCATCGGCCTCAAGACCGGCACGGCCGAGTTGGCCGACCGGCTCGCATTTTCGCTACGGCCGGACGAAACACCAATTTCGATATGCTCTTCGTCGGGAAAAATGGGGCACTCAATGAGCCTGGGCGAGTGTGATCTTGCCACTGTTGTAGCCAAAGATACTGCGCTGGCGGACGCGGCCGCTACTCAGGCCGCGAACCTTGTTAGGAATGTTGACGATATCGACCCGGCGCTGGAGAATATCGCCGGAATCGAAGGCGTTGATGGTGTGATGATTATCAAGGGTGACCGGGTGGGGCTTGCCGGAAAGTTACCGCCGTTGGTCAGGATAAAGTGATGCTACGACTCTATGAACGATAAATAACAACTGCTTCTTCAGGAAAGGATTGTCAGATGGAAAAAGTCAGATTGTCATCGGTAATTTTAATTTTCCTTTCAGTCTTCTTCATCAGCGGCACTCAGGTTCATGCGATCGAAGACAAAGTGGAACTCCAGGATAAGCCGGCAGATAAGATAAACAGGCGAGAGGAGGTTAGAGAGTTTCTGAACTGCCGGATTGTACCGAAATTGGGCAATTTATGGGACTATACGTTTGGGCCAGGCAAGTTCCCTGAACTCGAGTGGGACCGGCCCTATTTTGTTGAGAAGGTCATGGGCAAGTTTCCTCTTAAAGCACGATGGTTCAATAGCGAACTCAATGAAGTAAAAGTTCCCGAAGAACCGGGTCGCTATGCTTTTTATGTGGAAGCCAAAACGGCGGAAGGCAAGATGATCCGAAGAGCTTCCACTGTCTATTGTCGTCCCGAAAACTGGTTTGGCTGGAGTGAGAGACCCAGGGCCTTTTTGGACTTTATTCCTGTTGACGGTATCGATAGAGCCGTGTGGAAAGAACATGAGGATGCAATCTCTACATTCGCGGGAAGAATGGTGCTGCTCTCGATATTGCGTCAACAGGAGGGAGCGATATTGATGTCTTACTTGCATGATATGGAGACTTCGGGAGCTAAGCCGGCATTAACCGATACACCGATAATTAGCGATCATGACTATCATCTTGCTCTCAAGCGAAAGATATTAAGCGTGGAGAACAAATATCCACCACTAAAAAGGCCGCAAAAGACAGAATCAAAGAAAGCGAAGATTCTTCGTGAAGGTACGGAAGAAGAAGCTGGATTCAAGCCGGGGACTGCGGAAAAGATACGTGAGGTCTGCCAGGCGTGGTTTGAGGAAAGTGATGAGCCTTTTATTGTGCTTGTTGCCCGGCATGGAGTTGTCATCGTCCATGAACCGTTTGGCGAATGGACATGGGGGCAATTAACACGTAATAGCCCGACGGAGATGGCTTCTCTGACAAAGTTGGTAACGGGGCTCATGTTTGCACAATTCATCGATCAGGGATTGATAGAAATAGATGATCCTGTCGGCAAGTTTTTGCCGGATTATCCTGTTACCGGCGACAAGATGATTACGTTGCGGCATTGCTTCACGCATACGACAGGGTTGTATGGACATGAAGAATTCGGCGGAATGCACAATCCCTGGCTTGATAATGTCATAGCGAACGGACTTGAGTATCTTACGCCCGGGAAAGTGCATGAATACAATGGAATGGGATATGACCTTGCAGGCAAAGCCATGGAAATTGTAAGCGGTAAAAGTATTTTCAGGCTTATGCGGGAGAACTTATTCGATCCGCTCGAAATGAAGAACACAACACTGGAAGAGGATCTTGGTTTCAGTTGTTTCAGTACGGCGGGAGATTTCGCGAAGTTCGGCCAGCTTCTTTTGAATAAAGGTTCTTACGGTGAACTTGAATTCTTTTCGCCCCAGACCTTTGCAAAGATTTTGCCCAAGCCGCTGAACGAATATTATCCGGACATAGAAAAAGACTGGGGTATCGGTCTTACGTGGATGCGTCAGGCACATCCGAACGCCGGAAAGAACGATATACCAAATGACGCCACGGTTTTAAGCAGGAATGTCATCGGGCACGGTTCGGCGACTTCCGCGATATTAAGAGTCGATCTGGACAATGATCTTGTTATCGCGCAATCGCGAAGAAGGGGCGGCAAAGCTTATGGCAAGTATCTTGTGAAGTTCCTGATGGCGATAGAGGAAGGCCTGGAATGATATATGCCTGCTGAAAATAAAATAGCGATCTGAGTTATACAGATTATTTGTTTAAATACTCCTTTGAATGACATAAAATACGCTCTCATTAAATGCTTAAAGAAAGGTAATTGCAATGACAGAATCGCATACAATAACTAATCGCAGAGAGTTTCTTAAAACACTGAGCCTGGCCGCTGCGGCGATGCCGTTCGCTGTCGAATCGGCTTTTGCGCAGCCTGCACCAAATTCCGGCAGAAAACCGCGAAACGTCATCTTTATCCTCAGCGACGATCATCGCTACGATTTCATGGGCTTTCTCAATAAACCCAAATTCCTCGAAACCCCGAATATGGACCGTATGGCTCGCGAAGGCGCTTACATAAAAAACGCAACCGTTTCGACGTCTCTGTGTTCGCCCAGCCGTGCCAGCATTCTGACCGGCCAATACGCCCATAAACACGGTGTCGTCGATAATAACACACGCGTGCCGGAAGGCACACGCTTCTTCCCGCAGGACTTGCAGAAGGCCGGCTGGCAAACCGCCTTCATGGGCAAATGGCACATGGGCGGCGTCACTGACGAACCCAGACCAGGATTCGACAAGTGGATCAGCTTTAGAGGACAGGGCGTCTATTTCGATCCCACTTTTAACATCGACGGCAAGAAGGTAAAACGCGAGGGCCATGTCTCGGACCTGCTAACCGACTACGCGCTGGACTGGATCAAAAACGATTGCGACAGGGACAAGCCTTTCATGCTGTACCTTTCTCATAAAGCTGTTCACGCCATGTTCGAACCGGCCAAACGACACCTCGGCAAATACGATAACGTGAAACTTGAATATCCAAAGAGCATGGCTGATACCGAAGAAAATTATAAGGGCAAACCTGACTGGGTCAGACAGCAGCGTAACAGTTGGCACGGCGTGGATTACATGTATCACGGCCAGATGGATTTCGATACTTTTTACCGCCGGTACTGTGAAACCCTGCTCAGCGTCGACGAGAGCATCGGCCGGGTCATCAAGTACCTCGAAGATAATAATCTTGCCGAAGACACCCTCGTGATGTACATGGGCGACAACGGCTTCGTCTTCGGAGAGCACGGACTTATCGACAAACGTCACATGTACGAAGAATCCATGCGTGTGCCGTTTCTGGCGTGGTGCCCCGGAATGATAAAACCCGCTTCGGTTATCGAAGAGCTTGTCCAGAACATCGACATCGCCCCGACCGTCCTGGATGTTGCGGGTCTCGAGACACCCGATCGTATGGACGGAAAATCCTTCCTGCCCATCCTGCAGGGTAAAAAGATTCCATGGCGTGACTCAGCTTTCTACGAATACTACTGGGAGCGTAACTTTCCCCACACTCCGACCACCCACGGCGTACGCACCGACCGATACAAGTACATCCACTATCACGGCATCTGGGACATTGACGAGCTGTACGATCTGAAGAATGATCCCGAGGAAATGAAAAACCTCATCGACAGCCCCGAACACCAGAAGTTGATTAAGCAGCTCAACAAACGCATGTTCGATTGGCTGGAAAAAACCGATGGCATGCTGATTCCGCTCCGGCGTGACAGTGGCGGCCGTGCGGTCGAGCGCAATCCCGACAAGATCAGAAAGTAACGGCGAATTGTCCCTACTTACCGGCGGCAACCGGCGCGGTTTGCTCGGAACTTGTTACGCCCGGCGGCAATTCCATGATACGGATATTGCGGAAATGGATTTCGGCGCCCTCGGACTCAAGGCAGATGTAACCTTTCTTGACCGTGGCCTTGCTGATGCCGTTGACAAACTTGCCATTGATCGCCAGTTTGATTGTGCCGTCAACTGCGACGAGATCGTAGGTGTTCCATTCGCCCTTGCCTTTGCAGCGCAGCTCGACCGACTTGCTCCGCTCGCCGCGGGGATTGTCTGGAGTTGTCTTGAGACCCCCCACGCCCCATACTTCACCGCTCACGTAGGCGATGTCGCGTGGTTTACCGTCTTTGTCCCTGTTCAGGTTTGGCCATTCGAGCTCCAACATCTGGACCTCGACGCCACGCGGGAGACGCCTGCCCTCGGGCACCGTGCCGTCGGCCCATAGGAACGTGCCGGAATTGCCGCCGGCCTCCATGTGCCTCCATTCTATATGCATGATGAAGTTTTCGTACTGCTTATCCGAACGCATGACCCCGATGGGATGTCCGGTGCATACGAGCAGGCCGTCCCGCACGGACCATGTATCCTTGTCGGTATTGACGTTGATCCAGCCCGAAAGGTCTTTACCGTTGAATAGTTCGCAAAACTGCATCGGTTCGGCGGCTTTCGCCGGGCTTAGTCCGCACAGCAGAATGATTGCAATAAGAATCAGTACCTTTACAAGTGTTCTCATGATCTTTTCTCCAATTTCATTTCCGGTTGCGATTGAAACTCTGTTTCCTTTTATTCATTTCCTTTACACGTCGCATAAAGCGACTGCTTCGCTCAGGCCCTCAAGCGGATCGCGGATGGGGATAAATTCATGCCCAACATAACCGGTAAAGCCCGTATCGGCGATGGCTTGCATAATCGGCCTGTAATTGATCTCCTGCGTATCATCGAGCTCGTGGCGTCCGGGATTTCCGGCTGTGTGATAGTGGCCGATGTAGTCCTTGTACTGGCGGATGCGAGAGATAATGTCGCCGTCCATGATCTGGACGTGGAAGATGTCAAAAAGCAGCTTCATCCGGGATGAGCCCACCTGCCTGACGATCTCCATGCAATAGTCGGTGTGGTCGCCCTGATAGCCGGGGACACCGACCATTTCGACGGGCACGCGGCTGTTAAGAATTTCCAGGCAGAGGTTAACCTTTCTCTTTTCCGCATAACCGATGATCTTCTTATACCCGGCGACACAGTTCCTTATGCCCTCATCGGGCGGGATGTCTTCGGCGAGTCCCGTAAATGTTATTACGTTCGGAAAGCCGAAGTCGGCACAGGAGTCGATGCCCTGGCGGATCTTGCCCAGGCATATCTCGTGGTACTTCGGATTGTTCATCCCCTTGTCGAACCAGTGACTGTTCGCCAGGGCACAGACAAGGCCGTGCTTGCTGAGCGTCGGGAAGTCCTTCGGCTCGACCAGTTCGACGCTCTTGCAGCCCAACTGCCGGGCGATTCGGCAGGTTTTTTCGATATCCCAGTACTTCGAAAAACACCAGTACGCGATCGACTGGTTGAGGCGTCCTTTCGTAATGGTCTTTTTCGTTTGTCCGTTCGCACTTGCACACATGCGAAAAGCGGAGGTTCCGGATAGTGCGGTTCCTGCCGCAGCCGCACAACGAAGCATGTCTCGCCGGCTTAAACCGCTTGTACTAAGAGCATCAAATTGATGTGTCTTGTCCATTAGAGTTTCCTCTGTTTAGCACTAACATATTTGTTCTTTTCCTGGAACTCATAGGCTGTTAAGCAGGCCAGCGTACTGCTCCGAGCTTTTTGGTTTTCTCTGGAAGGTTGAATATCTTGCGGGCGTTGTCGTGCATAATCATATCCGTGAGCTCATCCGCCCGATCGAGGCTGAGCCAGCCTTCTTCAACCAGTTCCGACAGGGCCAGTGCGATGCCCCGGCGAGCGACGACGGCATGGCCCAGCACCGGCTCGACGGGAATATAGTCGCCGCCGAAAGTAAGGATCTTGTTGGCCGGTGCAGTGACGAGATACTTCTTTAGGAAATCTTTAGCCGCGATGGGATTTATAATCCACGACCAGCACATATCGATATAGGCGTTCGTGTAATGCTTGGCGACCGAAAGTATCTCTTCGTAGTACGGATAGCAGATGTGCATAAAAACAAATCTCGCATCGGGCGCCGTTTTGCACAGGCGTGCCGCGGAATCCGGATTATTAATCAACCTCGACAAAGGCATGCCGTTCTGGCCGGCATAGTAGCCGGTGTGAAGCTTTACAGGCAGATTCGCCTTTGTCCCGGCCTTGACCGAATACCAGAAAAGATGGTCTTCAAGCAGTTTCCGTTCGTGGGAAGTAAGAGCTTCGCCAGATATTCGTTTAGCGAAAACAGGTTCGGCCTGCTCAATGGGTACCTTTTCGTAGTTGATGTCCCGGCTGTAGGCATTTTGCGATTTCACCGCCACGGCATACGGGCCGTACGTCTCAATCCACCAGTCGATGACGCGATACCAGTCTGATAGAGTTTTTACATCGATGCCGGCCGGTTTGGCATACTTGTCAATATCGGGGCCAACGAACATGCCTACGATACTGATATCCTGCATCAGAAGGGTAGGCATAGCGGTCTTGCGAAAAGGTTGCTCAAGTGCGTTGACCTGGCAGGATTCTATGCCGCTTTTTTCACAGAGGATTTCTTTATAGAAGCCTTTGCGGCAAATCTTTTCGTAGCCGGAGACGACTTTTGCTATCGTCTCACCGGAAAGTTCAGGAACATTGTAGAGCTGCTGCATTGCAATTTCCACGGCCATGCCGTAACCGGTGTTTCGCACGGCGGGCCAGTACGGAGCGAGAATCTTCCACTTGTCGAGAGGCGCGACGTCGGGCGAGAAGAATCTGTCGTACTCGGTATGCGGCATGCCGCTCGTTAGCATGTCCGAGTTGATGTAATGGCTCAGCAGAAATGACCAGTCATTACTCTGAATCCGGCGGTTAGAGGCATTCAGCCTGTCACGCTCTTCGATAAGATGTTCGTGCGTGTCTATCAGGGGCGTGGAAAAGACTTTGGCGAAGACAGTCTTGCGTATGTCACTCTGGCCGTCCATTTCTTTGCCGGCTATACCTGCGAATTGCTCGCCGTAAGCCCGGTTGGCAAAAAAAGCCATTGCACCGATTGTGCCGATACCTTTTAACGTCGTCCTACGGGAAATATTCTTTTTCGTTTTCAATTCTGATGCCTCCTGTTTTTAAGCAATATTAACCGAGTTTACGAATTAACGCTATTTTTTGTCCTGCCGAGGTTTTGATTACCAGGTCGTTTCCATCTCTGGTGACGGTATTCTCTGCGGCGCCTTCAAGTTCGTACCCATTTTTATCGAATGGATTTTCGAGCCGGCATAAACCGCCTTTTTCCGAGATTATCGTAACCGATTGTGTCAGGCCGTCTTTACGTTCGGCACTAATAAGAAAGGCGCCTTCGGCGCGGAGCGTTTTGAAAGATATATCTTTCCAATCGGCCGGTACCGCCGGGAAGATGCGGATTGTGCCGCTGTAGCTTTGCAGCAGCATTTCCTGCAGGCCCGCCGCTGCGGCGAAATTCCCTTCCAGCGTGAACGGCCTGTAGCGGAAGTTCGAGTATCCCTTCCCGGATTGGTCGCCATTGCAATGGAAGCTGTTGCGAAGGCAAAACGCCGTCGAGAAAATCTCAAGTGTCTTGGCAGCTTTTTCGCCGTCCCTTGCCCTGGCGGCCAGGCTCGCCAGCCAGCTAAAGCTGTATCCGCACCACTGTGACGTTCCGTTTTGTTCGAGATCAGCCATGGAAGCATTAATAATTGCCCGGTCTTCCGGCCCGTTTTCCCAGCGGACCAGGCCCAGCGGATGTATTGCCATCAAGTGCGAAAAGTGCCTGTGCGAGGCCGCAAGTGGATAATCCTTTGCAACGAGTATCTTTTTACTCTTCGCATCGAGCGCCAAATCGGGCATTTCGGCTAAAACTTCCCGCCAGTGCTTAGCCTCCTGGACGTTACCGGTCTCGTTGGCCAATTCCGCGGTCTTCTCGAACGCCCAGCGAATAAGGGCGAGGTCGTAATTGGTAATTGTTGAAAACCACGCTTCCAACCGGTTATCGTTTATTTCCGGCGAGGAGGTTAAAGTGAGAGTGCGTTTGCCGTCAGGGCCTTTTTCAGTTACAGCTTCCAAAAAGACGGATGTCTCGCGAAGCCAGGGGTATGCCCTGTTCGTAAGGAAGTCACGGTCCATGCCGTACCGCCAGTGCAGATAGAAATGATGGGCCAACCAGGCGGCAGTCGTTGCCGAATGGGTGTATTGATGCCAGCCGCCTATCTGCTCCTGGTTAATATCCGCCGTCATGGGAACGTTCAGGCCCGGCATATCGAAGAACCGCTGCGTCCAGGCCCGGGCATTCTGCTTTGTTTTCCACAGCCAGTTTACGAAGCCGAGCGCTCCATCGAGTTGGTTGCCGCTATAAGCCGGCCAGTAGCACAGCTCGGTGTTCAGGTCGTGATGATAATCTCCCTTCCACGGCGGGATTTTCATATTATCCGCGGTCCAGGGGCCCTGCAGGGATATGGGCGGCGTGTCGGGCCTCGCTGCGGCTCCGAATTTGTACATCTCAAGATACCACTGCCGTTCGATGATTTTATTGGGAATCCGGACCGAGGATTTGTCCCAGTATGAATCCCACCATTGACGATGCGTTGAGATGGCGTTGGAAAATCCCGATTGCAGTGCCTTTTCGCAGTTGCCGCGGGCGGTCATTAAAGGATCTTTGGATTCGTTCGAAGTGGCAATCGACCATGCCCCAACCCAGGTCGATTCCGACTTGCGCCAGCAGACGACTACGGCGAATCTGAATCCGCCCCAACCTTGCTGCAGGTAGCCGGTCCAGTTATCGCCGCTGGATTCGAGAGGGGCTTCGTATCTAAGGCTCGCAAGGTCGCCGGCGCTGATTTTGCCGGGCCCGGCATCGTCTGAAATCTTACCTGCGAAAGGCGGCGCCAGCAGCTTGATGCTGACGGCTCGGGCCGAACTGATGCGAACCATCCCGAACGGCTCGGAAGCGTGGACAAAAACCTCTGCTCTGCTATTGTTCCCGAATTCGACCGTGGCCGCGGCACCGGCAAGGTCCAGCGAGGCATTCTCGAAAACAGCATCGTCGCCGAGTGTCAGCTCAATGCGTCCGGCCGGTATTTTTGTCGGGCCGGGATTGCCGTACGGGTCGTCATAAAGGCGATGTAAGTCCGCCAATCGGCCTTCTTTCACCCACTGACGCATGGTTCGATACGAATAATCTTTCCCTTGGAATTCCGGAACGGGCCGGAGGTCCCAAAGGTCGGTTCGGTCGAGCGATATTCGTAAAGGCCTGCCGTCCCCCCAAACTAATGCCCCGAGCAAACCGTTGCCTAAGGGCATTGCTTCGTCCCAGACCATGGCGGGTGTTTTGTAATTCAGCCCGTGCCCGGCTTCGGGCTGCCCATGCGCAAAAGCTGCAAACGCAAGGCCGGCGAGAATTGAACTGAGTAATGTTTTAACCGGATTTGAAAGATGCATGTTTTATTCTCCGTATGTGACCACAGGTTCCATGTTGGGCCAGATAAGTTCATTTAACGAACAGTAATCATACCTCGTCTCCGCTCGGTATGAAGGTACACGTTTCATTCTTCACCCTGAGCGGAACCGAAGGTTTTTTTCGATTATATTGTTCTACATGGAAAAAGTCTCGTGAAATATATTGAAGCTACGACCCAGTCGCAATACAATTAGCGTAGGGTGCGATGTATCGCACCTTAATTTATCAATTGAGCAAAGGTGCGATACATCGCACCCTACGAGAAAGGGGTTTTTCAATGACCGTACAGCATAATACTCAAAAGCCAACCACCTCCCGAAGGGATTTTCTAAAGGCAACCTCCGGAATGTTGACCGGCGCGGCTCTGGCCGGCGCTATTGGCACCCGTGCTTATGCAGGCGAAAGCAACACGATTAAAATCGCACTGGTCGGCTGCGGCGGACGCGGAACAGGGGCGGCGGCCAATGCCCTCTCGACCAGGGGACCGACCAAACTTGTCGCTATGGCCGACGTTTTTGGGCAGCGTCTTGAGAGCAGTCTCGATAATCTGGCCAAATCATTCGCCAAACAGATCGACGTATCTGCCGGCCGGAAGTTTCTCGGAATGGACGGCTACAAGAAGGCGATTGACACTATCGCTCCGGGCGGGCTCGTCATACTGGCGACGCCTCCGGCGTTCCGCCCGATCCACGTCGAATACGCTGTGGAAAAAGGCTGCAACGTATTCATGGAGAAATCGTTTGCCGTCGATGCACCTGGAATTCGCCGCGTGCTCAAGGCCGGCAGGGCCGCCCAGGCAAAGAACCTCAAGATTGCCGGTGGCCTGATGAGCCGTCATTACATACCGCTCGAACAGGCCGTCGAAAAACTGCATAATGGCCTTATCGGCGAGGTTATCACCTGCTGGGCCTACCGCGAGCATGCCCGGGTCGGATTCTCTCCGAAAGCCGCCGGCATGAACGAGCTGGCCCACCAGATCCGTAACTATTCCAACTTCACATGGCTTAACGGCAGCTTTATCCTCGACTGGCTCATCCACAACCTCGACGTTTGCTGCTGGTGCAAGGACGCATGGCCCGTATCGGCCCAGGGCCAGGGAGGCCGGCAGGTCCGCACCGAACCCGACCAGTTGTTCGACCACTATTCGGTCGAATACACATTCGGCGACGGGACCCGGCTGCTGGCACAGGGCCGGCATATGGATAACTGCTGGGGCTTCTTCGGCGACGTCATCCACGGCGCGAAAGGCTCGGCCGTACTCGGCGAGGGAATTTCCGATCCGCGTATTTTCGAAGGTCACCAGCAGACCTCTGCGAATGTAATCTGGAAGTACGAAGGCCCGCGCTGCGATGCCTATCAGCACGAGCACGATTTGCTTTTCGATGCGATCCGCAACAACAAGCCCTACAACGAGGCCGAGCGCAGCGCCTACGGCGCCATGACCGGTATTCTCGGGCGCATGGCCGCTGAGTCCGGCAAGGTGATTACGTGGGAGCAGGCGTTGGCTTCGAACATAGAATTGGCGCCGGGGCTGGATCGTTATACGATGGACTCCGACCCGCCGGTCAAGCCCGATGCTAAGGGTGGCTATCCTGTTGCGATGCCCGGAATAACTAAGGTGCTCTGAAATCCTGCCGGCTAAGACTGCCGTCGCCTAATTATTCGGGTGAGGTGGTGGCAGGTGCGTTTTTAACACATCGAAAGCCGTAAATGTCGTATCCGAAGCAGACGTCCGCGTAGCCGGGATTTTCATTATAGCGATAGGCAGAGCTGCAGCTCTCGGCGCTGAACTTCCATGCCCCGCCTCGCAGGACTTTGGTCTCGCCTGCCTCGGGGCCTCTCGGATTTTCCCCGGGGCTTTCCTGGTAGTAGTCCACCTTGTAAAAATCGTTGCACCATTCCCAAAGGTTGCCGTGCATGTCGTACAATCCCCACGGATTCGCCGGCTTGCTGCCGACCGGCCGGGGTTTAGAAGCCGAGTTGTCCTCGAACCAGGCATAAGCCTTCAGCTTCGATGCATCATCACCAAAGGAATACATCGTTTTTGTTCCCGCCCGACAGGCATATTCCCATTCCGCTTCCGTCGGCAGCCTGAAGCCGTTTGCGGCGAAATTACATTTCCATGTATCTAAATCGTAGCAGGCTTGAAGTCCCTCGGCCTCGGAGCGGGCGTTGCAGTATCTTACCCCGTCGGACCAGCGCATCTGTTCGACCGGATTTGTATTTGCCTTCCAGCGTGAAGGATTGTCTCCCATCAGTTTTTCGTATTGCTCCTGTGTCACCAGGTTCGTGTCGATATAGAACGCGCTGACGGTAACCTCATGGGGCGTCGCGTCTATCTCATTGTCATCGCCCATCGTAAACGTTCCGCCCGGAAGCAGGACCATCTGAGTTTCGGATTCGGTCTTCGTTTCAGATTGACTCTTGGTTTCGCTCGATGCATCGTCCGGGGACTTGCGGCTGCAGCCTTGAAGCAGGGCGATGATTCCGGGTAATAAAAGTGCTGCTAAAATATAATATTTCATAATTTTCGGTTCCCTGAAATTTCGCTGTTGCTCTCAAAGATTACAGTTTCAATAGTCCGCCCATATTTCATAGCCATCGGCGTTTCGAAGGTATTTTGTGCAGCGTTTCCTGATCTGTTGGGCTATTGCAATGGCCTTCGGTGAACTTGTGCAGTCGTAGCCGGCTTCCTGAAACAGCTTTCTGGTTATCCTGTGGCACTGGGCGACAAGATCGTCCTGAGCCCCGCCCATCCGTCTCCATTTCATGCTGAGATCTTCGTAGGCCGGCAGATTTCCAGGCTGCTTCTTTAGAGTCAAAGCTTTGGTCTGCTGGGCCAATTCGTCGGCGTATTGCAGGCTCATGATAACTTCCTGCTTACTCTGATATTCCTGCGGTATCTCCTGTACGATAGCCTCCATCCGGTCGAGGAACGGCTTCAACTCGGCCGCGGATTTTCGCGTCTGATTCAGAAACTCTATCATGTCACGGGCAAACTCCTGATATTCGCCGATTCTCTCCATGTGCTGCGTGACGAAATAGACCATGTCACCAACCGCCTCCTCGACATATTCTTTCTCCTGCACTTCTTCACCGGCATCGAAGACGGCCTGTATCGCCTCGGCGCATCCGCACGTGCAGGCGCGACGAACGCCCCGGCCGCCCCTTCTGTGGTGCGTTCGCAGCTTGCGGCCCGGCACGTCAAGTATCGCATCGCATGTCTGCCTGCCCAGCGTTGTCTTCATGATATCGACGGGAGAGAGAACCGACGCGGGAGTATCTTTCCTCTCTAAAAAGTAGATGATAGATTGTCCCTTCGGCGGTATTTTCTTGCTGAGACGATAGGATGCTTTATCTTCGCTGAACCAGACGGGATAGGTATAGTGACCTATTACACCCCGCCAGATATCGCCTTTGGATTCTTTGAACGTATAAGTGGTCTGCACACGGCCTTCGGAGAGCTGTGTGATCCATTTTGCCCGAAAGGGCCTTTTCCAGTCGATTGTGACATCCTTTTCAAGGTAAGTGGGCTTTAGCTCTTCTTTGTGCCAGATATCCGGCGTGCTTAGCACTGCCATGTACAGACTTTTGCCGTCGTTTTCAAGGTCTAAAGATTCGAACAGACGAAGCTCTTGCTGATTATTGTCCGTCACAAGTTTCATTTGCTGGCTGCCCCGGGGCCAGGTGACAACCAGCATGTCGTTTTGACCCGCGAGTAATCCCACGAAAAGATTCTCCGTAGGAACACAAAGTGTATTCATCGAAGCGTCTTGGCCGGGACTGAATATCAGGTCATCGCCAATGAAACTCGGCACGATGGCATGCTCAATGGGGCTGATGAGGCTTATCCCCTTCATGTTTTCAGACGGTTTGATATCGACAATCCCGGTCCTGTCGAACGCTATTACGGCCGACAGATTTTTTCCTTCGCCGGAGAAAGTTACTTCCAGAGCTGCGTCCTGGCCCGTATTCTGCAAAATCGAGCAGTGTGTAATTTTTGCCGGCCTGCCTTTAAGTTCAAGAGGTACGAACTGAAGCTTTTTGCTTTTTGAATCCGCTTTCGAGTAGATAATAACGCTGCCTTTTTTCGACTGGAAAACCGCGGTTAAGTGCTCGTTTTCTACCACCGTATCCCCGTTGAAAGCGTATTGGCGGCCGTAATAACCCGGATCCGAAGATGCAGTCGCCGGGTTAAGTTCAAGCGTAAGAAGGTCGGTGGGGACAAGCTTCCAGCTCGTTCTATCCTGCAAATCGTCCGTATCACCCAAAGGCGATATCGTATCCCATATCAGTGTGTTCACCGTCTTTGCATCACGGCCGGCTGCTAAAATACCCGTGCCCGTTATAATTAAAACAATAAACGCCGTTTTCCATAAAAACAATCCATAGCTGCCAATGCCCCGATCAGATTTCATAACACGTGTCCCTTTCCAAATTTATCGTTTCTTTGGCGAAGAGTCGGAATGGCCCGGATGCACCCAACGCAACACTCCTGAACCTTATATGCAAAACATACTACCAAATTCGCCCTCAAACTTACATATAATACTTGACGCTATCTTCCTCAAGTAGAGATTGATTAAGTTTATTGCACGATGTATAATCGCTGTGCCGTAACTGTAAGTAATAAAAAGGCCAAAATTCATCTGTGAAACGCCATGATTTTGACGAAGAACAAGCCGTTATAAAATCGCGCCATATGAGATATTCAAGAGAGTTTACGATGGAACATACAGGCAAATATATGAGAAATAAAGTGCTTCTTATGGCACTGACAGTGATAATCCTTTTACAGGCAGTTCAGGCTGGCCAGACAGATGAGAGCCCGGTAAAGGTTTTTATATTGGCAGGTCAGTCGAACATGGAAGGTCATGGCATAATCAAGATTGATGCCAAAAGGAACGAAGGAAAGGGAAGTTTAGAATATTTAGTCCGAGATCCTGCCGGGGCAGAGCTGTACAAGCATCTCATCGACAACGGCGGCCGGTGGATTGTACGTGATGACGTCTGGATATGGTACCTGGGACGTAAGGGTGGTCTAACTGTCGGCTATGGAGCACGGAAAGACCGAATAGGTCCGGAGCTTCAGTTTGGGCACTTTCTCGGCGATTGTTTCGACAACCAGGTTCTGATTATCAAAACTGCATGGGGCGGCAAGTCTTTGGCAAAGGATTTCCGTCCGCCGAGTTCCGGGGGGCAGGTCGGGCAATACTATACTGAGATGATAAAGCATGTTAAGGATGTGTCAGCCAATCTCAAGAAGCACTTTCCGGAATATGATGGCCGGGGTTATGAACTGGCGGGATTCGGCTGGCATCAGGGTTGGAACGACCGCGTCAATCAGGCTTTTAATGACGAATACGAAGAGAACCTCGCCAACTTTATCCGTGACGTCCGCAAGGATTTGGGCGTAAAGGACCTGCCGTTTGTTATTGCCGAGACGGGGATGAGCGGACGCCAGGAAAAACATCCTCGTGCGCTGTCATTGATGCGTGCCCAGGCTGGGGTTGCTGAATACGAGGAGTTTAAAGGCAACGTGGCGTTTGTCGGGACAAAGGATTTCTATCGGCCGAAAGAAATTTCGCCGTCGGGCCAGGAGTATCACTGGAACACTAACGCAGAAACCTATTTCCTTATAGGTGACGGTATGGCTAAAGCTATGAAGACGCTTTGTGCCGCAAAGTAGCAGTAAAAACAGCGAGCGTTGTTTGTGTCCGACGTGCAGAAGCTGAACGAAGTTAACAAGACCAGAAATATGGAAATATTAGGGAATAAACAGCCATGCGAAAACAGTTTTTATTGAAGGCTATTTTGCTGCTCTCAGCGATTTTATTGTGTGAGGACTTTTTTTGCCCTGCAATCCGGGCAGCGCTTAAAGGAGGCTGTGCAAAGGTGAATATCACGCCGCCCGTTGGGGCCTGGCTTTCGGGTTATGGCGGTCGGGATAAACCGAGCGACGGTATAGTAGATGAGCTTTACACCAGGGCTCTGGTTCTCGATAACGGCAGCAATAGCATTGCGATAATTTCGGTCGACCTGTTGTGGGTTCCGCTCCAGATGACGAATAAAGTGCGGGCGATACTGAAGGATAAGATAGGCATACCCGAACAGAATATCCTGATTTGCGCGACGCATACTCATTTCGGGCCGAAGATTTATAACGAGACGAAAATGGGGCCGGAAGTCTCGGATAATACGGTCGATTCCTCTTACGTGAAGATCCTCGTTAAGAAGATAGCAGACTCAGCACTGCTCGCACACAAGAGAATGGAGGATGTGAAAATCGGCGCCGTCAAGGGCGATATTCCAGAGATCGTATTTAATCGCCGGCCAACAAGAGCCGACGGCAGCGTGCAAACGACATTCAGCCTGCCGCTTGATGTCACGACCACGAGAAAAATACAGCGAAGTCCGGACGGTTCGGTGAGTGTCACATTTACTTACCCGACCGAAGGGCCTCCATTGACATTCGGCCCGGTCGATCCGGAAGCCTGGGTGCTCAGGGTAGAGAACGCCGAAGGTCAAATCATCGGCTCGATGGTCAATTTTGCCTGTCACGCCGTCAGCGGCAGCGCATTTGCCGACTGGTTCTATTCCATCTCTGCCGATTATCCCGGTGAGACGATGCGGATTGTCGAGCAGCTCGAAGGGGGCGTCTGCCTGTTTACTTCCGGGACGGCGGGCGATATTGTTCCACTCCGGCGAGGCAAAAAGCCTCGCTACGAAATCGGCAGAGCCCTGGCGGGAGAAGCCATCCGGCGGCTCCAGTTCGTTCAGACCTCCGGCGACATCGATATGGCGGCAATGACGCGGCGAGTCAAGCTGCCTTTCAGGAAGGATCTCTCGCCGGACAGTATTATCGCAGCCGACAAAGACAAGACGCATCTGGTTACGGAAATTCAGGTTCTCAGACTTGGTGACGTTTATATCCTGGGCCTGCCCGGCGAGGTGCTTGTCGAAGTGGGGCTCGATATAAAGAAGCGGGCGGGGCTTCGGAACCTTATTATTACCGCTGTTAGTAACGATACTATCGGCTACGTCTGCCACAGCGAGGCATACGAGCAGGGCGGTTATGAGGCCGTCTCCGGCACAAATCTGGCGAAAGGCGGCGGCGAGTTAATCGTAAACCATGCCCTGGATCTCCTGGCCGAAGTTAAATCTCGATGATAATCATATCGAGTTTAACTTATCCCGGTTTTCGTAGACTTTGATAATGGCGTCGGCAATATTGTCCATATCCTCTTTGCCTGCGAGCAGCGGGCCGGATGCCCAAATCATCGCCATTTCCTGACATACCTGGTCGCAGACCGGGCACGGGACCTGCCGGCGATATTCTTCGAGTCTCTGACGGGAGAACATTTTCTTATAGACCGGTTGCTCCAGAATGTGCTCTATCCATGGTTCCCGGTGCAGTCCCTTTGCGATATATGGGCTGAGACCAACTCCCTCGGCGGCGACGGCTTTGAGGAACTTGCTGCGGTCGATGTCGTTGAAGTGCTCCTTTCGATAGCTCATGGAGTAGAGGTAAAACGAGCCGCTGTTCGTGCCGTCATAGAGCTTTTGCGGAATGATGCCCGGCACGCCTTTGAGCCTGGAGGTCAGGTAGGCCGCGTTTTCATTCCGGCGCTTGTAGCGTTCCAGAATGCCGGGCCACTGCCCGAGCAGGGCGGCCGCTTCGAATTCGTTCATGCGGTATTTCGGCCCCGCCACCTCGGTGAGACCCCGGCGGGATGTGCCATGATTGTGGACTGTATAACATTTGTCCATAAGCTCTTCGTCGTTTCCGATGACGGCGCCGCCTTCGCCGCAGGCGAGGGTCTTGCTCGACTGAAAGCTGAAACATCCAACGTTGCCGATGGTGCCAAGTTTTCTGCCCCGGTGCTCGGCAAGATGCGCCTGGCAGGCGTCTTCGATGACTTTCAGATTGTGTTGTTTAGCAATGGCCATGATGCTGTCCATGTCGCACGGTTGGCCCATCATGTGCACGGGCATAATCGCTTTGGTGTTTTCAGTGATTCGCCGCTCCACGTCATCAGGATCGATCTGGAAGGAGTCGCGGTCGATATCGGCCAGAACCGGTAGAGCCCGGGCAGACAGAATCGAGGCAATCGTTCCCGGGTCGGTATAGGGCGATGTGATGACCTCGTCGCCGGGACCGATTCCGAGTGCCTCAACGCAGGTGTGCAGCGCCTGTGTTCCGGAGCCGGTCGCCACGCAGAACCTGGCTCCCGTAAGGCTTGCGAATTTCTTTTCGAGCGTGGGCACCGTTCCCGTGGCCGACTGGATCCTGCACCAGATTCTGCTCCTGGTCGTTTTAACTACCGAGTCGACTACACCGTCATCACAGTAAGGCCAGTCGGGCCAACTTTTGTTCTTTCTGACCGGTTCGCCGCCGAGGATTGCAAGTTTGCCCGCTTTGTTCGTGATGTTTGCATAGCTCGGAATGGTCCCTGAGACGACTCCGGCAAGCGAGCCCGCCGACGCCGCGGCGATGAATTGTCGTCTTGTTAAACTTCCACTGTCCATCTCCAGCCCCTTTCATTTAATGTGTTTGGTAATATGAATATGGCTTATAAGATAATTATAACGCCGTGAGGTACTGGATGCGAACAGAAAAGTGTCGCTGTCAGGCAATTACCGGCGATTAAGCTGTTTTCCGCCTGCAACCTTTGTTAGAATGTGACGACAATGCCAAATCTAATCGTATAATAAGGATTGATAAATATGAGAAGATACGTGACATTTAAATCTATAATGCTGGTTCTGGCTGTTTTGTTGACGAGCTGCTTTTTCTGCAACGGCGCTCAGGCGGGGCTCAAAGGAGGCTGTTCGAAGGTAAATATCACTCCGCCGCTTGGAATCCCGCTAATCGGCTCTTACGGCAAACCGAGCGATGATGTCCTCGACGAGCTTTATGCCAAGGCGCTGGTTCTCAACGATGGGAGCAATACCGTGGCAATCGTCTCGGCCGATTTGCTGTATACGCCTTTAGAAGAGATTGCCGGGCCGGTGCGGAAAATTATTACCGAAAAGACCGGTATCCCCGAACGGAATATCCTCATCTGCGCCACGCATACTCATTCGGGGCCGGAGGTTTTCACCAAATCCAAGTTCATGACCGCAGGGGATCCCCCCCCTCCGGCTATCGACCGGTCATACCTCGATACACTTGTAAAAAAAATCGCAGGCTCGGCGCTGATGGCTCACAAAGAGATGCGGCAAGTGAAAATCGGGGCGGCAAAAGGCCAGGCTCCCGAAATCGTCTATAACCGAAGGCCGAAAAATAATAATGGCCTCGTGAAAATGGCTTTTACTATCCCGCCGGAAGTAAGAGCCACAAGGAAAGTTGTCGTCGATCCCGGCGGTGACGTGAGAACGACATTTGTTCTGCCTGATGATAAAACCGAATGGAAATTCGGGCCCGTCGATCCCGAGGTCTGCGTGCTGAGAGTCGAGAATACGGATGGCGAAATTATCGCCTCGCTTGTCAATTTTGGCTGCCACCCGGTTTCCATATATCCATTTCTGAGTACCGCGGTATCGGCCGATTATCCAGCGTTTGTTACAAGCGTTGTCGAACAGGCGGAAGGGGGGCTGTGTCTGTTTACTCTCGGGCTGGCGGGCGACGCCGTGCCTTTTGACAGGGGAGTTCTGCCCCGGCGGCAGATAGGCAGGGCGGTTGGGGGCGAGGCCCTAAGGCGGCTCCAGTTCGTTACCACTACCGGTGATGTTACTCTGAGCGGCCTTAAAAAGGAGGTTGCGTTTCCGACGAAACTACCGGTGGCGGTAAAGGTCGCCGGTAATGATAAAATCCCAGAGCCGGTGATGACTGAGATTCAGGTTCTGCGGCTTGGTGACATTTATATCCTGGGACTGCCCGGCGAGGTCCTCGTGGAAGTGGGGCTCCAGATAAAGAAACGGGCTGGACTGGAGAATCTTTTTATTGTATCGCTAAGTAATGATGCCATAGGATACGTCTGCCACAGTGACGCTTACGACGAAGGAGGATACGAACCGGCCGGTGCGACAAACCTCGCAAAAGGAGCGGGCGAGATCATGATAGAGCAGGCGCTGGAGCTTATCGAGCAGATCAGACAGGAGCGATAGGTGTAGTTCGTAGGTGCGATGAATCGCACCAATTACTTCCGGCCAAGAATCTCAGGGGCTTTTGCGCGGAAATGTTCCAGCCAACCCTTGATTATCGCGCCGGCAATGTCGAGGTCGCTCCGGGCGTAATCTTCGATGCTCTTGCCCCAGTAGAAACTGATCCAGCCGTCGGCAATATTGCGAGAGCCGTCGATGAAAGCATCCAGTTCCTCGGCGCCGCAGTTCAACGGGAACATTTCCTCCACGACGAGCGGCTTGCCCACATCATAAACCGCGAGTGCCTTCAATGCCTTTTCGACTTCGCCTTTTTTAGGGTAGAAATGGACGCTGGCGAAATCCAGATTTTCACTGACTTCTTTCGAGTAAAAGAACGGTTTGGCGTTCGGCCAGACGTGGGCCCAGGGAATCACGCCGACCGTTATCATATGCTTCCGGTCATGCTTTCGAATCGCCGAGACGAGCTTGTCCACCCAGGCCTTTGCGACCTTCTCTCTCGTTCGCCCGGCAAGGTCGAGCGTGATTCGCTGCACAAAGAACTTGCCCCCGAGCTCGCCCGTCAGCCACTCGGTCTCGGCCTTGTCACTACCGGCCAGGATAGGCTCGTTCATCAGATCGTAGCAGAAGATTGCGGGGCTCCCGGCACAGGTTTTCGCGACCGCCTCCCAGAATCGTGCCTGAACGTCCCAGCGTGCGGCTTCATCCATCTTGTCATACCACTCGGCCACATCCTGTTTGTGATAGCAGCCCAGGCCCGTGATATCGAGATAGAGACCGGTTTGCTCGGCCAGTTCCACGAGGCGGGCAAGCTGTTCAAGGGACGTCTCGTTCGGTTCGGTCGGCGTCTGCATGAACTTTGCGGTCTGCAGGTGAATCCGAACCGTGTTAGCGCCGAGCGCCTTTATCTCCTTAAAATCTTCTACAACGGTCGTCCACTCATGATGCCAGTAGTCCTCCAGCAATCGGCCGGGCTCATCGTGGTCATAATTGACGCCCCATGCGAGAAACTTCGCGCCAGATCCGACACGTATAAAACCGCTCCCATCCTCGCTGACGCGAATCAACTCGGGCTGTGGGCTCTGCGCCAGTTCGTGAACCTTGGCGACAATCCGTTCCTCGACAGACGGGGCAAACGGGCCGGGCAGGTCCGTATACCGCATAGCGTCGCCTGCCTCGTAGCCGCCTTCCCGCAGGACTCGGGCCGAAGGGACATAACCGAAAACGTCATTCGAGTAGCCGGCTACCCAAACCGCCGCACCGGGCAGCTCCGACTTCAAACGCAGCGAGTAGTCTACCACCACCTCCCCGGCCAGGGCGACCATCGTCAGATCGTCGCCGAACCGGACGACCTGCACCAAATACGGATAGGTCGTTCGAATGGCCCCATTTTGTTCGAGTTCTTCCAGCAACACTTCCGCATGCCGTCGGACATATTTGTCGGTTGACTTGGCCTGCTGCTCAAGCTTCTCCCGGCCAGGCACCTCGGCAAAATCCAGCGTCACCGTATCCAGTGCGGCTCGAATCGGCCCGGCGACAGGGCGTGCCTGCGGGGCCAGTGCCGATTCGACGCCGTTGGCCAATGCTCGGCCGTGCTGCATACAATAATCAAGAGTCCGGCGAGGGTAAGGATTCTGGTCGCCGCCGCAGCCGGCCATAAACATCGCGGTCGTTCCGGGATGGGCCTGCTCTATGTACTCCTGTGCGAAACCGGCGTAGTCGCCGCAGTACTGATAGAAGCTGAGGGTTGTGCAGTGGCAGGCGTATCCGAACAGCACGGCTCGAAGTTTGCCGTCCGGGCTATCGATTCGCAAAACGGGGACATCGTGGTCGACCGGGCCGTCCGGATTCGGACTGTTTTGAACACCCGTCTCGGTCTTCAGACGCCGGTTCATGGCAAAGCCCGCGCGGGCGTGCGTGTAGCTTAGTTTTGCCGGGGCGAGGTTTTCTATCACCCGGCCGATAAGTTTCAGCAGTTTGTCCTGAAGATCGTCCACGTATTGATTGCTTTGCTGAATCTGCTCCGGTGACAGGCCGTACAGGGTGTTGCCGTAAATGGAATACCTCGTTTCGCGAACCACCGGACCGGAATGGGTGTGCGATGCATTCAGCAACAAAGCCTCCGGTTCGAGCTTGTAGGATTGTTTTGCGTGCTCGGCCAGCCAGTCACGCGTCGGACGCGGAATCCCGATCAGATCCACCGTGACGATTACGAACCTCGTGCCATGCTCATCTTCCATCGCCAGAGCCTTGGCGTGCAGGTCATGGACTTTCCCCTCCGAAGGTTTGTTCCTCGCCGCGTACCCGGCCATCCACATCGATTCATCCGGCGTAATGACAATCGAGGCCACTCCCGCCTTGAAGCTTGACTGTTGGCTCGCTCGGGCGCAGGGGAGCCAATTGGCTGAACATGCCAAGGCAGTCATACATAACAGCCAAAACGATAATGCCGGCCATAATTTCGGAATGTTTATAGTATGTCGGTTCATCTCGGTACTCCCCATATTACTTTAACTGGTTTACTTGTCTCAATCTGTCACAATAGTACCTATGTTGCCGGACGAGTTCCAGCGGTCTTTTTCGTAAATCCCATTTTTCATTCTTGCCGAGTCTCCCGCCGGTACCTATAATGGCCGTCCGATAGCTATGTTTTTAGAAAAGGGATGCTAATTGAGACGCTGGAATGCAAATACGATTTTCTTCATTCCCAAAACTACATTGAAAATTGAAATGCCGGAGGTTCATGGATGTTAGGCCTTAAACTCTTTGACTGGGTTGTAATTGTCGTTTATCTGTTCGGTATTACGCTCATCGGCTTCTGGGCTGTGAGGAAGATCCGCAGCTCCGCCAGTTTTTTCATCGGCGACCGCAAGTTCGGTAAAGTGATGATGGCGTTCTTTATGTTCGGCTCGGGTACTCATTCCGACCAGGCCGTCAGCGTTGCGGCAAAAACCTACAGCACCGGAGCTTCGGGCATCTGGTACCAGTGGCTGTGGCTCTTTGTCACGCCGTTCTTCTGGCTCATCGCGCCGTTTTTCCGCCGGATGCGCGCGGTGACCACCGGCGACTACTTTGAAATCCGTTACGGCCGAAGCGTCAGCGGGCTTTATGCCGTGATGGGAATCCTGCAGCTTCTCGTAGCAATTGGCGTGATGCTAAAAGGCTCCGGGGCCATGGTCGAGGCTGTCTCGGGTGGAGCTATCAGATCCGAGTTTGCGATTATCGCGATGACCGTTATTTTTCTCATATACGGCATTGCTGGCGGACTCAGTGCCGCGATAGCGACGAATTTCGTCCAGGGCCTGCTGACGGTTGTGCTGTCTTTTATCATCCTGCCATTTGCTCTGGCGAAAGTCGGCTGGATGAGCGGCCTGCGCGAGGCAATCGCGGACCCCGCCATGCTGTCTCTTGTGGCTCCGCACGAAATCACCTTCTTTTTTATCGCTATAATCGCCTTTAACGCACTGGTCGGCTGGGTGACAATGCCCGAGACCATGGCAAATTGCGCCGCGGGAAAAACAGAGATGGAAGGCCGTATGGGTGTTACCGTCGGAATCTTCGGCAAGCGAATTTGCACCGTGGCTTGGATGCTGACGGGCCTGTGTGCCGTGGCGATGTACGCAGGGGGCAAGCTTGAGGACGTGGACCTCGTGTACGGCCTGATGGCTCGCGAGCTTCTGCCCGGAATCGCCCCGGGTTTGATTGGGCTGTTCATTGCGTCAATGCTCGCATCGGTTATGAGCACATGCGATTCGCTTATGGTCGTCGCCTCGGCATTGTTCACCGAGAACATCTACAAGAAGTTCCTGTGCCCCGACAGGGCGGACCGGCACTATACGCTTGTCGGCAGGATCGTCTCGGCCCTGGTCGTCGTCCTTGGAATACTTTTTGCATTCAATCTGGAGAGCGTCGTCAGCGGGCTGGAGATTTTCTGGCAGGTATCCGCGATGATGGGAATCGCTTTCTGGATCGGCCTTTTCTGGCGGCGTGCAACAGTGGCTGGTGCCTGGGCCTCGACACTGACGAGCTTCGGCATTCTTCTGTTTACCGGTAAGATCGCCTTCGGCGGCTATGTATTTTGGAACTTCAACGAGCACCTTGCCGGGAAACTTCCGGCCTTCATGCTCTTTGATGGCGGGCTTTCGCTGCCGTGGCAGATGATATTTTATCTGACGGCCGGGTTTGTTGTGCTGATTGTTGTGAGCCTGTTTACGCGGAGGGCTCCGAAGGATAGATTGGATCGGCTCTATGACTGTATTCGCACGCCGATAGGTGCCGACGAGCCTGAGGCCGAACCGTTTACACTGCCGGCCGGTGTGCAGCCGGGCCCGCGGAACGTACTGATACAGCATCCCGATTTCGAAATACCCAAACCTACCCTAATCGGAGTCGGAGGATTTCTTGCCGCCTGGCTTGGTGTGGGTTTGCTGATCGGTGCGGTTTATTGGATAATCCAATAGTTGGTTATGTGTTTTGATGCAGCGGAACTGTTGGTAAGATAAGGAGCCGAGCTATGTTAAGAACTTTTGTTTTGTCAATGTTAGGCCTGTGCCTGCTGACCGCTTCCTGTTTGGAAACCGAGCAAATGAAGGCAAAAGATAATCCGCCAGACAAAATCAAGCTTGTGACACTCGACCCGGGGCACTATCACGCGGCCCTGGTCCAGAAGAGCATGTACGAGCAGATAGACCCCGTCGTTAAAGTCTATGCTCCGGATGGGCCTGATGTGCAGAACCACCTGGCACAGATTCAAAGCTTCAACGAGCGTGCCGACGATCCGACTCATTGGCGGCAGGAAGTCTATAAAGGCGATGATTTTCTTGAAAAAATGCTCGCCGAAAAAAGCGGTGACATTGTTGTGCTCTCAGGTAACAACCGCAGAAAAGCCGAATACATCAAGGTCTCCATCGATGCCGGCTTCAACGTTTTCTGTGATAAGCCGATGTGCATCGATGCGAAGGGCTTCAAGCTCCTGGAGCAGGCCTTCGCCTCGGCCGAGAAAAGCGATCTGTTGCTATACGATATCATGACCGAGCGATTCAACACCACCTGCATCCTGCAAAAACTTCTCGTCCTCAATAAAGAACTCTTCGGCGAGATGGAAGCCGGCTCACCGGAAAATCCCGCCGTCGTCAAGGAGAGCGTACACCATTTCTTCAAATACGTTGCCGGAGCGCCGCTCAAGCGGCCCGCCTGGTATTTCGATACGACTCAGCAGGGCGAGGGACTGGTGGACGTCACAACGCACCTGATAGATCTGATGATGTGGACGTGTTTCCCGGAGCAGGCAATCGATTACCGTGAGGATATTGAGATAAATAAGGCCAGACGCTGGCCTACTACGCTTACGCGCGGGCAATACGAGAAAGTAACAGGAGTCCCCGACTTTCCCGATTATCTCAACGACAAGCTCAACGATGACGGAGTTCTGCCATGCTATTCCAACGGCGAGATGATTTACACGATGAAGGGCGTCTGCGTAAAACTGTCGGTGACATGGAATTTCCAGGCGCCGCAGGGTGGTGCGGACACACATACCTCGCTGTTTCGAGGGAGCAAGGCTAATGTTATCATTCGTCAGGGCAAGGAGCAAAACTATCAACCGGAGGTGTATGTCGAGCCCGCCCCGGGAGGAGATGCCGCTAAAGTGGCCGCTTCTCTGAAAAGAGCCGTCGCGGGCTTACAGAGAACATTTCCCGGCTTGAAAGCCGAGAAGGCCGGAGACGGCTGGCACATCGTCATACCCGACAAATGCCGGGTCGGACACGAAGCTCATTTTCGGAACGTCATGGAGGCGTATCTACAGTACCTGGCCGAGGGCCGGCTGCCCGAATGGGAAGTCCCTAACATGATCGCCAAGTACTACATCACGACGAGGTCTCTCGAATTAGCCCGACAGTGACACTCAATGAGGAGAGCAAAGACAAAATGGCCCATGAACAATTAGCATTGTTAGGTGGTGAAATGTCGGTTAAGTCGGAGGCGTCAGATATTTTTGCCTGGCCTATCGTCACCGAGCGGCACGAACAGGCCGTCCTTGACGTGCTTCGAGCCCGGAAGATGTCCGGCATTGAAATCACTAAAGAGTTCGAGAAAAAATACGCCGAATCGCTCGGCAGAAAATACGGCCTCGCGTACAACAACGGTACGGCGGCCATCCTGGGTGCCATGTACGCCCTGGATATCGGACTCGGCGACGAAGTAATCTGTCCGAGCATTACCTACTGGGCCTCGGTCGCGCAGGCGTACAGTCTCGGCGCCACACCCGTTTTCGCCGATATCGATCCTGAAACCCTCTGCATCGACCCGAAGGACATCGAGCATCGAATCACGCCGCGAACCAAAGCGATTGTCGTCGTGCATTACGCAGGGATGCCGGCCGAGATGGACGCGATTATGAAAATTGCTGCCGAGCACAATCTGAAAATACTCGAAGACGCATCCCACGCTCACGGAGCGCTATACAAAGGCCGGCAAATCGGCACCTTCGGCGAGGCGGCGGCATTTTCCCTGATGACCGGCAAGGCCCTGGCCATCGGCGAGGGCGGAATCCTCTTTACCGACGATCGAAGAGTTTACGAGCGGGCTCTTTTGTTCGGGCATTACATCCGGCACGATGAAATCACGCTGGATGAGCTTAAGCCATTCGCGGGGCTGCCCAGCGGTGGGGCCAAGCACCGGATTAGCCAGCTCAGCTCTGCTTTCGGGCTGGTTCAGTTGGAGCTGTATCCGAAGCAGATGGCGGAAATAGACAAAGCGATGAATTATTTTTGCGACCTGCTCGAAGATACCGCCGGGATCAGGCCTATCCGACCGCCCAGGGATACGGACACAACAAAAGGCGGCTGGTACTATCCGCATTTCAAGTACATCGCGGAAGAACTGGGCGGACTTTCGCTGTCACGCTTTAGCCAGGCTGTTAGAGCGGAAGGCTCGATCTGCAATCCGGGCTGTAATAAGCCGCTGCATCTTCATCCGCTGTTCACGAGTGAGGACGTTTACGGACACGGCAGGCCGACGCGAATCGCTTTTCTCGATGAGTCCGCAAAGATCGAGCAATACGTCGGAAAGCTGCCGATAGCCGAGGGCATTACCCGCCGGGTCTTCGAGGTCCCGTGGTTCAAACACTACGAGCCAGAGATAATCGAACAGCACGCCGGTGCTTATAAAAAGGTAATCGAGAATTATCAGATGCTGTTGCCCGGTGATACCGATAAAGACGCCGAGACGGGCGGTTACAGCAGCTTTTTTAGCAGCCAAAAGAATACGTAAAAAGAAATTGCTCGCTTATACGGCGTGTACGCGAGAATTTTCGGATTCGTATTACAGGCTGGCGATGTTCGGATATTTTGCCGCGGCGGTTTCATTAGGCCTTGAAACGGGCGTTGTAATCGGCGCGCTCTTCAGCGTGTCCGGTTCGGCATGGGCCTGCTCGGCGATCTCGATCATTGCCTCTATGAAAGCATCCAGTGTCTCCTTGCTCTCGGTCTCGGTCGGCTCGATCATCATCGCCTCTTTTACATTCGTCGGGAAATAAACAGTAGGGGGGTGAAATCCTCTGTCTATGAGAGCTTTGGCGATGTCAATCGCGTGGACGCCGTTGCCAAGCATGCTTTCCGGGACGCTGAAAACACATTCATGCTTGCAAATCCTGTCGAACGGAAGATCGAAGTGCTTTTTGAGCTTTTCCTTGACGTAGTTTGCGTTTAGCACCGCATTTTCTGCAACCCTCTTGAGACCATTTTTGCCGAGCATCAGCATGTAGACATACGCGCGCAGAATAATACCAAAGTTGCCGTAAAAAGGTGCCACGTAGCCGATTGATTTCGGCCTGTCATATTCCAGTGCATAGGTTCCATCGTCCCTCTTGACAACGATAGAGATCGGCAGGAAGTCAAGCAGCTGTTCTTTAACTCCGACCGGCCCGGCACCGGGACCGCCGCCGCCGTGAGGGGTGGCAAAAGTTTTGTGCAGGTTTACGTGCATTATATCGAATCCGAAGTCGCCGGGACGCGCCTTGCCGATTATGGCATTGAGGTTGGCTCCATCGTAGTATGCCAGGCCGTCAACGCTGTGTACCAGGTCGCAAATATCCCTTATGTGAGGATTGAACAAGCCGAGCGTGTTGGGGCAGGTCAGCATTACCCCGGCGACGTCATCGTCTAATACCTTCTCGACGTCTTTCAATTCCATGAAGCCGTTCTCGGTTGTTCCTATGGTCCGAACCTTGTACCCGGCGATCGCCGCGCTGGCGGGATTGGTGCCGTGAGCACTGTCCGGGATAAGGACGGTGGTTTTTTTGTTACCTTTGTCGCGGTGATAAGCTGCCATTATCATCATGCCGGTCAGTTCGCCGTGCGCGCCGGCCAGCGGCTGCATTGTGAATCCCGCCATTCCCATTATTTCGCGAAGGAACAAGTCGGTCTCATAGAGCACGCGTAACGCTCCCTGGGTGAGCATGCCGCCCATTCTCAACTGAGGCAGCAGCGGGTGCAGGTGAGCGAAGCCCGGGTAGG
>Ga0210003_1000258_pt1 | contig 47106 bp, 37 predicted proteins | sample LantaG_FD_182804 | JGI IMG/M metagenome (GOLD analysis project Ga0210003, IMG submission 182804) | Deep subsurface microbial communities from Baltic Sea to uncover new lineages of life (NeLLi) - Landsort_02402 metaG (SPAdes) (version 2) | ecosystem: Environmental > Aquatic > Marine > Oceanic >... | reverse complement strand
GTGAATGAACTCTTCACTCTGGTGCTGGCACCCAGATATAGAAGAGTTCATTCACACCAAAGCAGAACGCGAAACATTTGAGATAGACGGCATTCCAATGTCACGTAGTAAAGAACTATTAAAAAACTCAAATGTAAGTGTGCTGATCTCAGATTCTTTTATGGAAGCGGTTGAAAAAGACAGAGATTGGCATCTCGTATTCCCAGATCTTGATGATCCTGAGTATGACACTGTTTGGAATGGACACCTAAAAGAATGGGAAGACCTAGGTAAAAAAATAATTACATATAAAACACTACGAGCGCGTGATCTATGGAATACTATCCTGCGTCATGCATGGGAATCCGGAGAACCTGGGATACTTTTCTTAGAGCGTTCAAACAAGCTATCTAACTCTTACTACTACTCTAGTATTAGTAGTAGTAACCCGTGCGCTGAACAGGTTCTCCCTGCCGATAGTGTGTGTAATCTAGCTCACATTAATTTACCTAAATTTATCAAAGAAGACATAGAGCACTATCCAGAAGACAGCAGAACCGTACAAGAAGCACTAGAATGTATAGATTTCGATATGCTGAAGGAAACAACCAGGATGGGAGTAAGGTTTCTAGACAGCATTACAGATCTGAATAAATACCATGATGCGTCTATAAAAGACAGACAAGAAAGCGAACGTAGGATAGGATTGGGTATTTTGGGATTGGGAGAGCTACTAGTTAGACTTGGTGTGCGCTATGGATCCGAAACATCTGGAAAAGTAACTGAAGAGATCTTCAAAAATATTAGTACGTACAGTTATCTAGCTTCCGCTGACCTGGCAGAAGAGTTGGGGTCATTCCCGCTGTTCGACGCCGAAAAAATACTGAAATCTGGATTTTTATCTAAACACGTAGAAGAGGTTAAAGCTGCAATAAGAGAAAAAGGGTTACGAAACGTTACCATTAATACTGTAGCCCCAACCGGCTCTGTTGGTACGATGCTTGGAACCACCACAGGAGTTGAACCTTATTTCTTAGAAGAATGGACTGCTCGTAGCAGAATAGGGTTTTCAGAAGAAGAAGCCAACGTACTCAGTGAACTGAAAGAAAAATACGGAAAAGACCTCCCGGAATATTTTGTAACCACGGACAATATTAAACCTAAAGAGCACGTAAGGATTATTGCTGCTGCACAACGATGGGTAGACTCTTCTATTAGCAAAACGGTCAACCTACCAAATAGCGCAACAGTAGAAGACGTAGGAGAAGCCTACCGTGAGCTGTATCGTACAGGATGCAAAGGTGGAACAGTATACAGAGACGGGAGTAGGGATAAGCAGGTACTGTACCATGCAGAGAGTAAAAATGGAGATTTCCAGGTAGAAGTGGTCGACACCTATATGAGCCCACATGGCGGGATACTGCGTCCAAAAGTAAAGGCAGGAATTGGTCCAATCGTAAGTGAAGAGACACCTGTAGGTACTGTACACACCTCTATCAGGTTTCACCCCGAAACAGGTGAGCCATACGACATATTTATAACCTCCGGAAAAGGAGACGTAGCAGCAGACACACAAGCAATATCCAGACTGATATCTATTATACTGAGATGGCCAGATGGTAGAGCCGTACCACAAGCTACGAGGCTTGAGATCATTAGGGATCAACTGCACAGGATTCCAGGTCGTGGATCTGTAGGAATTGGGCCAGATTTGGTGATCTCCCTCCCAGATGGAATTGCGAAAACACTGCAACACTATCTAGCAGGAGATTTACCGTTATCGGGAATTCCTCTAGGAAGGCAAGAGATAGTAAATATTATTACCGCCGTAAAAGACGAAAAACTACGGACAGCTCTACTGGAAATACTGCTTCCAGAAGAATCTACCGAAGTGAAAGATGGGCCTACAGTGGAAGAGAGAGAAAAAGAAGCTGAGCTGATAAAGTCATCCTCCGGTGGACTATCGTTTGAAATATGCCCGGAATGCAGTAGCGCAGGATTGCTAGAAGTTCCCGGTCACTGCTCACATTGTGTACTATGTGGACACAGATACTGCTAAGGAGGAATTCTATGCAAAACAAATTCCAGATACTAAAACGCTCTATTAAGCCGCAAACGTACCTTGATGTAAAAAACGGTGTAAAACCGTTCGATGTGCTGTTACGAATACCCGGACAAGAGTTAGAAGTAGGGGATCTCATAACCCTACAAGAGGTTGATCCAGAAGGAAATCTTACGGGGCAAGAAGTAACAAAAAAGATAAGCAGTAGGATGGACATCGAGGAGTTAGAGGTACCTGAGTACGTAGACCGCGAAAAGGCACTTAAAAACGGTGTTTCGGTTGTTGGATGGGTAGCTCCAGAACAATACACACTTAAATCAGTGTACGACTTTGGGTTTACCATGCATATGGCGATAGACAGGATAACAGAAGAAGAAGTAACTGAAGACCACGCTGACAGAAAATACAACTTTATAGAAGGACCATTCTACTCTCCTCCTCTGGCATCCCCAGAGTTCATCCAATACGGGGTACTAGATGGATTCGATATAAACAAATGGCCTATAGGTAGGTATTCCATAGTATTAATGATACATGTGAATGTACCAGATGGAGAAAACCCTGTAGAAATGGATACAATAGATGCACTGATACTTACGGTAGCAGCATCTAATACTAAGGACAAGGGTACTCCATTAGAATTTCATGAGCTAGACGTCAGGGCCCTTCTAGATGGTAAAACCATAACGGTAAACGGTGATGAGATAGTACCAGCAACTCCACAAGAAGTAGAAGATTCAATTACAGACCAAGAGGATGAGTTTTCCAAAATAATGGATATAGAAGGTATGGAATCCATGCTAGAAAGCAGAAATGATTTTGAAGGTGCTGCAGAGATAGACGATAGCACGATAGATGATCTAATGAGAAAGGTTAAAGACAACTATCTTAAGGAAAAATCCGATGAACGATAAATCAATTAGACCAGAAAGCAGCCCAATCAGTATGACTCCTAAGTTTATCGAGTTCCTACTGATGGAAACAAAAGAAGATATGGATGATGTAGCAAAAAGGTTTCTTGGAGCAGTGGCAACAAGAAAAGATTTTGCTGTACAGTTTAATATTCTTCTAGAAGAGTACAAAGGGTTCTACGGTGAAATTGGAACAGTAGACGCGCCAATCGGACCACTAACGGTTAAAAAAATAGGGCCTATCCTTGGAGTAAGAATGACTAATGGTGGAAACTATGCGGCACATATACTAAAGGTTAATGGATTGTGTCACCACAGTGGTAAAACAGCGTGGGTAGCTATAAAAGAGTGGGACAAAGTTGTTGGAGATGACTTACAAGAAAAATTAGACGAAACTATAGAGGTAAAAAGTAGTTCAAAGATGCCTAAGGAATTGGAAGACGATGCTGAAAAAAAGTAAGCATAAGCTAAAAGTGTCATTTGGAAAAAAAGCTAGTAACAAAATAGATTATGATCCAGAGGTTAAAACATCATTTTTATTTCAAGGAGATGGAACTCACGTACTAGCAGTTGCTTGGGATATAGACGACACAGAACATGGGTTCTGGAGGATAACTGTAATCGGTTTTGATGAAAAAGGTAAAATGCTTACAAAACAAATACAAAAAGATAAAACCTCAATAGCATTTTTTGGCGATATATCCATAGTCGGAGCTGGTAGGAACGACTTATACACGTCAGATGGGTATGAAGACGCCGACGTTATAGATGAAGAAGGAAACATTGTTAATAAAGCTACAGAGATAAACATCTACCCATCAAGAAAATAGGATTGGACATGAGTGACAGAATAACTATTCCTCCAGGTGCTAACAACCTACCAGACGGATTTGATAGAGTAGCCACAGAAAAATTTGAACCAGAAGGATACATATATAAACCACCAAAAGGAGCACCTATTTTAAGTGCTCCTCCAGATGGAGTATTCTACAAAGTAGCGTTACCATCACAACAAACAGACAAACTGCAACCATACGAGCGTAGGTACACTATACCTATCGCTATGGCAGTAGCCCCCATATTCGGAGTAGTTCCTATACCAGACGATGTTTATAGAACTGCACCGGAACAATCAAAACTTGAAAACATGTTCTGCATATTTAGCAGGAGTAACATAAAAAAGCTGTCTTCAGGAATCCTAGAATGGGATGCAGTTGTGGTGGTAATCAGAAAATTCTGTGTAGTGAGGATAGAATGCCACCTACACCCAGGGGATAATACATTCTATGTTAGACGAGTATACCTATGGTCTAGCAATTCCCAAAAATACGAAGTGGTAGAAGACCCAAAAGATGTAAAAATAAATCCAGAGGTTCTTCCAGTCATTTTAGATCAGTATGCCACTATAGAAGGCATCCTCAGCTAAACCAAATGCAAAACCAGATAATCCTATCCAACCGTCTCCTAGTTCCTTCCCATTTGCTATCAGACAGCGATCTTAAGAAATGGCACTATGAATGGGAAGAGATGGTATACGAATTTAAAGAAGATGAATTTGGAGAAGTAGTACTAGATCGGTACAACAACCCAGTAAAAATATCGCATAGTGAGCATAGAGTATTAAAAACATACAGAGAGACGTTTTCCCCTAACAGAGATCCATACATTGCCTTACCTAGAGGTAATATGGCAAAGATTAAGTACATCTTAAAAAGTGGGTACAAAGATCTTAGACCACTAAACCCACTAGGTTTCAAGCTATCCATGAGTAGCCGCGTTCTAACTGACCATAGGTGGAACGACCAAAAAAGGTGTATACTAGAGTTCTTAAAAAGAGGATACGGTATTGTAGAGGGTGACACAGGAAGTGGTAAGACACTAGTTGGAATAGGTGCAACCTGTAAACTAGGAATGACCACTCTGGTAATGAGTAAAAGAACAGACGGGAACGAGCACTGGGAAAAAGAGTTCCGTAAGCATACCAACATAGAAGAGCTAGAAAAACTGTACGGTAGGAAACTAATTGGACCGTACAAGAATTCAAAAAAACAGGTATACCCAATAACGATAGCTACAGTTCAGTCGTTTTTAAGAAGTAATGGAAGAAAGTTCCTAGTAGACAACAAGGATGCCTTCGGATTCCTACTTCTAGATGAGGTTCATGAGTTCGGTGCACCAGAGTTCTCTAAGATAGTTCAATCAATTAACTCGTTTGCCAGTATGGGATTAACCGCTACTGTAGAACGAAAAGATAACATGCACCTGCTAGTAATGGATATGGTTGGTCCTGTAGTAGCAAAGGGTACTGCCAAGCAGATGTTACCTACAGTGCATTTCATAAGTACAGGAGTAGAAGCACCAGAATGGATAGAACAAGGAAACTTCCCTAGGCATTATAAGTGGACTAGGATTTTAAAGCACCTAGCGGAAGCAGAAGAACGAACAGACCTAATAATAAAGTATATTCATAAAGATGCAGAAGATGGTAGAGTTATTGCTTGTGTATCGGAGAGAAAGAATATCCTAAGTAAGATATTTATCCGCTTGAAGAACGAAGGATACGACACTGAGATGGTCACGGGAGATACTCCTCAAAAAGTAAGAACCCGTATCTACGAAAACATAGAAAGCGGAAAATGCAAAATACTGTGTGCAGGGAAGGTACTTAACGCGCTGGTAAACCTACCAAGTGTGGACTGCCTACACTTCGTTACACCGTCAAGCTCGAAGACCACCACAAAGCAAGTATATGGTCGCGCACGTAGATGGCTAGAAGGTAAAAGAGCGCCTATCATAAGAGACTACGTGGATAAAGGCGGACAGCTGGACGGAGCGTACAAAAACCGCCTAGCACTATGTAAAGAGAACAAATGGAAAGTGGTTCACGTTGGGATAGAGCGGTCTCAGCTACTTGGGATGAACATCTGGGAAAAACGATAGACAAGGTGATGTATGAGCAGCAAACCCTGGCCAAAGGGTACTAATCTTGATCGGTTTCTGATAAAAGATGTTTGGGACAGAAAACTTTGCAGAACTGGAGTACCGCCTGAGTTTTGGAATCCTGAGTACAAAAATGTAAGTTTCAAACCAGTGTCGCTAGGAAGCACAAAGATATCCCCTACAGCGCAAAAGCAGTTTATTAGAGCGTATCTTAAGCATCCCCCTAGGAATAGGCCGTTTATTACAATCACATCTGGTCCAACGGACAATGGAGCATTATACCTTGGATACTTATTACTTATACGGTATGCAAAAGACAGTCACACAGTAGCTGCACTAGATGCGGCGCAACCAATACAATTTATGGAACAATTCCCAGAACTAATTCTTATACACAACATACTTGGAAAAGCGACACAGGAAAGAGTAGAAGTTGTCAGGGACATACTAGTTAAGTTCAGATCATCGTTCAAAGTACTAGTGGTAGCTGATACTGACAACCCCTACCAGTGGACAACAAAAAACATCGGAGTGTACCCACACATGGTGTTCAAAGTTGGAGACAAAACACCATGAAGCGACTTATATCAGTACCGCTAGAACAAATGATCTTAATGGGAGCACTTCAACTTAGAAGTCCCAAGCTGAAGGCACTTATTTTAACTGAAACGGTAGAAGAAGACTACGGGACTCCTCCTGGAATTGAAATACGAAAACGTATGTCAAGTCTACTTAGGCTTGGTAAGAACCTTGGAGAAGCTGCAGACTTTGCAGAGGACCCCGCAATATCATCAGTTGCTTCAGAGTTTATAAAGGGAACTGTAGACAAGAGGACCAAAGCGGCGTCGTTTACAGAAGAACAAGTAAAAACGCTTATCTATAGGCTAAAGCTTCATAGAAACGCAAGGATATTCCACAAATCGCTAGAAGATATCAACAACATCTCTATAGGGAACGTGGATGAAGAAAAATTCGAGAAGATGGCCGCGATCATGGAGCAAACCTTATCGCAAGTACGAAAGGGGTTTGACCAGCAGCCGCTTAGCCATATAGGTAAACGACAGACAGATATTGAGGCCAAGAAGCTTCTAGAAGATCTAGTAACCTTTGTCCCTGGAATGTTTGTGTCTACGGGTCTGCCTGGACTTGACCGCTTGATCTATGGTTGGGAAAGAGGCAACCTAGTAACTATATCTGCTACACGGGGTGGTGGCAAGAGTACCATGGCCATGAACATGGGAATAAACCAATACCTGCTCACCAGCAACAATGTATGCTACGTAAGTATGGAGATGACCAAGAAGGAGCTTTGGAAGAGAATACTGGCCAACGTTAGCAAAGTTCCACATGACTTAGTGCGGTACCCAAAAAATCTTAAGCCAACTCAACGAAAGCAATTGGGTAGTTCCTGGAAAGCGTTTCATCGCCATGGACAGGACAAAAACTGCACGTTTACAATCTGGGATATAAAAGATAGCTACTTCACTCCTATGAAGCTAGAATCATACCTAGCTCCATTTATGTACGATGTAATCATAGTAGACTATGTTACGCTGTTCTACGCTGATGGTGCGGACACCTGGAAAATGCAACTAGAGTACAGTAAGTATCTAAAAGCTATGGCTAAAAGGTTAAACTGTGTAGTTGTTCTGCTTACACAGCTCAGTGATGAAGAGCGCGTAAAGTATGGACGATCTATCGAGGAGAACACTGATTACTGGATCTGGTGGCGTTGGAGAGAAGACGAGGAGCAAGAAACGGGCGATGTAGAGCTAAAACTGGCTAAGGCTCGGCACACTAGCCCTAGAAAGTTCCCTGCCAAGTTTATGCTTGACGTTATGAAGATAGAAACTCAAGGGCTTCTACCGTACGGAGGTGTTAGTGGAGATCAGGGAAAAAGAGGGCCTACGTCGCGCAGCGACATATTCAGCAACGCGGGAGACTACTAAGAACCTTGTCGTGTACCGCCAGTACGCACTAGACGTACGCCACCGTTACCAGTATGCACCTGGGTGTTATCCGACAAGCAGACATTAAGCGAACGCCATATGCCGCGATGCCTTGGAAACTTACGGAGCTTTTGGTACTGTGCTTGACTTAGTTGCATTTTCCTGTTCATGGCACACTCTCCTTAGAGCTACTACTTATAATATGTGTCCAGTAAGATAAAATGTCAACATAAAAACGTATAATAATGGAGTTTAATTGCATGTCACTTAAAATGGATCCTATATTTCCTAAACAATCACAATATGTTATAGTAGACTGGTCTAATGTTATACACAGAGCAATAGCTGTGTCTACGTCAAATGGGTTTCTAAAACACCTAGTTGTTATGTTAGCTAACTATAGGAAATCGTTTGAGTATTGGAAGTTTGTTTTTGCGTTAGAAGGCACAGGCAGTGCGCAAAGACAACTAGAATTGGCTGAGTATAAAGGCAAAAGAAGGCACACAGAAGAAACGCTAGAGAAGATTGATAACGCACTGGTATTATTAAACTTTATCAAAGGAACTAGAATAAAATGTCAAGAAGGAGAAGCCGACGACGCAATAGCTAGCTACGTTAAACAACAGTCCAATGGAAACCGCGTGGTTATTATTACAGAAGACACCGACATGTGGCAGCTAATAGACCACAATGTAACGGTAAAATCTAGCCGGGTTGGAATGGTTACTCCCGAAATGTGCAGACAAAAGCAAGGAGTTACTCCGCAGTGTATGGTTCTAAAAAAGGCGTTAGTCGGAGACAAATCAGATAACATCCCTAAAAGTGTACAACGCGTTGGGAACAAAATACTAATAGAAGTTGCAAGAAAAGCAAAGAATGCTGAAGGTTTACAGAATCTTCTCGTATCAGGTACCTTAGAAGAAAAGCTAGTACAAAAGATAAGATGCAGCAAACAAGACATACTGAGGAACCTAAGTTTGATTAGGCTCAAGAGTGGACTAACGCTACTGGAGACTAAAGCTGAAGCTGATCTATTTGGAGTACGTGAGTTCCTATTGCAACACGGTGTAACCGATATAGAAGATAAATTGCTAGAAAGGGCGATAGGAGCTAAATAGTGAGGCAACAAGCTGTAAAGGAACCAGTAACGAGGGAAAACCATGAAGTGTAAGATAGCCAGAAATGACCTGAAGAGTGCCCTTAACTCAATAGAAGCACTCCAGAACATGGGAGTAGACAACTCTAGTGACAGCCTTAGATGCGTGTTTTCGCTAGAAAACGATGTTCTGTGTATTGAAAGTGCACACATGGGAGCCTATGTAAAAAAGATACTTAAGGCTACTCCCCTAAGAGAGGGTAAATTTGGCACTGGTCTCAAAGAGCTAACGAAATGCAAGTTTACGGGCGACGTTACTCTAGATTACAGCGAAGAGGCTGGTAAGCTACGAGCTACATCTAAGAATTCAAGGTTCGATCTACCTGGAGAGCAGGGGGCAGTAGAAGCAACAGAGGACTCTCGTCCAACAGAAAAAGGAGAGATCCATGCGCTAGTTCCATCAGAATTGATGGTAAACGCAGTAACTACTGTAACATTCAAGCCTGGCCTAAAGCAAGAAGATCTAAGGATGCAGTTCTCTATAACCAAGACTGAACAGGGTGGGCAACTAGAAGTAGTTGGATTAGACCACTTCAGCTTCGCCAGGTTTGTGAGATCCAGCAAAGATATCAAAGTTAAAAAGAACATACAGTTTGTGTTGCAATCAAAGTCTCCTGGAGTAGTTCTAAAAGAGATAACCTCTGATACTTTGGCTATTGGAATGATAAGCTCCTCTGAGGACGCTGAGCCAACAATGGTTAGGTTCAAATCCGCAGACGCGGACATCTACTACCCTATTCTAAATACTCCATACCTGAATGCTGGAGAAGTCTCAGAAGACGCCAGGAAGGGGGAGTTCAACGGCGGATTCGTAGCGTACAAAAAACAGCTACGTGAAGCAGTAGGGACTGTCAGGGTAATTGGGGATAGTGCAACATCTCTAGTACTGTATTTGAAGATAGAAGAAAAAGACGTAAGAATAGCTGCGGAAGTTAAAGGAAGTGTAGCAGAAGCAAAAATAGACACTGAAAATGTTAAACTAGGTGCGCAATCTAAGTTCATTATGCAGATCAGTGAAAAATATTTCTCCGACTTCCTAGCGATAGCTCCAGATGTAGTTCCACTAAGGATAGAGTCATGGAATCGAAAACACGCAATAGTAAGCGCACTAAAATTAGAGTCGGGTCTAATAGAGTACTTCATGGCACAGGTAAACGTAGACGGATAAAAAAAGAAGTTAACAAGAGCGGCGTAACAAAAATAGTAAGCGGTATTATAGAAAACTGGGAGCGTTACGAAAGCTTCTTTGTGAATCGTTGTGACGAAAAAGCTTTTGTATTAAAACTAAAATCGTTGGCACATGATGAAACATCCTACACGTCTATATGGGTACAACACGGAGGAAATATTACCGTGGTACATGTATACGGTAGGTCCAAGAGGTTTACAAGAGAACGGCTTCTTGGATACATTATTCTATATAATGGTAACCCAGTCATCCACGCGCATACCTGGTATACAGGAATAGCGTACTCAGAAAAAGACGATGTAAGACGCAAATACCCATTACCGATCTGCACAGATCAAAACGTTCGCATGTACGCAGCAGGTATAGGAAAATTCGATTACCTGTTCTGCTACAAAGCAAAGACGAGGGAACATGACGAAGCAGGATACAGTGACGGAGCAACCCACCTCTCAACCGCAGACCAGTGGAGAGACGGTCTCTAGACAAAGCGCATTCAATCCACCAGATCTGAGTAATAAAGCTATGCTAAGAAAAGCATACAAAAAGATGTTCGGGTATAAACCAGTAGGATTTAGTGAGAAACAACTGGAACAGATGGTTGAAGCTGCAGAAAGAAATAGACAATCGAAGTCGAAAAGTACAACTTCGGGGTCTAGATGGAAAGACAGCATCCCAGAAGAAAACTTAGAATAGATGACCGAATACCTAAATAGTATGACAGAAGCGCAACGGGCAGCTACTTGCCATGTAGATGGCCCAGCTATGGTAATCGCAGGCCCTGGATCAGGGAAAACACGAGTTATTACCTACAGAATAGCTCATCTGATCAATGAGCACAAAGTTCACCCCGGCAGCATAATGTCGATCACGTTTACAAATAAAGCAGCTGGGGAGATGAAGAAACGAGTTAGCGCCATTCTTTCTCCGCAAGACGCAAAGATGGTGTACATATCGACGTTTCACTCTTTTTGTGCTCGTCTTCTTAGGTTTGAATACTCCGCTGCAGGGTTGGACAAAAATTATACTATCTGTGATGACGGCGAAACCAAGAGCTACATCACGCAAGCTATATCTATTATAACGGAAACCCACCCCCGTACTGTTAATGGTTGGAAAGACTATAAAGGAGTCTACGCTGCCAAGAAGTTCATCTCAAAGATGAAACAGGAGCTAAAAACTCCAGAAGACCTGTTTAATGCTGCTGCAGATGGTGAGGGAGAAGATGAAGTACAGCAGCACTTAAGAAAGGTGTACGAAAAGTACCAGAGAACTTTGGATAAAAGCCACTCTGTTGATTTTGACGACTTACTAATGAAAGCTGTGCGTCTATTAGAAAACAGACCTGACGTACGGATGAAGTATGCACAACGGATACAGCACCTACAAGTAGACGAGTACCAAGATACTAACTATAGCCAATACAGGCTAGTTAAAATGCTAGCAAGTCATTGGAATAACTTGGTTTTTGTGTTCGACCATGATCAATCAATCTACAGATTTCGCGGAGCAGATATAACCAATATCACTAAACTTGAGAATGACTACGCAGACACTATCCACACTTACTATTTAGAAGAAAATTTTAGGTCTACTCCACAAATCGCTAATGCAGCGAATCAGGTAATCGAGCACAACACGGAGAGGAAACCAAAAGAGATACGAGCAGTATCAAAAGATGGTGCTCCCGTAAGATGTATCGAGACTAGCGATCCTAAACAAGAAGCAGCTATTATACTAGATGAGATAAAAACTAATGTTTCACGAGGTGTTACAAGGTACAAAGATCACGCAATCCTCTACCGTACGCATACACGATCAAGGATATTTGAAGATCTATGTGTGGCCCATAATATACCGTACAAAGTAATTGGAGGTCTAGGATTTTACAATAGAGCGGCTGTCAAAGACGTACTAGCATATCTACGACTAAGATTGAATCCTTATGACGAAGCTGCTTTCTTGAGAATATATGATAAGCCTCCACGAGGATTTGGCGACAAAAGCTACGCTAAACTGCATAATCTTGCAGAAGAAAAAGGCGTTAGCATGGTACACATCTTTAAAGATAGACACTACGAGCACATTTTGAAAGGTCGTCCATTAGCTGGAGCTAGAGTGCTCAGAAACACCTTTAAGATACTTTATCAGCAACCAACAGATAAAGTAAGCCCGCTGGTAGACGTGGCGATGACTGCTAGTGGGTACAAGAAGTATCTTGAAACAGAGTTGTCAAAAGAAAGTATAAAACGCCTAGATGATATAGACGAGCTTACTACGGCAACAGCTGAGTTCGATGAGGTACAATCCGCTGGTCTGTCTAGGTTTATTGAGTGGACAAGCTTAATGCAAAGCGCGGACGAAGAGGTTAACGACGACCGAATACTAATGATGACGTGCCACGCCGCAAAGGGTATGGAATTTAAGAACGTCCATCTCATAGGAGCAATTGAAGGTTTACTTCCTATGATAAGAGACGTGGACGACGACGGAAGGGTAAAACAAGTAGAAGAGTTGGCTAAAGATATTGAAGAAGAACGTAGAGTGTTCTTCGTAGCGATTACACGTGCTGAAGAAACACTAGTAGTATCGCATAATAGAATGCGATTCTTATACAACCAGATGATACCCTGCATACCTTCTAGGTTCGTACAAGAGATGGGAGAAGAAGTTGAACATGAATCCATGGATAACGAGGCTGGGTACTTCATGGTTCAAAAACTAGAAAACGCTCAAAAAGGAAACAAATGGGGTAATAAACCACAGTTTATAAACCCTAAAAGACGAAATAGACGATTCTAACCTATACAAGTCTGAAACAGGAGTTACAGCATGTCTAACAGAACTGAACAACCTAATGTACGAAACATAGTAGCAAACACTATGAATATGGCTAACCGTCCCGCCGTAGCTATACTTGTAGATGGATCTGACTGGAAGTTTGCCGCAGAGGGAGGAAATAGTCTAGCGGAGCATCTAGTAAACTTCGCTGGGTCAATAGGTACCATAACGCGCTCAGCATTGTTTGTACGTAGTTTTCCAGAATCTGCTAACCGTTGGTCGTCTAACGGGTTTGAGATAGTTACCAAGAAAGATGGAACACCGGAAACCAAGGTATCTGTACCACTCATAGTGGAAGCTATGGTCGCAGGTACACTTAGACCTTATATTAGGGTTCTTGTAGTATCCGCGTATAACTGCTCGATATACGAGGATCTATTCGCAGAACTGTGTACGTTTGGCATCACCACGGTTGCTGTAAACGTAGACAGCTCGCTAAAGATTGTAAAAAGCAACAATCCTCTCATTACCTACATCTCGTTAGACGAGCTAGAGAACCTTCCGAAAGATATGCAAATCTCCTCCCCTGCATACGATTTGTCCGACTACGACTTCTCCAAGTTCATTGAATTGCTAGAAGCAAGCGAAGAAAAGATGCCCTTTGTAGGAGTTAGGTTCTTTATCAACAAGGTGATGTGGAGACTTGGTGATGTAGACCAGCAGGCATGTCAGGAGATATTCCATCAAGCAGAGGAGCATGGAATTATCGAACTGTACAAAAGTGCAAATATAAATACCGACTCTCCAGAAGTAAGCGCCTGTAAGCTCAATAGAGAGAATGCCACAGTACGCGCAGCACTAGAGGGCTACGTACAAGATGACCTAGCTGTCGATTCATCGGACTACGATGATGGTAACTTTGGTCTAGATGAGGCGCGGCAGAATGCAACTATTATCACGTACTCCGGTAGTGATAATAGTGAATCTGTAACGGATACAGCACCAACTGTCAACACTACAGATACTCTCCCTTCATAGCGGTACAGATCTTGTAAATCTGACGACATGCGTCGTAAATCGACCTACAAAACAAAGATACAGAATTGGAGGGCAGTTGTACCATTCAACTGGCGCAACCGTCCGGGTGCGTCCAGCGACTGGAGGCCTTCTAGGTTCTCTACAGCCGTAGACACCGGACAATGGTGGTACGGCTGCCCAGAGCAGGCCACCGCGTTCCTTAAGATGTATGGACGCTCGATGCTCATAGGAGTGGGGAAGGCAGTAAGACAACCACGAGGGGTTACATATACTACAGGTAGTACTCGCCCTCACGAGTATATAGAATCCATACATCCATTTCTGTACGACTTAGCAGACAGTAACCACGTAAAAGTATTTGCGAATACGTTTAGACACATGGTAGCGTTTGCGGTAGGAGCCGAAGAAAGAAAAGAACCATTCTTCCGTCTAAAACTAGGGGACAGAAAAGTTCTGTGCTCTACCCCAATGACAGTCTATGTTACAGATCCCGACACCCGAATCGTCACACAAGAAGAAGGGTATGAGGAGTTAGTAGTAGAATGTGAGAACGCAAACTACTCTGAACCAGGAAACAAAGTATATGCGTGGGATGAGGGGATAAGAGAAGAAGCATGGAGAGAATGGCGTAAGAAGTGTACACCTGTACCAAGACTAGTATTCAAGTTATACCGAAAAAATCTAGAAGGGGAGTACGCTAGATACGCTAAATCTGGAAGCGTTCTGTACTTACCTGTCAAAGTAATTCCAGAATTTGCAAAGAGACTCGACACGCTTATACGTGAGTTCTGGGTGTACCTACAAAGATACCCGGAACAAACAGTAAATGGAACCCTAGTACATCCTCCACAACTTGATTCTCTAATGGGAATGCTAGTATACGTACTAGAACGATCTTCTGAGAACTCCCTGTTCACAAATCCAGAGCTGTACAACGAGCCAAAGAGGTACTCCCAAGAGTATCTCAATGTGCTGGACGCCTACGATAAAAAGCAATTTAGGTGCCCACCGCACTGGAAAATCGAAAAATATGAAGTTGAGCGGGATCTCAACAAAGCCAAACGTAGAATATTATTAGAAAAAGCATTAAGAGTTCATTTTCTTACTGTTATTGCTACAGCGCTGCTCCTGTTAAAAACGGAAAAAATCTTCCGGTTGGCAGAAGAAAAATTCCAACCAAAAAATATTAGTAGACTATACAGTACATCTCCAATAGAAGTCCCACAGCCTACCGCAAGGGATCCTCCCTAGCAGTACACTATTTTTGGCGTGTCTTCACTAAATAGGGGATATTTTTTAACTTTTACCAAAAGGTTATGTATTAGTGTATCAAAAGTACAAGTTAACGCGTACTAACAAGATAACAGACAGGCTACTGATACAGGTTACGTACACATGGGCATAACCACTTACATGTATCTACTAGAAATAAAACGACATGAGCAGATCTTTTTTGTTGACTTCCTATGATGGACCAAGTAAAATAGAATCCTCTCAAAGTGTAACATGTTGATAACATTCAGCATGCTTACCCTTAGACCAATAATCCACATATACACGTTGCAACATTGACACATTGACCTGTCTTAAAGTCACAGTTCTATTTGAAAACTGTAAATACTCTTCAGGTGAAACAGCTAGAAAACACGGGGTTTCAAGTGCCTACAGCAAATGAAGTAAAAACAGAAGTAAATTCAGCTAGAAACCTTGAATCGATACAAGCCATCTTGAATCAGATGGAAATCAGAAATAAAGAGTTGCTGTCTGTAGATCCCATACTGAAATCTGAGCTTCAGGGGTATCTTAGGACTGCAAAAATAATTCCTGCTGAAATTTCAACTAGTAATGCTGACACAGTCAAAGCAACACAACGAGCATTGTGGACCATTCAAGGGTGGTTGGACCGTGTAGTAGCTATACATATGGATGTACGAAGGGTATTACGTGTACTGGGGAAGATTGAAATCTTGGTAAAGCGTGAATTGGCCAAAGTGGGCCTAATTACACAAAAGACCAGTAAACCATCAGCAGATCAACTAATATCATTAGTAATCCCAGAGTTACGCGTTCACCAAAATAATTGGATATACGTAAAAAAGATGTGTACTGACGTACAAGATCACCTCTCGGGAGCTAAAAATACTGTTCAATTGCAAATAAAGTTGGATGAAAACTTAAACTGGATCCAGCGTCGTGGTACATGATGTCCATTGTTTTTGAACACACTGAATAGATAGTTAACATATAACAGGATCTACCAGATCTCTTAGGAGATCTTGTACCTGTAGTACTGAAACCAGGAGACTAAAATGAGTGATACACCAGTAGCAGTAGATCCTACGATTGATCTCACAACAGTAGATAAGTTGGAAGAAGTAGACCACTTGAGAGCACAGCTGTTCAACCGAGATATGGATCTGCTTATGCTTCAACAGAGCATCCTAAATTCCAAGCTACAAGAGGCAAACAACAAACTTAGTGTGTTCAGTATGGACATGGTTAAAAAATACGGTTTGCACTCTCCAAAACAAGTAGATGTAGCCACAGGTAATATAGATCGCAGTCCAGTGGAAGAGGCTACCAATGAGTAAGCCTGTGAGTAAGCCAGTTCGTAAACCTGTTGGTAAGCGAGTAAAAGCTCCAAAGTCACTGTTGAGTTGGGATGATGAAGATCGAGTCAGCGTCTTTGAAGATAAAGTCTACGATATTCTAGTAGCTGCCATGGAGCGTTCTGACTCTGCTGCCAAAGCAATTGCAAGAATTCAAAAACTTCTCTATGACCAGTACATCGAAAACCTAGATGAGCCTACCTTAGATCCACAAGACCTCGCTGACAAAGATGGTGTCTCTACCACTGTACGTAAGGCAGAGTCTACTACACTAATGGGTGAGTTTGACCAGAGTGGGTTCTACAACCTATTTATGGGCGTCAATACACTCAGACTGATTCGATCTCTACTGGTATTGATGGACCTTCCGCATTTGGAAGAAGAGATCATGACTACTATGATCGACAATCTTTTTGGAAGACGTCCTAGTAGCGGCTCAAAGACTCCTCAGACAGAAACAGCAGTAGGAAACGATTTAGAATTGTTGATCCAACAACTCCGTAAAACAGCCGAACGAAAACAGCGTATTAAGAAAAATGGCTAAAATTACTAAATCTGGACCCGGTCACTCTTATGAAGGAGGAAACGTAGTCGTACGTGGAGGAGGTACCACTAAGCGTGCTACTATGAACGCACAAGAGGCTACGCTGGCCACCAGATTAGCTAGACTTAAAAACGCACGTATGACAAAATCTGCAATGGGAGGGGTAGGAACTTCTAATCAGTATCTAATGAATAGAATGAACCCCCGTATGAAAACCTCTGTCACTCTAGCGTGTCAACCTTCTGTAGATGTATTAACCAATACGCCGTATGCACGAAAAATAGCTGGTGGTAAAAATAAGCAGTGGATGTGTGGTCTTGAGAGTGTATGGAAATACAAAGAAGATAAATACGCTGTACAAAATAATGAATTCCGTTTGTTTATAGAAGGCGCAGAAGTATCTCACTATGTGCAAGGAACGATAAACTGGACGATAGAATCTACAGGTGGTATGAATATTTGTAGATTCCTGCTTAATAATACGCAGGACGCATTTATACTTACACCTGAAAATTTGTGTGCCGGTGTCGATAAAGGAGGGTGGAGATTATCCACTGGTGGGAAAACCACTCTCGGTCCATCACGTGGGTTATGGAGAAACTTCGCAGTAGACGAAACTGCAAAGTACTTGATGTACGTATCAAAGTATAACGAAGTATTGAAAGACAGTAAGCACTCAAAGATCGACAAGGATACAGGTATGTGGCTGTATCCTCTTGGTCCGTATCGCTGCATTATTCATAAGCATGACCCAGTTAGATTATTTATTAGATTGCCGAATACTTCAGGTATATCAAAAAAAGTAAGTAAAACACACTGGAAATATGGAGAACTGTGGACAGCGGCGTTTACTGGATTCGTTAAAGACTACTCATGGGATGATGACCCAGTACAGGGTACCCGCACTTTAAGCGTTACTTGTTACGACTACCGTGGCCTCATGAATAGAATGAGAGTACGCGTAGAAGGCCTACCTCAACAAAGTACCAGTGGAGGTATTTTAACAGGGGCCAAAAAAATACTCAAATCTGCAATTGATTCTGCTAAAATAAATAAAGACTTAGGTCCTACAAATGGGTGGCTCAAGGAAGCCATGGAATGTGGGAAATGGTGGGAGAACTACTTTAACAGCAACTGGAAAGATGAGAAACTATGGCCAAAATGGGGATTTACTAATCTATCCTGCGTAACATACGACAGTGTATGGGATGATAAAAACCAAAAAAGTGGAAAAGTAAAAATAGTAGCATATCGTAATCCATATAAATTTATGGAAGCAGATCCATTCCTGATCGTGCAGCGCCTACAGAAGCTATGGGATAAACTAATTATATATCATATGCGCGTTAAACAAAAATGCATTACAGACATGGTACGTGATAGAGAAACGTACGCGGTACAGGGTACAAAACAAGATATAAACTGCGCTAAAAAAGCAATACAAGATCTACATAAATTCTTTTCACCATTTGCGGTTAAATGGGTACAAACATTTGCGTACTCAATGCTGTACATATTGCGTATGAACTCATTACGTAGACAAAAGTACATATTCAAAGTAGGAGGAAATGACGAAAATTTCTCTATAACGTTTAGCAAGCTAGAATACGTGTTGGCCAACAAAAAAGGTGCTAGGAATCAAGCGGACGCAGCCAACAGAACTGAAGAAATATACTATCAAGTAGGATCATATACAAAACAAGTAGACGACTATATAGCTGTTTGGAAAAAAGAAAACTCAGGAGAACAACTTGGACCAGCAGGATCTGGAGAATTTTCTGGTAGTAAACTCCCACCGCTATTCTTGTCACAATTCATTGAACAAGCTAGATTACAAACTGACTACAATGATGAGGTAGCTAAGAAAAAGAATTATATAGATACACTGAAACGAAACAATACAGCCTATAGCGAAGATAGTCAGTTTGTAAGACAGTATACAACCGCTATATCAGAGGCAAATAAAAAACTAGAAGCATCTAGGAGTAAAACGCAGATATATATACAGCTACTGCAAACAGAAGAGGCAAAGATTAACACTGTACTTAATGATCCCAGCAAACTAGCTGCAGCAGTATCTAGCAAACTTAAGCCCAGCTATGCACCTCAAAATTTACTATCCACTGGAGTGCGTACCGCTTTTACCACAGATCTCGTAGCCTATATCAAGCTCCCCACAGCAGACGCTAAATTGAATTATCTATACCAGATACAAGCACGACTAGATAAGATGAAGTCCCAGATACTTAATACTAAAAGTAAAGCTGAAACTGTTAACTCATCTGCAGAACTTAAAGAACTTTATACGATGTACGTCTTCTTAAGTATAATGGATATAGATAGAGGCCCTCTTAAGAATCATCTATGGGGAGGATCAAAAAATAAATGGAATAACAGTGATAAAACTACACCAAGAGGATTTCTTTTCCTCAATAAGTATATGCAAGAGCTGTACAGAGACGCAGAAAAGAAAATTGCTAAAGCCAGTGGAAGAACCCGAGCTGGTACCGCAAGAGATTCTAAAACTGTTATCGAAACAACTCTACAATGGATAAAGAAAGGAAATGCTAACGCAACAAATATAGAAACAACAAAGAGAATTACAGACAAGTACGTAGACTTTAATAAACAGCAAGCAGGAATATTCGCAGACCTGGTTGAATCGAACAAAAATCTAGCACATCCATTAATGGGAAAATCTTTCGAGCAGGCTATTGAGTTCTTAACAACTGGTGGAAATTCTTATTTTATAGTAGGTGCAGCATACGACATTACTAAGTATACAGACGGCATACTTAAAGCCTGGAACCGCCTTGCGGTGTTTGGTGTGCTGCAACGCCCGATGACGTACAACGAAGTAAGCGCTGTAGGCCTAGGAACACGTAGAAACTTAGACTCTCCATTTTGTCCTCTTAGTGGGTTTGTTCATTTTCTTAGGCCTGCTCAAGGTACCGGAGCAGCATCCATCATCCAAACAAGTGCTGCGTCTGCTTCTGAGAATCTTACACAGGCTCCGTCATATGAAACACGAAAGTCACTGATAGACAAAACATGTCAAGCATTGGACTATCAGTTTTATGTATCACCTATGGGAGACCTCGTATTTGAGGTTCCAAACTATAATGCTTTTCCTATAGATTTTGGATCAACTTTTCAACAAGCGTACACAGTATCAAAAGACTGGATATCTTCTACTATATCAGAAGAAAATACAGATGTTCCTACAGCTTATAGGTTTACTGGACTTACCTATGAGAAAAAAGTAGAAGAATCTCATAATAGTGCGTCTATTAGACATAAGAAACAATGGGCGTATATTTGGCCTATCTTAGCTAGAAGAGTTGGTGTACAGCAACAAGATGTGACACTTTCCATCCCTGGAGTTGGAGATCCGGCGTTAACCTCTACAAAGTTCTCAGGGTATTTAGCAGACCCTCAAAAACAGCTAGAAGTGTACGCGATATTCTATATGCAACGACAGCTAGGTCGTATGCATACTCTTATGGTGAAACATCCGTATAGACCGTATCTACTGCCAAACAGACCTATTTGGTTGGTCCCTAGACAAAGAATAGGACTTCCACAATCAGTTAGCCACACTATGAGTGCTCCTGATGGAACGTGCACCACAGAATCCCAACTGATATACACACGTGAGATGTTCAGAGACGGCACTTTTAGATTTGTAGGCGGTGGTCAACGGCAACCAATTGACTATGTAGGGTTTCTTAGTGGCACTAAGTCTTACAAAGTTAAAGAAGGCGTTGGACTTTCGTTTGGGTATGGTCAACGGCTTGGAGCGACAGGAAGGTTTAGCAGATCTGCTATACTAAACCGATTACGTGAATCTAGCGCATTCTCTACTAGTATGGGAAATACGTTTGGTAATCATTTTAAATACCAGTCTGTACAAACAGGAAAGCCGCCTAGTCCAGCTCCGAAAATTGGAGGAGGGGTAATAAATGGTCCTGCAGCAGGGCTACAGAGTACTCCTCAAACAACAGATAAGAAACAAGCTACTACGATACCTAAAACACTTTCTGCTGACGATACTTCGTATCAGGGTATCTTCAGGTCTCCTTGGCAAACAGGTGCTGCAGGATCGACATCTTTTAATGCATGGGGATACTTACGTAGATTTCAAAAGCATTACTATACAAAACAGTCTAGCGGTTACGACAATTGGCATCCAGGAATAGATATTTTCTGTGGGATCGGTACGATGGCAAGAGCCCCAGTTGCACTAGATAGTATACGAGCAACTATTTATTGTGGATCTGGTATGGGACCACCATTACCAATGACCATACCGGTGTCGTATAACGAAAAAGTATTCAAACATCTTGGTTACTCGCTTAGACAGAACCCAACTCTAGCGCAGAATCCAATTAGTATATTTTTTGATACTAGCAAGCCAATTATCAAAAAAGCGTCTAACTGGACAGGTAGTGTATGGTCAAACGCCTGGGAAAAATGGAAATTTTATACCAAGAATGGAAAGGGAGCGGGGATACTACTCGGTAAGAGTCATAGTTCCGGAATAGGGTTAACCGCTTTTGGGAAAGTAGCACCTCCTTATTCTAAAGATGCTGGAGATGTATTATACGCACAGTTCAGATGGTATCACCTGAATGATCTACTAGAACTTAAAAAAGGTGTATTTCTAGGATCCGACTACACTGGAACGGTTGAAAAAGGAAAACATATAGGCCCAATGAATAAAAGGGGTGGTGGTGGACCTCACTTACATTTAGGAATGTACGTTAAACCGTTAGATAAGGGGAGAACGCAACAACAAGTAAACTTGTTCAACAAACTTAGGAAAACACAAGAAGAATTTCTACAGACACAACTTGTGGCCATGGCTAGTGGATGGAAGTATAATTCTAAAAACATCGTGGATCCTAACAAACTAGATGGAGAAGCTACCAAGTATTGGCAACGTTACAAAAGGCGTATTAGAGGAAGTAAAAGCAAAGATACAAGTAAAGTTACTGTTCGAGAGATAGTCGACTTTATGAAGAAGCAAAATAAATGGAAAAAGATTAATCCAAAAAGAGATGCTGATTACTTCAAGGGTCTAAATATGTTGCAGACAAATCCTGCATTATTTTTTACATGTGCAGAGCTACTTGACGTGAACACAGGAAAAGGACCTATGATGTCTGCGCTTAAGAGAAGCTGCAGTGCTGGTGGTTCCACACAGAACGCTAGAGTAGCATCGGGATCTGCTAATTATGTTCCACCGCCTCTTCCATGGTGTGGTGCTGGAATGGGAAGGATAACTGCTGGTGGTAGAGCAAAAGTTACACAAGCTAGGCAGAAAGCTCAGAGTGCAGTGATAGCAGATCCATCTAAGAAGAAACAAATAAATAAAAAGCTAAAAAGTAGTATGGAAAAGAGCAGTGCTGTACAGGCACACTTAACAAAGGCTCAAAATTTAAGTAAAAGTAAGTCTGGAAGAGTTGGTGCAACTATGGCGCTGAGGCGAGTAGCCAAAGAAAAGAGACGCCTTTCTACATTGGGAGGAATGGCAGCAGGTAATACTGGAATTATACAGTCTGTTCCACCAAGACCAGAGAAAAAGAACTAGATGACAACAATACAACAATCAGAAGCTAAGCTACGTTCAGAATTAAATGAACGTATGCGGCTTCCTATGGTCAGTACAGTTACGTATCCAATACCTAAAACTGACCAACTGCAAGTAGAGGATCTGGTTAACCCAGGATCTAATCCGATACAGATACGGCAACCGTACTACGGGTTAAACTCTTGGATACGAGTGATGCCAGACCCTGGAACGCAACTATTAGTGCAACGAAGAGGAGACTCATACGTAAGAACTGTATCGGCATACCTATCAGACGACTCTAGTAACTCTTTGGCAGAAGGACGTACTGGAGCACTACTATATAGGGAGCTACGTGCTGGAGAGATTGAAATAATGTCCAGTGGTCGCTCTTACCTACTGGTAGGAGATGATGGAGACATAGAACTACGTGGTGGGAGCAACCGCCTAGAGCTACTACAATCAGAGATGGAAATACATTCGATAGCACCTACACATAAACGGTGTACACATCTTTATAAAAGTGGAAGCATTGGATACGAAGAGCGTTTCGGAGTAGTGAAACGCCCAGACCAAACAAATCCAATTGTGTTTCAGAAGTTTGCACGATTGGACACTACTGAATTTGCTGTTGAGTATTCCAGATGGCTAAACGATAAAGACGGTAAACTTCTTGCTTCAACGCAAGAGGGTCATGTATTCGATACTCAGGGAAAAGAAAAGAAACATAGCAGCACAAATAAGCCACTGAGATACGAAAGAGTTTTTTCACATAAAAGCTCTGGTGAGATAACTATCCAAATTGATAATGAAGCAAACATACTGCTTAATAATAACACTCAAGCTAAAGAAACCAAAATAACCCTTGGAAGTCTAAACGCTCTGACGCTTACTTGCGATAGTACAAAGTGGAATGTAAGCAAAACGGGCCTTCTTAATTTCAATACGTCGTTAGTAGTAAAATCTGCTAAAATACAACTAAACGCACCGAATGTTGGTTGTGGAGCAGCCCCAATTATTCCTGCTGTTCTTGGAACTCCGCTAGCAGGAACGCTCACCGCCTTAGTATCAGGACTACAAGCATTCGCACAAGTATATGGAGCAGACCCTATAATAGTACAGCTATCTCCACAAACAGTAGTGGCCGCAAATGTGCTATCTGGTGTACTAGCCGCAGCAGCAAGTAGTATCAGTAATATACTAAGCACACAAGTAAAATTCACAGGATAACTGTATGAGCCCTTCAATATATTTAGGCTGCCAAGTAGAAGACGAGATAGACACTGCGTATACAGCTGTACGTAGTACGTTTTCGGATTATAAGAAGCAAACTGATAAGCTACTAGCTGATTTAGCCGAAGAGATAGAAGGACTTTCCAGCGCTAAAACAGCTGCTAAAGTTACAGTCGGTGACACTACAAATAATCAGATACGTTGGGTGGCAAAGCAACCTGGGATAGAAGGAAACAGTATAAAGATAACCTACCAATATCTTGGACCAGGACCTGTAACAGGTTACGTTTTCGCCAGTAGACCTCCATCAGCTAGACTAGAGGGTGACACGATTTATGTCACACTTGCCGTACGTGGTGGTGACGCAACTATTCCACCAGATCCACTTATTGGATCTATAGACCCTAGCTTCGATACTGCTACGTGTCTTCCAATCTGGCTTAGCGGATCTGGAGTGTCCGACCTTGTATCAGCAGAACTAGTGGGAACCGGAACGGATCTTCCTGTTGTATCCCCTGTGCAAAACTTCTCTGGTGGAAAGGGATCTCCATTAAAAGACGCAGAAGACGCAGCAACAGAGATAGCCAGAGTGTTTGGAGCAACAACCTACACTGGATTTATGAGATCTCTGGACATACCTACTATAGAGACAGAGGCTGACGCTGTAGCTCTACTTGAACAATTAGACCAAGAATACGTGATAATAAACAGAAAGCTGTTTATAGTAGATGGCACAAACCTAGTAGGACTTAGGCAGCTCTACAACTCTGTTGGACAAGACCTAGCTAAGTTTAAACAGTTACTAGTAGCGATGACCGCAGAAAAAAGGTTTGCTTACTATGTAGCTACTGAAAATGTATACGCTGTTAGGCAAGAATTGGTATGCGGAGTAATTCAAGAAGTATCTACATTTTCGGAACGCTATATAGATATTAACTTTCCTATAAGTAAGATGGTAGACAAATCTCAGAGTAAGAATTTATCATCTATTAATAACTACATATACTGGGTAGGAGATGTAAGTTCAACGCTATACAGTTGTACGAAACTAGAAGCATGGGGATGGAGTGGGGACTATTTGAGTTCAATATTGGCCGGGGAATCTCCACAACAGGGAGATTTTAACCAAATACAGGCACCAACAGTTACCGTTGTAGAAGATCCTGAATTATTCTTGAAACTCGGTTTCACAGATGTAGAAATACTAGAACTACTTGAAAAAGATATTGAAGGTATACGTATACCTAATAAGAACGATCCCGACGATAAAAGTAGTGGATTGCAAAAAATAATATCCAACAACAGAAGGTACATGCCTAATGGCACAATGTCAACAGCAAAAAAGCCACTTGTGGCTATGCAAGCTATCGATGCCTCTGCTACAGGTAACGATGAAAACTTATCCAAAGAATTAGCTGCTCGTGGAAAAACATGTGCTAGGCTGGCAAAAAATCTACCGGATGTACAGCTTCCAAGTTTAGGCGGAATAAAAGTACCAAGTCCAGACCTACCTGATATGCCTTCTGCAGATTTGCCATCTGCCTCAAAAAAGATAGAAAGTTCATTTGCTGCGCTTTCTTCAATGGTAAACAGTGCTTCTAAGCTGTTCGACTCCCAAATAGACGGAATTATAAAAGTTGCGAAAGGGATGTTAAACAAGATACAAAATTTGCTATCGTTAGCAGATAACTTATTCCAAAACAGCATAGCTAAATGCCTACTTGGAACAGGAGAAGCTACTACTGGTGGATTAGATGTACCTACTCCGGGAGGAGGTACTACACCAAGTGTAGGAGGTCTACCTCTTCCAACGTCGTTGCTTACAGCCGCTTTATCTTCGTTAAGTGTTTCGTTAGATCAAACAATAACCACATCCTTTGAAAGTATAATGAAACTTGTGTCGTACCCCCTGTGTATGATCCAATCTCTAATGTCTTCATTACAAGGATTCTCTCTTGACGTTGACCTTAACAGCCTAAATCCCTGCAAGGAAGGTAAAGACCCAGATGAAAACTGCCCTCCAGGGGACGTGCAAGATTCCGCTAATTCTTCAGAATCAGTAACAGCAGCGTTAGACGCTTTGCCCCAAACAGAGCTGTACGACTCACAAGATACTATTACTGAAGTTGAAGAAAGTATACAAGCGTTTACGGGACAAGTTGAGAAATCGGTTGTATCTACTACAAATGAAGTTAGACGTGGAATATCTGATGTTATGGGAGAGATCACAAAGAGCCTAAATGCAAAGGTAGCTTTTGTGCGCGAAATAGAAAGATCAATAAAAGAATTGATAAGTGACACTAAAGATTCTGCTGATAAAGGCGAAGAGCAAGAAAAAGAGGGTAGTGGGTGCCTTACTACGTCTCTCGGTGCGCTAACCGATGCAATAACCAGTTACATCTAGTGGGCTGCCTAGGTTAGATACGCAGAAAGTTTACGCATGAACTCAGAATACGATAACCTAATGTCAAGGCCAGCTGTAACCACGGATAGCCTACTAAAAAATTCAAGTGCTAATCTAGCTACAGCTGAAAAATACGCGGCTAAACTAGCGGCAAACAGAAAAACCAATCCACCGGAGTACTTCAACTCACTTACAGGTAACACTTACAGTATAGATGGTGTAACAGAGGATTCTTTAATACTCGCTTCCGCGCAATCTAAACAAAAAGCCGTTGGGTACTGCAAACAAATGGCAAATGTTGGGTCTATTTCTGATGACTACAACGACTTACTTAAAGAGTTTACAGAATCTAGGCAGGCTGACAGCGCAAACATTGTAGCGGGTCTTGATCAAATAACTGGAAAGTTTAATGAATTTAGAGATGATCTACAAAGTCAGCCAGGAACAGCTTCAAATGTAGGCTCTGGGTTTGTACCAATGCTGTCCGCAATGGTACGTTCATTAGGAAGATTAGGATTAAAGGATAGACGAGAACGATTCCACAGTACGTTTAATAATGCATCAAAGACGCAGCATCTGGAAGACCAGACAGAAGATCTCAAAAAAGAGTTGCGATCCTGGATACGGGTACTTGTAACCTATCCCTAGGAATAAAATATGAGCTATACCTTAAAATGTGACAATGGAGATCTGATATCCGACGCATCGGGGTCGTATACATCCATATCAGGATTGCATAAAGTTTCCCAGGATGTAGCAGAAGCTTTACTTAATAATTACGACCCAGAAGTAGTAACCTACTACAATGGAAGCGAACTTTATAGAGTTGGTGAACAGACCACTATACTTAATACTATTGGTGTAGAAGAATGGGTCCATACGATGGTAATGGAAGCTATGGATCGATTACAAGATCTACAGGATGATGATGAGTATATTGATGAAGACGAAAGTATAGAAGACGTAACAGAACTTACAGTTAATAAAGCAGGGTATTTGAGTTGGAGGTTTATCCTTAGGCTTGTAACCGAAAGTGCAGATAATATCCCATTAAACTTTGATATAAGTCTTTCTCAGCAGCTTCCGGATGATTTGGCAGAAGAATTTAACACGTTTATACAGAAGTACAGTATATCATACCAAGCGTTTCTGTAGGAAAAAGGAAAAAATATGGCTACCTTAGCAAGAACTTTGGATGTAATACTTGATTCGATACAGGCTACCCATGCCGACGTTGACCCAACTATTGATATACAAAAGGGACCGATATCTGTTCTGCTGTACTCATTTGCAGCAGAACTTACACGTGTTGAATCAAACACCAGTTATCTGTCTTCTGTCTACCAGTTAGAAATTGCTAATGAACTGCAGGATGACGACCTAATAAATCTAGCAAGAAACTATGGACTTGACCCAGATTCTGGAATAAAAGCTACAGTAATAGTGACGTTTTATAGGATAGCTAGACCGTTGGCTGGAGAAGTATACTCTGTAGACGAAGGAACAATCGTATCTACCGCAGATAACAGACTTTCGTTCACTCTTACTTCCGGTGTAGAAATGGATGGTGATAGTGCAGATATCTATTATAACGCCACTACACAAAGATATGAAATAAGTGTTTCAGCGCATGCTGTTGCTAATGGAACCGACTATAACGTACCTACCGGAACGATAGTAAACATATCATCAGATTCACAGGATTTTGAAGGTGTAGTAAACACTTCAGATGCTACAGGTGGACAAGATCCACTAGATGCATTTCAAATAAGAAATCTGATTTGGGATTCTATTCAGGGTCTTGCTGCAGATTCTACCGGTAGAATCATATCAACGATAAGCGGAATAAGTCCTAATGGATTCGATGATATAGCATTAGTAGCTTCAACACAGTATGGTATCTTCAGGAGGCTAGAATCTTTAAACGGTAGACAAGGATACGATGTATACTTAATTACAGATTCTTTTATACAAGATCTGCAAAGCGGGGTGGCACTCGGAGGAGAGACATCTATACCGCTAGATAAATCTCCTACATTAGGGGTAGAACGTGTAACCGTTGATGGAACTCCTGTTTCTTACTATTTTCAACAAGACCAGGACTCCTCAATAAATGGATCTAAACGGGCAACAGATAAAGTTATCCTGGATACTCCACTGCAGCCTGCACAAACTTATGAGATACGCTACTACTACTTTGATCTTATTTACGAAGCAGGTAGAGCGTTTGAAAGTGATAGCAGCCCCTTTGGTGTAGACGTTCTAGTTAGACGTGCTAATCCGGTACCAATATACATAGCTGCACAGCTTACCACCTCTCCAGATACAGACAAAAACGCTGTAATAGTGGATATTAAAGACTATACAGCTGATTTTTTCAGAGACCCTGTTAGCCCATCTTTTGGCAGGTCTTCTTTTATTAACATACTAGATCCAGCTTCTTACGAGGACTCTGTAAAAAGTGCTATAAGTGGGATATCGACTTTCAAAGTAACAAACTTTGTGCGTACAGACAAAGCAGTAATGGACATAGAAATAATTGAGTTCGACGGGTATACTGAATACCCATTACTTTCTCCCAATTCTGACATAAGGTAAATAATGCTTACTTTCGTAACAGCTATCCTTCCTTGGACCTACATAAAGGACTCTATGACAGAAGAGTACCCAGTAGGATCTTTCTATTTAGCTGCAGACGAGATGCTTCCAAGAAGTGTTAAGCCGACTGAATTTTGGGTAATTACCGACAGAAATGATCCTATAAAATTTTATATCAATGGAGGAGATGCTGGTACTTTGATTCCTAGGTCTAGGTTTCAAAGAGTATACCTTAGACTGTATGAGCCTCCTGCAACAAACAGTATAAAGGTAACGAATGGTATAGATCCTCCTGTGTACATGAACGCGGCTATCACACACATGGTGAAAGAGATAGAAGTATTCGCAAGAGAAATATATGCCTACGCCGGTAGAACTAACGAAAAATATTCTAATCTGATAACATCTCCTTGGTCAGCTTTTCTAATTGATTACCAGCTACCGTTTAGAAAATATCTACCGGATGTTCGTGCTTTACGTATACTGTCTACCAAACTGGCAGCAAAGATTCTAATAGGCGAGTCTGGTTTACAGGGGGGAATAAGAGATATATCTACAGTTTTCACCTCTACTTCACCAGTAATAGTACCGTGTAGAAACCCTGAAGACGGAGAGATGGACCTATATCAACCAGTTACTGGATCTGACGAATTTTCTGGATCTGATTTTCACGTTTGGATTCCTAACCTGTGTATTCTACAGTGGTTAGTATTCCATAAACTAATGAACAATGTAGATGAGTACACTATTGCAAAGATGACTGAGGAGACCGTAACAGTCTCCCCAACAGGCACCGATGAATACGTACAACATCTAGTAAACTACCCAGGAACCTCTCAATTTTGTTCTATTAGAGATCTGTTATTATTCTATGGTTGCATGGATGGTATAACCGCAGCTGGATTAATGCATGTTATATCCGATATACCGATTTGTGCTTTCGCAAATCCTTTTGACCAAATGGTAGAGCATCCTGGAATAGGAGCATTTAAGTTTTTGGACAGTGGAAGTACTTTCGATACGGAACCAGTTCCCTACCCACCAGATTGGCCATTCGATTCGATTTACGATATCGACCTGCTGACAGACTATTGGGTGGGTACCTCACTAAGTAAGAGATTTGATTTCGGGGGATGTCTTGATTCGTTCCCAACTCCAGGTATCCCTCCTTGGGATACTGCTTGTTGTCCAGATTCGGCGGACGCGGTACAACTTGAGACGCTACTTTGCTCAGAATCAGTAACCAGCACTACAACACCGCACCATCCATTGTTCGGAGGAGATGATCCCGGACTCCTCCATAACCCATACTTTGGACTTTTGGTGTAGGTAAATGATAGATGAAGATTCAGTAACAATACCAATAGAAGCTGTAAAAGATAAAGCAAGCTTGCTCAGTCTACTAGAAAACCATGCCTGCTGCATGATACGTATGGCTATGGAAGAAGATTTTGCTGAGCTTACTTACGATAAAAAAGGAGCGATAGAGGTCGCTTCTGCGATTTTGCAACTAATCGCAATTACTAAGTACAAAGGCCGTTCATAATGCCTACATTGCCCATACCAACCACGAGTAATGGATCCCACACAGATTGGACTGTAGTAGGGACCACTGAAGGATGGGAAGCTGTACTAAAAGGTTCCCCTGACACTTCTTACATACTATCATCCGTTACCGGTAATGAGGCTACATTTAACTGCGGTCCTGGATGGGCAACCACTCCAGGAAGGATAATGGCGCTTACGGTACACTACCGGCTACGCCAAACCTCTCTAGTCGGTGCTACAGTAGAGCTGTACATCACGCAAGGTGGAACTGATAGGAGCGCAGGAACACTAGTAATTCTTCCAGCAACTGCGGGATGGGTGTCTGGAAGCTCCAGAATACGACAAGATTGGACAACATTACAAAGATTCTCTCTTACCGATGTAGCAGACCTCGGAGTAGGTGTGCACATGGTAACAGGACCCAGTGCAGGACGAATAGAAGTTAGTCAGCTTTGGATTGAAGTAGAGTATGTAGACACGTTTCAACTGTATGACCCCTTTGATGGTGCACTCCCAGATGCTATTACGGGTCCATTAGATTGGCAGGCTACCGTAGGAAGCCAGCCAGCAAGTATCACTGGAGATAAATATCTGCAGATAAATGACACATCAACTACAGATCTAAAAGCATACTTGCATGTTGATTTCGATGGGATGACGCAGTTTACGAGTTCTTACGTAGTAGAAATGGAAACCAGAGTATCCATAACAGATACATCCGTATCTTTAGACGTCGTTATGTCAATACTATTAGGAATAGACGACGATTTATTATCGTTTGGATTGTTTGCAGCAAAATTCGGAGGTGTATACCACCTTTGTTTTTCAGATATACTAGGAGCGCCTCCAGTGCTACCTACGGACTGCTTAGCTTTAGCGCCGTTTGATTTCAATAATAAAGATACACATCTACGTGTAAAAATGGATCGTGATACTTCTTCTGGAACACCAGGAAGAGCACAATTATTTGTAAACTACAATAGTGTTCCAATACTAGATATATTCACAACCAACTTTCCAGCATCTACGCTAAGTAACCCACGAGTTGGCTTTGGGACAACACTGCTAGGGGAGTGCCTTGTAAAATTAGACTACTATGCCTGGAAAGCATACAAAAAACGCGGTAGCGTGTTCTCTGGCTGGTCTTCCTACGATTTTGGGACAAATGAGATCAACGAGGATAACAGCGATACAGATATAGTTCGACTGCAGCTGATAGACCCACCTGGAATTACTGTCGGGCAAAGCGACTACGCTTGTAGGTTGGACGTAAACGACTCCAGTGAACTGTGTAGACTGTACCAGGTTACAACTCTACAAGCAGCTACAAATTACAAAATTGATATCGATTACAAGATGGATATAGGCGTAGTTGTTGGGGAATTAGTTCTACAACGTCTACCAGATCTGTACTTTTGGGATGAAACTGGCGGTGTTTGGTCCTCTACACCAGCATCCGTAGACCTTGCAAATAGTACCACAAGACTTAGAGCACCAATCATGACTGGCATAAACCTGGCTACACTTGGTCAGGTTATTGTGTCGATTCAAGCAAAAATAACTCCATCCGCTGTGCACAAGATATGGGTTTATAAAGTATATTTAGTAGAGGAATAAGAGACTCGGTGCTCAAGTATTCCACGCGCATAGCTGATCTGGTGAAAAAGAGGCAGAAAAAACATGGCATATGAGTCATTTGCAGTACTCACTAACGAAGCTAAGCGGCGTATCGGTGAAATGTGGGCAACTGGAAAGTCCTATCAAGTTAAATACTTCTCGTTATCTTCTGGTGGCCATGACCCTACAGACCCAACGATTGCACTGGCTATCGACCCTGCCTCAACGGATATGCCAGGAACCATCGTAATATTTGGACCAGAACCTATAGATGGCTACGAGTGGACCTCAGATTTTTGCCCAGTGTTCATCTGCAGGATTGAAACTGGAGAAGTAGTAGGAAGCGTAAGCTCAGTAGGGTTATACGCCGAAATAGTATACTCTCCAATACCTGGAGATCCAGAAGTCGGAACACGGTTTTTGTTCGCAGTACACAACAGGCCCTTGATGGTGTTTACCGGAATAGATTCTGCAGAGTTCCGCTTAAACGTTTTCATGTAAGTCAAATCTTAATTCCCCAGTGCACCCTGTACTGAGAGGAGTCGACTATGGCGCTCTCCGCAAGTTTTATTTGGAAAAACCCAGATTCTACCAAAGATCTAAACGCACGCATAAACAAAATTGTTAAGCGTGGTATCGTATGGGGTGGTGAGATAAATCCCGGCGTCGGACTGACTGTACAAATCAATCCACTCGTTGGCGTAAGCTTCGACGGTATGACCGTCGCGGAAACAGATCCAAAAGTATTTGTAGTTGGAGCTAGCCAAAAGAACTACGTTGTACTACGCGCCAGGTATAACGAAGGGGGCATGCCAGCTACACCTACGTTGGCATGGCAAGTTCTTCCAGAGGCAGCTTACCTACTAGATGCTGAAAAAGATTATCTAATCGTACTCGGTGTCGTAAACCTTGGAGCAGTATTATCTGTAACTGCAAATGATATACACTACGCAGGGTACAGAGACGAAATAGACTCTGTAGGTAGAAGCTGGTATCGCGGTACAGTGAACTCAGTTGCACTACTTCCGGTACCTCCCCCACACATGAATTGGGTAGGTGACTTCTACTGGGTACAGAATCCTCCAGGAGATAACACACTTCATTTTTGGGATGGCACTGCCTGGGTACCACTAAATACTGGATCGTACAACAGTGAAACTTCTTTGATGAACAAAGAAGTAGTTTCAGCGGAGCGAGACAGGTTCTTAAACGGATCTGGGGTGATGACTGGTTCACGAATGGGTGGAGGATTCTCTGCTGGACAAGAACTCAACCTATTCGATGGAGTAAGTATTACAAGTTTTGAAGTTGGAGTGGATAACTTTACTGCGGTAGTAAATGGCCATTACGTAGAAGCTTACGCAAGAAACGTAGTAATGCCTGCACCTCCTCCCCTTGCTCCTACACGTTATGATCTTGTGTTTCTCGAAGTATGGAGAGAAGATATCACCGTACCAGAGAACCATGCCTACGCCAGGAATCCAGACGGATCAGCTACGTTTACTTTAGACGAAGTAGACACGCAAACAGAAGAACTATTAACTTATTGGGGGATTCCTGCACCAGGAAACAGCTTCGATCTTAATACCATACAAGCTGATAATCATCTATGGCGTGTAACAAAGTGGCGTCTGGGTGTCGTAGCAGACGTTCCTGCAATCGCACTTTATCTACCAAATAGCACTTCCGTAGTAAGCTTGGCTACTAATATTGACGGAGTCGCGTTTACCACGCCATCTCCTGCAGGAAGTCCATCCGATTCAAGAACCTGGATAGCATCATCTGCAGTTACTCCTGCAGATGGAAGAAGTTGGGCGATTCCACTACTAGTGGTTAAAAGACTAAACACAGAAGCCTTACCTGGAAATAACATCCAGATATTTAGAGACGGTATTCGTCATGTATTTCCAGTGTACCCAACTGCTGATAGGGACCACACTGCAAGAACGCTACCTGACACTGTGTACAACGAAAGTAGTCTTGGTAACTCTCTGCCGTACACAGAACCAAGCGGTTTCTTGAATGGAATTGGACATCCTATTGAAACAAGAGCTGGAGCCGCTAACAACACAATAAGCTTCATTAAATATGACGCACTAAGTGAACCACAGATCCAGTTTAGGATAAGAGGGCTTGAGGACGCACCCGTGTTCCCGTTCAGACACGATTTTAATATCGGAACAGCTCCAGTTGCAGGTTGGGCAAGAATACTAGTTTACCTGAAGATGAATATTACGTTGTATAATAATACTTCATCTGCAGGAGTTAACGAAAACTTTGCTGTTAGCAGTAAACATAGACCGTATATCCCATTTTCAACTCATCAAGGATGGAAGCAATGTTACGTACAGTATGAGATGGTATACGAAAACTTAGGATCCACTGACGTACTTGATGAACACGATGCTATGTCAGTATCTGCTGCTGGATGGGTAAGAGGAGACGTAACACAAGAACCTTCCATGCAGTGTAACGATGGTGGCCTATGGTCCAGAAGTGTACTACCATCTGCAGACGAAAGAATAAATGTGCTTTCAGCAGAATGGGCCATTCCTGTATGCCTGGTTCACAGACGAAATCAGGGAGCATGGTCGCACGATCTGAATCCAAATGGTACTGGAATAACACGTCCCGACGACCGAAAAGACTTTAACATCATTTCTGTTGATGACCTGGTTGACCTTCGTCATGTAGTAGACCTTTCAGAAGCTGACTGCAACGCTCTTATGAAAGAGAGCCTAGACAAAATGATGAAAGGATCCCTACGCACGCGCATGGCCAATAAGTACCAAGGAGCTGGTGGAGCAGGGGTTGTTGCGGGTTCTAGAATCTTACAAACGGATTCTATTGGAGCGTTACCAGGGGCGTATCAGTTAACAGCTGCTGATGGATATAGAACTATCTGGAGTGATGCAAAAGAGTTTGCATTGGTAACAGTTGGTGTAGATATCTCAGCAGCGTCTTCTACTTCTGGAATACATGATTGGTCTAGCGCCGCAGGTATAGGAACATTAACAATAAAGGCTCCATTTGGTTCCAGCATAGTAAGACATATTCCAGGAGCACTATATGCAGTTGGAAGCGCTACACCAGATAGAAATGATTTTCTGGGTCCTCCTTGCTGGGGAACACAATGGGACGATGGAAATAACCCAAGTATTACCTCCTCTATTTTAACACATTCTTACGCACTAACCTATGATACGGCGACGTACTCTACAGGAGCCCTCTTATTCTGGGACTATAATAACCCTGGAATAACAGCTGCCCCTTTATATGCACAACCTTTTAAGGTGGATACTGCTACGCTAGACCCATCTGGTAGAGCGACCAGAATGACAGGTTTTGTAGATACAGTACAAACGCTAACATTAGGTAATATGGCACTATTATCCTTTTGGGTGCACTATGATAGAACTTTCGTAGGAAACTACGCGAGTAACTACGGATTAGCAGAAATACCTGATACGGTACATAAAGTAACACTGGATCCCCTTGGAACACCAAAAGAAGCACACGTAGGTCCTATTTATGCAGTGATAGAAAAAGTTGTAGCTGCACCATCCTTAACAATTACGATCACCGGAGCAGATATAACTGCTGCTACAGGAACTCCAGGTACTGTACATCTGTATGGGGTAGACGTGGATACTGCAGTTACAGAACCTGCTGCTACGTTTGCATCACCAACGTGTATTTTAAATAACGCACTGAGCAGTATCACAATAAGTTTTTCTGCACCCTTTACTGGGAAACTCCGCATAAAAGTTTACTATGACTCAACTATCAGCAAATGGGTAGAAATAGGAAGAGGCGGTAAATCTATACAAACATTATGCTCTTGGGGAGTTGAAAGCAAAATAGATTTAGGGGCTACCCCTCCACTAGTTTCAGATTACACATTTCCTCTTAACTCTGGTGGTTTCTGGGTTACACAACCTACTGGTAAAAACATACCAGCAAACCTTCCGATAGTATACACAAAATCTACACTTATTGGAGATTGGACGGTTGTTGACAATGCATCGTCTTATATTAGACACCCTTACAGTAGTTGTATGTCGTTAAAACCACTCTTAACTGCTGGACTACTTAGCCAGTATGTAATGGTAGTATGGCAAGATCAAACTCCACTTACTGCAGGCCGTCTGCTTCAAATAGATTATACATACACTCCATACCAAGGACTTAGCTCATCTGGCGGAATTGCGGCCAATCCTGCAACAGCGGTTCCAAAATTAAAAGAGATGCTCCATGGAAATATAGAAGGAAACACTGAATTCTATGTAACACAATCAGGTGCGTCTTCTGTGTATTCTGGAGTAAACACGTTTACAGGAAAACCTGTAAATAATGCGATACGTAGATCTGCGTCATCGGGTGCCCAAACACTAGTTTCAGATAGACTTTCTATTTACAACAGAACCTCATTAGTAACTCCTTCTGCGCCCTATGGAGCAGTGGACAAGCTAGCGGTATCAGAAGACGAAAAATACTCATTAAATGCAGCATCCGTTCTTCGAATGCCTTTCCCAATAAATCCAGCTATGGTGTCTACAACACTACCCTCGTATCATTCTGGAGTTATGGACTTTGATTTAGATCCAGAGAGAGCAGGAGCCGCAGCAGGCTACTTACAATATGCACCTGGGTACCCAAACAGTGGGTACATTTCAATGCTGTACCAAGGACACCAGTTTATTAATGGACTAACAAAATTATCTGCTAGCGGTGATCTGTCTATGCGTGCAGACAATGTTGTCCTTTCTGCAAATAAGTATCAACCTCCTTCGACGGTTCCTGCATGCCATATGGTAACAATCGCTTGGGCTTCTATCTCAGCAGGAGACACGCTACACGTGGAAACAAGTGCAGAAAATGTAAACACCTTTAATAGTTTACCGCGTACGTTAACTCCTTTTGAATCAGATAATAAAATGGGAAATCCTGGAGGACTCGGCATACCAGGAGGAACTTTACTGTACATGACAGAAGCTACCTCCATACTACCAAATGTTGGTGATATTACACAACCGGCACGCTATCTTGCAGCTACTGGGCTACTGCTACTGCCAGGAACATCCGGAAACTACACTTGGTGGACCTCTATAGATGGATTCACCTCTGGTGTATCAAAAAAATACATATTCTGTACAACTCCAGCGGTGGTCATCGACTTCCTTAAAAGAAGCTCAATTGAAGCGTACCCAATTCTACAAGTATACAATTCTCCTGGAGTGGCAACTAAAGCATACGTATTCGCATCAGAATTAACAATAGATTCTGAAGACTGGGATGTTGTTAAAAACACTTGCTCTACTGCTGTAAAGAGGCTTCCTCTGCGCACCTCTGTAGACTTGATCGTAATACCTATGGAGTCGGGACAAAGAGCGTTTTATAACGAAGCAAGCAACAACAGCATGGCGGAAGCAAATAGCGCCACTACTTTACGCGGAAGAGAAGTAAAATACCCAGAAGAGTGGTCTCCAGCAACAATTACAAAATTAGAAAGCCTTTTAGTTGCTAGCACTACCACAAATGGATCTGGTAGAGGACTATACTTTGGAAACACTCAGAATAGATACAATATGCCAATGTTTGTTCCAGGAACCGGCACATCGTTAGAATCGGTAACTAGTGGTCAAAACATGATACTAGATGAGGAAGCTTCTCCTCCTACCTTCCCAATATCTCCATACAGGCCTATATTCGATAGGTCCAATGTAGTGTACGTCGAATCTGATATCGGTGGACCAATTGCGTATGTTTGCTACGGTACACTTATACGACCTAGCGGAGATGACTACAAAAACAGTGCTATAATGCAAGTGTCTGGAGGACCAACTGGAGGAGTGGACCCAGAAAAAACCTCTATGTACACCTCACAAGCTCTTGATGGACAGGCAATAGACGCTTTCTGGCTTCCAGGAAGACCTATCCTAAAAGCCAAATAACAAAAACGAAACTGTAAAAGAACTAGTGCAGTAAACCAAACCCAGACATGCGGAGAGTACTTGATATGTCAAAGAAGAGCCACAAAGAGGTAGAGAATATGCCCACAGCACCAACAGCGGCTGCAAGCGCACCCACAGTTGCAAAAAAAGAACAAGTCACTAAAGATGACCTTTTTCCGATGCAACTATCTTGGAAAGAATTTGAAAATGCAACGCTAAAGGCCCAGATGGCGCAAATGCAGCTTGAGCAAGCAAACAAGTCTGCTGAAGACGCAAAAAAGAGGGTTGGTGAGTTAAACCAGGCGCTTAATAAAAAATACGGGCTAGACGTACAAAGAGACAGAATAAACCTAGAAACCGGAGACATTACCCGTGGATAAGAGGACAGCAACCATGACAGAAGTAGAAAACTTGGAAAAGACTCCCAAACTGGACGAGCTTAAGCTACTAAAACTTCAAAACTTACGCCTTCGTATCTCAGTACTTGATGGAAAAACTGAAGCACTATCTCAACGCAGACAGGCTATTGCGATAGAGATGCAAGTAATTCCAGATAGGCTAGAAGAAACAAAAAAGGCTAGAGAGACGTTAGCCTCTGAGTTTACTGCGGCGTATACTGCCGCAAAAAAAGAACTCGATGTTCCGGAAGGAAAAGAACTCGACCTGGAAACAGGTAAGATAGCTGAAGCATCTCCACAACAGTAATCACTCAACTGTTAGTCTACAGAGGATACCATGGCAACAAATTACCCCCTATCTTTGGATGACGTAACAACTATAGGAGGTCCTTTTGTAAACGTGCTTCCTATAGTAAATCCGGCTACAGATATTGATGCGGTACGCAGAAATAACCTAAACGATTCTGTAGTAGCTATAGAAACACGTCTCGGTATTATTGGAGATCCAAGTGTATCCTCTGTAGACTGGGCAACTCTTACAGTGAGTGGAGTTCCTAATCAAGGACTCAGATTCGCTGGAACGCACGTAGCATTTCCAGGTATCATTGGAGAGTCTGGAATTTTCATTGATGATGCAACTGGAAATGTATCGTACCATAAATCAGGTGATCCACTTGGTACGTTCACTGACCTTACCGCTGGAGGAGGGGCCTCTACTTGGGATGCTATCTACGCTTTGAATAAAGCATTGGATATCAGTTCAACGGTTCTTACGTATACTCAGTCTACAGCCACAGGTACTGGATTCAAAGTTGACCGGAATGAAGCAGTTTCAGATGCTGCTACAATGATAGTGCAGAACATAAACGTTTTGGACACCCAACCTGCACTGTCTATTATTTCGGCTAGTAATGTTGCGTTAGCTGTTGCTGGTGTAGTGGCTCAAACAACTGCTGTAAATCCTACTGTGGCATTTGAAGCCTACACCACTTCGGTTACTTCCGGAGGAATCGATGGGGGTCCTGGACCGTTTCCCGTGGGGGTAGTTAATTACCTATCAGATATTACTGGTGCTGGTGCGGGCGTTGACATAAACAGCGCACTAATGTGCGGATTCAAAGCTACCTATACTGATGGAGGTGGGTCTAACGCTCCTATTGGATTCTGGGCAGATGACACTCATCAGATAGGATTTTACAGTCAATCAAACGTAGTTATCCAAGCAAATAATTCTGGTAGGGCATTAGAGATAAGCCAAGACGGAAGCGGTAGTCTAATATCAACTGGTAAGGGTTCTGCTAGCTGGGACTTGGGAGACACCATGGAAATTTTCCATGAGCCCATCCCTCCTACCGCTCCTTTAGACGCATACTGGATGAGAGTTACCAGCGGCGGACTCACTGGAGGTGTGCTAGAGATTGTTTCTTGTTTTAAAGCCACTCCTGTAGGATCTGCTCTGGACACAAACGTGCAAGCTTACATGAGCGCGTTTGCTGCTTCTGATTTTAACGCCAGTGGAGGGACAGCTAAGGGCGTAGGATTTTCCGTTGGTAGTGGGTATGAGTACGGTTTAAGCACCCTAGCTAGAATATCTGTCCAGTCTTCTCATACTGCCGGGGATGCAATATTAAATATTTCAAACAACGTCGCATCTTCTTTAGAGTTGCTACGTGTACGAGATGGATTTTCCGGAGCAAACCGTTTAGTAGTAACTCAAGCTGGGCATACTGCGATAGAAACCTCAAGCACGTTAGCTACGGAAGCGCTAAAGATAACACAAAACGATACAGACGAACCTTTTATCCAGTATGCAGGTACCATTACTGGAGATGCCACAGCTAATATTAGTACACTGAACGGTGATGGAATTGTTGAGGGTCCTAAGGCCTACGGAGGATTATCTGCTGGTTGGCAATTTGAGGGAATGATTAGAATAAATGTTAACAACGTTGATCGTTGGGTTCCATACTATTCTGAGGACATGTCATAATCATGTCTGAATTTGGAACTTCATATTTTGGCACAGCTAAATTTGGTGGAGATCCATCTCCGTATCTACTACTTGAAATAGATACTGAGCTTACCTATATGGCCAGACACTACCTTGCTAGAGGTTCAACAGATGGAACTTCCATCAGGGCAGTTGAATTCAGTATTGGTCGTGCAGGAATAGATCCATTTGATTACCGAGTAGCCATTCCAGTAAATCCAGACGCGCAAGAACTAGAAGATCAGATAGACCTCGGACCCTACGCTCCTCCCACAGATGTAACTGGAACGAAGTTAATAACTGCGTACGAATACCCAAAAAGTGGATCCTCTTGTGTATACTGTCTACTAGATGATACAGAGCCTCCTTCTCCTCCGTCGCCCGCTGCGGGAAGTGATTTCATAAGCGAAATTGGAATTTGGGCAAAAATACTTTACTCCCCATATCTTTTTGAAACCACCCCTCCAGAGAATACATTTTTGGCGGCAATTGGGCATTTCCCTCTAATAGTTAAAAACTCTTCTATGAAGTACGCTTTGCGCGTAAACATAAACTTCTAGGATACCCATGGCGAACAATATCATACGACCGGACAACACAAGGGTTGGGAGATACAGTTCACACTGGGATATAACTTCAGCCGCCTCTTATGTTAGATACTCACAGTGTCTAGACGAGAAGATAGCTGATGACGACCTTAATTACATTTCTACGGAAAACCCTGGCCCTTTTACGGTTGAGTTCGGCCCTTACTCTTCCGGATCTCATGTACGACCTACTAGAATATATGGTGTCACGGTTATCGCTACTATTCGAGTAGATAGTCCTAATCCAACAAGATTCAACTTCAGATTAAGATACTTAAACTTAGATTATGATTCTGAAGAGTATTCCACTGACTCTGCTACCTACGTTGAAGTGTTCAAAACGTATAAGCAGCTCCCAAATGGAAATGCTTGGAACGGCACCAGAATAAACGATCTAGAAGTAGGGCTGGTTTATATAGATGGTGTTAAACTTAGGTGCACAAAGCTTGAGTTGCAAGTACACACCGAACCGATCCCACATCATGTATTAGCACCCAATGCAGACGGTGCTTCATCAGAGTGGGAAGTGTTCCCCGGTACAGCCGGTGGATACATGTCAGTTGGAGCGTTTGATGGTAATCAAAGCTATATCCACAGTAATACTATCTGGGAAAAAGTAGAAGCTAATACCATAACAACCTTAAATGCTATTTGGGGAACTTCTGCAGATAACATGTACGCTGTGGGAGAAGACGGATTTGCTATCCACTGGGATGGTGTACATTGGGGTCATGGAGCACTAGGTACAGAAACACTTCGTGCTATTTGGGGTAGCTCTGCAAATGATATATTCGTAGTAGGAGATGCAGGAAAGATATTCCATTGGGACGGCACCTTATGGGCGGAAATGGTATCTGGTGTATCTACTGTACTATATGGCGTATGGGGAGACTCTAGTACAGACGTCTATGCTGTAGGTAGTAATGGAGTAGTATTATACTATGATGGAGTAACTTGGTCCACAATGGTATCAGGTACTACGGATACCTTATGGGCAGTATGGGGAGACTCTGTAAACGATATCTACGCAGTAGGATATTCTGGAATGATTCTTTACTGGAACGGTGCAGTTTGGGCACCGATGGTATCAGGATCTGTAGAAGACCTACGTGGAGTATGGGGGACTGCCGCAAACTCTGTTTACGTCATTGGAGACAACGGGGAGATACTCTACTGGAACGGTGCCATATGGGCACCAATGATATCCGGTACAACAAACACCCTTCGAGGTATCTGGGGAACATCAGTAAGTAACGTAATCGTTGTAGGGGATAATGGAACAGCAATATACTGGGACGGAGTAACTTGGGGGGAGCTAACCCCAGATACCACAGAAGACCTAAATGGAATCTGGGGGACGACTACTCCAGACGTATTTATGATAACAGTAGGGTCAACTGGTGAGATTAGAACACACGATACCTTTATTTGGTATGCGCAGTCAAGCTTTTTAATGTCAAATATGGGAACAGCATTCCCAACATTTATAGACCGTGTACAAGCAGTTTGTCAAGTAAGAAACATGTCGGATACTAATGGCCTAGCGTCTTTAGTGCTTAGGTCAGGAGGAACAGACTACTACGGTGCACATAGTCAAGAAGGAATCGAAATAGAAACCGGAACTGACTGGAAAGTACTCGAAGAGAGCTTCCTTAACGACCCCATCACTGGGTGGCCATCCGGCGCTCCAGGATCTACTCCTTGGACGCAACTACAAGTAGATGGTTTAGAAATAGGGTTAAAAACAAGAAAAGGTGACCTGCGCTGCACTACCGTAGCGGCAGAAGTTTTCTTAAAACATCCTCCAATATCTTCCTACGATATGTTTCCTACTGCAGATGCTAGTAGACAAGATCTACTTCCCTTCCCAGGAGGAAGTAACGCATGGGATGATATTGATGAAGACCCACCAGACTGGGGAGCTACATATATCTACGGAGATGCCGACGTTGCCGGTACACCTCAGTATAGTACGTTTGTAGTCGGACCCGCTGTGGTAATTGCCGCAGGTGAACAGATTACTGCGGTAGAAGTACGTAACACAATACGGTTAGGGTCCACAGATTCAGCGCTAGTAGCTCCAATAATAAAATTGAACGACGAAACTTATATTGGAAGAATAAAACATATAGATAGTACAAGTGTTTCTTGGTTTGCTACTAAAGAAGACTTTATTCAGTCGCCGTTCACCGGAAAAGCATGGACAGCTGTTGAAGTCAACACCGCAGAATACGGTGTAGTAGTTCTTACAGGAGAAGTGTACATAACGCAACTTCGGGTGCAAGTACAAACAGGAAATCTAATTGGCGGAACTATTGATGCCACTGACCTAAAGTTGACTGACTATGCGGAGAACGTTATAATTCCTAGATCTCTGACAGACGGAACTATATTCTTCCCACTAGAGTTTGGAATAGGTACAGGAGGGTTTAACCCTGCTAATCCTGGAACAGTAACTCCAGTAAATCCGCTCGATACCGCTCTAATAGCGGAAGTCTACAGAAGTAAGCTTACCAACATAACTTACGACGCAGATAATTATCCTGCAGACCCGTACAAAGCTCAATTCTGGTGTAGAGTTCCTCGTGGAGAAGCAGTACACACTGTTGGTGAGCTTGGTATCTACGCTAAAATACTTTGGTCACCAATACCTGCAGAGATAGGCACTTGGTTCCTTTTTGCGATTATGCATTTCCCCTGTCAATGCGGCCACAATCGCACGGTACAAGCGTACATTGTTGAAGTAGTTTACCCGTAGGTCTTGCCTAACAGCAAACAAGTGGTTATGTTGTAATAAGAGTACTTTTAAATAAGGATACCAGTATGGACAACTATAAAAAATTCAGAGAAGCTGTCGGTAACCGTAGCCCAAGCGTAGCGTTTAACATCTCCGACGACAACACTGTAGTAATGATTGACGCTACCACTGGTGAAATACTAGAGGATTTTGGAATCCTCACCCGCCTAAGCTCGCCATTAGTGTTTAAACGAGCAAAGATTGCAGCGCTTCTTAGAAAGAAAAACTGGAATCCAGATAGGTTCACTACTGATTATAAGATAAACCCTAACGTAAGTAGAGTATGGGATATCGACCCTGATAATCTACTGGCCTCTGAAACGGTTGGTGGAGAGAAAATTGGAAAATTTTCTTGGCATCCTATGTCTGGAGAGTTTATTCCGACATCCAGGGAAGATATGCACTCGTATTCTATCCATAACCTGGGTAGTCACGAATTTGATGAATATGTTCGCGGTATTGTGATGCCAAAGCAACAGCTAGTAGCAACAAGGCCCTGGTACCCAGATCCAGATATGTTTATGAAAGACCGACGTGGTGCTAATTATTTGTCAACTGAAGCGCAAAAAACCTGCAGAGCTATGCTAAAACGTGCAGGTCTTCCTAGTGGATGGAAGTTCCAAATGAACACCACGAACGATCTTTTGGAAAAAACTACTGGAATACGCGGTTGGTAACTTAAAATAGTTCTCAATTCCTCTCCTTTCCCCGCTTCTCCCAACAAAATTCAAGTTAACATATAGAGGGAATCCAAAAGGGTTCCTTTTGTTCGAGCATATCTATTACTCCAAGTTCAAGGGGAAAATCATGTCAGAAGAGAATGCCAGTATTGAATACGTTGTCTGGCACCAACGAGACAACGAAGGAGCAGTAGAGGCTGTCTTCGCTTCTCCAAAAGAAGATCTCTATGGTACCATGCGTAATCACGCTAGATATCTAGCAACCACAGCTAGAAATAATGTTGAGGTAGAAATCGACGACTCAGATGAGTTGGCTATTTTTGCTGAGTTTTATCAACCTGCTGCAAGTGAGAACGAAGAGGGAACAACAGAGAATGTAGCTCTTATTCCAGGAGTTCCCGCACAGCCGTTTGATTCCATACATGTGATCACCGCGAAAGTAGGTGATTTTAAAACTATAGAGGTGAAAGAGGTTTGGAAGAGTTACTCGGAGGTACCCGATGAGTTCGATTCCACTGTGTTAAACAATTCAACAAGGGAGTAGCCAATGGCTAAATACAAATTGAAAGCGAGTATGATCACTCCCCTTACGGACGCAGGGTACATCTCCGGAGGAAATATGATCCTGAGTGTACCTACACGTTCTCAGGGGGAATCGGAGCATATGTTCCGAATGACTTGGGTGGCGGCATCAGAAGCACTACAAACAACTAACCAAAAAGGGATGATCGCTCTTTTAAGAGCAGCTTCACCTCCATTGAAAATCAATGGAAGTTGGAAAATTGCTGATCCTTCTCTTCCATGGTTTGATGAGCTTCCAGATGAAGATCCAACTCCAGCAGAACAGGTGGGATCTACAGACGGAGTAGAAGTACTAGCCCGTTGGGAGCGCAAACTAATTATTAGTTACTGCAGTGACACTGGCACACCAAAACCAGCTGACATGTTTGACACAAAAGCTAACCTTCAATCTATCTTGGATGACGCTCTGGAATACTATGGGCGAACTCCGTAAGGCAACAACTCAGGAATTTCCAAGTAACTCTTTGTAAGGAGAAAGAAAAATGGCATACACAGCCCCCGCATTGTACCTCAATTTAGCTACAGGTACATCTTCACGATTCAACAGTACTGATACGCAACAAGCGAACACTATTGCAGCATTCTCAGCAACCGATGCGGTATCACTGTTCGATAGCGGTACCAATAGTGATATTACCATCGGTGGCGCTCAAACAGCTGATGGTCATATCACTATTGGTACCGCCGCTAGTGATGTAACAATTCTAGGTGACCTTACTGTTAACGGTGTGGAAACAGTAGTTACTAGTGAGACTGTAAACGGCAGTCTTACTGTAGAAGGCGCTACCACATTAGGTGCTCCTGCAGACTATTCAGATGCAGTTACATTAAACGGCTATGTAACTGGTCCATCCAATGTAATTCAAATTGGAACAACTGGTGCCAACGACCATACAATTACTACTGCTGCTACTGGTGCTAATTTAACTGTTACAGCAGCAGCTAGCCGTGCACTAACTCTCACGTCCCCTATAGCTGCAACGTGGTCAACCACTGCTGGAGCGCTAACACTAACGTCTGCTGCTGCTGCAACGTGGTCCACTGCTGCTGGAGCACTAACGCTTAGTGGCGCAGGAGGAATTACTAACACATCCACTGGTGGTACGTATACCGTTAATGCTGCCGGTCAAACAGTAGACATTAATGGTGCAACTGTTACTATCGATGGGTCTACAGCGGTAAATGTTGGTGATGGTGCTGTATATACAGATGGAACCAACGTTGTGGTTAATCAGGCATCGTTCACAAATACTAATTATGCGTTGGAAGTAAAGGCCCTAGACACAATTACGGACACAGAGTGTATTCTGCTTACGAGCAATGAAGGTACTCCACGGTCTGCTGGTATTGAAGTTGGTGATGGTGCTCCTGCGCATACAGTAGCTGCAGGAACCCTATACATTAGGAGTGCTAGTGGTACTTCTGGATCCTTGTATATTGCTACAGATAATGCAGGTACTTGGGCGCAAGTTGGTACGGGTGCTGGTAATGACCTACAGGCTGCGTATGTACTAGGTAGCACAATCGACATCTTAGTTGGAGAAGGAAACCTAGAATTTCAAGCCAACACCGCTGACTTTGTTGTTAGCGATGGAACAAACGCCTTTCTAGCTACAGATCAAGCAAATGCACAGTTGGAGCTTGGTAGCGCTACTAATACAGTAGGGTTCATTGGTAAAGTAGACACAGATGTAACTTTTGAAACGAGTACTGCTGCAAGAACCATCACTGGTGATGGAACCAACGGCTTGACGGTTACCTCTGGTGCGGCTACTGCGCTCACGCTTACATCTCCAGTGACTGCTACTTGGTCTACCACTGCTGGTGATCTTAGCATTAGCGCAGCTGCAGTCCTAGACCTCAATGGTGGTAGCACAGTTACTATGGACTCTGCGACTACTACCGCGATTACTGGTGGTACTGGAGTTACGCTGCAATCCACTGCAAACAATGTCGAGGTTACTTCAGCTGCAGTCCTAGACCTCAATGAT
>Ga0210003_1000257_pt1 | contig 47158 bp, 51 predicted proteins | sample LantaG_FD_182804 | JGI IMG/M metagenome (GOLD analysis project Ga0210003, IMG submission 182804) | Deep subsurface microbial communities from Baltic Sea to uncover new lineages of life (NeLLi) - Landsort_02402 metaG (SPAdes) (version 2) | ecosystem: Environmental > Aquatic > Marine > Oceanic >... | reverse complement strand
CAGCACGCCCTTGGCATACGCTCGGTACGCTGACTACTGGAACTTGGCCGGGACGATTTCACCGTCTGAGCACATTATCGAGATCGCCGGATTGCAGGATTTCGACTGGTTCCAGTTTGGCATGATGAGACACGCGGCGGAGTTGATCGCGCTCGGGTGGGGAGACGAGCCGGAAGACGTGATGTCCTGGTTCGACGACCCGCGAGAGGGACACTGGATCCGAGAGGGCGCGTACAGAGTGTGCGGGCCTGAGCGAAAGCCTTTGACCGGCCTCGACGGGGCCACACTGGTTTTCGACGACCGGATGACCGCCAGCGACGAAGAGTGGAACAAGCGGGTTGTCACTGGCCGGGTGTCGGTTGGGCACGCGGACGAATTCCCCTTCGAGTTCCCCCTGGCCGACGTTTTGGCCTCGATTACCATATCAACGGTTCCCATCTAGCCACCTGCACCATTGGCAAGGCTCAAATCGGCGTTCTAGGCCCCCTGGCTACCCTTTATCGCGGGAAGGCCCACGGGCCTCTACGGGGCTTCTGGGGCCTCTCAGGGGGTATACAGCTAACTACTCGAAATGATTAGGATTGAAAAAAAGCACGAGCTGGGGCGTTTTTTTCAGATTCACCCTTGCAAACTTCTAAAAAGTGTATATATTTAGAGTAGGCAAGATGCTCGGCGAGAGGCCGAAGGGAGAACTAGATGGCAATCAAAATCCAGAAGAAAAATTTCCTTGAGACGTTGGAGTTGACCTTCAACGCCAGGTACATTTCCGCCAAGTCCACCGAGCGCAAGGGCGGCTGGGGGGTATGGGAAGGAATCCGAGAATTCTTGCAGAACGCCAAGGACAGCGACGATCTGGGAAACAAAATGTGGGTGTACTACTCGCACGGTGGAGCGAAGGGAAAGGGCCTCGGAAAGCTGCATCTGTCAAACGCGGGGGTGAGCTTCGGGCGCGAGTCTCTCATTCTCGGCGGGACCACCAAGGACGGCGACAGTCGTCAGCGCGGACAGTTCGGCGAGGGCTTCAAGCTCGCGTCGGCGGTGCTGGTTGACCACGGTTGCGAAGTCGTGATCGAGAACGGCGACGAGATCTGGATTCCTCGCCTCGGTAAGAGCGAGCGGTTCGGCGGCGCGGAGATTCTCCTCGTGGATGTCTACCGGCACCCTGAGCCGCAGGGTCAATACCACGTCGTGATCGATGGCCTGAGTAGCAAGGACTACGGGGTTGTGAAATCCCGTTGCCTCTTTTTGGAGAAGTCGAAGAAAAAGGAGTCGATCAGTTTTGGCGGCCAGTCGATTCTTCTGGGCGACAAGCACGTTGGCCAACTGTACTGTCGGGGTCTGTATGTTGCGTCCCTTCCCGAGAAGTCGGCCTTTGGCTACGATCTGAACGTGGATCTGGACCGAGATCGCAAGATGGCGGACCCGTGGTCCTTGAAGTGGGCCGTGCGAGAGATTCTGAAAAAAGCGGTTCGTACCAGCAAGATTCCGGTCAAGAGATTCCTTCGATTGATCGAATCGGAAGATTCTATCGAGGCGAAGGTGTTCTCGGAGATGGACGGGTTTGGATCCACGGAATTCTACAAGCAGGTCGCCGCCGAGTTTACGAAGGAGCACGGGGACAATGCGGTGGCGGTGGCTGAAATGTCTCAGTCGGTAGAAGCCAAGCATCATGGCCTGAAAGGCGTCGTGGTCAGTCCGGCGGTGAGAACGGTTGTCGAGCGCGGGCTGGGGACTTTCGAGGCTCGCAAGACCGTCGCGGCCCTGGACGTTGCGACCCGGCTGGGCGCGGACGATCTTACGGACGAGGAGCTTGAGAATCTGGCCTGGGCGACTGAGATTGCCGGTGTATCTGAAAACAGCGAGTACCGGATCAACGTCGTCGAGTTTGTTGGTGACAACGTATCCGGCCAGTGGGCTTCGGACGGGGAGATCAGACTGGCCAGGAAGATCATGCTGGACCGTTGCCGACTGATTGCGGTTCTCGTTCATGAACTGGCCCACCACGGTGGACTCCAAGACGGCTCGGTAGAACACCGAGATGCCTGCGACCGGCTGTTCGCAAAAATAATCGTTAGCCTGTCGCAGAAACACAGTTGACAAACCCTGAAAGAATGATTATATTTGTTGTGTAAGGGGAAACGATAACCGGCAAGATGCCGGAGAAAACAAGGAGTTCAAAATGTCAGCACAAGTCGAAACAATGTTCTACGTTGGAGAGGTTCCTTGGCACGGGTTCGGGCACTACGTCGGCGACAGCAATGTCGATAGCGACACCGCAATCCGCTGCGCGGGCCTGGACTGGGAAGTCGAGAAGCGGCCCCTCACGACCCCGACGGCGGATGGTTCGCTCATCGAGATCCCGACGCATCGCGCAGTCGTTCGGGCGACCGACGACAAGGTTCTCGGAGTGGTCGGCAAGAACTACGGCGTGTTCCAGAATCGCGAGGCTTTCAAGTTTCTCGATGGCCTGGTCGACGACGGTTCGCTCCGCTACCACACTGCGGGTTCTCTTCGCGATGGAAAGAATATCTGGATCCTGGCGCAGTTCGACCGCCTGGAAATCGTGAAGAACGATTTCGTCGATATGTTCCTGTTGCTTTACAACAGTCACGACGGGTCCAAGAAGATCCGCGCACTGGAGACTCAGGTTCGGGTAGTGTGCGCGAACACGGCGCAGATGGCGTTGACCGAGGGCAAGGGCAAGGGAATCAGTATCCGGCACACGACGCACGCGATTGACCGCCTGGAAGACGCGAAGGACGTTCTGATTGCCTCGACCGAGCGAGCCAAGACGTTCAACCGTTTCGCAAAGCGGCTGGTGGCTCTGCCCATAAACACCGCTAGCTGGACCGAGTACAGCGAGGTTCTGTTCCCGCAGGTTGACGACGATGCGACGAAGCTGGGACGGACTCTGCGCGACAACCAGCGCGACAAGCTCACTGAGCTGTTCGAGGCTGGACGTGGCCAGGAGATCAAGGGAGTCGCCGGGACTGGCTGGGCCGCGTACAATGCGACCGTCGAGTACGCGAACTACTTCCGGGGTTCCGCAAAGGCGGACGGCGCACAGGAGAGACGCTTCGAGTCGGCTCTGTTCGGTTCTGGTTCCGAGTTCATCGACAAGGGCGTGACCAAGCTGGACGAACTGTTGGCCGCGTAGTTCTGAGGGGGCGGGGGCCGGTTGGTCCTCGCTTTCCTCCTTTTCACAGGGAGAGCAAAATGATTTGCAAGAGAAATGAATTGAGCGACGCGCTGGCTATCCTTGAGAAGATCGCCGATCAGAAATCCATCGCTTTCGCGGACGTAGAACTCCGCCCGTCGGACGGGGATCTGTTCCTTCGCGCCACCGACGGTTCGTGTGACCTGCTGGTGGTAGTCCCCCTGTCGGGTGACTCGGATCTGTTCATGGGTTCGGTGAATGCCAAGAAGCTGTACCTGGCCGTGAAGTCGGAGTCGTCGAAGTTTGAACACGTGGAGCTTACCAGGGCCGAACAGTCTTTGGCCGTGCTCGTGGACGGAATGACGATAAGGATTCCGGCCAGGGAAGCAGACCTGTTCTCTTTGACAGATGGAGACGAGTCGTGGGTCCCGGTGGAAACCTGGAATACAGGTGGTCTATTGACCGCGCTTGAATACGTACTTCCCGCGATGAGCAAGGACGGAACGCGGGAACATATCTCGTGCCTGTCGTTCGAGCCTGGAAATCTGGTTTGCACGGACGGACACCGGATGCACGTTGTGCCGTTCCGTACAAACACGGATTGCAAGTTCACCGTTCCTTCGTCTTCGGCCACGAAGCTGCATTCCGTTTTAAAGAAGGCTTGCGCGAGAGAGATCACTGTCATCGAGGACGATTCGTTGGTTTCGTTCACGGCAGGTCGGGTTACGTTCACCGCGAAAAAAGGAGACAAGGACTTTCCTCCGTATGAACAGGTGATGATCAAAAAGAATCCTGTCGCTACGCTCGAATCGAAACAGACGCTAAAGATCGTCAGGAAGCTGTTGTCCCTGGGCGTGGAAGGCGGATTGGCTGTGCATCTGAACGGGTCCGCAGAATTCTCGGCCACGTCGGACGGGGAAATCGTGTCGGTGAATGCCCCCCTGCTAGACCGGACCGGAGACGAGGAAATCACTTTCGGAGTGGACTTCAAGTATCTGCTAGACGCGCTTTCAAAGTCGCATTCCGCAGAGCTTTCCATTGAGGCTCCCCTGGATCCTATCCGCCTCGATCTGGACGGCGTTGGGATCGCACTCATCATGCCCATGAGGATTTGAGAGCTTCGGTTTGACAGTCGCTCGATTCTCGCGGTAGATTCGTACCGTGAGAGTCGAGGGCTGAACGGATGGAAGCTGTAAAAGTCGCAAGCATTCTGAATGACTTCAGAGCAATCAAACTACCCAAAGCCAGACGTGACTTCATCGACAGGTGCCGAGAGAGGCTTGAATCCTCTGGCCACTTGAGTCGCGAGAGTCTATCTGAGCTGCACAGTCTCCTGGCTCTTTACTCCCGAAAGATCTCCGAGTTGCACGAGGCCCGTGAGCGAGCGAGAGTCTCGAACGGACTTCGCAAGATGGGAATGACGCGAGAAGACGCAGCAAAGATCCGAAACGAAAGGCTAGAGGCTGAACGAAAACACCGTTCAGACTTGGGTATCTGATGAGCAAAACCAGAGTCAGCGCAGAAATCATGGACCGCTTGAAGGAGATGGTTCTGTTGATCGTCCGAAATCTGGTGAACAATCCAGACGCCGTGGAGGTCAATGTCCGTCCTGGCGCGTACAGAATCCTCGTCGAGCTGTACACCGACCCTGGGGACATCGGCCAGGTAGTCGGTCGCAGGGGACACCTTGCGGTTTCGATCCGGTCAATCATCGCGGCCTACGCCGGGAAGAACCAGATCGTGATCGACTTCGACTACGTGACGGACGAGGACAGTTCCAGAAGCGCAGCGGCCAAGGACAAGACCCGTCCCCAGCGTTCAACTGGTAGTTGACAAACTCCGAAAGAATCGCTATTCTGTTGTGATGCAGGACTTGGAAAATTCTCCGGTCCCGCACACGTGTGCGGGTGAGTCATGAAAGAAGTTTGGATTGGAGACACGGTGTCTGTTCCAGGCGGACAGGGGAACGTGCTGAATGTAGAGCGGTGGCGAGAGAAGGTCCTTGATATGTCTGAGCAAGCTGCAAGGGTTTTCAGCGAGACTTGCTCTCGCGAGGTCGGGCTTGAATTCAGGGACACGTGGGGAATGGTTTTGGTAGACGTTGGCGGATCCTGTAAGTGGTGGCCAATTGCAGACGTACAGGTTTTGGAGGGACGCGATGTCAAGGCTAAATAGGGAAGAGATACAAGCTCTGACTGAACGCATCCGAGAGAAGACAAAGAGTGCTCGTGTCGCCGTGAAGCAGAAGCGATCGAAGCGGTCTGACACAAAAGCTGTACAGCCTCCTGAAAGCATTCAGGTAGATGACGATGTACAAACTGCGAAATCCGTGGTAAATTCCAATCATGTTTACGGCTGGTACAAAACAGTCTTGCTTGAAAAGTATGGGAGCGACTTCATCGTCGCCCCCTGGACAGTCGTCCAGAAGAAGCTGGCGAAGGATCTCCTCGGTGTATACGGGGGTGATCTCGTGAAGAAGGCAGTTGGATTTTTTGTTGAGTCATGGGACGCGATTGTGTCAGGGAGCAACGACCGTTTGTCAGGCTTCCCGACGATCAATCTCATGTTCGGAATGCGCGAGAGGATTTTCGCGGACGTGCAGCAGGGTAAGAAGCCGTTGAAGTACAAGGATATGTCTCGGATCTCTGAGTACAAGGGTCCGGCAGACCAGGACACTGGAATAGGATGGTAGAGATGGCCGAAAAGGTCACGTCGTTGAGAAGGGACCTCACCAAAGAGGACATGGAGCGGATGTGCATTCCGCGCCGGTACTGGATGGTGACGTTCGACAAGATTTCTGCGGAGGTGACTCGGCACTCGCCGGAGTCTCCCTCGGTGCAGGCGTTCGTCCGTGCGTACATTGAGCAGATGGATGAGATGTACCAGGACGGGGCCGGACTTCTTTTGTGGGGAGACAACGGGCGAGGCAAGACAAGCATCGCCGTCGTGATTGCCAAGGAGTTCCGGCGTCGTGGTCGAAGTGTTCTGTTTGTTGAGGCGGCGTCTCTGTCTCAGCACGTCATCAACAATGACTACTTCGATGGCGAAGAGGGAATGACCTACTGGGATCGTGCGATGTCGGTGGATGTTCTTGTCGTCGATGACTTTGGGAAGGGGACACAGGACAGGACCGGATTTCGGATGCGAATTTTCGACGAGCTGATTCGTCATCGAAACGCGGAGAAGTTGGTCACGATTATTACCACGAATATGTCTCCGCGTGGAGAGCTGCCAGAAATCCTTCTTTTGTCCACGTTGCACTCGTTCAAGGAGTGCGTGATTCCGGTCCAGGTGGTCGGAGATGACCAGCGAGACGCGGTGTGTTCGAGTCTCCTGGAAAAGTTGAACTTCTAGCAAGGCGGGGAAATGTCAGACGACCTTCCGAACAGTAACAAAGCCGAACGTGCGTGCTTGGGCTGCATCATGCTCAAGCAAGAAACCTTCGAGCTGATTGATTCCATCATTGACCCTTCGGACTTTTGGCAACCGAGACACAAGGTGATCTACGAGGCGATGTCCGAGATCATTCTGGGCGGCGGCACGGTGGATCCTGTGGTTCTAGGGGAGCATCTTATCCGTCGAGAAAAGATGAAAGAGGCTGGCGGGATCATGTACGTCGGCGACCTTTCGAGCGACGTTGCCACCACGGTCAATGCCGGGGCCTATGCCAGCATCGTTCGCCAGAGGGCGGCGGAACGTGAGATTTTCAAGCGAGCGATGAGTCTGGCCCAATCGGCCAAGACGAAAGACCAGGCTGTCATTTCTTCTGGCGTAGACGCGCTGGTGGCTTCGGCTGACAGGTTGTCTCGGGACAAGATGCCAAAGAGCCTTCTGGACATGGGAGACTCCGTGATGGAGATGTACTCCAAGGCCGTGTCCGGGTTAAGTGGCGTGTCGCTTCCGTGGCCGACACTGAACGAGATGACAATGGGTATGTGGCCAGGTACAGTGACATTCTTTGTCGCGAGGCCAGGTACAGGGAAGACGTTCGTTGCGGTCATCATTGCTAGGCACGCATGGTTGGAGAATCACCCGACTCTGTTCATATCGCCGGAGATGTCGAAGGCTGAGATTGCAGAGCGGTTCTTTGTCGTGGACTCCGGCGTGAACTACGACAACGTGATGCGTGGAACGCTCTCGGCCTGGGAGAAGCCAAAGCTGACTGATGCGATCAAGACCCGCAGGGGGTCCAGCGGATTGTGGATCATGGACTCCGAAGACGACTTGTCTCCGAAGGGCATTGAGGCCGCTGTGCGTGCGTGCAAGCCCGATCTTCTCGTGATTGACTCGATTTACGATTTGCAGATCCGTGGTGAACGGCGGGACCGCGCTCTGATTGCCTTGGAGTGGATGCGGAACACGAGCAAGAAGTTCGCAATGCCGGTGTGCGGGTTCGCCCAACAGAACAGGGACGCGGAGTTATCGTCAAAGAAGGGCGGCGGGTCCAGGCTCGGAACGATTGCGCTCGCGGACGAGATTGGCCAGGACGCGCACAGCGTCTTCGCGTTGGAACAAGACAAGGATATGAAGTCTGACAAGAAACTCAGGTTCAAGCCGTTGAAGCTGCGCAGAGGCCGCTGGTCAAAAGACGACGTGGTATCCAACTGGGACTTCGAGAAGATGAATTTCTCAGAAGACACGACGGAGAAGGACGAAACCTTCCTTGATGAAATTCCCTTTTGACAAACCCCTAAAGATGTATTACGATGGCGTGTGCAATGTCAGCCGGAGGAAGCATGAGCAAGGGAATGGAATCGACGATATACGAGCTTGGAAGGATTCTCTCCAAGTCGGTGTGGTCGCCGGAAATTGTAAAGAAGATGGTTGGCCAGCTTATCAAGTCCGAGGTGTTCGTCGACGAGGACGGACGCGGGAGCGGATGGGCGGTGGTGGACGAGCGTGGGGTGTCCGTGATGCCCCCTGGTTGCATCGAAAAGGTGTTCGAGGACAAAGGCTCTGCGTTCCTTTTTTGGTGGGGCCTAGGCGAGCCAGATGGGCATCAACTGGTTCTGAAATGCAACCCGCGTATCGAGGCGGACATCGTTTTCCCAGAGGAGAACATTCTGACAATCGAGGACGCGATCATCGAGCAAGAGACACGATCTTTTTTGAACGTGGTGAGAGATTGACAAACGTCTCTCAGTGTATATATTTGTATTTCTAAGATCTAGAATAGTGCTCAGAGAAGCACAGGAGGAAAAGATGTCAAAAGATTGGGCGAAGAGAAGTTTTGAAGATCCAGACAATCTGTACGGCGGTGGTGGTGGCGGCGATGGCGACGGGAATCGTCCGAGGAAGACGTTCTCGTTTTTCATTCCAGATCCGGCCAAGGCCGGAAAGACGGTGACGAAGCGCATCATGTTTCTGGACACGGTTCCGTTCGCGTTCTGGGAGCACAACTTCTTCAAGATCACTGGCAAGTCTCAGGACAAGTGCATCTGCCTGGGCAAGAACGGCCTGGACGAGCGGGGGTGCCCCCTGTGCGAGAAGGAGTTCTGGCCATCCTACTCTGGGTACTTCACGATCATCGACATGGGGGAGGTCACTGGGTACTCTGGTGGCAAGGCGAAGTTGGAAGGCTACGTCGGCAAGAAGGACCGCCTGTGGCAGTTCGACAAGAAGATTCTCTGCGCGAAGCGCGGCGGAGACGACAAGCCAGGGATCCTCAAGAAGTTGGAGCGCAACCGAGAGAAGCACGGCGGGGATCTCACCGGGACCGTGTGGGACGTTTCTCGGAGCGGAAAGCTGGTAGAGTCTTGCGGAGACGACTGGGATTATGTCGAGCGTGTCAGGCCGGAGGACTTCGAGGCGTACCTCGTAAAAGCTGGGGCCGACGCTTCCAAGCTGGATCTGGTGCCCGTGGACTACTACGAGGAATTTATCCCGAGGAGCTTCGAGGACCTTTGCCGCGTTGTCGGTATCTCGGCGGGCAAGGGGCAGGGTGGCGGTGACGCCAGAGCCGAGGGTGCTGGCTACGATGGCCCAGAAGACGACCCGCCCTTTTAGTATCACAAGGATAATTCAATGCTTGACGTAACAATCTCGGGCATGGCCTGGGTGAAGAGATCTTCGTTAGAGCCGCATCAGCTCGTGAATCTGCGGGACTCGTTGACGATCTTCCCGAAGAAGACGACGGACATTTCCAGCGCGGAAGACCCGGAGCCAATCCCTTTATTCATCGAGGACGAGCGGAGAGATCTGTTTGGGATTCCGAGGGCGTATTACTTGAAAAACAAGTCGCTGGGTCACAACGAGATCGTGCGTGTGAGTCGCGGGGGTCCGATGGGGGATATCGAAACCCTCTACTCGGCGGTTGGCCCGTTCAAGGAACAGGAAGACGCGCTCCGGTTACTGGAGAGCAAGGTGGAAGGTCAGCCGTGGGCTGGGATGCTGTTGAAGGCCGGGTGCGTATCTGAGGATACCGAGATCAGGGTCAACAGAGGGGGAAAGGGTTTTCGTATAACTATTGGTGACGCTTTTGCCAGGTGGTCTGGATCGGACAGCCGCTACGCATGGGACCTGGGGATCGAGACGCAAATTCGCGCTCACGTTGGTGACAGAATTGGGCTCACTCGTGTTGAAGAATTTGTTGACAGTGGGGTCAAGGATCTGTGGCTCGTTACACTGGAGTCTGGTCACTCCGTCAAGGTCACGCGAGATCATAAGTTCATGGTCCCTGGTGGATCATACGCATCACTAGATGATGGTCTGTCTGATGGCGACTACGCGATTGTCGATGGCTTTGGCAAGTCGGATCCCGTTGATCGAATGGTGTACCGAAGGCTCTCTTGGAATGGGGATCACCCGTATGCCCATCGGAACAGTATCAGGAGCGGTCGCCAGCGGTATTGCTTAGAAGAGCACAGGGCTGTTGCCGAGGCAAAGCTGAACGGTCTTGATTTGGATTCGTATCGTGATCTGTGGAGGGACGGCGATGTTGAGGGTCTGAGACTGATAGATCCTTCCACTCATGTAGTTCATCATGTGAACGGAGATCACGAAGACAACCGTCCAGAGAACCTTGAGGAGATGACGCACTCTGAGCATCACAGGTTTCATGGCAGGTATGAGAATTTTGGTGTTGGTACTGCGATTTCGTCTCGGATTGTGGGTGTGGAGCACGCTGGCCCTGGAAGGGTCTACGATGTCAAGTGTGATGGTCATCACAATTTCACTGCCAACGGGATAGTCGTCCATAATTGTGGCTTCGGCAAGACGGTGGTCGCGCTTGAATTCGCAAGACGGCTCGGGCTACGGACCCTTGTTCTGGTTCACAAGGAGTTTTTCTTGAAGCAATGGGAGAAGCAGATCTTGTGGCTGATGCCAGACGCGAAGGTTGGGCGGATCCAGCAGGACCGGTGCGACTACGAGAACGTGGACTTTTCGATTGGCATGATTCAGTCGTTGAGCCGGGACATCGAGAGCGGTCGATACCCGGAGGAGATGTACCGTGCGTTCGGCCTCGTCATTACCGACGAGTGCTTTGTTGGAAATACCGAGGTGGCGGTTGGTACTGGGTTTAAGCGGATTGATGAGATTCGGAGCGGAGATACTGTCCTGAACGCTGTAGGCACTGGTTTTGTAAAAGACTGCGGAAGCAGACTTGTTGAACAATCGGATCTTCGCATCGTTCGCTTCGAGGATGGGCGCGAGGAGGTTTGTACTGGCGAACATCCGTTTTTTACAAAGTCTGGATGGGTTAAAGCCTCTGATTTGAAAGGCGAATCCGTGTTGACGTTTGATGGTTGCATCGCTATCATGCGAAGACATGGTGAATGTGAAAAAATATACGTGTCAGATCTGCGGAAATCCGAACTCGGCGAGAGTGGGAAGGAAGTATTGTTCGATGGAATGCTCTGCGAAGGCGAAGATCAAAGTTCAGACGTTGTGCGAGTATTGCGGGACAGTGGAGACGAAAAGAGAATCCTCAAGGTTCTGTTCGACATCTTGTTCTCAGAAGTGGCTGAAGGAGAACGCAGGTCTTTTCACGAAGAAGCGTTCAGTCGCAGCTTTGGAATGGCATCGGAAGAATCCGCACGTGAGGAAAGAGGCGTCGATACGCATGACGGCTTCAAATCCGATGAGGAAAAAAGCAACTCGGGAGAAGGTATCGGCTGTTCTCAGGTCGATGGGGCACAGGCCCCCTGTGCGTGGAGGCAACGGTTCGGGAGACACAATTCCTCAGTCGATCTTGGTGTCCAGACTGGGAGAGGGGTGGGAGTCGGAGGTGCCGATAAAAACCGGAGTTCCTCGCATAAATCCGCAGAGATACCCAACGTGTTACAAGGTGGATGTCGTGAACGTGGAGAGGATGATCGCCGTGGAGGTGGACGGGCGTTCCCATTGTCTTCTTTCAAGACAGGCCATGGACAGGAAGAAGGAGTGTTGCCTTACTGCATTAGGGTGGAAAGTGTTGAGATTCCAAAACGAGAAGATCTTGAAAGACTTGGAATCGGTTGTGAGGGAGATCGAGTCCGCGTTTACAATCTGACAGTATCAGGCCATCCATCATACGTGCTAAAAAGCGGAGGAGTTGTCCATAACTGTCATCGCATTGGGGCTTCATCGTGGAGCTTCGTCCTTCCCCGTTTCCAGGCTGCATACCGGTTGGGCCTTACGGCTACCCCGCGCCGGAAGGACGGGGCACAGGACGTGTTCTTCGACCACATAGGCCCCATCGTGTACAGCGCCAGGACAGAGGCGATGGTTCCGAAGTTGCGGAGATTGATGACGACGGCGAGGGTTCACAACATCGACCGTGGCAAGTATCAGGTGGCCAGCGGGAAGTTGAATTCAGCTCAGGTGATTTCTCAACTTGGAGAAAACGAGTACAGGTCCAGGGAGATCGCGGACGATGTGGCGACCGCCGTTCGTTCTGGCCGCAAGATCATGATCGTGAGCGAGAGGCTTGAGCATCTTCGCCAGATTGCCAGACAGTTGAACGACGTAATGATGAACATGGAGTTTGCGGTCAAGCTCCCTGGCGGAGAGCCTCGGAAGTTCATTCCAAAGATAGATTTCTACACGGGATCGTGGTTCACGGGCGAAGTCTGGGAGAAGACCACCAAGGCTCACCGGGCGGGAGATCCGAAGACGGCCTCGCGAAGCGAGAGCGATCTGTACGTGGCCGAGTCGGCGAACATCATTATGGCAACGAAGCAGATGGTGGAAGAGGGCCTGGACATCCCGGCCATCGACGTGATCGTGCTGGCAACTCCCATGAGCGACATCGAGCAGATCGTTGGCCGCTGTCGGCGGTGGTGTTCTCCGGCGAAAAAGAAGTGCGACCATCTGTGCCCGTGGAGGTCCGGGGCCTGTCAGAAGAAGGGCCAGCCCATCGTTGTGGACATAGTTGACGAGAATGTTTCTCAGGCGATGAGACGGTGGCCAGCACGGAGACGGTACTACCAAAGCATAGGGGCCTTGTAAAATATTGACAAATTCGTTATCTTAGATACAAGAGTGAGGGTGGACGCCAGTGGAGATATAGATGTTGGAGATAGTATTGGACGACGCTGGTAGTGGTGCGGAAGAAAAAGAAGATGGTAGCAAATGGTACAAGGGTTACTACGAGAGAAACAAGGAAAAGATTTCTGAGCGCAGAAAGGCCAAGTACAGAGAAGACGGAGAGTTCCGTCAAGAAATGCTGGAATCATCTCGTGCGTACAGGCAGAAGAAACAGATTGAGCGCGAGAAGAAAGCGGCCAGGCGCGGCGTTGAGTATGTACGTCGCCGAGGAGGTCCGAGAAAGCCAGTCGAGATCCCTGTTTCCGGTGGTGTCGAGCTTGGGTACACGATCAGCACATTGCAGAAAAAGTCAAAACGGTCCATGGCCACGATTCGCTCGTGGAGGACCAAGGGGCTGTTCCCTGTGACTCCGTTCCAGACCAAGCGCGGGGACTCCCTGTACACCATGAAGATGATCGGTGTCCTGTGCTCCGTGCTTCGCAGCTACGCCAGGATGACGACGGACTCGGCGTTCAAGGAAACCGTTGAAACGCGGTGGCAGAATCTCAGAATCCCCGTAGGTGAAAAAATCGTAGTATCACGTTGACAAACCAGAAAACTTGATATATGTTTACTGAAAGGACGGCGAGGTGATCTTGCCGAGGAGGTAATGATGGTAAAGCAAGAAGGACGAGAGTTCCACACGCACACTCAGAAGAAGGACGGCCAAGAGGGCGTCATCAAGGACGAGTTCAAGCGAAGCGGCCAGTGGGCGGATCATTCCGCCGACAAGTCGAACAACTGTTCTGTGTCTTCGGGAGTCACAATCTCCCGTGGCAATTTCCAGTTTGCCAGGGTCGACGTGGGCCTCACGTTCGGATTCGACCCAGAGATCATTTCAGAGGATGACGCCTACGACATTGCGACATCCGTCGTCGACGAGATCCTGTCCAGGGAAGAGGGTTCGATTCGCCAAACCATGCGGGCCGTCGTTCCCATGCGGGAGTTCGGAGCATCCCAGGGAATCGCTGGGCGCTCAATCTACATTGGGTACGGCCTCACCATGAACGGATCTCAGAAGTTCGAGAGCCACCGGATTGACGTTGGGCGAACCCTGCCCATCGCAGACGACGCCAGCATCGAAGTCGCGTTCGAGTCTCTGGGGGAGCAGCTTGGGTCCAGGATCTCAATGGAGCGTTCTCGGATCGAAAACAGATCCGGCGATAAGGGTCTGTAGAACAAGTCCCGCACACGTGTGCGGGTGATCGTTCGTTCGCGGACTTGAACTTGGCGTCCACCAAACAAGTTCGCGGCGATAGACCACAAGTCGAAGATTAAGTATTCGTCTTAGACTTGCCGCAATGGGATGAGGAGGGCCACCGGCGCTGCCCAGGTCGTCGTGCGACGGTGGTATTTTTGAGCGAGTGGCGAAATTGGTAAACGCACCAGATGTCTGTGGATGGGAACCGGTAGCACCGGGTTAAAGCTATTTCGAGGTAGCTCCATCAATTGCAGGTTCGAGTCCTGCCTCGCTCACAAGGGAGAATTAAAATGAGCGGCGGGCGCGGGAGGGGAGGAGTAGTGAACCATCCCTGTTTGACCGTGCCGGGTGCGGGATCACTACCCGCGCCTGGGGTTCGACTCCCCGACGCTTCTATAAAAGAGCCAGGAGATCTGGCAGAAGGGGAATTGAAAATGTCAGACACGAAACCATGCCCGATCTGCGGGGAAGACATCAAAGCGATTGCGGTGAAGTGCCGGTTCTGCGGAGAGGATCTTGCTCGGTACGCAAAGCAACAGGAGATCGCCATTGAGAGGCTGCTGTACAGCGGTGGGGTTCCCTTGTTCTACAGCGCGTGGCAAATCTTCGCACTCGTGTCCTTGCTGGTTCTGTTCATCCTGCCAGGACTGATCTACTTGCTGACTCGGGTTTACGACAAGCACGCCAACAAGTACGTCATCACGACGCAGCGGATCGGTGTCCAGACCGGGTGGCTGTCGAAGGGCGGTGAGAATATCGAGCTTTTCAGGGTTGACGACTTCGGAAACAATCTCCCGTTCAGCATGAGAATGATGGGGTTCGGATGGCTTGTTTTTAAGTCCTCAGATCGCACTGCGGGTTCTTTGCAGATTGTCGTGCCCTCCGATATCCAGGCCAAGCTATCGGAAGAGATCCGACAGGCGATCTTCGACCAGCGCGAGCACCGGAAAGTTCTCACGCACGCCAGGTCATAAGGGCGCAGTAAGGAGAAGACTAATGGTTGAGAGATTTTTAATTTGTCGCTGTGGTTTTGAGGGTCCGATTTCGGGTCATAGAGAGAGCATCTACTGCAGGGACAACAGCTTCCTGACGATCTTTGATGAATTGGAGGAGAAGAAGATGAAAAAAAGGAGAGAGATGGAGCACAGGTTCGTCCATACAGATCCGTATGAGTCAACAATTCCATGTGGAAGAAAGCATGTCTATCCGTCGCCAAGTATTGTGGAGTCCACCAATCCCCTTGACGAGATCATGCCGACCGATGCTCATGTCAGGCTTTGGTATTGGTACAAAGAAGAGAGCGACAAGCTGATGCGCGAGCATGGGATCATCGATAGCAAGGGAGATCTAGTGTTCAATAATGAACTCCATGGGAAGTTCGTTCAATTTGAAACCAGGGAGAAGGAGGGCCTCTTCGGCGCGGCGATGGACAGCTTGAGTGCAATGTACAATCACATGGTGGCGGAGTTGAATAAGAAGGAGTCTGCCAAAAAGAGTCCCGGGCCATCGTTGTCTGTCGGTGAGAAGATGGTGTGGGCTGCGGCGTTTGTAGCTGAGTTCCTGCCAGCTTTTAGAAACCCTGGGCCTATTTGCTCTGACAGTGAGAAGTGGGCACAGTGGGAGATTGATTTGGCGCAGGGTTGCGCGGAAACGGCTCGTGGTGCCGTTGGCCGGATGCGCGATGCGATGGTGGGTGTAGTAGAGGGGTTCGGCGAAGATGATGACGTGACACAGATGCTTCGCGCCATGCTGGGGGAAGGCGATGATTGATCATCCTGGTGCTCCGCTCGTTACGAGATGGAAGAGGATGGCTCTCAGAAGTATCTGTCCAAGGTGCGGAAAGGATCTTGTGCCTTGTGCGCCTGTGGATGCCAGCGTGAATTACGTCGATGTTCCAGAGGGGGACGCGTGGGCTAGGCGATGTCTGACATCTGATTGTGGTTTCAAAATTATTCAGTTTGGTCCTGGTTGCAAGATGACGCTGCCGAGCGCAGAAGAGGAGATGGCTGATGGCCGATAGAAAAATGACCGATGGCGAGAAGATGGTGTGGGCTTTGGTGAATAGGCAAAACAACCGATTGACACACCGTTAAAGAATTGTTATGTTCTAGGGACTCTGGAGGTGAAGTTTGGACAGGTCTTCAAATCTGGCTTCTCTCAAAGAAGCCATCGAGAAAAGACACGGTAAGGGCCGGGTTGGGCGTGCGAGCATGATGCGACCGCACGACATCGCAAGGCTTCCGACTGGTAGTCTGGCTCTTGACTTCTCGCTCGGCGGCGGGATACCGATTGGCCGAACGACAATGTTCCGGGGGTCCGAGTCGAGTGGAAAGTCCACGACGCTGTATCGGATTATCGGTATTGCCCAAGGTCTGTGCGCGAATTGTTTGCGACCTCCCGTGGACCTGGAAGTCAAGGAGTCGGTTGACGCCAAGACCGGGGTTGTCAGCTACTTTGCCACGGCGAATTGCGACTGTGTTTCTGCCGGGATCTACATCCCGAAGAGAGCGCCCATGGAGACGGAGCCTGAGTGGAAGTCACGACAGTCCAAGTACAAGAAGAATTCCTACGAAGAATACCGGGTGGCCCTGATAGATATGGAGGCCAGCTACGATCCGTCGTGGGGCGCGGCCCTGGGCGTCGACAACAATCGTTTGGAGCACGTAATCCCAGACACGGCAGAAGAGGCCATCGACATCTACTGCGCCCTCTTGGCGTCTGGGTCGATAGACCTGGCGGCGGTGGACAGTCTTGCGGCGATGACACCAAGCAAGGAGATCGAGGCCAGCGCAGAGGAATGGCAACAGGGACTTCAAGCACGTCTTCTGAACAAGTTCGTTCGCAAGTCCCAGTCGGCCAGCAATCAGGTTTCCTCGGAGTGGGGCCGGTTGCCGACCCAGATCTGGATCCAGCAAGAGCGCGAGAAGATCGGAATCGCCTTTGGTGACAACACGGTGGTCCCCGGCGGGAAGGGTCAGCTCTTCGCGTGTTCCATCATCGTGAAGATGTGGTCGTCGAAGTGGGTGAAGGACAAGCGCGACGAGGGCATGAAAAAGGAATTTCAGCTTGAGTTGGGAAAAGAAGTTCGCATGAACTACAAGATCGTCAAGAACAAGACGTTCCCGGCTCTGGGTCAAGGTGGGTACGTGATGAGCATCCGTGGTGCTCGTCGCGGTGAGATTCTTGAGGCTCCGTATATCTTGGCCCAGGCTGAGAAGTACGGGGCAGTTCGCAAGGAGTCTGATACGAAGTGGTGGATTGGCGACGAGCTGTTCAAATCGAAGTCCGCCATGCTTTCCAGGTTGGAAGAGCCGCAGATGTTGGCCATTATCAAGTCTGTAATTCTCGAAAAGATGCTGGGAACTGAGGAAGGTTCCCGTGGTGGAGACGAAGATGAAAGTGATAGTTAAAAAGATTTTCAAGGGGACAAAGTGTCACGCAAATTACCAGGGTCCGGTTGGGTAATCGGGAAGGCTCCTGTCGACTCGGTGGAGTTTACGGTTATGGATGGAAAGGTTTTGATGCGGGTCAAGGATCTGAAAGAGATCGCCCGTCGCGTAAAGGACATGAACTGGGAGGATTCCTTGGCGTTTGACTTCTGGCGCAAGAACGAAACGAAGGATGAAGATGAGTAGGCACCGCCAGCAGGTCTACTTCGGAGACGACGAGATCACTCCGAGGGCGCAAGAAGATCGGATCGCAAAGGCGATTGGCGGACGCCGGGTGCCTGGTTCCGGCGCGTCGATGTTCGCCAAGGGAGACGTGTCCCAGGACAGATTTCTCGTGGAGTGCAAACTCACCGAGAAAGCGAGCCTGAGTGTCAAACAGAGCTGGCTTGAAAAGATAACCGCAGAGGCAGAGGCGCAGGGGAAGTATCCCGCGTTGAGCATTGAGATACAGGGAGGCGAGCGGAGACTGGCAGAGCGGGACTGGATAGCTGTCCCGAGGTCGGTTTTTCAAAGGTTGCTCGACAATTCTTGATCCTTGAACCAAACCTTTTCAGGTGATATTGTGTCATAGGCAAAGCGCGGTGGCTTGTTGACAAATGCTGTATCGTGGGATACCATTGCTGAAAGGCTGAACGATGTTTTCTGTTACAAATTTTGAGCTTATGAAGTTGAGGTCCGGGGAGTCCAACGGTTGCACCCGTCGATATCCCGCAGGGTGTCCTCACGAAGTTGGAAGCCAAATCCCGCTCGTCGAAGAGCAGCGGCGTGGCAAGGCGAAGCCGTTTGCAATCGCCGTTATCACGAGCATACGCCCAGGAACAGTTGGCCAGCGACGCCAGAGCGACTCGGAGTCGACCCGGCTTGCGAAGGCCGACGGATTCGGAAGCTCGTCCGAGTGGTATCAGCATTTCAGGATGATGTACGGAGCGGCTGGCATCACGGACGACACTCAGGTGTTCCGTATTCAGCTTGCTATTCGAGAGATGGAAAAGGGAGAACCGGCCCGAGTTGATCTTGGTGACGTGATCTAGGCAGAAGGTCTGCTTAGAGTTGAAAAGTTGTAGGAGTTGAAATGTTGGGAAAAACCCTATCGGAAATGAAGCTGCCTCGGAAGCTGGAAGTCACGACAAAGCTCAGAGACGCAATCCTTGAGAACTGGAAAGAGGAACGAACCTTTTTCCAGCCGACGCTCGAACCTATGAAAGAGGTGTGGCGAGAATTCTGGTTGCACGCCAGTGTCGCTCACAACTGGTGCCCCAGGATGGCCGCGCTCGAAGCTCTGACTCCGAGCCGTGAGCCGGAGACACTCGAAGCGGAGCTTCTTTGGCTGTTCGACCAGGGGCACGCCTACCATGATATGTTCCAACAGAAGATCCTCCCGTGTCTCCCCGATGGGGTGTTCCAGGGATCCTGGCAGCGGACGGTAATTGATCCGACTGACTTCTCGTTGCGCATTCAAGACAAGATGCGTGGCCTTCCTGATTTCCCGGACCGGGACATTGTTCGCGGGTGGGTGCCACGGCCAGAGGGGGACGGCTGGCGCTACGTCGAGTCGAAGATTCGTTGGCCTCGCGAGAGAATCGTGGTCAAGCTGGACGGTATCCTGGCTTGGCCAGATCAGCCCGCAGAAGTTCTCGAAATAAAGACCGAGCGACTCTCTGCCCGCGACAGCCTGAACCCTGCGATGGGCGGGGTCCCCAGGGAGAAGCACGTTGTCCAGGCGAATATCGGGATGGCGGCGACCGGCCTCACCCGAGCCAGGATACTGTACGTGTTCAAGGGGGCCGATAATCTCTCGTCTTCGCTTCTTGAATTTGTGATCGAGCGAGACGACGAAATGATAGGCAAGCTCCTTGCCTTGGCATACGATTGCCGGTGCGCGGTTGCGGGGGCCGAGGAAGCCCGTTGGGCCGCGCTCGAAAAAATCACAGACGAGACGGACGAGAAACAGTTCGAGGAATTCAAGGCCGCGTGCATGGCTTCGGTTCCGCCTCGCTTGCCGGAATGCCCGATGAAGTCCAAGGGGAGAGCCAGGTTTTGTCCCGGTCGAGAGATGTGCTTCCCCAAAGGATACCTGAAAGCTGAGAAGGTCTAGTGCCAGTGAAGCCGCCACGGATCCAGCTTGAGCTGGTTCCCCCACCGAAGATCTCCACCGAGTTCTACACCGTAGGGCTTGATCTCTCTCTCGCCAGCACCGGGATAGTCGTCATCGACAAGGACGGCGATATCAATCTGCAACGCACGGTAGGCTACAGTCTCAAGGAGGATGCCTCAGAGCGCGAGAGCATCGAGCGCCAGATGTACATCGCTACGTCGGTCATCGACGCCATGAAGGCGCTCCCCGAGCGTCCCAGGGTGGTCATCGAGGGTTATGCTTTCTCGAAGAGGTCTTCGTCTGTGACCAAACTGGCGGAGCTGAGAGGCGTAGTGAAATCCCAAATATGGCTGGTCTTTCAAGTTTGTGCTGATATAGTAACAGTCGGTGAAGCGAGGCGTGTTGTCCTCGGAAAAGGCAACACGGCGAAGTCATCTGTTGTTGGAATTTTGAGAGCACGTGGGTTGACAATTGGCAATAACGACATCGCTGACGCATACGTTGTTGCTGAATGCCTGAGACGCAAAAAGCAGATAGCTGAGAGGTGAAAGATGGCAAAGGGTAAAAAAGTAGGAGAGGTCGAAAACGAAGGCACCGAGATCCGCGAGAAGATCAAGGGGCATATCACCGGAGTCGAGACGGAGCACTGGGCATTGTCGAGTCTTCTGTGGGAGGTGTACAGCGGAACCATGTACACCGGCTGGGGCTTCTCCTCGTGGAAGGAATACGTCGAGAAGGAACTCGACTTCCAACTGAGGAAAGCCGAGTACCACACCGCCGTCGGCAAGTGGTTCTCGAGGATGCCGTCTGCGGCACAGGAGTGGGCGCGGGGCCTGGGATTCTCGAAGGTCCGTCTCTTGACGGGAATCGTGACGCCGGAGAACATCGCCGAATGGAAGGGCAAGATCGAAGGCAAGAGCTTCCTCGAAATCCAGGCGATCATCAAAGGCGGAGGAGAAGAGGACGACGGAGACACCGGAGAGAGCAAGGGGAAAGAGAACAAGCTGAAGAACGTCAACCTGAAACAATTCCCCGAGCAACACGCGAACTTCATTGCGGCCACTGACATCGCAAAGGGCATGGCCGAGTCCGACAAGATCAGTCACGCGGTGGATCTCATCATGACCGACTTCCTGGCCACGAACGGTGGCATTGAGACGGTTCAGGACTACTTGAAGAAGGTCGAGAAGGCGACGGGCGTCCGGCTTGTTGGCTACGATCCTTCCGAGAACGCCGTCGTGTACGGTGGTGCCCTGATTCACGAACTCCGCCAGCTCAAAATCGGGTAGCCTATCCTGGTTCGCCCGCACACGTGTGCGGTTCATCGAACCGGTTGAACTGATTCATCAATGATGGTACTGTCTCAATAGTTGATCCGTTTGTTCCAGTTGTGAGGTTGAACCGTGAAGTTCGATGAAGAGGTTGAAAAGCTGAAAGAGGCTGGCGTAGTTGCCGGAACTTTTCTGTTCATCGACGACGACATGATCAAGGTTGCCTCTGTCTGGCAAATCGTTCCAAAAACTGTAGTCCAGCTTGAAGACGACGAGGAGATCGAGGACATATGGGATCTTGTCTCGTTTGATCCTTCGGAGCTTATGCGCTTGGCTGGACTTCCACTGAGGCGGTACACGGATCTGTTTCATCGCATGAGACTGTTCAACTACATCTATCCAGACGGAACGATAGCGAAGGAAGTGCGTGCGATTATCAACCAGAAATTGTCGGCCAGGTTTGGCCTAAAGACGTGAGGTAGAGAATGGCGAAGACCGAGAGCAACATCGAGAAGCGCGACGGCAAATGCTGGATCCAGGGGACCGACATCGAGATCCTTGAGGGTCTGTCCGGGCTTCTTGTTCCCGTTGGAAGCGTGAAGCCGAGGGAGAAGAACCCGCGCATCACAAAGAACCTGGATATGCTGATCTCTGGGATTCGCCGATTCGGAGTCCGCTGGCCCATCGTTGTGAGCAAGAATACCGGGGAGATAGAAGCTGGACACAATCGGTACGAGGCCCTGGTATCTCTTGGGTCAAAGTTCGTCCCGGTCCTGTACGCCGACGACGATGAGACAACCGCATCGGCGTTCACGATCTCGGACAATCGAATCGGAGAGAAAGTGGCCAAGTGGGACGAGAGGATTCTGAACGATATGTTGGTTGCTCTCATGGAGGAGGATGCCCTTGAAGGTATCGGATTCTCGGAGGATGACATTCGCCTACCTACCACCACCGACGACAAATTTGAGGGTATTGTTGACCTCGACGAGTTGCTCGAAGAAGTTTCATTTTCTGAGGTGGTTCCAGATCCGATCTGGATCGTGATACGGGCACCGGCCTCGAAGAGAATTCAGATCGAGACTGTGATTGGTCGAATTGAGAGCGAGCCAGACGTGAAGGTGGAGCGCAGCTATGACAAAGCGTAAAAATGTTCCTCGCGACAATACGGCGGGTCCGATAAAAGAGAGGATTCGAGTTCTGTTGCTGCCGGAAGACGCCAAGGTCTTGGATCTGTTCTGCGGTGAAGGCCATGTGTACCACCGGGTGTACAAGGGGAAGGTGTCCAAATACCACGGGGTAGACAAGGCCAAGGTTCACGACACAAGCCTGTGTACGATTGAGGACAACAAGCGGTGGATAGATATGCACGGTGTCGAGGGGTGGAACGTGTTCGATCTGGACGACCATTCGAGTCCAATGGACCTCTTGTTCAAGATCATGGTCAAGACAGAAGAACCAAGAGTAACGGTATTCGTGACAGACGGAAGCTATGGGTATATGCGCCTGAACGGATTTCCGTCGAAAATGGTGAGCGCGACGAACTCAATCCCAAGGACCATGAATATCCCCGCCATTGTCAGATGGTACAATGATATTTTCTTGACGGAGTTGGCAAGGGTTTGCGAGCGAACTGGGTACACGGTTACTAGGCTCATAGTGGCCGACAACAGCGTTGCAGCTCCCCAGAGGACCAGCACAAAATACTGGGGAATCGTGTTTGAGAAGTTGGAAAACTCTTAAAGATGTGATATGTTGGCGATCAAGTTGAAACGCTGAAAGGTTGAGGAGATCATGGTCGCAATTTACGAACCCAAAGGACGTGCGCTGGAATACGCGCCACTGGCTTGCAATCTTTACCGTGGGTGTGGGCACAAGTGTACCTACTGCTACGCCCCGCAGGTTATCAGGGAGAGCCGTGACACGTTTCACTCGTCCATCAATCCTCGGAAAAACATCCTGGCCGAGATTCGGAAGGACGCTGCGAAGCTGCGGAACGACCCGCGTCGGGTACTACTGTCCTTCACGAGCGACCCGTACCAGAAAGAAAACGACGAGCACAAGCTGGCCCGTTCTGCAATCGAGATCCTTCATGAGCACGGGCTTTCGGTAGAGATTCTGTCGAAGGGCGGTATGCGGGCCACGCAGGACTTCGACTTGCTTGGGGCCGAGGACCGGGTTGCCGCGACTCTCACGTCGGTGTCGGACGACATCGCCCGCGAGTGGGAGCCTGGGGCGGCGTTACCGAAGGACAGGATGGCGTACTTGGAGCTGGCGAAGTCTCGCGGACTCGTGACGTGGGCCAGCCTGGAGCCGGTCATCGATCCGGCAGAGTCTCTGGAGATCATTCGCCAGACTCACACGTTCGTGGACAAGTTCAAGGTGGGGACTCTGAACCACCACGCGAGGTCGAAGGAAATAGACTGGCGCAGGTTCGGACTCGACGCGGTAGAATTGCTTGAGAAGCTGGGATGTGACTACTACATCAAAAAGGATCTCAGGGAGGCCATCGGGTGAGCAAGAAGAAGATTCAGACACGGGTGTACAAGCGGATACTCGGCCTCGCTTGTTTCGATGTGGTCATGCAGATGATCTTGTGCGGGTATCCTATCCCGACCGTGGCTGACTTTATCCAGAACACCAAGGGTGAGTCGACAGACATAAAGCGATCATCCCTTGTGACCATCCTGTCTGAGTTCCGAACCACGATACCAGTCGGAGAGATCACGGCCCCGTTCAAGCCCAAGAGGATCCTAGATATTCAAAAGGATTTCAGCGACGCGGAACAAGATTTGAAAGATCTATCTTGGGCAATAGATATGCTGAAGCAGAATGTTGAGGCCGCGTACCAGGCCGTTTGCGATTCAGGGTATCCCTCGAAGAGTCTTCAAGTGGACCTCGACACAATGTCTCGGATGATCCTCAGACGCCACGAGATAAAGATGGATCTTGGATTCGGGAAGGGTAGAAATCTCGGTTCTCTTACGGTGTATCCGGCGATCATGCGTAGAGTGCATGACAAACATGGGGTTCTGTTCGACGAGATCATCGGTAATCCAGAGAAGCTATCCCAGGTGGTATCTGGCGCGAGCCGTCTTCTCGCCGCCGCGAGAGAAGCAAGCTCAGAGGTGATAGAGGGAGAAGTGGTCAGGGACCAATGATCATCAAGACGGCCAGAGGTCGTCGTGTTTCGGTGGTAACGCAAGAGGAGCGCGAGAAACACGCCGTAGATGTTCTGTCTGGCTATGCCCCAGAAGTCAGAGATGCAATCGAAGCCCTGGTAGGAACGGTTCAGGCCGGAAGCAGGGAGCTGTTCGACTTGCTGAACACTGCCAGGCTCAAGAGAGAGATCGTTTCCATGGAACAGTTCATGGAGGACGACTACTACCTGGGGGAGCCGTGCCGCACGGTGTACCCGAGACTCAAAGAAGAGCTGATAGACGTATTCGACGGAGACACCAGAGAGCTGATTCTCACTGGAAGCATTGGGTGGGGGAAAACCACGTTCCTGTCTATCGTGCTTGCGCGGGTTCTGTACGAGCTTTCATGTCTCGCGCATCCCCAATCCACGTTTGGCCTATCGCCTGGGTCTGAGATGGGAATCGTGCTCGTGTCAAAGAATCTTCCTTTGGCCCGCCGGGTGTTGAAGAGTGCGGTGGACGACAAGATCAAGCTGAGTCCGTATTTCATGGAGCACTGGAAGCCAAAGTTCGGAAGAGACGAGACGATGTTCCCAGACAACATCATAATGATGATCGCCTCGTATCAGTCGGAGCGACTCCTCGGTGTGAACGTGCTGGCTGGTGCGATGGACGAGACAAACTTCGCGATGACATCCAAGCAACAGATCATTCAGAAGATGGGTGAGAAGGCCAGCGTCGCCAACTACGACATGGCAGAGAAAGTCTACACGACGCTTCTAACCCGTATCAAGTCCAGGTTCCAGAGGGCCGGTGAGTTGACAGGCATGATGATTCTGGCTTCGTCGGCGAGCACAGAGGGCAGCTTCATTGACCGTCGTCTCAAAGAGGCCGAGTCAGATCACACGGCCACCGTGTTGGACTTCGCCACATGGGACGTGAAACCGAAGTCGTACTTCTCTGGCAAGTGGTTCAACGTTCTCGTTGGAGGGTCTGCCCTGCGGTCGCGCATCATGGCCGAAGACGAGTTTTACGAGGATCAGTATCTCGAAGAGAACGAGGCCCGTGTCATTCAGGTCCCGGAAGAATACCGGTATGACTTCGGGTTGAATCTGGAAGACGCGCTGAGGGATATCGCTGGGATAGCAACACAGGCGATCTCTGCCTACCTACAGCGGGTGGAGGCCATCGACAAATGCGTAGTTGACCGGCCCCATCCGTTTAGCGTTGACACGTGGCAGTACGGGACCCCAGGCAAATTCGAGTGGGATCGTATTTGCATGACATACACCCGCAAGATCTCTGGTGGGTACGAGGAGCTGGCCTGGAAGCCGTTGAGGAATCCAAACTCTCCGCGCTGGATCCATGTGGACACGTCTTTGTCCGGCGACAGCACCGGGTTCGCCATGGGTCATATTGAAAAGTGGGTAGAGGTTGTAAGGCGAAACTCCGATGGCGAGCCGTTCACGGATTTGAGGCCGTTCATCGTGATGGATTTGATGCTCAGGGTCAACCCGCCGCCGGGAGAGCAGATTTACTTGCCGGATGTCAGGCGTCTCATCTACGAGATTTCTGAGCACGGGTTCACAATTCTCGGATGCAGTTTCGACCAGTATCAGAGTGCCGAAATGATGCAGCAGTTGAAGGCCAGGGGACTTCCCGCACAACTGATCTCGGTGGACAAGACGACGGCCCCCTATGATTCCTTGAAGTCTGCAATCTATGAGAGGCGTATAGAATTCTACCGATACTGGGCGTTTCTTGCTGAACTCAAAGCACTTGAATATGATAGGGTACGTGGGAAAGTGGATCATCCGCTGGCTGGGTCGAAGGATTGTAGTGACGCCGTGGCCGGAGTAGTGTTTGGTCTACAGGAATCGGTTGCGAGATTGCCATTAACTCGCGAAACAGGTACTAGGATCGTGGATAGGGATGAAGACGATTTCGGATGGGTGTCCAGAATGATACCTGCGGAGAATGTCACTTCTGAGATGATCGAGGATGCTCGCAGCAAGGAAGATCGCGGCTTCATGCCGATCCCGTTCCTGATGGGAGACAGTGAATGAGTTTTATCTCTTCGATACGAGACTGGTGGCGTGGGGACAAGGAGAGCCAGGTCGCCAGGGAAGCCAAGGGCGTATCGAACGAGCACGCCTTTGGAATGTCTCCGTTCTCTCCCGGAGGCGGCGGTCAGACTGGCTACAACGTCCTTGGGTCGGCCCTCACCATAGATCAAGATCTCATGATGAGGTACGCCGACTACGAGAACATGGACGACTATCCCGAGCTGTCAGCCGTCCTTGATATTTACGCCGACAACTCCACCGTGCCAGACACCGTTCGCGGGAGAACCATATGGGGGGCTTCTAAAGACAAGGTGTACAGGGACATCGCGGACGATCTCCTCTACCGACGCCTGAGAATAGAAGAAGACATCTGGGCAATTTCGAGATGCCTGTGCAAGTACGGAAACTGTTTCGCAGAAGTTCTGATGAACGAGACTGGGGTCGTCGGCCTGAACTGGTTGCCGCCCCCCACGATGCGCCGGATAGAAGATCCGAAGGGTGCCCTGCTTGGGTTCGTTCAGGATCCGAGGATGTCGTTCACGGCTGGCATGGCTCACGTAGAGAAGTGGCTGGACGGCGGGATTACCAGGGACCAAGTGTACCAGGACACCGGGATGATTTTCTTCGATCCCTGGGAGGTGGTTCACTGGCGGCTCCGATCCAAGTTCCTGCGGTCCACCTACGGCTTTGGCGTGCTCGATTCCGCACGGTGGGTTTGGAAGCGTCTTCAAATGCTCGAAGACTCGGCCCTCGTGTACAAGCTCACAAGGTCCCCAGCCAGGTACGCATTCTACGTTGACACCGGCGACCTTCCGCCTCAACAGGCGGTAGCCCACGTCAACAATGTTCGCCGTGGGTACAAGAAGAAGAAGCTGTACAACCAGAATACTGGCCAGCTTGAATTCCGTTACAACCCCCTTTCGCCAGATGAAGATTTCTGGGTTCCCACCCGTGGTGGCCGGGACTCTACGCGCATCGAGGTGATCTCTGGACCTGACTGGCAGAGCATGGAAGACATCGAGTACTTCCGTGGCAAGCTGGTTGCGGCGACGAAGGTTCCGAAACAATACATGGGGCTGGGCGAGGGAGAGGCCAACAAGGCGTCCCTGGCCCAAGAAGATGTCCAGTTCGCCCGGACCGCCATGCGTATTCAACGCGAGCTGAAAAGCGGTATCAAGAACATTGGACGGATTCACTTCGCCGTTCTCGGTATCGACCCGGATGTTGTTCGGTGGGATTACGAGATGACGATTCCGTCGAGCATCTTCGAGATGCAACAGATCGAAGTCTTGAACGCCCGTGCGGACCTGGCGAACAACCTGCGAGAGTATTACCCGAGGGAATGGCTCATGCAGCAAGTGTTCAAGCTCACGGCAGAGGACGCCACCATGGTGAACATCGCCAAGGCCGACGAGAAGGTCATGGACGTTCAGAATACGGCCCGAGCCGACTCCGAGGCCATGGCGCTGTATCCTGGCGCAAACATTGAATCGGACGACAAGGCAGAGGAATCCGTGGTTGACAAACGGCTTGACATACTCGCTGAGTCAGCCAAGAATGGTGAGCAAGCGAACTCCAAGGTTTCAGAGACATTGCGAAGGATCGAGAAGAGCGTGTCAGAAATTCGCAGATCGTCCTTTGGGAGCAAACGGAGTTAGGAGTCACGATGCCTTACGTTCAGGGTTCCGAAGTCCAAAAATACCAACAGGGAAGTTACGAGGAGCGAATCCTAAAATTGTCAGAGGCCATCGAGGCAGCGCACGGCAAGTCGGTTCGCATCCTGGCCACGCACCCAGAACACGCTCTGGTGGTTGACAGCGACGGATCTTTTCTGCGTGCGAACTACAAGACTGGCAAGTCCGGGTTCAAGGTGGAGATGACCGGTTCAGATGTTCAGGTAATAGAGGACAAGGATGTTCCACTGTTCACTGCGCGGGAGCTTCGGTCTGTCGTTCGAGACGGAATGTCGGGAAAGGCCCCAACCCGCACACGTGTGCGGGCGCTGTTTGGGCTGGTGAGCGAGGACGAGGAATACTGGTTGAGCGATGTTCTGGCAAAGATAGATGAGTCCATGGAGGGCAACTGCGCCTGGGCTTCTCTGTACGAGTCGAACGAGTCTGTTCCCGGTCTTGAATCCTCCCTCGTGTCCAAGATCCCGTCCACGAGATACGCAAGTTTGCCCGAAGATCGTATCTCTGATTTTGAATCGGAGCTACGTGAGTCCCTTGCACTTCTTTCCGAGGTGTTCGCCGGAGTTGTTGACGAAATCTCTGGCGTAGTGTTTGATGAGTCTGACGATAATGAACGAAGCGCAGTTCGCAGGTCGTTGATTGATGAAGCGCAAGCCGCCAATAGCTTGCTCACCAAAGTAGAACAGTTGATGTCCGAAGTGGACATAAAGCGAACAGCAAAAGCGCACGATAAACTGGCCGAGCGAGCCAAAAAAATGGCGGCTGTGTCTGTGTGGATACAGGCACTCAACGACGACGAGGAGTAGGTTATGGACCAGCTCAAGAAGGTGACGAGAAGCATTGAAGAGGACTGCCTGGAATTGGGCGGCGTGAGCGAGGATGCGATGGCTCGCATGGCCGGACTCACTGAGTCGTGTGGTATCCCGACCGTGGGAACCGTGTCGGCGAACATCATGACCGAGGCCGAGATCCCTCCTCAGTTCAAGAAGAAGTCCAAGGACGACGAGGACGAGGACGAGGACGAGGACGAGGACGACGAAGATCCCAAGGAGAAGTCCGAGGGTGACTGTAGCGATGACGAGGAAGACGACGACGAAGAGGACGACGAAGAGGACGACGAAGAGGACGACGACGTTGATGAAGACGTGATCGAAGCCTGGAAGGACGCCCTTGGGGAAGACTTCGACGATCTCGTTGTCGAGGCAAAAAAAGCCAAGAAGAAGAAAAAGAAAATGACAGCCCTCGTAAAAGAGCTGTCCAAGAGATCCGACGTGCGAGATCCCGAGGCACTGGCTGGCTGGCTGGCTCACTACAATCCCCCAAACTGGGAAGAGGTTGAGGAACTCAGGACCGCGATGGGCGAAGACTTCGATGCTCTCGTGACCGAAGCGAAGAAGGCCAAGAAGAAGAAAAAGAAAATGTCGGCTCTCGTGAAGGAACTCTCCAAGCGTTCCGACGTGCGAGATCCCGAGGCACTGGCTGGCTGGCTGGCTCACTACGATCCGCACGCTTCCGAGTCGGTTCATCCCATCAACGGGCCGGTCGTGACCGAAGCCATGCTCAAGCGGTTCGGTGCGCTGCCCTTCGACGTGATGGAAGGCGACGACTTCGACGCCGTGATCGCGGAGTTGAAGACGAAGACTCTGCCCAAGGACGCCGACGAGGCTCTGATCAAGTTGGCCGAGGACGTTGCCACCGCGCTCGTAGAGGCTCGCCGGTTCCGCAAGGACCGCAAGGCCATGAAGCGCGGGGGAATCCAGAAGAAGAAAGTATGCGCCAATCCGCCCAACACGCCCAAGGAGCGCATGAAGCATTGGGACGGTGCCAAGAAGGCGTGCATTCCTCCGGTTGGAGAGTTCAAGATCGTTAGGAAGCTCAAGACCAAGAAGGCCGGTCGTGGTCAACAGGCTGCGAACACGAACAAGCGCGAGCGCAAGAAAGCCGCCATGGGCATCGAGTCCGTCAGCTTCGCCGACCGCCTGAACAGCCTGATCTCCGAGGGCAACGGGTCCGCCGCGCATCGCGAGCAAGGTGTTCGGGAAGAGTTGCTGTCCCGCATCGAGCGCATCTTCGGCCTGATCGACGAGGAGTTCTTCGACAAGGCCGTGTCCGAGGTTCTCATCGGGGTCATGGAAGACCTGGATGAGAAGTACGACGCCGGTCTTCTGTCCGAGGATGCCATGAACGAGGACGACTTCCTGGCGACCCTGGCTCCGTCTCTCAAATTGATCCGCGAGTGCTTCGACAAGATCAACGAGATGGAAGACTCCGAAGAGGAAGACGACTCCGAAGAGGAAGACGACGAAGAGGACGACGAGGAGTCCACGGACGAGGATCTGTTGGGAAACCTGAAAGCCCTCTAGGAGAGGGCGCACGGAAACGGCGGACGGCCTACAAATCTGGCCGCCGGGAGATGTCAGGCTTTGAAACGAGCAAGGGAACACTCGACCAAGATGGCAATAAAACTGGACGAAAAGTCTCGCCCAATGCCAAACGCAAGGAAGAGAGAAATCCCCTTGCTCGAACAGACCTCAGAGGTCGAAGATGGAAGAAGGGATAACCAGATGACCAAGATGTTCCTGTCAGAAGCGGTCCAGACGACTCTCATGTTGGTAGAGGGGACCGGTGGGCAGTCTGGTAAGAAGATCGCCCGTGGCGAGTTCGGTCGAGTAGACGAGGCCACGGCCAATGGTCGCAGGTATCCCAGGGCGATCATCGAGCGCGAGATCAAAAGACTCGGCGAGGATCTCCGGTCCAGGCGTGTGATGGGTGAACTCGATCATCCGCAAGACGGAAAGACGAGTCTGTTGCGCGTGTCCCACATCGTCACGAAATTGTGGGTGGACGGTTCTGGGAAGATCATGGGGGAGGCCGAGATCCTTCCGACACCGAACGGGAAAATCCTCGAAGCCCTGGTAGAGTCCAAGGTTCAAGTCGGTGTTTCGTCTCGCGGATTTGGTTCTACCAAGCCGATAGACGACAAGGGCAAGCAGGTTGAGGAAGTCGGCGACGACTATCTGTTGAAGACCTTCGACTTCGTGTGCGAGCCAGCGATGAAGACCGCCTATCCCGCGATCTACACCGAGGACGTGGACGAGGAGCAGCCCGACCCCGCGCTGTTGTTCGCGGAAGCCTTTCCCGAGGCCGTCCGCCACATCCGAGAGGAAGCTGCGGCCAAGACCCCCAGCGACGATTCTCTGAGGGAAGCGATCCAGGCCGAGATGTCGGAGGCGTTCGAGAAGAACGTGGCTTCGATGATCATCGACATGAAGGAAGAGGTCGCCTCTCAATTGCGCGAGAAGTACGAGCACGACCCGAACATCGCTGGCGCGAAGACGACGCTGATTCAGATCGCAGAGATGCTGTCTGACTATCACGTGTCGCCGGACGAGAGCGCCGTGCGCGATGCCCTGAAAGCGAAAGACGTTGAGATTTCCGGCATAGAGTCGAAACTGTCCGAGGCTGTTTCCACGGCACAGAAGGCGACGTTCATGCTTCATGTGGAGCGCAAGATCGGTGCTCACCACATGGCGGAGTCGATTCGCAAGCTGTTCAAGGGCGTGGAGATCGAGTCCATACAGGACGCGGACGACCGACTAGGGACCATTTTGTCCCAGTTGCCGAGTGCGCCCGAAGTGAAGAAGGAAGACACCGAGGAAATGACCGCTCTCCGCGAGGAGAAAATGCGGTTTGAAGTGCGGGTGGCGGCTCTCGAAGAGAGGGCTGTTGACCTTAGCGAACGGTTGAAAGAAGCAAAGCTGATTGGTGAGAAGCTCGATGATCGGAGGAAGATCTCCGAAGAGCGTGTGCGTGAGTTGGAGAAGAAGCTCGAAGAGGCAGTGACCCAGAGATCCGAAGCCGTCAAGTTGGCCGAGGAGATCAAGTCACACTCTGAGCTGAACATCTACAAGCACAACAAGGTTGCTGGTCTGACAAACAGTAGGGAGTTGCTGGTCCTAATGGAAGGTTTATCCGACAGGACCTCCGTCGATGAGTTGGTAGCGAAGAGGGGCACCACGATGGTGTCTGATGCGGCGCTTGAGCAAGCACGAAAGAAAGCAGGACGTGGGCACGTTGGATCGGACTCTGAATTGACAGAGGAAGACCGGCGTTCCCCAGGCGCAATTGTTGAGAAGGATCCCGTCTTCGGAATGATCGGGACCTCGCTTGACGAAGCATCACGGTTGGCCGGAAGCTGACCACTACCGACGGAGACACCAAATGAGTGAAGCAAGACAATTTTTGGCAGAGCACGGTGAGCAGTCCATCGCGGACGAGTCCTTCACCAACTCGTGCGTTCGCAAGTGGGACAAGCTGGTCGGCAGCATCCCGCAACCCTACAACCGGAAGGTGACGGCGGTTCTCCTCGAAAACGAGGCGGGGCATCTCCGCTCTCTGAACGAGGACACGCTGTCCGGCAACACAGGCGATTTCGTGAAGTACATCTTCCCGATCCTCCGCCGGGTGTTCCCGAACCTGATCGCCAACCAGATCGTCAGCGTCCAGCCGATGACCGCTCCCGTAGGAGGCATCTTCTACTACGAGTACAAGTACGACGGACGCAAGGGGTCCAAGAATCCGGTCCAGACCGGAATCGCGGACAACCCCTACAACCAGAACTACGACGGCGAGCTGAACGCAGCCGACGATCTGGTCAAGGACTTCGGCAAGTTCTACTCGTCCGAGTTCATCGACTACGACGTGATCTGCACGAACGCGAACGGCTTGGCCGCGCTGTCCAACGTGATCGCCAACGGTCGCACCCCCAACTGGGGTCCGATCCGCGCCCCCGGCATCGAAGGCCAGCGCACGTTCTACGTGAAGCTGTACTACCGGGTCCGCGACAACGCGGGTGCGGCATGGCTCGACGGCATCGCCACCCTGGATCCCACCGGGGCCACCAACGTCCTGACCGACAACCTCCTGCCCAGCGCAGTGGGGACCTTCACCGTGGGGACCGGGGCCTGGACCCTGAACGCCCTCGACGAGACTGGCGTTGTCTCGACCTTCGAGGCGCTGTCGGTCGTGTGGGCGCAATACTTCGTCAACTTCGAGCAGGTCTTCGCGGACAGCACGTCCTCGAAAGACAAGATCCCATCGGTGTCCCTGGACATCACGCTGCACGAAGTCAAGGCCGAGAGCCGGAAGCTGAAGGCCCGCTGGAGCACCGAGGCGGTGGACGATCTGAAAGCCCTCCACGGACTCGACGCCGAGACGGAACTGGTTTCCGGTATCTCCAACGAGATCAGCCTGGAAATCGACCGCGAGATCATCGGGATGTTGCTGGACGGAGCGGCTCACGTCGCGACCTACACCTACGCATCCACGACCCCCGGCGAGCTGGAAGCCATCCGCAGGATGATCACCCAGATCGCGTCCGTGTCCGGCAGGATCCACAAGACCTCCGGTCGCGCCCCCGCGAACTTCATCGTCACGTCCACGGCGGTCCAGGCTCTCCTCGACCAGCTCTCGACCCACGGTGACTACGCTTCCATCGAGCAGAACGTGACCGCGCCGTCCTACGGCCCGCTCACCGCGAACTTCGGTGTGAGCCGCGTCGGGACCCTGCTCAACAAGTGGGCCGTCTACGTGGATCCGTACATGAACGACAACGAGATCCTGCTGGGCCTGAAGGGCAACAGCTTCCTCGACGCCGGGTTCGTGTACGCGCCCTACGTGCCGCTCCAGGTAACGCCGACGTTCCTGGATCCCGACGACTTCAAGTTCCGCAAGGGTCTGCGGACCCGCGACGCGAAGAAGATGCTGCGCCCCGAGTATTACGGAAAGATCACCGTGAGCGGTCTGCCGACCGTAACCACGACCATGCCGTAGTAGCGGTCCTGCCGCCATGAACCCTTGGGCCGGGGCCGGAATGATCCGGTCCCGGCTCTTTTTTTGGAGGTGAAAGATGAGATACCAAGCGACCTACAAGGTGACACGTACAATGTCGCTCGAAGGATCGAGGCCAGCGCGGTCGGGTGATACAGTTACAACCGAGTGGGTCCCGGTAAGATTCGTTCCCAATGGCGTGGTCGATACCGACCTCGATCTCGGAACCTGGGTCAACGAAGGATACCTGCGAGTCATTCAGGATGCGCCTGTACCGGCTCCTGTCCCCGTTCCTGTCCCGGTGCCCGAGCCGGTGCCCGAGCCGGTGCCCGAGCCGGAACCGATTCCAGAACCGGATCCTGAACCGGAACCGGAAGAAGAGGATGAGCCTGAGACGGACGAAGAATCGTCCGGCGCAGACTACGAAGAAATGGACGACGGGGGCTATCGGTGTCTACACTGTGGGAAAGAGTACAAGCCAGGGCCACGGTCCCTGGGGTTCATCGAAGACCACGTGGAGAGAGAGCACTGCTAGGAGAGAACCATGCTTCTACACGAAGACCGCCTACAGGGGTCCGTCGGCGCGATGAGCGTCGGACTGGGAGAAACGGTGAGCGTCACCACGAAGATGGGTGAACCCGTCGAACGTGGGCGCGTGAAGGCGTCTTCTCAATTTGGGCTTCTTCTCGTTTGCTCAGACGGAGAGCGCGAGATTGAGCAATTCTATTCGGACAAGTTTTACTTGTTCATCCCAGAGGCCAGGGAAGATCGTCCTGTGATGTTGAGAGAAGAACCTCGCAAGAGGAACATCATGGATATGTCACTGGATGATCGTGTTCGTGAAAAGCTCAGGATGATCGAACAGGATGAAGTCCCAGATGTCACGGATCCGACCGATGCTCCGCCGGAGAAAGTTCCGCAGAATACGGATGCCCCGCCGGAGGGAGAGATGGACACTCAGGTCGACGTAAACGCGCTCCCAGCCGACATCAAGGCCGCCATCATCACAACCAAGGAGATGGACCCAGAGGGCGTCAACACGCTCCTCACGCTCATTGGGGACGCAGCGGTGAAGGGGTTGAGTCGGGCCGGTGTCGCTTCGACTGAAATGCTGGGCTTAGGTCAAGCGATTCAGAACGCAGCCTACGCGGTATTGACCCGGCGCGGATTGGCTCGTGATACCCTGAAAGACGATCCGAAGAAGAAAAAATGATCGAGTCACAGGTAAAAGCATTCATTTGTCGAAGGCTGGGAGACGGAGTTATTGATGTCGAGTTGACGGATCTCATGTTGCAGGATGCTATCAACGAGGGGAAGCGACTGTACGCATCGTTTCTTGGTCAGCGGAAGAGCGCCGTGTTGGCCATCAACCAGAACACCGAGTACGACGCATCGTTGATCGGGAGCGATGTAGACACCGTGGTCGACGTGTTTTTCCCGTTGGACGGAGAGAGCTTCAACAATCTGTGGTCGTGGGCCGGTGTAGATTTTGATCCTTCCACCATGGCCTATGCCCAGAGCGGAAGCTACTCCGCGCTGGTTCAGTATATGCAGTACCGGGAGCAAGGCCGGAGGATTGTGAGCGCGGACAGGGATTGGGAATGGGACTCTGTTCGCCGGAAGCTGATCATTACTCCCCGCCCGGACTCGTCTCAGATCATGGTTCAGTATCTCGTCACGTATGCGGGGATTGATTTGACTCGGGTCCACGGTTGGGAAGAGATGATCATTCAGGACTACTGTTTGGGAAGCGCAATGATGACGCTTGGAAATATCCGAACGAAGTACGCCGACAAGCCCAGTGCCACTGGCGCTTTTTCGATGGACGGTGATATTCTGTACGCCAACGGCGAGCAAATGAGAGCGGAAGCAATTGAGAAGCTACGAGCCTTTGTTCCGCCAACCGGCTTCTGGGCCGAGTAGGAGAGATCATGTTTGAGAAGAAGTTCGACATAGCTGAAATGAACATGGACATTGAATCGCTCAAGGACATCCTCCCCGAGTCGGAACTCAGGAAACTGGGAATCATCGGAAAGCCCAAGAACGGAATCTTCGGAGAGCCGGTCAAGCGCGGAGGCTTCCTGGGAGAAGGTGTCCTGAATTCTCTGGTAAGCACGCCTATGAATCCGTCTGGCGAGTACGCACAGTCTCGCGGGATCGGGGCTGTGATACCGAACTACCAGTCGAAGTATTCGGACGCGGAAGTGATGTTCAACTTCCAGAGCCGGTCGCACGCGGAGATTCTGTACAACTGGATCATCGAGAACGGATTGCTCGCTCCGGGCGAGGTGACTCTGATCATCGAGGGGATCGAGTTTGCAGTCCACGTGATGCCCCACGTGTGGATCACGAAGCCCGAGGTATTCCAGGCGATCATGATTGCCTACCACGAGTTCTTGTACGACAGCCCGGTGTCCGCCAGAGCCTTCGAGAGCTTCTGCGATGACCTGACAAATGTTGTCGTCGAGAAGAGGGAGCGCAAGGGCAAGGGCGCTGAGTTTGGCGTTCATGGAAACCCCTTCCACGATTCTGGGAGTGGCACGTTCGCCAACAAATCGAAGCTGTCTTCGGACGGGTCTGGAAGTCGATCCAAGGTTCATATCAAAAAGAAAGTCCAGGGCAAGGGCGAGAGTCTGAAGTTCGTGTTCACCAAGGAGCCATGCGGGCGCGATGCTCGACTGGCTGGCAAGGCAACGCGATGCTGGGACGGCAAGGAGCCTGGATGGTGGCGCGGAGAGCAGCTTGCTGTTTCTCTGTCTGCGGCGTTGCATGGGCAACCGTTGCCAGAGGGAACCCAGAGCGTGATTGACGACTACCTCACAGGTGAGTGATGCCACGAACCGGGTACAGATACCGAAATCAGGATGAAGCCATTCTCCGAAGGTGGGAGGAGGAGCGGATAGGCTTGTCCGGCCCTACCGGAGAGTTTTACATCCTGAATAGGGGAGCGAACGTAGACCCGCTGTACAACGAGCCTACGAACGACCCTCTGTACCAGGGGGATAGGATTGCAGGGACCGCTGGCGACGAGTGGCCGCACAACGTGACATTGAAAGTGTCTGATGCGTTCGATTTCACAGGCCCGTACATGATGGACATGGCCATCGAGTACCAGCAATCAGAGAACCGAAACCCTGCGATTCGAGAAGAGGGCAAAGAGGCTGAGTACGACGCCATCATTGCTGTGTCTCGAAACGAGTGGGAGGCGGTGATGTTCGATGCTGGCGTCGCTGGCAAGATCCCCAAAGAGGGGGATGTAATTTTCGTTCAGAATGTTTGGTGGGACATTACCAAGCACGGAACGAGCGGGAATGTTCTAGACACCGTGAGTTACGTTGGCTTTCGGTTAGAAGTGAAAAAGAGAACCAAGTTCACGCCGGACAGGAAGATATGATTTTCAAAGCGAGCGACATACAGTGGGCGATCAAGAGTGGGCTGAGTGCCGTGTGCGCTCATTGTGTCCACTACTGGCGGAAGCAAGACCAAGTTCCAGAGGCTCGCCCGTTTGAGCACTTCAAGCCTTCCGAGTCATCGTGTATGGTGGACTCGTGTGGAGGCCCGCTTTTGAACATGGCCTTCCCGATGTACGATGGCCCATTGCGCGACAAGATCTCTTCGATTTGTTTCATCTGCGGAGAAGAGCCGAGCGCGATGATTGAAATGCTTGGAAGAGGCTACTTGGGTGTTTGTGAAAAGCACATTGAACAATTCAAAAAGATGCTCGGCAATCCGGGTGTCCCACCGCCTACCGTGCGAGAGAGAATCGTACAGGTGATCTGAGGAGGATCAGATGTTAAACGTGAGCAAGATTCTGGAAGATTTGAATTCCGTCATTGATGGTAGAACACGCAAGACCAGCACGGTCGGTGGAGAGATGATCTTCGAGAGCACCGACGAGTTCAAGGGTGAGTGGACGAACAACACAACCCGGTTGTTCCTTGCGAGCATCATGGCAGATGAGAACGTGAAGAAACACGATTCGGCGCTCGTGGACGAGATGCTGGAGTCCATGCTGGATCACTCTCTCGCAGAGGAGGCCCCAGAGCTGGTGATTTGGTCCGACCCAGACAAGCCGTCCAAGGGCGCGACAGATGTCGCTGGTGTCGTTGGTGTGAAGAAGGATGTGAATCAGGCGATGGGAATGATCCTGCTTCGTCATCCCCCCGTTGCGGTTCTCGCCGGAGGAACTATCGGGAAAGAGCTGTGGGGAGAGGCCGTCGGAAAAGTGATGAACACCGGAAAGATTCTCGGAGTTCGATACCGAAAGACCGACGGCGCAGTGATCATCGAACCCAACTTCGGAGAGGTGATGCGCTGGTACAAAAAGTTTCTGAACGACATCGGTTTCACGCTCACGGACGTGGCGGAGAAGCGCCTGGTTGACCAGCTCGACGATCAAATAGTTGGGGCCGCAAAAGATCTGGCCGCAGCGTCGGGCATGGTTTCCGATGAAGAAAAATCCCGCGCCGGTCGCCTTCTGGCTTCCACCAAAGGACGCAAGTCCTACAAGGGCAAGAAGGCTGTGTGATGAACAGCACGGAGGACATACTGCTTCTCGCAGAGCATCTTGTAGAGGGCATAAACGACCCATACATCTACAAGGCCGTGTTCCTGGCCGGTGGGCCTGGATCTGGAAAGAGTTTTGTCGGGAAGCATATGTTCGACGGCCTTGGAGTGAAGTTCTCAAACTCGGATGACGTGATGCGATTCCTGGCCGGTCAAAAAACAGGATGGGACAAGGACAAGCTCGCCGACTTTCTCGATATGAGGGTGATGGACCCTGAGAAAACCGATGTCAGGGAGACTGCCAAGGTGCTCGCCAAAGTTCAGCAAGCGTCGTGGATGAACGGGATGCTTGGACTCGTGATAGACGGAACAGCTCACGTGTTCGGAAATGTCAAGTCGTCCAAGGATAGGCTGGAATCACTCGGCTACGATACCAGCATGGTGTTTGTGAACACGAGCCTGGACGTTGCGAAGCAGCGCAATGAAGCCAGGACCAGGAAGGTCCCCATGTCGATTGTCGAGCGGTCGTGGAAAGAGGTTCAGTCAAATCTTCCCAAGTTCAAGTCTTTGTTTGGTTCTGACTTCATAGAGATTGTAAACGACAAGCCTCTCGATGGATCTGATCTTGAAGCCTTTTCAACTAGCGTTCGCAGGGCTGGCATGAAGATGCTCGGAAGACCTCTTTCCAATCCGATTGGCCAGAAGATCATTTCCGCACTCAGGGAGACACGCGGGAAAACACTTTCGGATCTTTCAGTCACGCCATGAAATTCTTTTCAAAGCAAGGCAAGATCACCTCGAAGGCATCTGCGGTTCCCGTCTTTTCATTCACGAGGGATACGAGCAGAAAACTTCAGCGGTTCACAGACGGTCTAAGCAAGCGGATCGTCGAAGGCCGCGTGTTTCTAATCCTTGAGCTGGCTGGGTATCTGAGAGATCAAGTTGCTCGGCAAGCGCCGGAGATCAAGATCGGAGACGAGTGGTTTGACTACGCCAAGGATTTGCGCCTCGGGCTGGTAGAGGGGATCGAAGATACCGACGCGGTGTGCATCTACCACAAGGGGATAAACAAGAAACTCACGGAAGAGGATCTCAAAAATTCTGTGCTGTTCATCAAACCGAAGATGGGATCTCCCGAGTGGGTTCACACTCTCACTGTTTTTGGTCCGTGGCCTGGGTACTTGGTGCCTGTGAAGTTGTCGTCGAGTGACGCCACGATCATTGCCAGGACCGGACGGCCAGATGAACTGGACGAGTTTGCGAGAAGGATATTGAGCAGCCGTCAAGCAATCGTAGACGAACTGAATCGCCTGCGTGCGCCGGACGTTGATCTGCGACCAAACAAAAATTCTGAGGGCCTTGAAGTTCACGAGGATCTCGCGTGGCATGTGCTCCGTGTGGAGTTCGGATACGGGGACCAGGCGGCCACGTCGCACTGGCGTCCGGCGATACGGGCCATGATGGGCAGAGTCGACTTTGTGCTCGCAAAATATCTCGACTACATCATGACCGGGAAAAATGAGTTTGACTTGCCAGACGATGCGAGTGATATGATGAGCAGAATGGAAGCTCAGAGGCTCGCAAACTCTGGACATTTCATGCAAGAACTGGCACCGTTTGTTCAAACATAGAGAGGTAAGAGATGACTGCTGACAAAGCTGAAAAAGATGCAAAGCTGAACGGTTTGAATAACACCCTCACGTCGGTCGAGAACGAGCTTCTTCGGAAGCGAGCTGATCGATCAGACAGTAGGTATTTTGATCTGCTTAGGTACAACGCCAAACAAGACGGCGAAGCGCCTGCGGCGGATGACGGGGGCGGCGAAAAGTAACCGCACACGTGTGCGGGTCTGTCGCTGTCTTCGTGGAGGATGAGTGGAAAGTATCATCGGTACGCTGGCGTTTCGCGACTGGGACCGTGGCGTCTTCGGGACGCTGGAAGCAGAGATAGCGCAGTACACCGTTGACGGCACTCTTCGGAATATCTACGTCCTGAACGTTCCTGGCGTTGACAGCGGACTGGCGGAACTTGGTGGGAGAGTTCCGATGAAGTTCGCCAATCCAGAAGACTCGTTCTCGCATTACCGGCTTCCGGCGGTGCTCGTCCGCAGGAACGATATGCAACCGGCATTTCAACGCAAGCCATGGTACGGCATTTCTGCCAGGGCACCGTCGCCTGATGCGGTAGAGATCACGCTTCCCAGCGGCCAAAAGGGTTGGAGCAAATACCGCGAACAGTGGAGAGCGGTTCCGTGGGACATCAACTACGATGTAGTTGTGATGGGACGACTTCAGAACGAAGCCGATCTCATGCTTACTTACGTGCTTCGTCATTTTCGACCGCCTGGATTTGTCTTCAAAGTGATTGACAGCAAAGGGGATGTGCGGAAGTATGATGCACAAGAGGTGAGCGTGAGTTCGGCCTCTGAACTTGCCGACATAGCCGATAGGACAATCGCATGGAGTGTCGCCTTCACAGCATTGGGAGAAGTGGACCTGGAAGACTCGGTGGACTACACCGCGTTCTCTGGGGCGTCGTCACTCACGAGCGAGCAGAAAATATCTCTGGGCATAGACCCGGACGATCCGTTGTACTCAAAGGTGGACCTCATTTTGAGGACGCACATGGGCGTTGACCCTGTGAAATGGTAGGAGAAGAAAATGGCCAGTTACTACTACTCAGGTAACATTGTCCGTCCCATCCCGGTTTCCAAGGGGAGATCTGTGGCAGTGAGGCCGAACACGAAGTTCGAGGTTTTCGAGGAGACGAAGGAGATTCAGGACCTCGTTGCCCGTGGCGTCATTCGCAGATGTGGCGGAACGAAGGTGAAGGGAACCACTCCGCCTCCTCCCGTGAAAATCGATCCGAAGAAGATTCCCCTTCCCCAGTTTTCTCGGAGCATCGCTGAGAAGGGCGTGACCTCCGCAAAGGGGATTCCCCCGAAGGCGACGGGATCCGTCGAGATGACCGAAAACGAAGTTCACTCGGTCGTCACTGATGACAACCAAAACAAGAAGGCCAAGAAGGGCAAGCGGTAGCCCAGCCCCCCGGAGGAAAGAGATATGCCTACGTACAATTATCCTGGCGTCTACATCGAAGAGAAACCCGGTGGACCTGGCCCCATCCGAGGCGTGTCGCCGAGCGCGATGGGACTCATTGGGTGGACCGACAGGGGGCCGGTGAACTACCCAACAATCTGCACGAGCTTCCCTGAGTACGCTCAGAAGTTCGGGTCCTTCACCGCGAACGGACTTTCCCCGACCATGGCGTATGCGTTCTACGCAAACGGTGGCGGAGAGCTGTATCAGGTGCGCGTGACGCACGACGACGCAGTGAATTCGTGGAGCGACCTTGTGTACGAGATCAATTCGCTGACTCCCGAGTTCGTCGGTGACAGCGTGGAGGCTTCCGGCCTGTACGTGGACACCCTGGCACGTTCTCCGATCTCCCCCGGAACCGTCCAGATCACGTTCGAGGCCGCTGGCACGGACAACGTGTTCACGGATCCGTTGGGCGATGGCGCTCTGACCGCCACTGGCGGTGGCGGGTCCGGCGGGTCCGGGTCGATCGACTACGCGACGGGAGATTTCTCGATCCAACTCACGGTTCCTGGCGACTACGCTGGCGGAGCGGACGACATCCTTGCCGTCTACACGTACCGGATCTTCCGGTTCGAGATGGCGTGGCCCGGAGTCCAGGGCGACTTCTTCCGCGTTGTGGTTTCCGGTTCGCCGGACTACCTCGTGAGCGGGACGGCCAGCTACAGCCGCTACGACGTGGTGGTCGAGGAAGACGTGGCGCAGGATCCTACGGCTCCGGCGTGGAACACCCGCGAGACGTTCGAGGCCCTGAACCTCAGCGATCCGACCGACCCCAACTTCATCTCTACGGTCATGAACGATGTGATCTACGGATCGAGCATCGTGACTGTCACGAGCTACGGCAACGAGATGAATCCCGAAGATCTGAACGGGGTTCACATCGGAGGATCGGTCTACGCAGCGGAGGACTTCTCCGCGACCCAGGTCCACAGCGATGGGTCTTCCCTCGCGACCCCGGACGCCTACGACGGGGCATGGAAGGGATGGACCTACGAGGTGAACGCACCAGGATCAATGCTCGGAGTGTTCCCGACCACATTCTTCCCGCAGTATTGGTTCACCGAGGCTGGTCTTCGGATCGGAATCGGTGCGAGTCCGGCAGCGGAGGTCCCGATCTTGACATGGAGTCCTGCGGCGATAGTCGCGGGGACGCTCACGGGACAGTTCACTCTCACCGTTCTGGGCCTTACAACCTTCACGTCGAATCTAGCAGGGGACCTGTTTGTAGGCGCGGTCGTGGTCGGGTCTGTGGTTTGGACAACCGGCGTGATCGCCATCGACACCACGGTCCTGGGCGACACCATCGTGGCGAACAGCGCAGTGACCATCAGTTGCACATACGCGGAACCCGTCACCCTGAACGACGACGGGAACGGGAACCTGTTCGTCGCGGACCCGACCGACTCGGACACCCCCGGTGGACCGTACTCGTACACGCCCACGAAGTTCGTTCTCGACGGAAGCGGAGTCAACACCGTCGACTACGACACGGGCGAGTTCACCGCCACCTGGAAGATCTCCGGCAATCCGGCGGCTGGCCCCTCTGGCGTATCCGGTGCCCTGGGTCCGCAGCCCGCTTCCAAGTCCAGCTCCGCAGGCCCGTGGTCGCTGACTCCTGGCGCTGTGTTCACCCTGGCGGTGGATGCCGTTGGCGCGGCTCCGGTCACGTTCAATGCGACGGCTGGGTATCAGGTTGACACCACTGGGTATGCCATGGCCGATCAAGACGGCAACAACTTCACCATCCAGTTGAATGGTGGAGTAGTCCAGACGATCACATTCTCCGGCGTTACCACGAGCGTGACGCACGTAGTCGACCAAGTGAACCCGCAGCTCATCGGAGGCTACGCTTACGATGACGGCGGTCAGCTCCGGGTTGTCTCTGACATCTTCGGTACGGACAGCTCCGTGCTGATGGCCGCTGGAACCTCTGCCCTCACGTTCGCGGCAGCAGTTGCCGGAACCGGAAACGTGGGCGACATCACGGCAGTCACGGCGGCTGAGTACAAGACCATCGTCGAGCTGGCTACCACGGCTGATGTCACGGACAACGGAGACGGTACGCAGACCACCGAGGGTATCGTAACGGGAGTCACCGGCCTGTTGACGTTCGGTGGCGAGGTCCCCGCTGGAACGCTCGCGGCTCTTGGCATCACGGCCCCCCTGACTGTCAATGGAACGGCTGCGTCCACCACGGACGGAGAAGTCGCGGACTACTATACGAATCCAGACACGACTCTGGTGTTCGCGCTGGCGAACGGCGACGACGGATCCGCCCTCGACTCCGGCGACATTGTGGATCCTTCCCTGTCCGTGGATGGGAATGGTCTGTGGGCATTCGGTAAAGCCGACGCGATCATGAACCTCGTGGCCGCAGATTTCCAGACGGATCCCTATGTGGACGATGCGCTCCTGACCTACGCGGATCTGATGAAGGACAAGTTCGTCATCATGACCTATCCGCACGGCCTGGATCCGCAGGAAGCCGTGAACTGGAAGAAGTTCACGCTGGCCAAGTTCTCCTCGCGAGGTGCGCTGTACGGGCCGCACATCAAGATCAAGGATCCGGTAACGGATTCCGCTCTCGATGTTCCGTGCGGCGGACACGTGGCTGGCGTCTACGCCAGGACCGACGCGCTTCGCAACGTGGGCGAGGCCCCGGCTGGAATGCAGAAGGCCCAGCTCAACTGGTTGCTCGGTCTGGAGCAATCTCTGGACCGTGAGAACGTGGGCATTCTCAACAGGGCGAACATCAACGCACTCGTCGATTGGTCACAGACTGGCCGATGCGTGTGGGGAGCCAGGACCATCGCGGCGGCTGGCAGCGAGTGGGGATACCTGCAAGCTCGCAGGTTGTTCACCTACGTCGAGAAGTCCGTCTTCAACGCGACTCACATTCACGTGTTCGAGAACAACGGCCCGACCCTGTGGTCCAGAATCCGTATGCAGGTCACGAACTTCTTGAAGACCTTGCACGACCAGGGTTATTTCGCAGGGACCACCGCCGCCGAGTCTTTCTTCGTAACCTGTGACTCGACGAACAACCCCCAGGCCACCGTGGACATGGGGATCGTGTTCTGCGACGTTGGTCTTGCCCCGAACAAGCCCGCAGAGTTCGTGGTATTCAGATTCCAACAGAAGTCTCTGTAGTTGGTGAGGTGATAGTATGACCACGATGTACGACCCGCATCAGATGCCCAGCGTGGCGATATTGATCCCGAACAACGGGGTCACTCTCGCCGACGTGGTTCCTGTTGTCGCGGCTCCGGCTGATGACAGCGGGGATCTTTTGATGCGGGGTCGTATTCGCAAGTGGGACAATGCGACTGCGGGTGGAAGGTTCGATGTTCTGCCCCAGTTTGGAAGCAGGATTTGCTCGGTTTCCTTCAGTGTGCCAGGGACTACGCTCTCAATCAGCATGGTCGATGACGCTGGGGTGGCGAGCATTCCGCTTTTCATTTCCACAACTGCGAGCGGGGTCTTCGATCTGGACACCGACATTTTGGTTCCGCCGGACTGGCACATCGCCTGTGTCACCGCCGGTGCTCTGACAGCAGATGGCGCGATTGTTATCGAATTTGGACAGGGACTTGCGCCCGCAGTGTTTGACAGCTTTGGAAAGATGGGCAGTGAGTCCCGACCGCCGGGACCACCGGTCCCGTAGAGGAGAATAAAATGAGAGCCGCAGCAGACGACCTTTTACAAGGATTCAGGTTCCACGTGACAGCCTCGAACGAAGCCGGTGTAGACCCTCTAAAGTACACCGCGCTTGGCACCGGAGGATTTCCGGCGCAAGCTGGATTCACGGCGGTGACAGTTCCCGAGATCACGACTGAGGCAGTCGAGTATCGCGAGGGGATCTTCGTTTGGACCCAGAAATACCCTGGGCCTCCCACCGTGAGCGATTGCACTCTGACTCGTGGTGTGTCCAAGGGTGACACGGTGTTCTACGACTGGGTGATGGGCGCAGTGAAGGGCGAGAGGTACCGCGCCGACATTACCATCTTGCACTACCAGAGAGCCGAGATGGACTCCGCTGCGTCAGCAGGTCCGTCAGCTCGAGACTACCAGTGCAAGAATGCCTTCGGGACCCGCGTGAAGGCCGCTGGCGACATGGACGCCACTTCCGGCGAGGTTTCTCTCAGTGAAGTCGACTTCGCTCTCGAAGAGCTGCTCATCGTAGTCGACACGACCGTGTTCCCGGCTTCACCGGGGATCTAGGGTAGTTGGAGAGGGACCGTGAATGGCCAGATGGCAAATACTGGACAGGCTTCAAGATCACAGGTTTTGGCTTGTCGATATTGTTCCGTCTGCGGTGTTTCCGTACTACGTTCTTGGATCTCCGCTTCTTGGATTCGCGACGATCTCTTCGCCTGAGATAACTCTCGAAACAGACAAGATCAAACAGCTCAACTCGATGTACAAGAGGAACGTGTACATCGGAGGGGACGTGTCGCCAATCAGCCTGACTCGCGGAGTCACGATGTACGACAACACGTTTTGGAACTGGATTCAGATTGCGATGCGCGGGTACGACTTCCCGAACCGAAATATGCTCTTGATCCATTTCAGCCAGATAGGCGGAGTCTATGAGTTTCCGATAAGCGGACTTGATCAGTGGGACGGTATAACACGTCTTCCTGGCAAGGCTTGGCTATTGTGGGACTGCATACCAACGAGGTACAAGGCTGCGAGTGACTTCGACGCCATGAGCGGCCAGGTGAGCATTTCGGAATTGGAGATTCAGCCGTGGGCCATCGAAGAGTTCACACTAGGAGAGATTTCATGAAAACGAGCGAACTGCTTGAAGCCGTATCCAGCAAGAAGTCCAAGGTTCCGAAGTGGAAGGGAAAGTACAGAGATCTTCATCCGTCCGAAAAGGCTCGGGTGTCTTCTGAGTTCGCTGACGGCTTAGAGGCCATGGCCAAAGCTGCGAAAGATGCTGTTGACTTGCTGTACAACGGTTTGCTGTACGCCGCCGACACGACAGATGACGCCTATTTCGAGAGTCCGAACCGTGGGCTGGCTGGCATGACCAATTCGTTGCACGCAATCGTTGGCGAGATGGCCAGACTTTCCGAGGTGTTTAAGAAAGAACAGAAGACCGCAGCGTCTAGGGGGACTCAAAAGGGAGCGCCGTGGGAATGAACACTTCACAGTTGCTTGAGAAGTACGCAGGGTTCACCGCCGACGACTTGGACGCAATGACCGATGGCGAGTTCATTGGCGAGATGCTCGTTCACTCTACGCCGGATGTTCTCTCGGAGGTGTTCAGCGTAGAAGACGCGGAGATGCTCGAAGAGTACGCCCTCCTGGTAGAAGATGAAGACCTGGGTTTGCTCACCGAGGATTCCGAGGTTCAGCTCGAAGGAATTCGAGACGCGCTCAAAAAGGTCAAGGACAAGGTAAAGTCCAAGATCCCAGACGGCATGAAGATGGTTTTCGGGAAGCTCGTGAAGATCGGAAAGGCCACGGGAAAGGCCGCTGTTGCAACGGGCAAGGCGGCGGTTGCAACAGGCAAGGCGGTTTCCAAGGGCGCGAAGGCCGTGGGCCGCACGGCGGTGAAGGCGAAGCGGGGAGCACAGGCCGGGACGTATGCGTTCTCGAAGGCCGGTAAGGACGCCCGCAAGCTCGCAAAGGATGTTCGGGACACTCACGGTCGCGAGGCCGCGAAGCAGGTCAAGAAGGCGTCCAAGGATGCGTACCAGAAGGCCAGCCGTGCCGGTGAGACTTCCAAGTACGCTTCGGGACAGGCTGCGTCTGCGGCCAAGGGTGCCAACAAAAAAGTCAAGAAGGCCGTGTACCACGATTCCGATGAGACGGATGACGGGTCGGACGAGAAACCAAAAAAGAAAAAGGCTCTGCCTGTTCCTCCGCCGCGTGGATTCAAGGCCAAGGCCGCAGCAAGAACCAGGAGTATGCAATGAAAGACATGATGGACACATTCGCAGTGTTGGCCGGAGTTCCCGTGACGGAAGGCTACAGCGAGACTTCCATTTCCATTCTTCTCGAAGAGGACGGTGGATCGGATTCCGTGATCAAGGCCCTGCGCGACACCGACTACAAGGACTCGTCGGCGCACTTCAAAATGGTCCAACTCCTCAAAGGGCTGGCGTCGTCGTCTGAGAAAGACGAGAAGGCCAAG